>Ga0157366_1000005_pt1 | contig 158429 bp, 175 predicted proteins | sample AttbisABBM1_FD_113149 | JGI IMG/M metagenome (GOLD analysis project Ga0157366, IMG submission 113149) | Fungus gardens microbial communities from leaf cutter ant in Botucatu, State of São Paulo, Brazil - Atta bisphaerica ABBM1 | ecosystem: Host-associated > Fungi > Mycelium > Unclassified ...
CGCGTTGACGATCTGGTAGGTGAAGGTCGAGTGGTCGTCGGTAACCGGGAGGGCGCCGCTGGCCGGCGTGTCCTCGTCGCTGGCGATCGCCAGGTTGCCCGCGACGGGCGTCCGGTTGTAGCAGGTGGAGGTGTCGCCCCAGGCCGACTCGTTACGATGGCCGCCATCGGTGTAGAGGTCATAGCTGCGGCTCTGGGTCCAGGTGCCGCTCGGCGTCGCGGCCGGGCAGCTCAGCTGACGGCTCTCCGATCCCTTGGACGAATAGATCGCGGTGCAGGTGTTGCCGGTCGTCCTCCAGCCGGAATCATTGCGGCGGCTGCCGTCCGACCACACCTCATAGCTCTGCTGCTGGGTAATGGTGCCCTGGGGCTGCGTCGCCGGGCAGTCCTGATTGCGCGACTCGGTTTGCGTCGAGTTGTAGACCGCCTGGCAGTTGCGCCCTATCTCGTTCCAGCCGGAATAATTGCGGCGACTGCCGTCGGACCAAACCTCGAATGTGCGTTGCTGGGTGATGGAGCCGCTGGGATGAGTCGCAGGGCAGTTCGCCTGTTGTGTTTCTGACTGCGTGCTTTGATAGGTCGGTCCGAACTCCCCGCAGACCTCTTGATGGTCGGAGTTTCGGTCGTTCATTCCCCCAATACGGTAGCGTTTGCCGTTGGAGGCGGTGAAGTAGCCCCCCCGCTCAATCTCGATATTGTCGACGCTGTAGAGCTCTTGCCCCTCGATGTAGAGGTAGCGATAGAGCGTGTCGTTGGTATCTCCGCTTGCGTATATCCAGAAGTACGTTGCGCCATCGAGTTTGCATGTCTCGGCTTGCGCTGTGCTCGTCCAGGCAAGCGCGCTCAGCAAAATTGCGAGGAGGACTTTTTGATTGGTGGATAGAGCTTTCTGCTGGCGGGACATACTGATGGCTCGATAGGCATTGCCGATAGCCCATTGTGGTGCCGTCAGAAGCCTACTTTGGGTTCGATTCGAGCCAGTGCAGGGCGTGGATAGAGGGGACCGCCGGCGCAGCGCTTGCGTTTTCAGAAGTGAGGAGATGCTTGAGCTTTCTCAAGGAGCAAGCCATGACCACCACCCACTTCTCCGCTGCCTCGCGCCGCGTGTGCGGCCACACCGACAACGCGTCCTTCCACTACCAATCCAGCAAGGCGCGCCAGGATGAAGAGCGCTGCGCACGCTACTCGCTGTGCAGCGATTGCTCCAAGCAACTGCGATCGGCCTGGGCGTGTGCGCCGGCGGTGCAGGCGGTCGCCGAATCGGGACTTCCTGACCTATGGGGTGGCTCTGCCAAGCAGCAGGCCTGGGCGGACCGCATTCGGCGCTCACGGCAGCTTCAGATTGCGGGCTTCCGCAGCCACGCTGCTGCCACGCAAGAGCCTCTGCTCGAGCTGGCGCGCCTCACCCTCGACCTGATGTTCCGCATTCAGGATCCAGGCTTCTGGATCACGTCGGAGAAGGCCGGCTTCCACGTTGACGCGCTCAAGGTCGACATGGAGCTGCTGTTGAAAGGCAGGCTTTCGCCGCTGGATCGCACGATGACCGGCTCCGTCGTCGGATACTGGCTGCAGGCCGATTGGTCGGTCATCAACACGCTAGCGCGTGACGTCACCCATCGGATCAAGCCGCGGCTCGCAGGCGAAGCGTCGGAGGCAGCACCTGCGCTGATGCAGACCGCGTAGGGTGGCGTGCCTGGAATCGCCGAGGCCGCGCCGGTGTGGATAGTGAGCAACTTTGCCCCGGCATGCACCACGCCGACGCAGCCCAGCTGCTCCTTCGCGAAGGTGGTAGGCCATCCGTGGCCTGGGTGAACCTAGTCCTGGTCGACGTTGTTACCTTTCCGCCCGTCAGGGTTCGCCCGAACATAAGGCGTTCCGTTGCGGGTCACGATCCCGAAATCCGGGTGCTTTCCTGCTTCTACCTCCCGCACCAGCTGGGGCCGCGGGACATTGCCCCGGCCCGGGATGGTGTAGGACTGGTTCTCACCGTTCTTGCCGTCACCGTTGCCGCGAATGTGCTTGGCCATGCTCAGTCCTCCCCGAAGTCGAAGACAAGTTGCGGCTGCGGCAGGCTGCGGTAGTGGTGGCGGACGTCCTCCCAGCGCCCAAAGCGGAAGCGCCGATAGCGGTGAACGAACACGGTTTTGATGCGAGGAATGCGCCGAATACGGCGACGTCTTACGATGTGGCTCATAGTCTGTAAATCCTAAAGACAGACGTTATCGGAGGGTGAGCGATCCCTCAGCCGTCATCAAAACGCGTTGACGTGATAATCACGCCAGGCGTTAAATACGGCCTTCCGAAGTGCTGCTCACCAGTGTCATTTCGGAGCCACGGGTGGCTGCGGTGCGCCGTAGGAAGCTAGTCGCAGTCCACCCGTATCCTATCTCCAGGGGAGCCTAGGCCACCCTCATCTCCGGCATCCATGCCAAGCCAACTCGTTCGAGGTGGCCCTTTATCATCACATCCTACGTTCAGCGCCTGCTGCCATCCAGTACACAAGCAGTAGGGTTTTTGATCCGCGTCATGAGCACCTTTCGTGCCATGAAGGTATGACCACAGCATAAGGCCACCTAGCGGGGGAAGACAGTCTTGACAGAGGGGTGTTTCGCCGTCCCGGGTCGTACCGAAAAATTGCCATATATGGTGGTTTAGCGGGGCTACGGCCACCAGATGTCGCGTTTGTCACGTTTCCGGCTGTGGATAACGCGTGGATAAGCTATTCGAAGATAGGGGAGATCTCTGGGGCCCATGCCCGCCTGATGCGTGTGGATTGCGGGGTCAGATTAGGGTGGTCAAATAACGTACAGCTTGCTAATTGCGATGGCTTGAAATCGTCAGGGGATATACCGGCCCGCTATAAGCAATCGCTCGTCCAGAAGAAAACGTTCGATGGCCGCTGCGACGTTTTGCCCCGGCGTACGGCTGCTTAGGCCGCTCCACACCAAGTCCTGCCGGTTCGCCCCCGCCAAGGGCGCAAACTGCGCCCATCCCGATTCGCCGTAATGACAACCTAACTCCATCGCCACTGTGCATAGGAGCTTGGGCCGTGTCTCAAGAGAACGAAGTCCTCGAACGCATTACCGCGGCTTTCCGCTGCGCCTTCCCAGTCGTGGCCCTCAAGACATTCGAGGTAGCCAGGGCGCGCGCCGCGGTCAAGAAAGTCGCCGCGGACCTGGGCCGGCATTACCACGAGATGCCCTTCAAGCTGGTACCGGACCCGGGCCAGATCAAGCAGATCGCAGAGGGCCCTGACGCGAAGCGGGGCGTGGTGATCTTCGACCCGTATTTTCAAGACCGCCAGCGCAGCTCCAGTGAAAACTTGCCTGCCCTCAAGGGTAGTCTCGGTGCCCTCGAAAAATACGGCGTCAGCTACGTCATCGCCGGGCGAGAGGGGCTATCGGAGGAGTTCGTCTACCACATCGACCTCCCGCCCATGACCAGGTCCGAAGTTATCGCCGTCATCAAGACCGCGGAGCAAGACGTGCAGCGGTCGCTCAATGGCGGCCGCGCCACCGGGAGCAGCGCGGAAGCATCGATCTTCACGGATGAGGAACGGGGCGTCGTCGCGAACCATGCGATGGGGCTGAGCCACACCCAGATGCGCAACGTCTTCATCCTGGCGGCAAACAGCCGCCGCAACGGGAAGGAATACCTGTCGGAGATCCGCCGCGAGAAGCACCACATCCTGCGCGAGGTTGGCCTGGATGTCCTGGAGCCGGTAGAGATCGACACCGTCGGCGGCCTGGACCCACTCAAGCGCTTCCTGCGCGGCCGCAAGGTGGGCTGGGAGAAGAACCTGCCTCTCAAAGGCGTGCTGCTGGCTGGCGTGCCGGGCGGTGGCAAGACACTCATGGCCAAGGCCGCCGCCGGCGTCTTCGGTACCACGCTCGTGCGCCTCGACATGAACCGCTTCTACTCCAAGTACCAGGGTGAGACCGAGCAGCGGTTCCGTCAGGCCCTGCAGACGATCGAGCAGATAGCGCCCGTCACCGTGCTGATCGACGAGATCGACAAGGCCTTCGCCAGTGGCGAGGCGGACAACGAGATTTCGCGCCGCCTGCTCGGTAGCTTCCTGTACTGGCTGCAGGAGCGCCGGGAGCAGGTCTTCATCGTCGCTTCGGCAAACCGGGTCGCGGCGCTGCCGCCGGAACTGATGCGCGCCGGCCGTTGGGACCGCTGCTTTTTCATCGACCTGCCGAGCGCAGACGAGCGCGAGGCCATCCTGAATATCCATCTGCGGATCGCTGGGTGCCAGGCAGAGGATCTGGATCTTCCTGCGCTAGTGCGTGAAAGCGATGGTTACACCGGCGCCGAGATCGAGCAAGCCGTCACCGATGCGCGTTATCTGGCGGCTGAGCATGACTCGCCGGTAGGCCAGGCGCTGCTGCTGCAGGCGCTGGCGGACATCAGCCCTTCGAGTGAAACCCGCAAGGCCGACATCAATGCCATTCGCCGCCTGGGCGAGGACGGATTTACCCGCGCCAACACACTCGACCCAATTGTTGAGTCGTACGGCGGTCGCGCACTGGAACTGGGTTAAGAGGAGTTATCGGACATGAGCCATATCGTTAAAGGGAAGGTTGCGGTCGCCTATAGCGACACCGTGGTCTTCAAAACAGCCCTGGCTGAACTGGGCACCTTGCTGACAAACGAAAGGCTATACCGCGTCGGGGCCGGCTATACCTCGGAGCGCTACGACCTGGTGCTCCAGCACCCGGAAAGGCCTCAGTTCCGTCTGGGCTTCAACCTTGAGGGCGGCCGTTACATGCCCTACCAGGAGGACTACGGCGACGTTGGAGAGTGGACGCGCCGGGTTAGCACGGAGCTGGCCGATCTATACCTGGCATATCACTACGCCGCTGCCCTGCGCGCCGAGAATTACCAGGTGGAGATCCGGCGAGAGAACGGCTATTTGGAAGTGATTGCCGAGGAGGCAGTATGGTGAAGCGCGTAGTGGTGACGATCAAAGCGGCAAAGGTAACCGCCGACTTCCAGGGTTTCGAGGGCAAGACGTGCGAGGACCTGGAGCATCGGCTGCGGCTGGAGGGGACTGAGGTCACCGAGGTCGAGCTGAAGCCGGAGCATGCATTCGAGCTGCAGGCCGTAAATACCCAGAAGGTCATCTACTGACCTGGCCGACTACCTACCGCATGGCCTACTCATGAAGAAAAGACACCTTTGCACCTTGGTTGGGATGGCAACCCTGCCACCGGTTGCTTCGTACCTAGCGCTGGATTGTCTCGGTTGGCCCTCAGCCACGAGCATCGATCAACATGTTCGACTGTGGGTCTTCGGATCGCTGGGCGCCTTTAGCGCTCTCGCTATCTGGTGGTGCCTTAGTCACGAATACTTTGAGCAAGGGCTTGCTGTTCCCTTTGTAGGCCTATGGTGCTCCGTACAATTTGCCAAGGCTGACGATCTTCCTGCAGAACTTATGATGCTCTTCGAGGGAGGCGCTGTGCTGACGATGCTTGGGGGGCTGGTCTTAGCGCTTGCCGATCACTGGTCGACACCGGAGCCCAGCAGGGCCGCGACGCCTACCACGGGCGAACGCAGGCCTGTTACCGCTGTGCCGGCCTCACCTCAGCCAGTTGAGCCGCAGCTACTGCAGCACTCTAGCGCCGCGCCGGTGTACCAGCGCTTCGGTGGCGAACGGCCTGCGGTTGCAGGGGTGGATACCGGTCATGTAGGGCGTCGGCTGTTCCTCGATGAAGGACCGCAAGCATGACCAGCTCTGTGCATCGGCAATGTGCTGGCAAACGGTCCGCGGCGCCCCGGCGCATCGTGATTTCAGCAGGGACCGTGACCGGCTTCTATGACGAGGTGAGCTTTGCTGGCCTGCAGCTCGAATCGTGGGAGCGGAAACGGGTTTCTCACGTGGTGCCGGCCGATACCCTGAAACGGCTGTTCTTCGGCGCCATTCGCAGCGTCGCAGGAGAGTCGACGAAGCTTGCCGCCTGGACCAGGAGCTGGCGGTGCGCTTGGTTCGTTCTAGTCGACGAGAAGCAGTATGGGCCGTTCATTGAGCGGCACGAGGCGATCGCCTTTGAGAAGCAGTTGATCTGGGCCCAGGGCAAGCACCTGCCCCGGACGGATCAGGAGGCGGGCGCATAGTTATGGTCCGACTTCACATCTTCTGTTTCACTCTGCTCTGTTTGGCAACGTCGTCTGTGCTCGCTGCACTGCCCGACTTGGAGCCGCGTAGCCAGGCGAGTTTTACAGCCGTGAGGGCTTACTTCATCGCCGACAATCAGTACCACGTGACGACCAAGCCTGATGGAACTGACGAGGTCCGAATCTGCCCAGGGCATTACATCGAACGCGCCGGCGGGCTCATGTGTCGCGTTCTGGATCCCGATGGCCTCAACCACTTCTTGGGCGGGACAGTCACTGGCGAGACGTTCACCCTAGATGAGACCGTAAAGCGGCTTTCAGGAGGTAACGGCACCTTTCAGCAGATGACTCGTATGCGGAGGGACGACCCCGGCTTCCTCCTATCCATCACTTACCCCTCTACGGCCGGCCCGCACATGGAGGATTCGCTGGAGGATATCGCGGTGGCGATGCCGACCGAGGCCGATATAGCGGGGCGGTCGAATGCGATATTGCTGCTTCAAATTAATGTAGGTATTGCCGTGCTGCTGAGTGCAGTCGGTATCGGCGCCAGTTTGTGGCAAGAACGGCGAACTGCTAAGCGACGCGGTGCTCAGAATGAACTGATCGATGCCTACGCTGCAGCAGCGCGCGCGCGGTCTGCAGCACCTGAGGTGGCGAGCAGACCGCCTCCACCGCCTCCACCGCCCCCACTGACAACTCTTGCGGCGGCGCAGACTCGCTCGAGGCGGTCCGCGCCGACCGAGCCGCGAGAGCTGCTAACCGCGGAGCAGCCGCCGGCCGTGGTGAAGGTCGCCATCGAGGAAGCACAGTCTGGCCGCAAGCTCTTTCTGGACTGATGGAGCGTTTTGGCTGTGACCCTGAAACCCCTCTAGACCGAGCGTTTGGCGCGTCGTAGAATCGGGGTTCTTGATCTGCAACATGCGTTGCGGTCCAGACGGCCATTCGGCCACCCTCAGCTGCCCTGCAGCACTCTCCCACCCATACGGGCCAATCCCCGTATGGGGAAAGGTCCGTCCATCGATGAGACCTTTCATGAAAAACTCTCGCTTTCTCCTGTTCCTCCTCACCTTCGTGTTGGCGTCCTGCACGCTGCTCGGCTGCACCAGCGCACCTGTACCGACTGCCGAACCCGGATCTCTGGTCCAGGCAAAGCGGATCGTGCCGGTCTGCCAGGCAATAGCCGGCACCTACCAGTGCAACTGGATCGAACTGGACGCACCTGCCGCCCGCCCGGTACCGGCAAGCGCGCGTCGCATCATCCTCTGACCATCACACGGACGTGACGGCCGCGTCCCGCTATGGGACGCGGCTGGAGATCCAGGAGAACATCCATGCGCTACGCACGCTTTGCCAACGGCAAAATCTGGCCTATCGAAGGCTCGACGCTGACCGCCTATGTCGGGATGGGCATCGCCGAAGTTCATGACTTCGATGAGCACAACCTTCGCGACCAGGTCCACCAGGCCGCGTTAGGTGCCTTTGCACTTCGTCGGGTGCAATGCACGGTCGCCTGGGGAAACCCCAAGGAGATCGTGTTCCGGCTGCAAGGCTGGATCGACTGGAGCGCTTTTCCTGTTCGGCCGGACGAGGTCTGGCAGATCAGGGAGGTCATCGAGCACTACGGCAATCTGTTCGGCTGGTCGATCGGCGAGCAGATGCACGCGCTAAAGGCGCATGGCGCTCCGGCGCCGGCGGAGGACGTCGTGATGCTCGGCTCCGGCCGGGAATTGCGAACCCCCGTCGTGCCCAGCGTCAGCAGCTACGCACGGGTCTGTCAGTTCGGTTTTGAGCTGGCCCGGCTCGATGTGCCCGCTGACGAGATAGGACTGGGGCTTCACGGTCTCGTTCGATCTTGCGTCAGCTCGTCCTGATGCCAAGTAAAAACGCCCGGCTTAGCCGGGCGTTTTTACTTGGATAGCTGGAATCCTGTACACCAGGGATATAACGAACTTGCGAGGGTAGGGTAAAGCGTGATCAGTGCGATCACTTCGAATACACTCATTCGCCTGAATGGCAAGTTAATAAAATGCCGACCGGTGTCGAGCTGTTTGAGTTTCTTTATAACGTATTGAATGCTTCTAGTTGTGGTCAATTCTTCGAATTCACCTTCTGAGTTGGAGCGCTTAGGGGCGTCCAGCCTGTTCAACCCTTTGAATATTGCGTTTGCCCGCGAAAGTAATGTAAAAAAGAGTGCTCCGCGAATTAGGAACCGTTTTATATTCGCTACTCGGTTGGCGGGTTTTTCGGCCAATGCCGCGAACCGGCGGGTAAGATTCGGGCAGGTTATAAGCTTTCTAAGCTCCACTAGCTCTTTCTCGTTAACATTCTCTCTTGGACGAAAAAATAACCAGCTTTCTAACCGCAGAGTCTTCGGTAAGCCCTCGCTGTCCAATTTCTTCGCAATTTCATCGAGTTGCGACGGGAAATTATCGTCTAGTAACTTAACGATCTCTTCTGGCTTACCAGTCAAATGCAAGCTCATAATGTCGCCACGGTCCCATGTAATCCTTAAGTTCGGGCCTAAGAAGGATGGAAGGCCTTGGTTACTGCAGATAAGTAGGGTTAAATATATTAATAGAAATGCCGCGCAGGTCTGACCTTCATCAATAAGCGTGTACCAGAGATAGCACCTGTTCGAGTCTAGTAGTTGTAGTGGAATCATGAGGATAGGGAGCGCGGCGGCAGACAATGTTAACGCTTTTATGAATTGAGTCTGATGTAAGCGAATAAAGTTTCGCCAGAATTTTCCGGTCTGGAAAAGTAGAGCGGGTGCTCGGTTGTATCTGCGAGCGAAAGCAATGCTGACGAGTAATGCTACGCACCCGATAAGGAACAGAAATATCAGTATCTGAACTTTGTAGTAAGGCCAATGAGTGGGTAGGGAGCAAAGATTCATTGGGTACCTGACTTAATGGTGCATAAGTTGAGCTAGCTTTCCGAGCTACTGTCGGATCAAGTGAGGGATAAATCGGGAACTATCCTTGGTGACCAAGCTGTCGTCTTCACGGATACCGATCCCGGCCGCACAGTCGCCTATCACCCAGCTGCCGATCAGGGTGTAGTCCTGGCCGAAGCGTGGCAGCGGCGCGCAGCGCTGCACGATCTGGGGCGAATTGCCGTATGGCCCATCCACCACCTCGCGCTCGCCGGTGGCGGTGTGGAGCTCGATGTTCGAGCCCTCACGGGAGAAGAACGGCTTACGCACCCAGCCCGGCGGCACCGGAGCGGAGCGCGTCGTGTCGACGTGGCACTCCAGCAGATTCGGATGCCCACGGTGCATCTCCCAGAGCAGCGGCAGCATGCCCTTGTTCGAGATGATGGCCTTCCACATGGGCTCGATGAACTGGGTGTCCGACTTGGCCACCGCTGCGCCAAATTCTTCCTCGAAGATGAATTCCCACGGGTGGAGCTTGAAGAGGTGGGGGATCCACCGGTCCTGCAGGTCGACGAAGCGACCTTCCCGGAGGCCAATCTCCTGCAGGTAAATGTGCTCGGTCTTCAGCCCGGCGTGTTCGGCAACGGTGCGCAAGTAATCGCAGGTGCCTTTGTCCTCCTCGGAGCCGGCGATGGAGGCGAAGTAGAAGGGGTGCTTCAGGCGCAGCGCCTGGAACGCCTGGCCCAGTCTTTCCTCGATACTGTTGAACTGGTCGCTTCCCTGGGGGAGCAGGCCGCGCGCCATGCCATCCTCGAGCCAGTCCCATTGGAACGCTGCCGCCTCGTAGATCGACGTGGGGGTGTCGTAGTTGGCTTCGATCATCTTGGCCGGGCGCTTGCCGTCGTAGACCAGGTCGAAGCGGCCATATAGGTGCGGATGCCCCTCTCGCCATGATTCTGCGATCGGGTCGAAGAAAGCCTCTGGGATCCCCAGGCGCTTCAGCAATTGCTCATCGCCTACAACACGGCCTACCAAGTCAAGGCACATGTGGTGCAGCTCCTCGGTGGGCGCCTCGAGGTCCTTCTCGACCTGGTCGAGGGTGAAGGCGTAGTAGTGACGCTCGTCCCAGTAGCGCTCCCCCTCGATGGTGTGAAATTTGAAGCCGTTGCGCTCGGCCCGGGCTTGCCAGTCTGGTCGTTCTTGATGAGCAATGCGTTGCATGGTGTTCTCCCTAGCCGCCGAAGCTGCCGCCGCTGAAGCCGCTTGCTCTCGCAACGGCGCTGCCGCCAAAGCCGCCACGCGAGGTAGCGGCAGAGGTGTTTATGGAAGACCGGCTACTGCCGATCGAGCTGGTAGAGCTGGTGCTGGGGGAGCTGGAATAGCGACTGGTAGACGGCGGACTGGTGTAGCCGCTGCTTACTCGGGGCGCCGGCGCTGTGTAGGCATTGCTCGTGCGCGCCTGGGTCGAATTGCTGAAACTCGATCCTGTCTCGATGCGCCGATTGAGGCTCGAGGAGGCGAAGCCGCCGCGATCATCCCGGTAGCGGTAGACCGGTTCGCTGAAGCGACTGGCGCCGCCGTTGTTGAGCATGCTGCCGATCAGCAGACCTGTGAGCAAGCCGTCGTTCGAGACGCCCGCATGGCTGGTGTTTGCCGCCGCTTGCGCTGCGGCGATCTGCGATTCGGTAGCACGACCGCTGGCGGCGATCTCGAAGCCGCCAAATTTCGGCGCGAATTTTCCGGCATCAGCCGTTTCGCAGTACCCGACGACGAAGTCTTCCTCGCACTGCGCCTGGGTGTCATAGGTGGGCGCACGCCGTTTATGCTCGGCCAGCGCGTCCATGTAGGACTCGGCGCAGATGTTCTCCGGAATGCGCGCGTCGACGCACTGCTTCACGGAATCGAAGGACGCCACCTTGTTGAGGACCTGGCCTTTTTCCGGGGCATCGCAGCCGCTGACCGATACGACGGCTACGGCGAGCAAGGACAGTTGGACACGTGAACTGCGTTTCATGGCGGTCTTCCTCAGGCGCTAGGCGTCATGCAGGCGGCGTTGATCAGGCCCACGGCAATGGCAACTGCCGCGACGTAGACGCCGGCTGCGATTTCGCCATTCTCGATTCGGGTACGCAGCGGCCGCAGCACGAGTGAGGTCGCGAAGAACGCGCCCAGCTGGATCAAGGCGCCCAGAACGGCCCAGACGACGAAGTCGAGCAGGTTCACGGAATAGGCGATGACGTTGCTGGCCGGCAAGGCAAATCCGATGATGGCGCCGCCCAGGGCGATGGCCGCTGCAGTGTTGTTTGCACGGATCAGCGCCCATTCGTTGTGCGGGGTCACTTTGGTGTAGGCGAACTGGAACATGGCCAGGAGGACACAGGCGGTGGCCACGTACAGGACGAACCCCAGCAGGGCGGTCGGATTGAGTGACAGGGTCAGGGTGAGTTGCAGAGCATCGAGCATGGTCGTTCCTTGATTTAGATGAGGTCGTGGGCGAAGAGCGTCAAGCCACGCGAGGTTGAAACGGATACCTCGCCCTGGGCGTTTTCCTCGACCGAGAACAGCAGGAACTCCCGCCGGCCAGGGATGCCGAGGTCGCGGCTGTAGAGCATCGCCCGGTGCTGCACCTGGTCCCGGTGGTCGTTTGCCGGCGGAAAGCGTACGGTAAAGCTCTGGAGCTCTGCTTGATTGCCTGCGGCACCCCAGTCACGACTGAAGGTGGTTCCGTCGAGCAGGTAGGTGGGCCGGCCGATCGGACTGCCGGGGCCGGCGGTCTGTACCAGGTGCTCTTGCGACTCCATAGGCACCCAGCTGAGGTAATTGAACAGGACGATCGACTCGACCTGCCCGTGCTCTGTGTGCACCTGGAGCCAGTAGTCCTCATCGGCAAGGTAGACCCGGTAGAGCTGCGCGCCAGCACCGAGGTCAATGACGCCGATATTTTCGATTGGCTGCGCACCGGGGAAGGTGACCAGCGTCAGGCCAGTCATGGCACTGGGCAGCTGGGGGTCGATGGTGAGGGGAAGACCCTCGCGCAAACCCAGGGGATAGCCTACGACGAGTTGGCCGGTTGGCATTGCGCTGAAGCCCAGTGCGCTGCGGATACGTTGCAAGAGTGACATTGAGGATCCTCGTGACGGTGGGAATGGCTGATGGCCGCCGGCAAGGTCCGTTACGCGTCGCCGGCAGGATCACGCTACCGGCAAAGGTAAATATGCAAGCTCCGAAGGGGTGGCGAGTTCGCCCCGAGACAGGGCGTGAACTGAGTGACGATCGCCGGGGCATCATGCCACCCAGCGCGACCAGGCGTGAGACAGCGCAGACCGGTGTGGTCGACGTTTGGATTGGTCTCTCTGTCTAGCCAAGCGAGTGCACAGCGAGCGATACCGTAAAGCACTCCTGGAACCAGTATCGCTGCCAGGACGTATATGCTGAAAGTCCGGAGAAACTGCTCTGCAAATTGAATGTCGTGCAGCACTACGATAGTCGGGACCGCTATCGTGCAGATAATAACGATGAGCACCCTTAGGATCATCTCGGTATTACTTCCTACCTGCGAGCTTGGATTTCCCCTCCTCTTCCTTTGCGTCTTTTCGATTCTCGATCCATACAAAAAGGTAGATGCTCACTATGGCGATGACCGCTTCATGGAAATGGCTTGGTAGACCGGGCCTGCGTTGGGCCAACGAAATCTGGATTGGGATGCGGGATCTTCGTCAAAGGTGTTCTGGGCTCTTGCATATGAGCAAGCAACAACCGGAAAAATACGGCGAACATAGCGAAGCCTGGTGTCGTCCAAAGACCTATGCGCGTACAAAGAATCATTAAATGGAGATAGTAACCTTCTGCATCCTTCATCTCGTACAGCGCTGCCGTCACCCATCCTAGGCTCAATGGAATAAACCATAGGCTCGTCCGTGCAAACGTCGTCAGTTCCTCACGACGAGTTTGTGCAAGGTCTTCACTATGCTCAACATTCATACGTCAAACCTATCGCTCTGAAGCGAAATAATTGGAATCGAGCCATTCACATTCGCGTCTTAAAGAAGTTTCGCCAGCGGTTCCAATCCTTGGAATGGGGCCATACTGAACGTAGAGTGATTTAAAGCGGCAGGTAACCCAGGCAGAAACGTCTGCCCGGATACCTGATCTCGCGTCGGGGCCGCTGACGTCAGGCGGACGGCTGCTTCAGTCGTTCCAGCACGGCGGCTGCACTCTGCTTACTGGGTGTGATGCCGGCATTCTTCAGGCGCTCGTCGAGATCAGCACCCGACGCTTCCCTGGCTAGCTGCTCAGCGGCGTCCTGAGTCGCCGTTTGCTGCTGCAGGCGCTGCTCCATGCGTGCGAGAGAATCAACGGCGGTCCTCATCCGGCCATTTGCCTGTCCGCTGGCCAGTGAGGCGTTCGCCCGGGCGCTATGGGTGACCTGGTGCGCCTTCGCAACCTGGATACGCTGCTCCAGCTGTTGGATCGTGCCGGCCGAGGTTTCGAGGCTGCCTTTGATGGAGGCGATGTTGCGGGCATAGTCCGCAGCCATGCTGCGCTTCCCTTCGAGGGCGGCCTCGGTGCGCGCGATCCGGCCTGCTACCTCTTCTGCCAGGTCCTGCGCGCCTTTCTCGAGAGCGGCGCGTGCTGCCTTCTCGTCCTGCTGAATGGACGCCTCCAACTGCTCGATTTCGCGCTGCACCAGGGTCTGCTGGCCCATTAGGGTGGCCAGCTCCCGCTTGCCTTGATCGATCGCTGCCCGGGCATCACGGATTTCCTGGTCGATGATGGTAGTCGCGTTGGCGTCGATCACCGCGGTACCGGCCTCGGTGACCTTACCGCGGAATAGGGTGACGAGTTTGGAGAGGATGGATGGGCTGGTCATTGGGGATCCTGCTGCTTAAAGAACGATTGGAAGGTCGCGGCCGCGGTCTGCACGTTGGTTGCCAGCGTGAAGATTTCGGTCAGTACGAAGGCCAGAGCGGAGCCGGCATGCAGCGAGCCATACATGACGTAGTGGCCACCGCCGTCGGCGCAGGTCTCGAGGCTAATAGCAGAAAGAGGGAAGAGGCTGCGGGATGAAAGGACTGCAGTATTGAAGGCCTGGGTGTCGCTGACTGCATCAGCAGGGACGAGGGCCGAGTCGACTACGACCACGTCGTGAACGACGGCGATGTAGATCTCGAGGTCGCCCATCGCGGGCAGCACGACGCGGATCGCGTCTTGTTGGTCCAGGAGAGTGACGTCGTAGGCGAAGATGTTGTCAGAGACACCCGACGCCAGCGCGGCGTAGAGCGTTGAGGTTGTCCAGTTCGATGAAGGCATGCATCGCTCCTTGGCGGTGGCAAATAGCAGCGTGACGCTGCCACAGCCAAGCTTGCCGCCTTCCGCGGGGATGCAACTCCGAGTTCGCCCCGTCTGAGGGCGTGAACCCAGTATTCCGCCCATATGCGGTACCTTCTACGCCTGCAGACCTGGTCCTGGCCCAACTGTCTGGTGATCCCCGCGACACAGCAGACGGGTACAATCCACGTTTTAGGTTCACCAACGCCTTGCCTTACTGAGTACCCTGCGGCGACGCAGGTTCGGCGACGAAGTCCGTATCTGAGCGGCCTCGCTGACGTTATCTGATGACGCTCAGAGCGATGCGCGCTGTCTTCGCGAACCACAACTCCCCCAACGAGAGGCTTGGGATGCTTCCCGATTTCAAGCATGAACCAGCCGAACAGGACCTCGACCGCGTGCTGCAGCAGTTGCAGACCCTGGATCGGCGCGAAGCGCTAGGCGTCGGCGCTATCCACGCATACCTATCGGCGCGGCCTTTCTTCGCCGGCCGCCAGGGCCTGCTAGCGTGGGGGCTGGTCCTGATGTCTGTAAGCGTTTTGGTCAGCGTCGCCGGCGGCTGGCGCTGGTGGATGGCGATCCTGCCTTCGGTAGTTCTGGCATTCCAGATCGCCGCGTATGTCTGGCTTCACCGAGAAGCCGCTGAGGGCTATCGTCTGGTCAAAGGTAAGATCCCGCGACGCTACCTGGCCGCCGCGATCCAAAACCGCGCGCTGCTAGACCGTGTGTTTCGGGAGCAGCTTTTCAAAGGCGGCAGGGGCTCACAGGGGGAGTGATCGCGGCCACGCGCCTAGTTGACCGCGCCGGCCGATCCACCACGTCCTTACCGCCATCACCAATAGCCTGGAGAGCATGGACTTGATAGCCGACAGGAAGCCACCAGGCGCGGGCTCGGACTCGGTCTGCCTGGAGGCCTCGCGATAGGCTGCCATCAGGGAGGCATCGCGGGAGAGCATTCGGAGAACGCACATGTTCGCATCAGACGTCGGCTTCTCGAAATGGTACCCGTGTCGATGCCGTAGATAGGCAGCAGCTGCTGCGCTTCTCGATCTGCCTGCCTGGCAGTTGATCACCACGAATACGCGTTGCGCCGCCAGAGTATCCAATCGAACTCGCAACTCCTCTGCCTTGGGCATCAGCAGGTAGTCCCGGAAGGTGCGTTCGAAATCGCTGCCATACAACGCAATGGTCTTCATCGAAGCCTGTGTCGATGAAGTGGTGGTAGCTGACGCTCTCCCATCGGGTTTCGTTGATGGTTGCCGGGTTTTCGGGGCCACTGGGAATAGACACCAGGTGGTAGCCGGCGGCCCGCCGGAGCTGTTCGGCCTCAGAGCGAGAGAGGAATAGGCACTGCGCTTCGTGAGCTTTCATTTGGGATGTATCGATCCGGCCTGTTGAGGAATCGCTGGCGCCGGCACACGGCCGCACGAACTTACTGCCCTACCTTGACATTGCCCCGGCAGCGGAATGGGCAGGTTCACCCCCTTTTGGGGCGCAAATAAGCCATCTACTGAGCCTTAGTTGCGCTAATCATTTCCTGGCCGCGACACATAGTGCCTTTTGACAGTTAGCTATGCGGCACGGATAACATGCCCCGAAACTGGAGAACTAGATGAAAGCGATTAGCCGTTTGTTTTGGAGTTTAGTAGCTGGATCCTTGCTGGGGACCGGTATCTCGGTTACTAGCGTGCTGACCGGCAAGGCCGGGGAGGAGCTTGGCTTCACCGCCTTGACGTTCTGGTACTACATGATCTGCATGGGGCTGTGTGTAGGTTTGCTGGTCGGCTTCGAGTCCGTCCGTAGACAAGCCGCTTGGATGCTGGCGTTCGTCATCGCGATCGGGCTCGTTATGAACGTCGGGTTCGTGGGCATGATGGATGTGCAAGCCACCGGCGATATGGCCGAGCGGATGCAACAGCAGGTAGAGGCTATGGCGCACTTGATGGCTCAGGTCGTGATGTATGTGGTGCCGGGCGGGGTGGCCCTGGCCTACGGTCTGGTCGCTTACGACACGGTGCGGTCGGGAGCTGGGCGCGGCGTAGCGGCCCGATGACTGGCGCGCTCATACGGCTCAGACCCAGCGACGAGTGGGCCTATCCTTTTAGCCGCAGCGCCAAGTGATCGAGGCATTCCGATTGCATCTTGCTTCAGCAGCGCCTTCACCGCGCGAGTACGGCGGGTCTGCAGCACGTTCGGGGTGCCACGCAGCATCTCCACTGCGCCAGCAATCTGTCTCGTGCGAGATCTCACCCAGTTGGCGTCAGAGCTGATCGTGGCCCTAGCGTTGCCGGTCAGCAAGGCCTCGACCTTGTCTCGTAGCTCATCGGTCATCACGACCCGTCCCAGGATGTGGAAGCCGTTGTGTCTGAGCGTACGACAGTCGGCGGCGGTCATTGCGGCGAGGTTGGAAGGGATACCGGCGCAGAACGCCTTGGTACCCTGAAGGCCGCTCGCCTCCGGCAGTAGCTCGCCCGCTGACAGCGACCCAGCCTGCAGGGGAATGATCACCCTGGCGCCGGCGTCTATCCAGCTCCTTATGTCCCGCGCGTACCGGTGCCAAAGGAGCAGGGTCGCCTGCTGATCGCCCACTACGTCTGGGGCGACGATGCTCAAATTCTCCGGCCGCAGAGTCGTGGTACACAAGCGCGATAGAGCGTGATTACCCTGGGCCAATCCATGGCCAGTTGCCGGCGGAAGGCGGTAAACGCGCCTGAATCCACGAAGACTTTCCCGCCCCTGTCCAGGTGATCAGGGAGGGCCCGTAGCTGCTGCTTGAGCGTCACTCGATCGGCGACGACCCCAATTGCTATTCCGACATCAAGTGCGGCTTACAGGTCGCTGTCGGCGGTGAAGCCGGAATGGAACGCGATATTCCAGGTGAAAGGGGGGCATGGTCAGCGACTCGCTTAGGAAAATGTTTACCCTGTCAGCCTTTTGAAATACGCAAGTCACAAGCGCACTGAGCTGGGCTCTAACCCCTCTAGCTCGGTATCTGGAGTGCGGACTTGCATTTTGAAAACTCGTGGGACCGTCGATCTACCCCAACAGAGGTAGTAGATATGACGAACCAGTGGTTAGAAACGAATCGATTGGAGAGAAGATGGCCTGCCATCCGGCGAGCACTCACTCAGCGCGGAACCAATTTGACGCAGCTCGCCGATAGCAATCAGTTATCGAACCTGCGGACCGCCGCGCGACGCTCCTTTCCTGCGGCAGAAGCGGTCATCGCCGAGACGCTTCAGGTGACCGTGGAAGCGCTCTTCCCGGAGCGTTATGGCGTACCGTGGTCGGAGGTCGCACAGCAGGCCTTCGACGCGCTGCTGGAACAGCTGAGCGGCGCCACAGCGGCACAGGCCGGTATGGAGGGCTTCGGCATACATGTCGCCCAGTGGGAGACGCGCCCGCAGCCTTTGCAGGAATGTCCTCGCACTGAGCCAGGCCGGCTTCGTTGGATCAAGGCAAGGTTGCAACAGCGTCAGTTCGTTCTCGAGCACCTGGCCCATCATGCGGGTGTGACGCGAAAGGTTTTCGACAGCCTTGGCCGTTCGCCACATGTTGGCCTGCAGGCACTCATCGCGCGATGCCTTGGCGTTTCACCCCATGAGCTCTGGCCGGAGCGATACGACCGCGATGGGCGCGCCCTTGGCAGTGACATTCCTGATGGTGACCACCAGGAACGCCAGGTTCCGGAAGCGTCTCGCTTGAGTCTGGGTACCGGCCTTTGGCTACCCCTTCGTGACGTGGTCGGATTGCCCGGACTGCACGGACGTTTTACCGCGATACGTCGACGCGCGCAGGATGAGCGCTGGATACTACGCGTGCGTTTTGAGGTGACTGAGGTGCTGTTCACCTCACTGCCGCCCGAAACCAAGGCCCACCTCTTGGACGTGCGCTCAGATCCGGACATCGCCTCCCGCGTAGAGATGACCTATGCGACGGAACCGGTACCGCTTTCGTGCAGTGATCAGACCGCTGAGCCAGCGGCGAAGGTGGCGGCGGTAGAAGGCGGGGTGCACCTAGGATTGGTTGACGGGTCTGGCCAGACGCTGGATGTCCGAATCTGCAGACGGGCTGTGCCGAGCTTCGCCATCGCGCTACTGGGGCAAGGCAGGAACGGTACGTAGGGGCGGTGAACGAGCAGGGTTCGCTCCCGCTGCGGGAGTGAACTCGGCGCGAAAGCGCAGGCCCTTTCCCCATGCTGGGCTTCTCCAAGGAGCTCAGTCCATGAACACAGCTGCTGTATTCGCCGCGCTATCGCGCGCAGGCATCGAACCCTTACCGTGGTGCCCGGTTAAAGGCGAGCTTTCGCCCTTGCAGATGCATCGCCTGCTACTGCAGCTTGTGACCGCGCCTTACGCAGACGGCTATCTCGCGATCACCGACATTGCTGATCTCGCCGAGCTGGCACCCTCGCTGACTCAGCTTGGATTACCTGGTGCTTCGGCACTAGTCGGCCGCATGGCAGGCGGCGCGCTGCGACCGGGTGAAGAAGCAGTTCACCTTGCAGCGCAAATGGGGCGTGTTCGCACCAGAGCCGAGGGCCTGTATCAGGCTGAGCTTCTACGTTCCGCCCATGTGCAGGATCCTATCGCTGCTGAGCCAGAGGGTTGCGCCTACCAGGTGCTAGAGCTCATCAACGAGACTCTGGACCAGTCGAATCTGCGGCAGACGACGCCGAAATGCGTGCGGACTCTGGCCGCTTTAGAAGCCGCACACCGTCAGAAGCTGGGGTGGAGGCGCCACCTTCCTCGGCCAGTAGTCCTGGGTTCGCTCGGCGCGATCTCCTTTGCCGATGCCGCTGCGGCGCTTTGTAAAGGACGTCTTATTTACGGCCTGGCAGTGGGCTTGGTAAGCCTTGCACTGCTTGGCCTAGCCCGAAGCGAGAAGCAACGTGTCTCGAGGGGTAAGAAACTCCGCGCCGCGGCGCGCGACGATTTGATGCGCGTGTTGCCGTCAGCTGCAAACCGAGCCGCAGACCTCGAGCGTGGTAACAAGGCCTCCTGATGCAGATCATCTTCGGTATCGACGCGGCTGAGCAAAAGAAGAATCGCCAGGTCCCGGTCATGTGGGATAGCGACAAACTGGTGAACGGCCACACCCTCCTTGTGGGGATGTCCGGCTCGGGCAAGACCTACACCTTGCGCAAGATGATCAGCCACATGCTGCAGTCCTGTGGCAGGCACATTCCGCGGATCCACATCTTCGACGTGCACGGCGACCTTTCGATTCCCGGGGCGTCGGAGGTCCGTTTTTCCGAGCGCACCAATTACGGCCTCAATCCACTTCGCGTGAACCCCGATCCGCACTTCGGCGGTGTACGAAAGCGCGTGCAGTCCTTTCTCGCCACCATGAATCGCAGCATGCGCCAGATGGGGCCCAAGCAGGAGGCTTGCCTGCGCAATGTGCTGAACGACGTCTACGCCCAGTACGGTTTCCGGCAGGAGGATCCGAGTACCTGGATCGTGGAGGAGGGCGCCGCAGTGGTCATGACTGATGGCAACGACGATCGTTTGTTCATCGACGTGCCCAAGGGCGAGAAGGACGAGGCCAAGGCCCTGGGCGCGCGCTGGTCGGGCGCGCCGTTGTACAGCTGGTGGGTACCGCAGATCGAGTATCAGGGCGCCATCACCCGCTGGCCGCCCAAGCTCATGGGGCGGGCTCATCCCAGTATCCGCGACGCGCTGCGCATGGCGCAGAACATCCTGCAGCAATCCTTTCTGGGCTCCGGCGCCGAGGCCGTTACCTATCTGGAAGTTGCCAACCGCGCCGCCCAGGGGCACCGCAAGAAGGTGATCCAGGCCTTGCGTAAAGGTCAAAGCCAGTTCGACGAAGAAGCGGAGAAATCGGAGCTCGACAAGAGCAAGCGCAGGGCCATCGACAGCTATACCGCCTATATCGATGCGATCACCACCGGCAAGGAGCTCGACAGTCTGATGCGCTACGACAGCACCGACGTACTGAAGTCGGTCGTAGATCGACTGCAGAACCTCGAGGCGATCGGCATCTTCAAGTCGGGCATTCCGCCCTTCGACCCCACCAATCCGGTATGGCGCTACAACATCCACGCTCTGTCGATGGAGGAGCGCAAGCTGATCGTGCTCTTCCGGCTAGAGGAGCTGTTCCTGGCAGCTGTCGAGCGCGGCGAGCAAGACCACATCGTCGACGTAGTGATCCTGGATGAGGCCCATATCTACGCCGACGACGACCCCGAGAGCCCGATCAACCGAATCGCCAAGGAGGCTCGCAAGTTCGGCCTGATGCTCGTGGCTGCCTCGCAAAGCCCAACGCATTTTCCGGAGGATTTTGTCGCATCGGTCGCGACCAAGATCGTCCTCGGCATCGATGAGATGTACTGGCGCCAGAGCGCCACCAAGCTTCGTTTGCGGGAGGATGCCCTGGCCTGGGTGACCCCGACGAAGACCATGTTGGTTCAGCTGAAGATGAAGGGGGAGACCCAGAATGACTGGTTCTGGTGCACGATTGCTTAACGGCCTGTTGCTGGCCGTAATTGCCAGCTTGCCGCTGGCCGGGGCCGATGCGGCCGAAACGTCTGACCAACTCCCCCTGCTCGACCGCCTGGAGGCCGTGGCCATCCCGATCGGCCGCGGCGCTGTGCTGCAGGACGCCCGGGGCTGCCTGTGGGGGGTACGGCCAGGCCAAAAGGTCCCGCAGCTCGTGGCCATCTCCGATGAGGCTGGCCACGCGTTATGCCGCAGTGCTGCGCCAGGTGCTGAACCGGGGGCTGAGCCGGAACCGCAGGTGCGCCGCACCCCGCTGGTGAATTAAGCGCGCGATAAGCGATAAGGCGGTCTACTGCGCACTATTGGCGGTATTTGTCCGGCGAGCTATCCCTTCATCGGATCAGCCGAACGAATGACTCGCCGTTCGCATCTGGTGATGCATGCGTTTTCTCTAGCGGTGGCCTCGATGTGCCTGGTAGTGATTGCTGAAGATGAGCCACTTCTTGTGGAGATGCTGACCGAAATCTTCGAGTCCGAAGGCCTGGACGTCACTTCCTTCGCGACGGCGGACGATGCCTGGCGGCACCTGCAGACCGCGGCGCAAGCGCCAGATCTCTTGTTCACCGATGTGCGAATGCCTGGAGCGATGGATGGGTTGGCCCTGGCCAAGCAGGTGTTGGCGCGCTGGCCAACCGCTTCGATCGTCGTATCGTCCGGCAATGTGTCAGCGACACCGGAGCTACCGAAGGCCTCGTTCCTTCCTAAGCCGTGGTCGTTCGGTCAGCTGACCACCCTGTGTCGCAACGTCCAGGCGCTCCACCAGCGCCGGGACTAGCCTGCGCGCTGAACAGCTTGGAGTTCTGCGGTACCCGGGCCGTGGAGCGTCGACAGCAGCTGCTTTACCGTCTGGCCTGGCTGCCGCGTGGCGCTTATCGCCGCGCGCCACCGCTGAAGTGGGTGACCCAGGGTCTGACAGGCGCTCCATGCCCACGCCTGCTGCTGCAGATCGTCAAGCTCAGACCAACCTACAACATGGCCGTCGGCCGAGTCGGCGTGCAGCCGCTTGGCCTGGGCGGTCACGGCAAGCAAAAACTGGATGTGCTGCTCCGGAGAGAACGTCATGCCGGCGGGACCTTTTTTGAGGTGGTGACGCCTACTACCGGGATGGCGGCCGAACCGAGACGGTCTACAGTAGTACGACGACCTTAAGGAGGCGTTATGGCAGACCTTGAGTTTCTTCCCCAGCAAGCGCGGCTGCGCTGGGTCGCGCTGATCGAGCAGATGGCCGTCATGGGCCTTGGCCACCTGGTTCGCCTCTACGGGCAGCTGGAGGGATACATCCTGGCCCTGCTCGATGTCGGTTCGATTACCGCGCCACAGCACCGACATCTCGTCCGCCTGGCCAGCGAGTGGTTCGCCCAGTGCCGGGCCGAGTACCTCAAGCGCAAACAGAAGCCTCGGCGGCGGATAGCGGGCGCGGTTCGAGACAGGATCGATCAGAGTCACAGGCGGCCAGAGCGCGCCTGAGCTGAGCTACTTGGCGTGGCAGTAGAGAGCCGCCAAGGAGTGATCGAGCCAGTCCGGCGAGGCCGGTCGCTCGTTCAGCAGGTTCGGGTGCGAAGCTACTAGGCTGGCGGCGTCGAGCTGCTGAGAGCTCGCCGCCCGATCCGCTACCAGCGGGCAGCCGTCGACGGCGTTGCCCCCGGACAGCGATCGGCTCAGCGGGCCGGCGGAAAATGCGATGCTGATGGCGCCGCAAAAGCCGACGGTGAGGAGCGTCCCGCTTGTGGTGCCCTGGGTGATGCGCTGGAGAAGGTGCATGCTGCCGAGCTCCGGTTTGATCGACAGCAGCAGGGTAGCCAGGGCCAGTCGTCAAAAGGCCTGAGTTCGACCCGTTGCCGGGCGTTCAATGCTGCGATGTAGGCTGGAGCGCAGGGTTGATCCAGAGCCCGTCGAACCCGCGAAAGAGCGCCGCTGCGCCCATCACGTGCTCGAGGATGTTCTCGACGCAAATCCAGCGTCGCCTGGCTTCTTCCGCCGCTCGCCCGACCATCATGCGGCCGGCGAACAGATCCACTACCAGGTCGTCCGCCTCGGTCAGCCACCGTATGAGGAAGTCTGCCAGGGCGTAGGGGAAGGGCGCGCTGTGCGCCGGTAGCCCGGCTTCGACCAACGCCTTCCGGTGCTCACGGCTGCGTCTGCAGCTGTGGCCAATCTGCAGCACGTTTTTCGGTATGGCACCTTCTGTGGGCGCCGCGAAGCTACCCGGGCGCAGTCGGTAGGCGCCGTCGCCATAGGAGGTCTGGCGCGTCTCGCCCCCGGCCGCGATGAGCCTGGCTTGCCGATCAGAGTGCGGTACCAGCACACGGCGGTTGTTCGCCTTGCATCGAAGCGGATCAGGTGAGAACCAGTAACAGGGCTCCCAGGCAACATTGAGCTGCTGCCGGCTGAGGCTCGCCCACTGGAGGGGGCCCGGTGCTTTGCTGCGGTTCTCCCACACCAGACGATCCATCAGGTGTAGGCCAAGCCGATCTTCCAAGGCGATGACGAGGCGCTCCAGGTACGTCGAACGCGCCGGCGACCGGTGAAGGAAGATGTCATTGGACAGGTTTAGGACCAGGCTACCGGTGCTGGCAAGGTTGCCTAGCAAGGGCTCGATCGTGCGACAGATGAAGTCGGTGAATTCGCTCGCCTTCGGATTACCGTATCCCCGTGGTTGCTGCAGGGGATAGGGGGGAGAGGTCAGCATTAGGTCGATGCGCTCTTCCAGTCCCTGGAGCGCCTGGGGCGAATGGCCGAACAGCGCCAGCCCCAGCGACGTGCTGAACCCCAGCAAGGTGACCTGCGGCGACACTCGATGCATCCCGCGCTTTGCCTTTTCGGTCAGCTGCCACACGCCCCGCTCATGCGGAACGCGCTCGAGGATGCCGCAGGCCTTGAGGGTCTGCTGATGCCAGCGGATCTCGCGCGTGACGGGACTGCGGGGCTGACCGGCCGCGCCGATCGGCTGCTTGGCGTGAACCTCCCGGTCCTGGAGCCCCGCAGCGGCGCCGACGAGGCGATAGAGTTCCGCGTTGGCCAGCGGGAGATCCGGGCAGTTCCGGAAGGCCGCTTCGACGAGAGGGAAGAGGTCGAGCTGTGGGGATTGGACCATGGTAAGGACTGCTCAAGGTTGGGGGATACGCCTTATCTTTCCAGGCGTACCGGAAATGCAAGGGCGTGGCCTAATCCAGGAGGCGCTCAAGGGCCGGCTGGTAGGCGAACGGAGCGAGCGATCCGCAGACGCGAACCTCCTCATCGGTCAGCGGACGATGGTGTGGCGCGGTCGCGGTCGCAGCGAACGACGGATCGGCCCTCAGGGCCTCCAGCAATCCGTAGTAGAGGTAATGGAGCCGGGAGTGGTCATCGTGGTCGTTGCGGCTGTGCGCGACGTTGATCAGCTGCGATAGCGCCAGTAGCGAGCACAGGTAGCTGGCGGCCTCGAGTGAAATAGACTCTTCGACTTGGCCCAAGGTCGCCGTCACAAGAACGTCCTCGACTGGCAGGACTAGGGCGAAAGCGCCGTTGAAGTAGCGGCGAATCTGATAGGCGCCATTGCGGTACCCGGATCCCAGCACCTGGCGCATGTTGGTCAGCACCAGGTCCTCGAACGGTAGGCAGTAGCGACCGAGGAGATTGTAGAGCTCCTGGGTAGTGGGCTCGCTGGTGACGACGAGCTGCAGCGCGCGGTCATTTCTGTGCATAGCTGATTCCTCAAGTTGAACCTGCTCAGCATCCACGAGCCGCGGTAAACGCAAACGGCCATTCATGCCGCTTGCGGGACCGGTTCGAGGGGGGCTGTTGACCCTGGGCGTCGGCTTGAATAACTTGCCTTCCCTTTGGCCATTTGCGGCGGAGCGCCGAAGGAACCGGTGGCGCGATCGGCGCTCTGACGAGTCAGGTTGCAATTAGCTGCGGATCGATAAGCTACCCATGACCCCGCGCGAGAAGCGTAGTACCTGGGTGGAAGAGAGGATATGGAAGCAGCAACGATGGAAGAGAGCGTGGCGTCCCATACGCCGCGGTGGTCGGATTGGCCGCGATGGATCAAGCAGGCCGTGCCGTTGTTCGTGCAGGTGCTACCCGCCTTTGTCGCATTGACGCTGCTGGCAGCGCTCACGACGGTGAGCATTCTGCTCATCTTGGGCAAAGCGGCGTTTCACCTGGCCAGCCTGTGCTCGCCGTTGATTTTTCTGGTGCTGGCGCTCGCGCTCCGGCGTGCAGGGATGCTCGGGGACCGCCCCGTCTTGCGCACGGCCGTAGGCACCGGGTCGCCTTGGCGTAATTTCTTCCGGGTGGCTGCGCCGCTCGCCCTGGTCATCGGCATTGCGCTCAACGCTTTGGCGGTCCTGGCGATGCTTGGCTCCGATATCGGCGCCTGGAAGCGCGGGGCGCTACCCCTCACCACCCTGCCGCTGGACCTCTTCAGCGCGGAGAAGCGTCCGCTGCTTGTGATGCTCTACACCACCGCGGTGGAACAGCAGCTGAGCCTGATGCCGCTCTTCGTGATCATGGGCGGCCGGCTAGAGCCGTACCTGGTGGCTTCGGTCATGGCCGGCAGAGAGACATGGTCCTCCGCCCGGGCCGTTCAGGCGCAGCTCAGCAAATCGCAGAAGTTGGTGCTCGGCCCGATGCGCCTGCTGACGCTGTGTGGCGTGACCCTGCAGGCGACAGCGAGAGCGCTGGATGCCACCAGCAACTGGCTTGGCGTCGCGCTGTTGCTGGTAAGCATCGGTGGCTGGCTGTTCTACTGCTGCCTGATCGCCGTAGCCGCGCGGGACATTACCGACCCGCACCCGCGATAGCGCCTTTCTGCGCGCGAAAAAAAACCCGGCCATGAGCCGGGTTTTTGCTGCTCCGCATTCGCGGAACAGTGTTGGAGCCTGATGCGCCAGTCGCCTGGGCCCTGCAGTGCAGGGTGGAGGCGGGTTTGCCCGTTCCGACAGGAGATCCTGTTCGGATGTAGCGAACCCTCGCACCATCTCTGCAACTGCAGCTGTTCTGTAGGTAAAGATCACCCGGGGCACCGTCTGCTGGCCCCACCGTCGCATAGCGAAAGATTCTTTCGCTATGCGACAGGACCTCCACCGAAGTAGAGCTCCCAGCACTTATGGCAGTGGCCGCCTTCTGGACGTATGAAACCGGGGGGGCGTGGGCATTTGATGCGCGCGCGACAATTCGGCCGAGGATTATCTGAGTGATCGGCAACCGAGCTGGATGAAAGATTCTTACAGCGGATCAGATGGCCCAGGAGAGCCAAACGAGGGGAAGGGTGCTGCGAAGCAGCTGGTGAAGCATCCAAGCCACAGGGGTTGGATCAAGAGCGCCGATAATGACAGCGCCGGCGGTGCCGCACAAGGCCCGCCGGCACCGGTCGGCGCGATTACTCGCTTTGGAGCCAGCCTTCGACGGTATCCGCACCGTGCTCGGACTTCCAGGCCTTCAGCAGCTTGTGGTTGCCACCCTTGGTTTCGATGACTTCACCGGTCTCGGGGTGCTTGTAGCGCTTCACTGCGCGTTGCCGGCGCTGCTGTGGGGCTGCACCTGAGTTGCTCTTGGCCTTGCTGCCAGTCGAGGAGCCGGCGTTGGGGTCCATGATCGCGATGACGTCCCGCAGCGACTTATTATGTTCGCCCAGCAGAGCTCGCAGTTTCTTCTCGAAATCGAGTTCCTTCTGCAGACGTTCGTCGGAATTCAACTGCTCAAGGCGCTGCCTCAGTTCTTCAATAGCGGCTTCGGTTTGACGGTATTCTTGGATCAGCGACATCGTGATCTCCTCAAGATTAGGCGGTGGCTGCCGTTATAGCCTTTCCACATATAAAAGACTAGGAGAAAACGCAAATTATCTGCGGTGGTTTCCCTCGAGCTCTAATGACGCCCAGGTTTAGGCGCGAATACCTTGTTGCGTTTTCGGTCGCACGTGTTTTTATGAAATGACTATCTGGCTTCACCTCCCCCACGGCGATGAGTCGGTCGGAATTTTTAAATAGTAAGGAGTTTTTGCTGATGAAATCTGTAGGGCTTGTGGCAAGTGCCATTGCTGTAGCCTCATTGGTCGGTTGCGCCGGCCAGAATCCCGCGACTAATCCAAATGCCCCTGCGGTTGCGCCTGCGCCGCTCGCTCTTAAAGTGTGGGAGGGCACTGACAACGCTGTGCAGTTTGCCAATGCAAAACCGTTGCAGTTTGCCACTGATGCTACCGCAGCAGATAAAGTCTTCAGTGTGCTCGGCATGCCCAGCTTCCGAGCGGTTCGCGCTGGTGCGTTTAGCATTCACGCTGTACAGAAAACCTCTGCGGAGCAAACGCAGCAGAACATCAGTTCGGTCGCAAAGCAGGCCCCGGCTAATCGCAACGTCGCAGAAATGGCGGCATTCAACGCGCTCGGCGGCGATGTCGGCGCTGCTGGCCTCGCATTGACCGTTCTCGGAGATGCGTCGTTTGATCCCCGCACCGAAATCGGGACCTTCGTCTGTTTCGAGCGTAAGTCCGAGGCGAAGGACACGGCTTCAGCCGTTCAGAGCTGCGGGAAGAAGTTGTTGAGCATGTTCGAGCGAACCTTCAACCCTATTCGCGCCGATGAAAAGTCACTGACTGCTCGCCGGTTTATCGGACCTATCGCCACGCAGTCTGGTGAGAAACTCGCGCAAGCTTACGTGAACACCGACGGCGTATTCGTTGGTGACGGGTACGCGCCAGTTGATCGTGGGGCCTATCCAGCAATAGTGGTGGCTATAGGATTCAACGCCCTAGTTGCAGAAGGTTTCGGCAAGTCCATGGGATGGGTGGTGGGAGATGTTGGCCCGGTCGAGCTGGGCAAGGCGATGGGCAAAAATCTACCGCGCGACAGCGCGTTTTTCCTTCCTAATCGAGACTCGCCCATCGCCTTCTATTGATGCCCCTATGGAATGGCGGCGCAAACTGTGCCGCCATTCTTAAAGCCTCGCAACCAACCGGTTTACCAGGCCGCAGACCTTGACCGTTCTTGAGGGCCCTATGGCAACTCGTCCTTCCAGAAGCACCTTTTTCCTTCTTCGCAAAGAGCTACGCTCCATAGCGGGAAAATTCTGGACGCTGTCCTTCGAGCTCCGCCAGTTAGAGCGGCAGATGAACATCCTGGATGCGAGGGGCCAGGGCCTAGGCCTGTCACAAGCTGACGTAAAGGTCTACAGGAGCGCCCAGGCTCGACAGTGGTGGCTGGAGGATAAGCTGCAGGCCCTCGCGCCTCCCCTGCAGGCGTATGGCCAGCAGCTTGTTGTTTTGCTCGCTGAGATCGGACAGGACATCACGCCAGTAGAGCGTCTGGCGCTTCTGGGGGGCAGGCATCAGGCGTTTCAAAGCCCCTCGTGGGAGGGCTGTACTCTTGAACAGTTAGCGCTGCGACATCGCGTCGAGAGCGCCGCTCAGGGCGCCTCCACTGGCCCGATCGCCACGGCGCTGATGGCACACCACGGGCAGCTTCGCTTAGTGGGGGCGAGGAATTTCGGCTTCGCCAAGAGGAAAAGGACCGTACGCGACGCGAGCCAAAAGCTTGTGCGTCCGCACATCGTATAGCGCATATGCACCAGCGTGGGTTCGACCCCCTAATGGGCGGGGATTCGAGACCAGCGGCCTGTCGCGCTGCTTATCGTGTGGGAAACCATGACCGCTGGATTCCCCATGAAATCGTCCATCAGAGCTCACCTCATCACCCTCGCGTCTGCAGTTGCCGTATCCCAGCTCGTAACGCTCGGGGTGTTTTGGACCAGCGGGCAAGCCTACCTCGACCGCAAAATCACGGCCGGAATCGAGACGGGTGTGTTCGCCAAAGAGCGAGCCGAAAGGCAAGCTTGGGTCGACGCACAGTTTGCTCGCTACGGCCGGGCTGCGGACCAGGTGCCAAACGACGCGCGAGTCTACGGCGACCTCAAGGCCCGCTTCACGCTTGCCGAATTCTCCGACCTGGAGTGTCCCTTCTGTAAGCGGCTGCACCCGAGCCTCAAGGAAATCGTAGACAAGTCCAATGGCGCGGTGAACTGGCAATGGCGCCATATGCCGCTGGGCTTCCATAACCCTGCTGCAACCGATGAGGCGATCGCGACCGAGTGCTATGCGGAGCAGAAGGGAAATCGTGGCTTCTGGGTGATCCTCGACCAGATTTTCGAAGAGTCGGCCGGCAATGGCGGCGGTGTGAAGGACCTGCCCGGGCTAGTGTCGCGCCTAGGTGCTGACATGAAGGTCTTCAATCAGTGCATCAGCAGCGGGAAGGTGAAAGACCGCATCGCGGATCACATCCGTATGGGCGAAAAGATCGGCGCTACCGGTACGCCGGCGACAATCGTCATCGACAACCTTACGGGCGAGAAAGAGTTCGTTTCTGGCGCCCAGCCGATCAGTGCCTTCGTGACGATCATGAAGCGGATGATGGCAGCTGAGCAGGCGGCAGCGAAGGCTGAGGCGGAAAAGGCTCAGGGAAACAGCCAGGATCAAGGTGATGAGGTTTCGCGGAAGATCCTTGGCTTCGGCTCGAAAGCCGATTCTGCGCAGCCGGCGAAGTAGGTCGCCGATGCCCTTCGGCGCTCCTAATACTCGGCGTTCGAGATCGACAGGTGCATGCCCGGGGTGGTGACCAGCGCGCCTGCAAAGGCGCTATCACCGGCTACAAACGTCGGAACGCGACGCGTTGTGTCGGCGCGGGCGTTACCGCGTCGGGCCGCTCGCTAGCAGACGCGCGCGTATCCTGCGCCGCTCGGCCAGAAAGCTGGCGCTCAGGGGGCAGTTTGAATAAGGCGAAAGGCGGTCGCGTCCTCGCCGGCGCCCCTAAGCTACGGTGATCGACGGCGTGCTGGCCACCTACTCGATCGCCAGCATCTGATGCTCGAGCGCACGCCGACGGTTCCGCTCATAATCCCGCATGATCCCCAAGATGACGGAGTTGATGGCCAGCTGATGCTTCGCTCGCGTCGCAGCGACATACAGCAGGTTGAGTTCATCGCGGCGCGCATCCGGCGTGAGCTCAGGATCCAGGGGATCGGGAAAGTCCTCGCCCAGGTACACATGCGTCCACTCGAGTCCCTTCGAGCGGTGCGCGGTGGAGAGGATGACGTCGGCGTCCTTTTCATCCTTCTGTGTCAGCGTCCGCAGGCGCGCCAGTCGCTTCTCGATGTCCGGGAAGAGACCCACCACCTTGATGAGCCTTGCCATCTCCCGGTCCTTGCTCTCCTTGGCCATGGCCAGATATGAGGTCCAGTCAGGGAAGTCCTTCAGCAGACGCTTGGACCTGACCTTGTCGGTTTTCCCTTGGCTGAACCAGACCAGGTCTTCCAAGTCGCCAATCTGGTACGCCTCTATGCCACCGACCCAGTAGAGGGTCTTGCCCTGCGGTGCAAACTCCAGCGCCGTCATGATGACTCCGGAGACCGTCCGGCAGAGATACGCGGCCCCTCGAACGCCCTCTTCGAGCTGCGTTTTGATCTGGGTCGGCTGGCCAGCGCCGACGATCTTCAGCTCCTCGCCCTTGTAGCTCAGGATGATGTTGGCCACGGTGGCCACCGCCGGCCCGAAGCGGAAGGATTTAGTCAGGTAGAGATCGACGGAGTCATCGAGATCCGGATCGGACAAGGCGTTGTCGGCGCCGCGGAACGCATATAGCGACTGGTGAGGATCCCCAACGAATATCACCCGGCACGACTGATTCTTGATGAGCCCAAGAGTGATGCCGTTCAGATCCTGGGCCTCATCCGCAAGGATGACATCGAAGCGGTCCCCCAGGTCCGGTTTGCTCAGGTAGTAGAGCTTGAGATAGGCGTCGTGCAGGTGCGGCACGGTCGTATCCTCCGGATCGATCATGCGTCGCCAAACCTCCCTGGCTTGCATGAACACCTCGTCGATGAATGCCGGCGGCATCTCGACAATAGGTCGTCCGTTAAAGAGCGGCAGGTGGTCCTCGTGGAATTCCTCCCGGTCACTACAAAGGTAGGCGTTGACCGTAGCGATGACCGCGTTGATGAAGGCCCAGTCACTGGTGCCCAGAACGGCGCGCATGTCTGCCGGTCGCAGCGAAGCACCGAGCTTGTGCTGAAAACGCCGGCCTACTGCCTTGAAGGCCAGCTGATGGGAAGTCATGCATTTCACATTGGACGGGAATCGTGCCTTGCCCTCGTCTGCAATGCTCCTGTTGTACGCGACGTACAGGAATCTCAACCGGGGATACCGCTTGGTATAGCCTTCGAGCGAAGTGGTCTTAGAGGCCCCAGCAAAGGCTTTGACGCGTATGCGCGGCGCCTTGCACTCATGGAAAGCCAATTGCTCGGGTGTCCACTCAAAAGCCATCGGTGCATCTCCTCCGTCGGTTCAGGAATGCTATGGAGTTCCCGGCCTCCCAGGGGCCGAGTTCCACCCCGTTGCAGGCGTGAATCACGGAAGACGCGCGAGGATCCTCAGATAGGATTTGGATTTTCCGAGGACCAATGACGACATGCAGTGGTTACCCAGCTCAAGCGTGGCCACACGGTGCGCGTACGCAGTCCGACGTTTCGGTGGAGCGTTCAGTGTGGCCTTGGGCCTGTGGACCACGACCCTCTTTTTGGCATCGATCCAACCGCAGGCTATGGCGGCTGAGGGCGCTCTGGCCGGCGATGTTGAGCTGCAGCACCACCGATCCTACAGCGAGGACGATGATGCGCTGGAAGCGGCTCGTTTTCGCGAGCGTGCATGTAACGGAGACGCGGTGGCAGCTGTTGCATTGGCCAGGATGTATCTCTCTGGCAACGGATGGTTTGCGGAAGATATAGATCGAGGTAAAGCGTTTCTGCTGTTAGCGATTAAGGCGGGTAATTACCAGGCCGCAGCTGATTTAGCGGTGGCTATACTTAAAACGTCGCAAGACGACCGTGCTGTTAAAGAGGCAGCTAAATGGGTCAAAGTGGCGCTCTATAATTCGCCTACGCCTGAGGCTCTCATGGCAGCTAGTGTGGTGAAAATGATAAGTCAGGGTAAGGATCTCACACCCGCCTATCAGGATGGTGTTCGCTGGTATTTAACGCGCGAAGGGAAAGCAGATGGCGATGTTGATCCGGTTATTTGCGGACATAGGTAAAGCGATGCGGCCAGTGATCATCATTGGCCTTTTGGGACTATCCTGCGTCGCCTGGGTAAAGCTGAGCCCTGTTCCAGCTCCCGGTCTAGTATTGCTCGGCGGGCTAGCGTTACTTTTTTCGCTGGTCGCGACCATCAGTACAGCAGCCTTCTGCATCGGGCGTTATCTGGATACTCCCGCCAAAAGAAGAGGTTACCAAGACCTGTGCAGCGCTGCGTGGCACTCTTCTGCCGATGACTATGACAGCAGCGCCGATCTCATCATCGAGATATTGTCAAAGCAGCCTTTAAGTGAGAGGCATCTGGGCAGCTGCTGGACGTTCGATTACGTGAGCGGACTATATCCGCGGTACCGGGGACAAGGCTTTATCATCCCCCATGCCAGCGGGATAGTTTTGGGTGTCGTCACGGGTCTGCCTGGCCGTTGGCACCAGTCATCTTACGTGCAGGCGTCTGCCTCTTTGACCGGCAGCGTTTACTCAATCGAGTCTGCGATCGGCCCTTTGCGCTCTTGGGTAAAGGCCGGCTCCAAAGTCGCATTGGAGCTTGATAGCACTGAGCCTGTGATTCACGGGGGCCCATTTCAGAGGCTTCAAATACGCCGTAGTGCAGTACCTCCAGTATTGCGACGCTTTGCAAGTGAATCCGTTAGCGGGTAGGCCGATTTTGTCTGGCGGGTTCTCGACTGGCTAGTGTTTGGCAAAGACGCTCGTATTCCTCTTTGCTACCCGCGTTGAGTACTGCACGAAGGTGGAACCGCTCATGCTCCTGGTTCCCCGCTGCTATCTTTTGATTCGACTGATTCGAATTGTCCGCGCCCGGCTCCAGCAGGATCATCAATTCGCAATAGCCGAGTTTCGCCAGATCCGTTGCTGACACAGAAGCCCTAGCTTTTTTCACGGTGTGATTGCTTCTCATGAGTGTGCTCGCGCCACTTGGTAGGAGGTCAGTTTATCAGCGGAAGGTAAAAAGCAAGCGGCACAACTAGACCCTTTCGTTTTCAGAGGCAGTTGCATTTTCAAATATGCCTATACCCTGGAAATGAACGCTATGAGGGTTAAAAAATGGCAGCTATTCAGGGTGGCTGGCGAGAGCCTCTTCCGCCCATCTTACAGGGTGCGCAGCTATTACTGTCGGAGCGCAAAATTGCTACCGATGTACCCGTGCCGCTCCACGGGCAGGTGGACCAAGTATTCCTCGCTCGCGGCTGGTTGATCCTGGTAGACACGAAGCGGCGCAAGCAGGCTCGCGTTTTCGCCAAAGACGTGATTCAGCTGAGCGTCTACGCCACGATTCTTGCGCGGCAAGCGAGCGTATTCGCAGGGCAGAACTATCCCGTCGCCAGTACCGCCTTTATCCGGTGTGTCACGCCTCACGGCACAACCTACATCGAGGTCAGCCTGCTTTCGACGCGGGAGATCATCGCGCTGTGGAATCGGTATTGGATGCTGCGTCGCGAAGGTCTAGCTGCCAGGCCTACTTGCCCTCGGCCTCCCGTATGCGCTGGGTGCAGCAAGAAAACCCAGTGTCCGAGGGGAAAGCGGCTAGGTAACTCAGCCTAGCCGCTGTGTTCGTTCGTTTCGCGGGTGTTCAGTGGGCGGTGGCTTGAGCTGCAGGCTTGCCGGTGGCCACCGCTATCGGCTCATTGCCACTTACTGTACCTGGCTGGGACAGATGGGCCGCAGCCTGGGCAGATAGCTCCAGGAATGCCTGGTACTCGGCCGTGGATAGATGAAGGGCAACGCGGTCATTCAGCGGGTCTGGCACGGCATTCGCGCGAAACTGTTGGGCCAGCCCCGCGATGTGATGGGTGAGTTCAGTGACGAACTTCTTGCCAAACCGACGGGTTGGCACCTGCACGTGGCGACTGGTGATACGGACCTCGGGCGCAGGGGGCGGTGTCTGCACTGTCTCGGCTGCTGGCGTTGTCGCACTATCGCCCTCAATCAACGCTTGCCATTCGAGGCGCGCGCGCTCCAGCGCCTGCAGCAGCACCTCTTCGGTTTGCTCACCATAGCGGCGCCATATGTCGAGGGCGAGGTGAGGCTTCACTACACGATCTGCAATCATTCGCTGCACCGCGCTAGGCATACGAAGCAGGGCAACGGCGTCTCGCACATGGACCGCCGTCTTGCCGATTTCGGTGGCTACCTCCGCGGTGGACCAGCCTTCGTCCAGCAGCCTTTGATAGCCTTGCGCACGCTCGATGGGTGTCAAGCGGAGATGGTCATCGGAGTTGAGCAGGTGCACCGTCGATCGGGCTCCGCGTTCGCGAACTTCGATCACCGCGACACGCTTGATCATCGCCCCCTGCTCTCGCGCGATAAGCGCAGCGCGCACTCGGCAGCCGCCTTTTCGAAGGAAGCAGCGGCCCCCTTTTACCTCTACCCTGATCGGCTCCATCTGCTTGCACGCATGCCACGCCTTGACCAGTTTGGCGATGTGCGCCTGAACCCGTGGCTCCTCGTAATTCCGTAGCGCAAAGCCAGGCTCCTCCTCGATCAGGGACGGATCCAACCATTTCAGCTGGGTCGATCCCACCGCGTTGGGAGTCTCCGCTTCGATTTTTTCGCAGAAGCGTTCCAGGTTTTCGATACCCGGATCCGCCGGTTCAAACTCTTCCTCGAGATAGGTCATCACTTGCTCCCCGTGCGTGCAGCGCGCCGTGTTTTGATCTGGCGATAGGCATATTGGAAGGCGAAACCGGAGACAAATTGAGCGACGATCACGGTCGCGACGGTGGAATCATTGTCGCCATAGGGAAGGCTGAGCAGGTAATAGGTCCCTGGTATGGCCACCGCCGCGAAGCCCAACAGGAACATTCCAGCGTCCGCGCGCGTACTCTTCAATTTTCCGATCTCACTCTGTATTTACCCGCATACCCTATCCCGCATTATTGGAATGCAAGCTGCCAATCCCGCCCTTTTTGGGCGTGAACTCGGGCCTACCCAGGCGCCTGGGTATTTAGGCTCTCCTGAACTGTTCAGGGAGAGTCCCGATGCGTTTCTCGAAAATCGTCTTCGCAGCGTTCGCCGCCCTCGCGGCTTCCTGCACGAGCCAGTCGAAGACTGAAGGTGTACAGCCGCTGCCGACCACCTACGTTCCGGTCCGTCTCGCCCACGAGTTCTATAGCAGCTGGGGGCACGACGGGCGCGGTGGCGCGGCGCTGCGTAAGCCGGCCTATCAGCATGTGATGGGCAGCGAAGAGATGGTCATGACCACCCATGGTAACTATCTCGCGCTGCAGAACCCCAACCAGGCGACTGGCAAGGGCAGCAGCGTGCTGGTCACTGCCTTCAACAGCGGTGTGAACCGGGCGATCGACCAGGCGCTCACCGTCGTGCCGCCACCCTCTATGCCCATCTCTAAGCCTGTCACCGTGGCGACCGAGGCGGAGTATCTGGTTGCGTACCGGAAATTCTGCGCCGGCGCCGGTATGGCGCTTACCGAGCGAGAGTGGGAGCTGGTAGCTAAGGGTGGGCCCCACGGTGTGCCGCCGTCACTGCGTGGAAAATGCATGCGCGGCAAATAGCGCCCAGGTACTGCGTCTGGCCGGGAGATCCCCAGCTATCGGCTGAAGAAGAACGTATAGAGAGGGGTGCCGTAGCTCCACACCCCGATCATCACCCCAAGCGCCATGCTCCCGGCGGCAGCGACTGTCAGGAACGTTGGCGAGATTCCAGGCACCTGCAGGAGGTTCGATAGCACCGAACCTAGGCCTTTGGTAACAGGTGCAGCGACCGGCACTTCGCCGGGTCGATCCGTGGTGCGCGAAGGGGATCGGCTATCGGTCACCTTGACCAAGTCAGCGATGTCCCCAAGCGTTTGGGTGCCGGCGGCAATGCTCTGATGGGCAGCGCGGAGTGAGTCGTCGTCGAGGGTTGAGGCGCGGCGACGTCGGGCGGAAGCTCTATTGCGATCGTTCATGGCAGGACTCATGCTGACTGAGCCTTGAGCCTATTGGAACGCTCACTGGGCTTGGCCTGCTATCCGCGCCGTCAATGGGCTGCAATTGGCCACTCGACAGCGAAGCTCGGCCGCATGATGCCTTCAGACCGGAGATCATCATGCGTTTTTGGAAAAGACTTTTCGCGCCTAAGGCGATTGCCGCTCAGCCGCTGCTCAGCATCCGCGACATCCAGGAGCTGGATGTCAGCGCTCCGGAGATCCAGCAATTCATCCAGGCCGGCGATGAGGCGCTGCTAAGGTACCCGCCTTTCCAACGAGGATGGCCAGCCAGAATACCGGGCGCCCAGCTGCTAAAGCCCCACAGGGCGACGATGCAGAAACTCGCGAGCGGCGTACGTATGCCCGCCGGTAGCTTCGATCGGATGCTTCTTCCGGTATTTGAATCGTTCGCGGACTTCGTCCACCTGCTGCCGGCTTCACAATCTCATCACCACCGAGGTCCGGGCGGCTTGCTTGCCCATTCGCTTGAGGTGGCGATGTTCGCCTTCAATAGCTGCAAGTGCACTGCTTTCGATTACTCGCTTTTTCCCGCGAAGCGCCTCGTGCGGGAGAACCGCTGGTACGTGGCGGCGGTAATCGCGGCGCTTATGCACGATCTTGGGAAAGTGCTCAGTGACGTCGTCGTCGCTGACGAACGTGGCGATCGCCGCTGGGATCCCATGGGCCCACCTATACCCGCCTGGGCACAGGCGAACGGAATTGATCGCTACTACCTGACCTGGAACCCGGATAGGCATGACGTCCACCGGGACCTATCGGCCACCCTGATCGCACGGTTCCTTCCCCAGGAGCTGCTCGTTTGGTTGCGCGAGAGCGGGCCGGACATCTACAGCGAAATGGTCAATGCCATGTCGGGCCGCGACGTTAGCAAACGGCTCGCTACCATCGTCGCTGGCGCAGACTCGAAATCCGTCGAGTTGGATATGCAGAAGCACGGCGGCGACGCGTCACGTCAGTTCGGTATGGGCACCGGCGTACCCATTCCGGCCTTCGTCCTGGACACCATGATTCATTTCTTGGGCCAGAAGGACTGGCTCGTGAACGAGCCTGGTCACCGGGTATGGGTATTGGGCGGCCATGTCTTCGTCGTTTGGCCTCAGGCGTCCACTGAGATCGCCGAGTATCTGCAGACGCAGGGAGTAAAGGCCATTCCTCGCAGTGCCGATGTTCTAGGTGGCATTCTGCTTGATCACAAGGTTGTCGAGGCGGCGGCAGACGGCTCGATTTACTGGCCCGTCAAAGTCGACAAGATCAACGCCGGCCGCGACAAGCCTGTCGTCTTGAAGTGCATCAAGCTCACGAATCCTGAAGCGCTATTCCGCTTCGATGGCATTCCCGCATCGACCGCTGGCACCGTGGGATCGGCACCCGGTGAGATCAGGTATGAGCTCCCAGGACAAAACGGTGCTGATGCTGGTCCGGTGCAGGAGGAGGATTCCCACCAGGTCGGCGCCGACTCACCGGAGCAGGGAAGCGCTGCAGCTCCTGCCGCTGCTCCCAAGACAAATGTCAGCCCCATTAAAGCGCCGGAGATTGTGCAGGCGAAGAAAGCGGACGTTGCGCAGAAAAACCAAGTAGCGCCGAAGGCATCGGTTGTCCTCGAGCCCGCTGCCTCAGGCGGCCTGAAGATCAATGTTGGTCACTCCACTGGACAGCCGCATCTGCAAATTGCAGGCGTGCGTATCGAGTCGCCAGGCGGAAAGGTGAGTGCAACGGGGAAGAAGCTGAAAGGAAAAGAGGCAGCTGAGCGAGCTCAATCCGCGGTGAGTTCGACCGCGGAAGCAACCCGCGAAAGGGCAGGTTCTGCGGACCGAGCTGGAGCGCAAGCGGAACTGCATGTTACCGCTTCGGCCGCCCGGACGGTGGTAGAGGCCCCCCCCGCTAAGGTTGGGCCTGCACAGGATGAGGTGCCGGCCGTCCGCTACGGAGACGGCGTCTATGCGGCGGACTATGGAGACATCGATGACGAAGTCCTGGAGTTGGTCGGGATGGACATTCCTGACCGCCAGTTACAAGGCTCCGACGTTCCAGGGCAGACAAGCCCAGCAGTTGAAGAGGTATCACCGCTTGGCCTGGTGCGTTTCGGGGACCGAATTCCTGATCGCCAGGCTGCCTCGCCGGCGGTGGCCGGCTTGACGATACCCAACGAGCTTATCGCAGCCGAAGAGTTTTCCTTCGATCGGCTGCTCAAGAATGCAGCCGCTGCACGTCTGAGTGACGTTCCAGCTGGCTCACCGCTCGCGGTGCAGCTACCTAGGGAGATCGCTAGGGAGACCTTCGTAGGCGAATCTGAGCGTGTCCTGGCCGATGCTTTCAAGCACGAAACCACCCCTCGAGAGGTGCAATCGCCAGAGTCGAATGCAGCGGCGAAAGAATCTTTCGTGTCGCCAGCTGAAAGCCCGGGCGGAGAAGCGAAGCCGGAGCAGGATTACCTTGCCGCCCCCCTGGTGGGAGGCTTGCTGGCACCTGGCGCTGCGGTGAAGAAAGATTCTGTCGCTTTCAACGACAGCGGCATTGCGGTAGTGGACCAGGACCTCAGGAGCGACGGCACGTCTGCGGCACGCGAAAGGACCGTCGACTACGGAGCGATCGCAGGCGCCCACAGTGACCAGGTTGTTTTGCCGCCTATCACCAATAGTGACCGACCCGTTGGGCGCTCAATGGCAGACGGGGCCAAGGATCAGGACGCTCCGGTACCCGATCAAGCAGATGGCCTCCCTGGCCCGAGCCGCATGACCACGCAAGAGGCGTCTACGCCGATAAAGCCTGCAGGCGCACAGCCGGCGTCGCGTCATCGAGGAGGCAAGGAGCAGGCTGAGCCAACGCCATCGACTCCGGCTGCCTCAACACGCAAAACCACGGATCAGCCGGCGGGCGAGCGAGGATCGACCGATCGCGCGGCGCCTGTCCCTACCACCTCCGTCGCGCCCAACAATACGATCCGGATCAGCAGCGGTGCGCAAGAGCAAGGATCCATCACTATCGGCCAGCCACGCCGCCGGCAAGAGCCGGCAGAGCCGCCGCATCGCGTTTTGGAGTCACCGGTGGCCGCCGCTGACGCTGCCACTATGGGGGGCCGGGTATCCGCTGCTGAGTGCGAGGCCTATCTGGCCCTGTGGCCGACACTCGCGGAAAAGCTGCGGTGGTATGCGATAGCCGAAAATCACGCCTCTCTAGCGCAGCAGCACGGCAAACCGTTCTGTGTGCATAGTCCCGAGGCCTTTACACCTGAGGACCGGTCCGCTTTGCTCGACGCGAACTGGTTGTTCGACGACTTCACCGGCACTTTCACCGGTTTGCATCGAAAAGGCTTTCTCCTCTCACCCTATCTCGGTTCCATCTTGGAACTGCTGACTCAAGGTCGGTATCGGCAGTCGGCCTTCCAGGCGCGTGATGAGGGGGAATCGGCAATGCTCCGGTCGCTGGCTGAGGAAGTCATCCGCAGGTGCCCGCCTAAGCTACAGGAGGGTAAACGCCTCGTGCAGATATCGATGCGGCGGCTGACTCAGCTGAGCACGGCACTCCAGATCGACGAACCAACCCTCAAGAGGGCGCTAATTGCGCACTATCCCTACTTGCTCATCGGAAACAATCACGTCATTGACCTGACTGAGTGATCTCGATGAGTGAGTGGACGTACGAAATGCCCTGGCGGCCGAATTTCGAGGCCATCGAAATTGCCGGCTGGGTGTTGGGGATGGCCGGCACCTGCGCCGTGCACCTCACCACCAATCTACCTGCTCAACCGTTCTATCTCTCCCTCGGCATTATGGGCGGTTTTGCATTGCGCCGGGTCCCTGCTGCCCTGCACCTCCATCGGATCCGCCAGGGGCTTCGCGCGCAGCAACCAACGCTGATGGGGCAGGACGAACTCATCGAGCAGATGCTCAAGCATCGAGAAAAGATGTACATCGGTGTCGGCTTCAAATGGACCCAGCGCGAAGGTCAGCAGGTATTCGAGCTGCTCAAGCGAGATATCACGAAGCTCATGCCTCCGGTACCGGAGGGATTCATGGGTTCGCCTTGGATCCATGGCATCTCCCTGCAACCTGATGTCCCGATTGGCTACAAGGACTCTCTCGCCTCCCTGCACACGCTGATCGTCGGCACCACCGGTAGTGGCAAGACGCGTCTATTCGACCTGCTGATCAGCCAGGCCATTTTGCGGGGCGAGTCGGTGATCATCCTCGATCCGAAGGGCGACAAGGAGATGTCGGAGAACGCGCGCCGCGCCTGCGAGCTTGCCGGGGATGTCAGTCGCTACAAGCACTTCCACCCGGCATTCCCCGATACCTGCGTGCGTATCTCACCCACGCAGAACTTTGGTCGTGCGACCGAGCTGGCATCGCGTATCGCCGCATTGACTGATGGTGAGGGCCCGTTCCAGGCATTCGCGCAGATGGCAGTGAACAATGTCATCCAAGCCATGCTGTTCTGCGACATTTTCCCAACGCTGGTCCAGATTCGCCGGGCGCTCGAGGGCGGCCTTGCGTCCCTGGTCATCCAGGCGGTCACCGCATACGGCAAGTCAGTCCATCCCGCTTTCGACGCGCTGGCAGCCGCGGCTGCCGCCCAGTCGAGAACCGACGAGGCCAAGGCAAAGGCCCTGATCACGGTCTACCGCAGAGAAATCGTGCCGCTCAAGCCGAACTCCGATCTGGAGGGCATCCTGTCCATGTTCGAGCATGACCGGGATCACTTCGGAAAGATGATCGCGACGCTGCTTCCGGTGCTCAACATGCTCACGGCGGGCCACATGGGACCGATCCTTTCGCCGCTGAAGGATGATAGCGGCGATACCCGGGAGATCACTGACTCCAAGACGATCATCGAGAACAACCAGGTGCTCTACCTCGGCCTGGACTCCCTGTCCGACTCGATGGTCGGGTCCGCGCTCGGCTCGATCTTCCTGGCTGACCTGGCCGCCGTCGCCGGACAGCGCTACAACCTCAAAAGTGGCGAGGAGCTCAAGGCCGCGCCGGTCAATATCTTCTGCGACGAAGCTGCTGAAATCGTCAACGACCAGTTGGTACAGCTGCTCAACAAGGGCCGCGGCGCCGGCATGCGTATCTACGTTGCCACGCAGACTATCGCTGACTTCGAAGCGCGAATGGGGTCGCCGGCGAAGGCGCGCCAGGTCCTCGGCAACACCAACCACGTCATCGCGCTGCGGATCACTGACCAGGACACCCAGAAGTACATCGCCGAGAAGATTCCGCCTACCTACTACAAGTACGTCATGCGTACCCAGGGAAACTCCACCAAGGACGACCCGCACATGCACTCGCTGAACGTCGGAGAGCGCCTGATGGATGAGGAGGGCGAGCTGTTCCCGGCGCAGCTCTTCGGCCAGCTGCCAGATCTCGAATTTCTCGCGATCCTCGCTGGCGGCCAGATCCAGAAAGGTCGTATTCCGGTGCTCACCAAACCCAAGAACTTTGAGAAGGCAGTGGCGCGTGCTCGCCTGCTCACGAAAGAGGCCGCTTGATCATGCGTACCCGCTTTGAATCCTTATCGCGACTGCTCGGTAGCGACACCAGAACGAAAGGCCTGCTCAACCTCTTGGAGGCCGACTGGCCGACAGCACTCCAGGTGGTGCCGGCTGCGTTCAAAGTCGTCGAATCAGAGAGCTGCGCGCCTTGCTGTCGAGACCTGCTCACCGAGGCGCTTCGATCCTACAAGTCAGCTCTCGGTCGGCCGGACCAGGAGCGCCTGGTTGCCTTCATGGACCCGTTTCTCGACGGACTGGCCAACATGCTTGAAAGTGAACCTGCGCCAACCGCAGCGTTGGTCGACATGCAGAACAGCCTGCTCATTGAAGTCGAGAAGGAAAATGGCGCCTCGGTCAGGGCCCGGCTTGAAGCAATGCTTCTTCCGGCGGATACGTCCATAGGGCTCGTCTGGCGCAGCATCCAAGGAGCCGAGCATGGCTGACATCGAAGAGAGGATGCCCTCCGGGTTTTGGCTCTCCCTCGCGTTCGTCTGCATCGAGATCCTGCTCATAGTATGCGTTGTTCCCAATGCCTTCATCGACGCTGCGATCCTGAAAGAGCAGGACTGGGGTGAGGCGTTGATGGGCGAAGCGGCTAGCGACCAGCTGATCGAGGATACGGGGCGGCTGTATAGCACGATTCATCTGGAGTCCGGACTGAATGCGACGGTGCGTGATTTTTTCTTGGGGGGCAAACAGACGCCAGGCTGGGAAAAGCTCGAGAGTCAGTGGGGTTCGTTCATCGCCGGCCGCGGCGACGCTGTCCTCAAGGTCTGCTATCACATCTACTATCGAAGCCTGCTGCTGCTGATGTGGCTGCCCTACATGCTGGTGATTCTGCTGCCGGCGATCCTGGGCGGCTACATGGCCTGGAACATCAAGCGCTACACCTTCGCCCATTCCTCTCCGTTTCTGAACACCTACAGCTCGAGGATCATCTCGTGGGTGGTCATGGCGCTTGGCCTTTCGTTCATCGCACCGCTGCCGATTCCGCCGATGATCGTTCCGCTCGTGGTCATCCTGCTCATCCCGATCGCTGCAAGCTTGTTGATAGGCAACTTGCCCAAACGGCTCTGACGTCGAAAAAACGCCCGGTACCGCCTGGCGTTTCCATCTCCGTACTGCCGCCTGATCGCTCAACCGCCAGGGGTTTGATCCCGTAGACGGCGCGGATTGCCCACACACAGAACTTGCGCCTGAGCACCATGGCTTTACCAGCTGAGGTGCCCTATGAGCTCAAGACTTCCCATCATCCTTTCCAGTGTAGCGATCACGTTAGCTATCGCTGCCGCCGTCTTTTGCGGTCGGGTGATTCGTGATCAGCAACACCTGGTAGACCAACTCAACGACCAGGTCGCGAAAATCCAGCCGTATGCATTCTCGCGTACTGAACTCGATTCGTTCCTGTCTCGCCGCGGCGGAGATCTCGCTGCGCGGTCCGCGGCAGCGCCCACAGAGCCGGCGGCATCGAGCAAGGGCGATGCTATCCCTATCGCAGGCGACCGTCGCTATGGCGACGCCACCGCTCAGTTCAGCCTGATTGAGTACTCGGACTTCGAGTGCCCCTACTGCAAGCAGTATTTCGCGGTACCTAAGGCTGTCGTCGACAGTTCGCGGGGCAACGCCGCCGTGGTGTTCAAGCACGTCCCGATCCATGGCGAGGCGTCGCGCCGGGAGGCCTTCGCCGCGGAGTGCGCTGCCGCCCAGGGTGGCAACGATGCGTTCTACCGCATGGCCGGCGCCATCTTCAGCTCGACCGCAGGTAACGGTACCGGTACCGAAAAGCCGCTCGCAGTGATTGCCTCCAGCATCGGCCTGGACGGCGCGGCCCTTTCGCGCTGCATCGACAACCAGGAGCCGTTGCAGAAGGTGAAAGCGGACTTCCGAGAGGCGGTAGAGCTGGGCATCAAGGAAACACCGACCACCATAGTTCGCCATAACCCGAGCAATAGACAAGTAGTTCTTTCTGGCGCCAAGGGTCCCGAAGACATTCTTCGCGCCATGGCGAAACTCGTTCAAGGCAATGGAGCCGCACAATAATGCAGCCAATCGATATCCCCCAATACGTTGATGATCCGCCGCACCTGTTGTTTTGGCAGGCAGATGAAGTTGCTCCCATTGGGATCGGTCTCGTATTCGGTATGTTCACTGGATATGCCGCGGTCTGCACGTTAGCGGGATTCTTGCTGACTCGTTGGTACCGAAAGTATCGCGATGATCATCCCGACGGCTTCATGGTGCACATGATCTATTGGTTCACGGGATACTCCGGTGCAAAGGCGCGCACTATCCCTAATCCATTCATCCGCGAATTCAACTGAGGTCGCCATGCTGTACGGCAAATTCAAAAACACCTATCGCGGGACCATGTCGGAGAACGCCTTTCTTCGCAAGATCATCGTCGCGCTGATCCTGGTGGAGGTACTGACCGTCATCGGATGGCTCCGCAAGAGCACCGTCGTTGACATGCAGCCGCCGACGCTTGCCGAGCGCGCCTGGGTCGATCAAGACCGAGCCTCCGATAGCTACGTTAGTGCGTGGGCGCTCTACATTGCGGATCGGTTGGGCAACGTTAATCCGAAGTCAGCAGAAATTATCAAAGCCACGCTTGAGCCGCTGTTGGCCAACGATATTTATCAAGACGTGCTTAATAGGATTGATACGCAGGTCCACCAGATTCGCCAAGACCGGGTGACGTTGGAGTTTGAGCCGCGCCAAGTCTTGCAAGATAAACAAGACCCAACGAAGTACTTCATCGTTGGCAAATCAAAAATGACCGGGCCAAGTGGTCAGCCAAAGCAACTCGATATGACGTATGAAATCGTGTTGAAGATTCGAAACTACAAACCAGTCATTGACTTCCTCTCTGTATATGAGGGGCCACCCCGTACCGAAGAAGTCAGAAACCGCGAAGCCAAGGCCGCAGATACTCGCAAGCGTTTGGAGCAGCAGCGCAATGAAAACTAAAATCCAAACCCTCACGCTGATCGGCGTCGCGTTGTTTTCGTCAGCATCGATCGCCAACGCTCGTGAGCTCAACATTCCGCAAACTCCAGTGGCGGAGTCACGCACTCAGGAAATCGCCTCGCTGCCCGGCCGTGATGTCGACCCTGCCGAGTACGGCCTGGAGGAAGCTGACGAGCAGGTGGCGCGCCAGGCTCTGGCCGAGCAGCAGCAGAAGACGCTACCGAGCGCCGCGGCCGCGCAGCCCGCTGTTGCGCCCGCTGCACACGCATCCACTCCCACGGTGGCCTCCGGTACTGAGCAGAAGCAGGACCAGGTCAGGGCAGCGCCTGCGAAGGCGTCTACCGATCTGGTTCATGTCGCCGGTGGCGGTCGTGATCTTCCTGCGGTCCCGGCCTCGGTCGCCAAGACCTCCGGTGCGCCCGAGGCCGTCGCGCCGCCGGTGAGCTCGCGCCAGGACGTTGTGGTTCAGCCGGGCGTCAACACGATCATCCCTGCGGCGCTGTTTCACCTGAACCGCATCGTCACCCCGTTCGAGAATCCGATCGTCCAGACCACCTCCCAGGCAACGATCAAGCAGAAGGGCAACGTGATCTACGTGTCTACCAACAGCGAAAGCCCGGTGACGATGTACATCACTCCCAAGGACGATGAGTCGGTGGCCATCAGCCTGACGTTGGCGCCTCGCAAGGTCCCGCCGATCGAGGCCAACCTGATCATCGGCCAGGTGCCCGGGAGCACCAGCCCGTCCAGCGCTGGTGGCTTCGGTTACGGCTCGCGTTACAGCGGGCAGGCCAAGAAGTGGGAGGAGGGGCAGCCCTACATGGAAACCATCAAGGGCATCATGCGCGCCCTCGCCCTAGGCGGTATCCCCAAGGGCTATTCGATGGCCAAGCTGCAGAGCGGCGAGAAGCTACCTGCCTGCTATCAGCAGGGACTGAACTTCGACTTCAGCCGCGCCCAAGTGATCATGGGCCACAACTTCCGGGTGCTGGTGGGCGTCGCCCAGAACAACGGCCGGACGCCGATCATGTTCGATGAAACCAGCTGCACCCATCCCTCGCTGGCGGCCGCCGCTGCCTGGCCGCGCAACATGCTCGAGGCCGGTGAAAAGACTGAGGTTTACATCGTCACCCGTGTGGGCGAGGCGCCGGCGGAAGATTCGTCCCGCCCGAGCCTGCTGAACTGAGGAAGGCACCATGATCAAGCAAACATGGGCCAACCTGAGCCCGCAGAAAAAAAAATGGGCTGTAATCAGCCTTGTGGTAGGGGGACTTCTGTTGTTCGTCTGGATGCTGAGCGGCCTAGGCGGCGAAACACAGCGGAGAAGCAACGCCAAGCCGACGATTACCAACGTCCTCACCGACGCGGATCCTCGAGGCGTCGGGCTTGATTCGCTAAATGCCGAGCAGCGTAAGCAGGGTAAGGAACTCAGCGACCTGCAGCTCACGCTGAAGAACCTCATGAACGGCAACCAGGCTCAGCAAGCTACAGCCGAAGGGCTTAAGCAGATGCAGGGGCAAATAGCGGACTTGACGACTCAACTTCAGGCAACGCAGACCGCTCAGCAGAAGACCGAGCAGGATAACCGCGACCTCAGTAAGCAGCTGCAGGAAGCACAGTCCAAGGCACCGACTCCTGACAAGGCCGCCGAGCTGGAGCGCAAGGCTGCGCAGCAGCAGACGCAGGCGCAGGAGCGCCAGCGCTATGACCGCACGCTCATGGACCCGAACCGCAACCAGGGCAATTTCTTCGCTAATGCTCCGGCGCCGGAAAAGGAGCCGGAGAAGCCTGGCGCAGCGCCCAAGAAGGAAGAGCCGCCGAAGATCATGTCCTACGGGGATGAGGCGCCCGATGAAGATCCAGATGCTGATGCCAAGGAAGAGGACGTCTACCTGCCCGCCGGCGCCATCCTTTCCGGCGCGATCATCACCGGTATCGACGCCCCAACAGGCAACGGTGCGCGGAAAGATCCCTTCCCTGTCCTGCTACGGGTGAAGAAGGAAGCCGTGTTGCCGAACCGCTTCCGCGCAGACGTCCGCGAGTGCTTCCTCATTGCCAGCGCATTCGGCGACCTGTCATCCGAGCGTGCCTACATGCGGGCGGAGACAATTTCTTGCGTACGAGATGACGGCGGGATCATCGAGAGCGGTATGGACGCTTATGCCTCCGGCGAGGATGGCAAGGCCGGGGTGCGTGGTCGCCTGGTCTCCAAGCAGGGCGCGATCTTGGCTCGCTCGTTGATGGCCGGCTTCATGCAGGGCGTCTCGGACGCCTTCAGCGTTCGCCAGGTACCCAGCATCAGCATCGCCAGCAGTGGCAGCGGTACGAATGGCCGGACGGTATCGCCCGTCTATGAACAGGCCTTCAACTCCCAAGCCATGCAGGGCGCCATGATCGGCGGCACCGGCAAGGCACTGGAGCGCATCGCGGACTTCTACCTGGAGATGGCCGAGAACCTCTATCCGGTGATCGAAGTGGACGCTGCCCGGGAGATCGACTTCGTCGTCAAGAAGGGTGTGCAGCTCAAGCTGAAAACGCTGAGCAAAAACAAGAACTGAAGGCAGCGGGAGCGCTCAGCTCCCTTCTATTGAACGCCCTGGGAGGGGGTGAATTGCCCCCTTCCTACATCCCTCGCTACGGATACTCAACCTCATGAAAACGAACCTGCGTAAGGCCCTGGGCCTTGCCGCTGCGGCGGCGCTCACCTCGATTATCAGTGGCTGCTCCATGTTGCAGATCGGCTCGTCCGACTACGGCTGTAAGGGCATGCCCGACGGCGTGACCTGTATGTCCGCGCGAGACGTGTACCAGCTGACCGAAAACGAGAACTTCCGGCAGATCGTCGACGAGAAGAATGCACAGAAGGCCGAGGCCGAGAAGCACGGTGGCCACCCCGCGGCCCCGGCAGTGCAGCCGGAAGTTGCGGCCGGCGAGCGCTACGTCGTGCCCCGGCCGGCGCGCGACCCGGTGCCGATTCGCAGCCAGGCCACCGTCATGCGCGTCTGGGTCGCTCCCTGGGAGTCGCAAGCCGGCGACCTGAACGTACCAGGCTTCATTTACACCGAGATCGAACCACGCCGTTGGGAAGTCGGTACGCCGTCCCTGCGGCCGACGCCTTCGCTGCGTCCGCTTGAATCCCACAAAAAGGCGATCCCCGCCTCGTAACCCCCAGCCCTCGTAAGGAGACACAACATGCGCCTGAGCAATCCGGCTAAACCCTTGAGCAACCCGGCCCACCGCGCGCGTCGTCAACGCGACCTGGTGAAGTTCGGCGTCGCCCTGCTGCTGGTCGTGGGCGCATCCAGCGCCATGGCAGGCACCGGCGGTACCGACTTCGACGCGGTCTGGACCACGATCAGTGACTGGATGCAGGGCACCCTCGGCCGCGTGGTCGCCGGCGCCATGGTGCTGGTGGGCATCGTTGGCGGCGTCGTGCGCCAGTCGATCATGGCGTTCGCTACCGGTATCGGCGGTGGGGTCGGCCTGTACAACACCCCGAAAATCATCGAATCGATCATGTCGGCAACCCTGCCCGTCGCCAACGACATGGTGACCAGCGCAGCGCCGCTGCTGCAGATCAACTAGGGAGCGGCCCAGGGCTCACCCTTCTGATAGCCGGCGCATGCCGGCTTTCAGGTATCTGAAACTTGCTCGGGAACCGGCCTGTGAACTGGAAGATTTCGAAGGGACTCGTCACGCTGCTGTTCGCAGGCCTCGCGCACTACACCGGTCAGGTCCAGGCTGCCGAGTGCACCGAATCTAATGCAGTGCTGACCCCGGATTCCCGGGCAGTTTTTGCCGGCGCGCAGATCAAGCTCACCTACAGCGCCACGCGCAACAGCTGCAGCTCGGCCGGTAGCTACAGCGTCCCGATCCTCATCGGCGCCGGCACGGGCCAGGAAGCTGGTAAGTGCGGCGGTACCCGTACCAAGGAGGCCGCCAGGTGCAGTGGTACCGTTACGGTGCCAGCGGGCTTCACCGGCCCCCTGGTATTCACCGTCGGCGATACGCTCACCGAGGTGATCGTTCAGGCCGCGGTCGCGCAGCCGACTGCTCGCGACATCGAAATCTCGGTGGCCGAGGACCAGCCTGCGATCGTCCCGCTCACGTTGGGCGGGGAGGGTGTCACCGCTGAGCGGTTCGAAGTGCTCGATACGCCTGATAGCGCCATCGGCCAGGTAAAGGTTGAGGGCAGTACCCTGACCTTCACCCAGGTGCCTGGCTGGAGCGGCATTATCGCCCTGCAGTACCGCGGTCGTGATCAGCACGGCACCTACTCCAACACGGCCACCATCCGCATCATCACTACTGGGCGAAATGATCCGCCGGTGGTGATCGCGCAGCCCGTCATCATGGCGGAAGACGCGCAGATGACCTTCGAGCCGACCGTGCAGGATCCTGACGCGGTCGACATCTACCGCCTGGTGATCGAGGCGCAGGGCAAAGGCGTCGCCGGCGAGGTGCTTGCTGATGGGCACCGCATCAAGCTGACCCCCAAGCCTGACTTCTACGGGCAGGATGTCTTGCGCATCAGCGCGGTGGACGCCGCCGGCGCCAAGAGCGCCGAGGTCGATATTCCAATCACGGTCCAGGGCGTCAACGATGCCCCCGTTGCCCAGCCCATCAGCATCGTGACGAACGAGGACACACCGGGGCGTGCCAAGATTGTCTTCACCGATCCGGATGGCGACGGTCCCTACCAATTTGTCGTGAGCGGCCAGCCAGGCGCGTCGATCGGTGGCTGCGGCCTGGACGGCGACTCCGTGGTCTTCACGCCTGCGCCTGACTGGAACGGAAAGACCACGTGCCAGGTGGCCGTCATCGACGCCGGCAGTGCGGCCTCAGCGCCCGTACCGGTGAGCATCACCGTCACGCCGGTAGCAGACAAGCCAGTGGTCGAGAGCAAGACGGTCACCCTTAATCAGGGTGCCACGAGCAGCTTCACCCTCCAGGTGTCGGATGTCGACGCCAACGACACGGCGACGCTGCGGGAAGTATCTACGGCAGATCCTGCTTTTGGCAGCGTCAGCTTCACGGGACCGACGGCTAAGGTCTCGCTCAATGCCACCTTCGTCGGTACCCGCGAGATTCGCTACGTAGCAAAGGACTCCTTCGGCCTGGACTCGGACGAAGGCGTGATCCTGGTGCGGGTATTACCGGTCGCCCAGGCGCCTGTGGTCGATGCCGCATCTGCCAAGACGGCCATGGAGACGCCGGTCACCGTCGAGCTCACCGCTACCGACCCGAACCATGACGCACCGCTGACCTTCGCAATCCAGCAGCCCGTCGCTGCAGCAGCAGGATCAGTCAGTCTCGCCGGCAACCTGCTGACCTTCACACCTGCGACTGGATACCTGGGCACCGCCAGTGCCAAGGTTACGGCTGCGGATCCAGGTGGCCTGGTGTCCGCTACGCAGACCATCGCCTTCGAGGTCGTCAATGACCAGGTCATCGGGACCGATCCGGACAATCCGGATAGCCACACCGTGGTGATCGTCCAGCAACCGGATCCGAGCGTCGGGAAAATTACGACCGAAGGCCTGCGCGTTCGTTTCGTGCCGGTCGACGGCTACGTCGGTACCGCGACCTTCAAGTACAAGCTGCGCGATGCCGCCGGCGCCGAATCGGCCATCAAGGACGGTGCGATCCAAGTCGACAAGACCAACTACGCCCCCAGCGCGGCGAATGCAGCCTTGGTCGCCAATGAGGGCCAGGCCTCCGCGCCCGTCACCCCTGAGGTGATCGACAAAAACCTCTACGACGCGGGCAAACACACCTTCGCGGTGCCCATCCAGGAGATGCGTGGTACCGCCGAGGTGGTGAACAACCAGCTCGTCTACCATGCCCCCTTTGGCTCGAAGGGCAGTACCAGCTTCAAATTCATCGCCCGAGATCCTGCCGGTGCCGAGGTCGTGGGGATCGCAACGGTAAGCGTCCGCGGCCGAAACGTCGGCCCCACGCGAGTAGGCCTGAGCCTCGTGACTGAGGAGGGCGTCGAGGTATCCGGTAGCCCCACGGTGGTCGATCCCAATCCAGGCGATACCTTCACTTTCGCCGTGCCGGCCACCTCCGCGGGTGGCGCGGCGAAAGTCCTGAATGGCCAGGTGGTGTACATGCCCAAGCCAGGTTGGACCGGGACCGAGAGCTTCCCCATCACCGCGACGGATGCCGGTGGGGAGTCTGGCAAAGGCACCGTGACCGTAGTCGTGAAGCCGCGCAACCTGGCACCTGAGAGCCTGTCGGGTAGTATCGTGGTGCGTGAGGGTACGGCGAGCGCGCCTTACTACCCACGCATAGTGGACCGCAACGTGGCCGATGCCGGCCGTCATACGCTCCGGCTCGTTCAGCAGGCTGCCAACGGTGGCTTGGCCATCGTCGAGAACCGCCTCATCTACACGCCGGCGGCCAGCTTTGTGGGTACCGATTCCGCCGTCATCGAGGCAACCGATCCCGGCGGCCTGACTATCCAGGGCACCATTGCGCTGCAGGTCGAACGCTTCAATCTGGCGCCGGTCGCCGCAACCCTGCGCATCAGGACGGTTGAAAACACCGCCTCTGCTGCAACCCTGCCGAAGGTCACCGATGGCAACGCCTGGGATACCTTCACCTATGAGGTCGTGGAGCAACCGAAGTCGGGTACCGTGGTGGCCACCAATGCCGGCTACGTGTACACGCCTAACCCGCACTTCATCGGTAACGACCTGTTCCGGTTTCGGGTGGTGGACAAAGGCGGGGAGTACGTCGAAGCGGTGGCCACCGTCGCCGTCGCTCAACTCAACACCGCGCCCACTGGCCTCACCCCCTCCGTCGTCTATTTCTATGAGGGCGTCGGTGGAAGCCAGCGACTTGTCGCGATCGACGACAACACCTGGGGCTCTCACACCTTCTCCGTTGCCACTCAGCCGGAGCACGGCTACGTGTGGTTCACCGGCGATGAACTCCATTTCAGCACCGACGGCCGCACCGCGACCACTGTCTCTGTCACGGTGACCGATCAGGACGGCGCTGCGGCGACCTTCCCTGTGCGGCTGGCGCCGAGATCCCTTGATGATCCCTTCGACAAGTTGCCGGTCAAGGAGCTGTCCCCAAGCGCATTCAGCACGCCAGCGATCGCCAAGGAGTTCACTCACCTGGATGGGCGCCCTGGGCTCGTGATCACCGATCAGCAAGCGCTCTCTGAGCTGGGTACCGACATCATTGCCATGGTCGAGCGCAAGTCGGAGGTTGGGCTGCGCGTCGGCCGCCGGCCGCTGGAGCGCGGCCAGGGTGCGCGCCTGGCCATGGACAGGGTCATGAATGGCTCGCTTGGTGCGGCCGTCGCTGCGCTGCAAAGTGGCGCCGCCGGCCATGGCCGCATCCTGCTGGCGCGTGCCGATTTGACCGGTACCGTCTATGCCGTCCCGTTCGAGGTATGGAAGCTCACCGGGGAGCTCAAGGCGACCCCGGCGACGATCGGCCTGGGACTGGAGTCGGCCCGGATCCAGTTCTCCGCCTCCAACTCGGTGTGCACCAACACCGTCAGGGAAGTCTCGGCGCGCGACAGCAACCCCTATGACAAGCCGGTGTGCCTGCTGCAGTTCACCAAGCCGATGCCCGAAGCCAAGGATCTGTCCAGCGACGGTCTGCTGCTGCAGCAGGGCTTCGCCGCGGAGGCGGGTAGCTATCCCGTCGAAGCAGCTGCCTACATCGTCGACGACAAGGGCGAGAAGAGCCTGCTGGCGACCTATCCCACCCAGGTGAACGTCGTGCCCATGGCGGGCGCCGTGAAGATGACGTCGAAGTACCCGATGGATACCGTCTATGCCCAGGTCCAGGACCTGGACATCGAGTTCGTCCAGAGCGCAGGACCGACGTGCGACCTGACGGTAATCGAGCGCCGGGCAATCACGTCCGCGGCCTCCTATACGACCCGGCCGACTTGCCTGGTCGAATGGACGGAAATTCCCCCAGGCCTTGCCATACGAGAGAACTGGGAAAAGCCAGTGCTGCGCGGCGCGGCGACGATGCTCGGAAGCAACCGGATCGCCTGGAAGCTTTCCTCTTTCACGCCCAGCGGCAAGAAGATCGATCTCGGCACGGACCAGTTCATCTTCACCGCGAAACAGCCGACCGCTCCGGTGGTGACCTACAAGGGCGCGCAGCAGCTCGGAGATACTCTCCTGGCGGCGCCTATCAGTGGCGGCTATGCCGGTGATGCGACCGTCACAGCTGTCAGCGCGCGGCTAACGCTCAAGCACAACCTGAACCAGGGTGATTCGATCACCGAGGACATCAACCCGGTCAACGGCGACGTCAGTACCCAGCTGCGCAGGATCTACGCCGCGCCTTTCTCGACACTCTGGCAGCGCCGGCCGCTAGCCGTGGATGTGGCCTATACCGCTCTACCCAACATCGCTACCCACTCCGATCTCACGGTGCTGTCCGTTCCGGACGCGAACATCATGCCGGTGATCGACAACGAGAACGGCAAGATCCTGTCGACCGATGCGTTGGAGGTTGGCGTCACGATGGGCGATGCCTACAACAGCCAGGTCCCGTACGACAGCGCGACCATGGGCGAGTGGGAAATTCGCCTGGTGCAGCGGCCGGATTGGAACACCGTAGAGGAGATCGCCGGTTGGGTCCGCGCCGACGGCGCTGGCCATGCGGCCTTCGAGGTCCCGGTGGAGAAGCTCGCCGGCAAGAACCTGCGTGTGTACGCCGAAGCACGGGTGGTGTCGCCGGAGCCCGCCTACAACGAGACCCGAACCTCGCCGCGTCCTTTGAGCATCGTCATCCTCAACGGTGCCGCGCTCGACGGCAGCGTCCGGGCGCTACGCCTCACCGGCGAGGCGCCCATGCGCGTAACGCTCTTCGCGGAGGTGAACAACCGGTCCTGGGCGCGCGACCTGGGCAACGTGCGCTGGGAGATGTCCGCCAACGGTGGCGAGTGGCAGACCGTGAGCAACCCGAGCAACGCGCCGCAACGGCTGGCGACGACCCTGCAGAAGGGCAACTACATGATCAGGGCCGAGCTCACCAACAAGAACAGCGGCGCCAAATCGATGACCCAGGCCATCGAGATCAACGCCTTCAACATCCCCAAGGGATACCTCGCCGGCCCGGGCAACACCTTCGTCGACGCACAGGCCACCTTTCAGCTCAAGCAGTCGGAGAAGGGTGACGTAATGGACCTCTCCAACATCGAGGCGCAGTGGAGCCTGGACAAGGGGGTAACCTGGTTCTCCGGTAATGACAGCTACTCGGTCACCCGTAGCGCGGAGGAGCGCGTCTACGTCTTCTCGCGGATTCGCTTCAAGGATGCGCCGGCCGACGACCCGCTGGCGTGGAAGCTGCTGCGCGGTGGCGTTGCGTTCCGCAAGGTGAAGCCCCCGCGCGTGCAGCTGGTAGGTAACCGCCGGCCAGAAGTGGGCAAGGAATCGACCTGGGTTGCCCGGCTCGTCATGCCGTACACCAACATGGATCTGAAGGCCTCCGGCGAATTCATCATGCCGGACGGGACGTCGATCGTTCCGGGTACCACCGCCGCGTTCACCCCAACGGAGGAGGACGTGACCGACAAGCCGACCTACATCACCTACCGAGCCTGGATCGAAGGCTATCGGGACAAGGGTGGCGAGGGGCTGACGCAGCAACGGCTGACCTACTGGGAGTACGAATGGCCGAAGTGGGAGCTGCAGCCGAGTTTGAGCGCGGCCTATGTGCCGGCCACGCTCACCCTGCGGATGAGGAACCTCGGTCAGTTCAAGGCGTTGGAAAACGTCAAATACGACTGGGAGCTTCCGAAAGTCGACGGCTACACCGTGGCCAACGATACGAACGAGACGCTGCGCATCCTGGAGATGAGTAAGGCCGCGGCCTACCCGTTCAAGGTGCATGTCTCTGATGGCCGCGGAAACTACTCGACGATCGAGCGCACCGTGACGCTGCTGGATCCGCCGCCGTGGACGGTGTCGCTCCGGTGGACGGGCGATAACAACGCGACCCGGGCTCCACTCAAGGTCTTGGTCATGCCCTCGATCTCCGGCGGCCATCCCAAGGACAAGGTGCTGTCCATGCGCTACACCCTGGGCGGCAAGCAGCTCGATACCAATGGCTCGCGGTATGCGCGGGCAACACTGGAGAGCGAGGGCGAGTACCAGATCGCGCTGCAGATCGAGACCCAGATGCAGAAGACCGCGGAGAGCGAAGTCGTCATCGATGTGAAGGAAAACCATCCGCCCAAATGCGAGCTCGACGTGAAGGAAAGCTCGTCGTCCTGGCGCGCCAACGCCAACTGCAAGGACCCAGACGGCCGGATCTCTCGCCACCATTGGTTCGTCAACGATGAGAAGCAGGGGCTGAGCGGGTCGGTGATCACCATCTCGAAGCGCACCTATCCGCAGGCGCCACACATCGTGCTGACCGCCACCGACGACGCCGGCGCGGATTCCGAGCCGGTGGAGTGGTGAGGCGGAGGGCCTCTTCTAGAGGAGCCGGCTAGGAAGATTCACGCCCACCTAGGGCGTGAATTGGGCACTCCGCCAGAGTGCTCATCGATAGCCTGAAAGCATCTGAAATGGAGGTGCTTCCATGCTGCGAAAGATTCTTTCGCTCGCCGTAATCGTCGCGAGCGTCACCGGTGCCGGCCAAGTGTTCGCCGAGACAGCGACTACGCCGTTGCCCATCAACGGCATGGTTGCGGCGGTGAAAAACGACAAGCTGGCATTTGTCAGTGACAACGGTCGTTTTGTCTTCCGCGGTACGCTCTACGACACCTGGAGTCAGAAAGAGATCACCTCCCTCGCGGATGCAGACCGGGCGTTCAGCTACATCGATCTCGCCAAGCTTCGCTTCCAGGTGGACGACCTGGCGCCGTTCACCTACGGCACCGGGCCGAAGGAAGTAGTGATCTTCACCGATCCGCTCTGCCCGTCCTGTCACCAGCTGGTGCAGGACCTCAAGCAGGTTCAAGGCTACACCTTCAAGATCTTGGAGCTGTCTGCTATGGGCCCCGATAGCGGCAGGATCGTGCGAAGCCTGCACTGTGCCAAAGACAAGACCGAGGCACTCGCGGTCGCCCTTGGCGAAACCAAGCCACGTGTCGTCGACCAGGTCGGTGACGACTGCGACACCTCGGCAATCGGTAAGCGAATCATCAGCGCCCAAATGTTCGGCGTTAAGGGCGTGCCATTCATGATCCGGAATGACGGCCTTGTCCGGCATGGATACGAGAAGGGCAGCCTGCAGTCCTGGCTGGCGGGGGCAAACTGATGACCAGCTACGTGCAGGGCAACTTTCCGCTCGGCCAATTGCTGAGCGTTACGTCCTTCGACGAAGAGAGCAAGCTGTTCATCCTTGATGACAACCAGATCGCCTTCTCCTTTTTGTGCCGCCCTTTGTCGGGTAGCGATGGAAAAGAGGGCGAGCAGCTTAAGTCTGTTTTGAAGCAAGCCTGGCCGGCGAACTCAAGCATCAACTTCTGCCTATTCGCGTCGCAAAATATCAACAACCCGATCAACGCGATGCTTCGCCTGCGAAGCAATTCGGATGAGGGTGTTATCAAACAGGCGATCAATAATCGCTCGAGCTATCTGTTCAAGGGCACTCTGGACCCAATCGACGATTATTCCGGTATCAAGGTTCGTGATGTGCATTGCATCATCACTGTCGTCATGTCAATCGCCAACGTCGAGCCGACTGAACAGGAGACCCAAGTAGCGAGTGAAATTCGCTCACAGTTTGACTCCGTTTTTAAGTCGATTGGATTCGCCCCCATTGCATTGGGGCGTAACCTCTACTTAGAGGTAATGGCATCTATCCTGAATCAAGGGGAGGAAGCCTCCTGGCGGGATCGCAATGAAATTGAAGCTGACGATGACAAGCCTCTAAAGGTCCAGGTGCTCGACTACGATCGGACGCTAATCCCCAAGAAGGATCACCTGCAGATCGGCGATACGCTCGTCAAATGTCTATCGGTGAAAAAATTCCCCCGGCGTACCCTCCAGGGCGCGGCGGGTTGGTACCTCGGAGACCTGCTAACAGGGGCTTCCGGTATCCGCGAAAACTGCCTTATCAGCTTCACCATCTATTTCCCAGAACAGCAGGGTTTTAAGGATAAGCTCGGCGCGAAACGTCAATGGGTGAACAACCAAGCATACGGCCCGCTGCTGAAATTCGTACCTAAGCTGGGCGCAAAAAAGCATGGTATGGACGCGCTGTTCAAAGAGCTGGACGAGGGCGAGTCGGCTGTCCGTTGCAACATGACGATGGTGGTCTTTGCATCCAGTCGCGAGCGGCTCATTCGCGCCGCGGCCGAAGCTCGTAACTACATGAGTATTCGCCAGTTCACGTTCATGGAGGATCGATACTTCGTACTGCCTATCTTCTTGAACGCGCTTCCATTTGGCGCAGACCTGAAAGCGATTGATGAACTCTACCGCTACAAGTCAATGGCCATCACGCAAGCATTGCCGCTAGTTCCTATATACGCGGACTGGAAAGGAACCGGGACTTATACGATGCAGTTCGTTTCTCGAAACGGACAGTTGATGTCGTATTGTCTATTCGACTCGGACACGAATTACAATGCGACTGTTGCCGCGCAATCAGGTAGTGGTAAGTCTTTCCTGACGAACTACCTTATTACCGCTTACCGCTCAATTGGTGCGCAAGTCTGGGTAATTGACGTCGGCCGCTCTTACCTGAAACTCGCCAAGGCATTCGATGGGGACTTCGTAGAATTTACGCAAGACTCCCAGATTTGTCTAAATCCCTTCGAGCTGGTGCAGGATTATTCCGAGGAGGAAGACGTCCTGATTGGCCTGCTCAGCGCAATGGCCGCGCCGACCGCCCCGCTTTTGGACCTGCAGATTGCCGGGCTCCGTAAGCACACCCACGATGTATTCGAAGCCTTGGGCGGCGAAATGGTGGTCGACGATGTCGAGAAGTCACTGCTACGTGACGAAGATTCGCGAATTCGGGATATCGGGAAACAGCTGTATCCGTTCACGCGAGATGGGATGTATGGAAAGTTCTTCAACGGCAAGAACAACGTCGACTTCAAGAACCCCTTCACCGTCCTGGAGCTCGAGGAGCTGAAAGGTCGGAAGCACCTGCAGCAAGTCGTTCTCCTGCAGCTCATCTATCAGATCCAGCAGGCCATGTTCCTGGGCAGTCGCGATCAGAAAAAAATCGTGATTATCGACGAGGCCTGGTCGCTGCTCACCGAGGGCGACGTCGCCAAGTTCATCGAGCATGGCTACCGCCGATTCCGGAAGTACAACGGTTCGGCCATTACCATTACCCAGTCCGTGAACGACCTGTATGCGAACCCAACTGGCCGGGCGATCGTCGAGAACTCCGCACACCAATTCCTGCTCGGTCAGAAGGCCTCGGCGATTGACCTGATTCAGCAGGAAAAGCGCCTTTCGCTCACCGAGGGTGGATTCAAGCTACTCAAGTCGGTGCACACGGTTCGCGGCCAGTACTCGGAGATCTTCTTCTCCACCGAAACCGGCTCCGGCATCGGTCGGTTGACGGTCGATAACTTTTCGAAGCTGCTCTACAGCACGTTCCCCAAAGACGTGGAAGACATCGGGCGATACACGAACCAGGGCGTCGGTACCGCAGATGCCATTCACAAGGTCATGGTTGATCGGGGGCTGGCGGCATGAACCAGTTCCTCTCGACGGTTGTGATCTCTGCGCTCGTCTCCGTGGCGGTGGTCACCGGCTACGCCTGGCTGTTCAAAACTGACGAATTCGGCACCCAGATCGCAATCGTCGATTACGACGCTGCCACCCGAGGCGTCGACGTGCATGATCCGCAAGCGGTAGATGCGGCCATGGCAGCGCTACGCGCCTCTGCGAACAAGCTCGCTGCCAATGGCTTCGTCACCATCGATAAGCGCGCGGTGGTCAGCTATCCCGCGGAGCTTGAGGTGCCAGCAAGCACGCCGGGACCTGCGAAGCAAGCTGAGGGGGCCCAGTGAACCGCCACCTCAGGTTTCTGCTAAAGGCCGTCCCATTCAGCTTGCTCGCCGCCGGCGCGGCCTGGTACGCGACGTCGCGCTACGAGATTGGGATCGATCCGCAGAAGAGCACGTGTCTGGACTGGCGGGTGTTCCTGATCGACCGCTATGACCAGGACGTTGAGCGGGATGCCATCTACGCATTCCGTTCGACCCAGATGGAGCCTTTTTTCCGTAATGGCACCAAGGTCATCAAGTATGTCCGTGGCGTACCTGGCGACCGGGTCACCGTTACCCCCGAGCGGGTAACCATTAACGGCGAATCTCAGGGCCAAGGCCTGCTGCTGGCCAAGCGGCTCGGCAAGCCTGCAGGTCGTTATCGCCGGGACGAAATCGTGCCGGCGGACCAGCTCTGGTTCATGGGTACCTCTCTGGACAGCTTCGACTCGCGCTACTGGGGCTACGTCAGCAAGGTCGACGTGCTCGGCCGGGCATACCCGATATGGTGAGCCTGCGCGCGGTAGTCGGTGTCGTTACGCTGCTGTTCGCCACGCTCGCGGCCGCCGACAGCGCCGTTGAGCAAGAGCAGGCGGCGCTGGAGCACTTCGCCGCCGACCTCAAGGAGATGCAGGTCAGCACGAAGCAGCAGGTCGACTTCACGCTGCGTAACGAGGACTTCAGCTACCTGAAGCAAAGCCAGCCTCTGGCAAGCCCGCTCGAAGCGCCCAAGCCGCCGGTAGATACCCGCAAGGTCGTCTATCAGATCCTGGTGTCGTGGTCCCTGGGTGAGGCAGAGATCAAGCAGCTGCTGCAGAGCTATGACGGTGACGAGTCGGTTGAGCTCGTTTTCCGTGGTGTGCCCGAAGACATGCCGTTTGCCCTGGCCCTCGCCAAGCTCCAGCGCCTGTCCCTTGAGACCAACACCAAGACGTCGGTGCTGATCAATCCGGTCACGTTCCAGGACGCCGGCGTCGACCAGGTACCGGCGATTCGCAAGCTGGTAGATCAGAAGGAGGTGTACCTGGCAAAGGGCACCACCTCCACCGGGAGCGCGGACGAGGCGTTTGCCCGCCGCAAAGAGAAGGTGCTGTCGCTGGGTCCCCTGGTCGAGATCGCTGAGCGGGACCTCATTGAGGTGATGAAAGAGCGGCTGGCCAAAGTCGACATGGAAAAGATGAAAGCGCGGGCCCTGAATACCTTCTGGGACAAGCAGACGTTCGCCGAGCTGCCGCGCGCCACCCGACATCGAGTGCGCGCCCTGGATCCTACGGTGCTGGTGCCAGCGGACATGACCGCCGCGGATGGCACCGTGATCCACAAGGCGGGGGACCGGATCAATCCGCTCGACATGCGTCCCTTCACTCAACGCCTGGTGATCATCGACCCGCTCGACCCGCAGCAGGTCGCCCTGGCCAAGAAGCAGGTTGCGGACTTCGGCGCCAAACAAAACGTCGTGGTGATCGTCTCGCGTGTTGCGCGTGAGGAAGGCTGGGACGGTTTCGCCGCCCTGCAGAACCAGATCGACCACGCCGCCTATGTCCTGCGCGATGACGTGCGCAGCCGCTTCGCCATCGACTTCGTGCCGTCCGTTGTGACGGCTGATCGCCATAGCTTCTACATCGAGGAGTTTGCGCCGTGATCGAGCTTGCTTTGCAGAAAATCCATCATCAAAACGGCGCGGTTCTTGGGCACGAGGTCCTGGCCCGGAAGACCACGGTTCAGGGCGTCCTGGGGCCAGGCGTCTTCATGACCGGCGCGAAGGAAGAGGATTGGGAGCGGCTGGACGCAGAGGTGATAGGCCTGGTCGCGGCGCGTGCGCATGAGCTGCCTGCCAGGGGCATCCTGTTCATCAATCTGAGCCCGGCATCCCTGCTCAACCTGCTGCACCTGAACCGGCTCTGCCAGCTGGTCAGCGGCCTTTCGCTTTCCGTGTGCTTTGAGATCCCGGAGCTTTCTCCTCTCCAGGGCGTCGACCTGGAGGAGCGGCTGGTGATGATCCGTCGGCATGGCATCGCCGTGGCGATCGACGACTATGGCCAGGACAGTGCCGACTCGACCCGCCTCAAACGGCACGCCTGGGACTTCTGCAAGATCGATCTGCCGGCGCTGGCCCGCAGTATCAATCTGGACTGGGTTATTGACGCGCGTGACCACTGCACCCGCTGTGGTACCGGCTTGATCCTCGAGAAAGTCGAGCAGGAGCACCTTCTGTGCGAGGTGCTGCTACCACTCACGGGCGCCGCCCGCCAGGGCTACGGGCTGTCGATGCCCTTTCTCCTTCCTGCTGCTGCGCTCGCCGCCTCCTGACTCAAGGCCTTTGAACCTATGTTGATTCGCTATGCAGCGGCTCTGATCCTGTTACTGGCCGTTTTCGGCTCCAACGGCGCGGGGGCGGCCGACGCGTCCGCGCCAACAGCGTCTTGCCCGAACGCCGAGCTGTTCAGCGGCAAGCTGTTCACCGACATCTGCTGGGCGTGCCTCTTCCCGATTCGTATCGCCGGCATTTCCATCACGCCCGGCGATGCGCCGCGGGGGGCATCGAAGAAGAGCCTTTGCATGTGCGAGGACAACCTCGGGATTTGGAAGCCGGGGATCGTGAACTCCATGTGGGAGCCGGCGCGTTTGATCGAGGTGGTGCGCAAGCCGGGCTGCCTGCCTGCGCTTGGCGGTGTGACGCTCGCTATCGGCGACAAGCGACTGTGGGGAACTCACGCTGATGCCACTACCGGCAACCAGGTGAGCCACGAGCGGATGTCGTTCTACAACGTCCACTACTACGCCTTCCCGTTGCTTTCGATCCTCGAGATGTACATGCCCAAGCGCTGCTCGCCAGATGGCTATGCGGACTTCGACATCATCCAGCTTTCCGAGATAGACCCGACCTGGACCAACGACGAGTTGGCGTTCTTCGTCAATCCGGAGGCAGCTGCGGTGGCGAACCCGATGGCACAGGCGGCGTGCACGGCAGATGCCGCGCTGGGCGTGGTCGGTAAGGAGCCGCTGACCTCCCTGTGGTGGTGCGCTGGGACCTGGGGTGAGATCTACCCAATGGCCGGCACCACGCTGCCGAACGACTTTGGCCGCACCACCTCGTTGCTCGCCGCTCGGACCCTGGCCACCCAGCACCGGCGCGGCCTAGCGCACCTGACGATGGGCGATGACACCCTTTGCCGGGGATCCATCTTCCCGACCATTCCCAAGTCGCAATACAAGATGTCGATGTTCTTCCCGCGCGCAGAGACCAAGAAGGGGCACTACATCGGCGCAAGCCCCCTGACGTGGCAGGGCGGCGAAGGGCGCGCCATTCCCCAGGTCGGCGAAGACGCGCTCTACATGATGTTCCGCTGGAACGACTGCTGTAACACCCTGTGAGGCACCCGATGCGCAATCCAATCTTTGCCCGGGTGATCGCCGCTATCACCCTGTTCTTCTACGCCTATGCGTGCCCCGTCATGGCCTGGGCCGACAGCGTGACGGCGTCTTCCGCGACCGGCACTACGACGGCAAAGGAGGCGCTGAACGCCTGGTCGCCACCGTCCGCCAGCTCAACGGAGATCACCTTTGGCTCGGACGCGGCCAAGCAGTCGATCAGTATCTCGGAACTGTTTCCCGGGGTGACCGACTCTTCCAACACCAGCGCGCTCAGCAACATATACGGCGATGACAAGGCGACGATGGCTGCCGGTAGCGATGCCAACCTGCGGCTGACCTCGGAGGAGTCCTCTAGCGGTGAGGCCTATCGCCTGCTGCGCGGTAACGTCTCTCAGACGCGTCCCGATCTGACCAATGATCCGTTGTGGAACAACACTGACAAGATCATCGACAACCAGGCGCTCTTCAACAAGGAGTTCTCGGACTGCAAGCAGAACACGGAGTACACCAAGGGCACGACTACGAAGCACGTTAGCGAGCTCAAACAGTGCGAACGGGTAACCGATAATTCCGGCAGCTACACGCTCAAGCATGAGTACCTGGCAGGGGTCGTCCGGTACTACGACGGTCCAGCGAACGTCCAGTCTTGCGGTGAAGGCTGCGTCGATATCTGGCTGGGCCAAGTGGGCAACGACTATTGGGGCGGCAGCTGCTCCATCTTCGAAAACGAGATGAAGTTCGAGGTCATCAAGCCCGAAGCGATCCAGAGCGCGCAACTGGTCTATGCGAAGTGGGACGACTACATGCAGGTGCTGGTCGGCGGGACCAAGGTATGGTCTGGACCGAACGAGAACTTCCCGCCGGAGACTGAGGGGGCGTGCGAGCTCGATACGTCTTGGGAGACCAACCCAGACGTCAACATGACCTCGATCGTCAAGAAGGGTGGTGTCATCCCCTTCAAGATCCGCGCATCGGTCACCGGCCGCGGTGAGGCCTACGCCAAGCTGCGCATTCTCTATGACCCGCAGGAGGTCATCAGCAACGACAACTGGTACCCGCCGGAGGCTGCCGAGGCCGTGACTGCAGTGAACGACGGAGCCTGCCAAGGCAAGTTCGTTTGCACCAAGATGCCTGAGGTGGACGAGAACGGCTGCGCGGTCATCAACGGAACCCGCGTGTGTGAAAGCAGCTTCAAGAACAAGTCCCCGGCCTCAGGCATATCGCCCCTGTGCCAGGAGGTGTCGGTAGACGCTCAATGCAACTTCTACAAGGGCGACATGCAGTGCTATACCGACGCCCAGGGCAACGAGCAGTGCCCTACCAATAGTGATAAGACCTGCGCCGCCTCCCACGACATGCGCGTGGTGGAGGTACCCGTATCAGCTAGGTTTGCGGTTGAGGATGCCCCAGGCGCCGGTGAGACCAACCGCGTTGAGGTCGACTTCTTGGCCGGTACCTACCGCAACACCTCCAGCAACCTGCGCAGCGACGGCTACGTGGACCAGGCTTCGCTGGATGTGATGTGCAAGAAAGGCACGGATGGCAAGCGGCTTCCGCAACGCTTTGCCGTGTCGAGCACTTCTATCTGGACCGGGCACAAGTTCGCACCCAACACCCTGACCGAGGACTCCCTGCACATCGTTCAGATGCCGACGTGCGACAACGGGCTGAAGATGATCGTGGACATCAAGGACACCGGCAAAGGTACGCCTGGCGCGTTCTATTCGCACGAACTGAAGCTGAAGAACGTCCGCATTGATGGTGAGTCCTTCGGTCCCCAGTACTGCATCGATTCGGCGAACAAAATCCAGAACGGCCAGTGTTCGGAGGGTGGCAGCGTCACAGTTACCCGAGGCGTGGCCAGCGGATGCTTGAACCTGAAGGGAGTCACGGTTTGCCCGGGCGATGACATGTACAACGCCATGAAGCCGTCCCCGATCAAGGGCGTCGATAAGCTCTTTCAGAACGTGAAGGTTCAGGGGTGCGTCACCGGCGGGCTGAACCTGGACACCTGCACCAAATTCGAAGCTGACAAACAGTGCGGCTTTATCTCTCGCCAGTGCGTGGACGGGGCCGCCGGCGAGTCGGGCAAATGCTATGTCACGGAGGAAACCTGGGACTGCGGCCATGACGTTGAGGTCCCAACGTCAACGTCCAGCACGAGCTACCAGTGCGATGGCCCAGTACGGTGCCTGGGCACGGAGTGCTTCAACCCGACGGATGAGAAATCTACCGACTTCGGTTATGCCGCGGCGGCGCTCCAAATTGCCCAGTTTGCAGAGCACGATCTGGACTGCGGGGAGAATCCCACTGACACCTCCACGGACCACAACTGCAAGGTCTGGAAGGGAGAGCCCATGGAGTGCAAAAAGGCGGTTGGTGGATGGGTCGATTGCTGTGAGGCGCCGGATGGAATCTCGCTCATGGATTACGTGTCGCTGACCATGAATACCATCAGCCTGACTGAGAAGGTCGGCATTATTGATAAAGCCCCAACGGCTCAGGCTGCTTGGACATTCGGTAAGGAGCTCGCGAGCGGGAGCGGGTGGTCGAACGCCTGGAGTAGCGCCCAGACGGTGAACAAGGGGGCCACGTCCATCACCCAGATGATCGGCCTAGATGCACTGAAGCAGAAGATGATGAACTACGCCGCCGAGTGGACAGCGAACACATTCGGCACTGCCGCAGCAAATACGATTTTCGCGAGTGGATCAGCGTCGGCGGGATCCAGCACTACGCCTTACGCAACGACTAACGCCACCACCGGCGCGGTCAGCACGGCGCCAAACGCTACATTTGCTGCAGGTTTCGCCACTGCCCTGTCTGTGATCATGATCGCGTATACGATCTACACTATCGCGAACATCATGGTGCAGATCATCTGGGAGTGTGAGCAGAAGGAATTCGAGCTTGCCGCCAAAAAGGAGACAAAGGTCTGCCACTTCCTGGGCAGCTACTGCGCTTCCAAATCCCCCATGGGTTGCATCGAAAAGCGCGAGTCCTATTGCTGCTTCAACTCGCCATTGGGACGCATCATTCAGGAGCAGGCACGACCCCAACTTGGACGTACTTGGGGCGATGCCGAGAACCCGTCCTGCGAAGGGATATCGGTCAGCGACCTGGCAAAGCTAGACTGGAGCAAAATCGACATTTCCGAGTGGATCGGCATTCTGCAGGTCACCAACAACTATCCCACAGCGGACAAGATAAATTTGGATAAGTTGACTGGCAGTGGGTCCGCGCTTAACTATCCTGGTGCGGATCGTAAAGATGTTCTCACTCGTAATAACGAAATCATGGATGGCATGGAAGTAACGTTCCCAGACTCTAGAAATGCGGCGGAAAAGAACCTGCGCGGTACGTTCACCGATAAGTAGCAACAAAAAGGGCGCCTAATTAGGCGCCCTTTTTTATAACCGGTGCATCACGCGGCGTCTGCCTCGAGCTCGCGGACCGCCTGGGCCGTATCCCGATCGAGGTCGCTTTCTTCGGCGACCGCGCCGACGGTGCGTGCGATTTCTTCGGCATCAGGGTTCTTGCGGGCCTTTGCCCGGGCATCGGAGGCCATTGCCTGTAGCTTACGCACCACACGCATCAGCTGGCGCTTGCGCTCATTGGCGGTCATGTCGTTCTTGTCGGACGGCAGAAACCCCATCAGCCAGGCGGTTTGGGCCTGGACGAGCATGTCGTCAAAGCTCTGGATCACATGGGCGAGGCGCAGGATCAGGGGCGTGGAGATCGTGAAGTTGAATTCAGCCGCGTTGTCGTAGCGGGCAACCATGCCTTCGCCGCCCTGGGCCTTGAGGATCGCGAGAAAGCGGTCCCGCTCGTCATTGATCTCTTTTTCCAGCTTGGTGATCAGACTCTCGACGGCCTTCATCACCTCGGTATGGCTGAAGGCCTTGTTGCGATGGGAAAGCGCGCGCGCGATGACATCGATGGTGTAAAGCGCGTGCGCGGCGCCTTCGAAGCAGCGTCGGTGGACCTGCTGCGCTTGTTCGGTCTTCAGCGTATAGGTAGAGGGCAGGGTAGGGGCGGAAAACTTACTCTGGGGCTTGAAATCACTTCCGTTGGCCATGGTGGACTCCTGGGGTTGGGGGAGGCTCAACCATAGGGGCTGGGATCTCATATTCGCGCGCGATTCACGCCCTATCCGGGCGCGGTTAAAAGGGTGTTTACAGGAGGTCGAGAGCGGCGATATTCTGGACCCTACTTCGCCCAAGCATGCTGCTTGTGTGACGTACCCACCGAGCTCTGCTCTGGCTGGGTTTTAGTGCAGCTAGGCACTTTCTCTAGCACTGTCCAGTCACGATTCGCGATCGTGACTTAACCCAAGAGGGCTTCCTGTCCCCTTGGGGCGGAGGCTCTCTTTTTTTTGGAGGCCTCCAAGAATGAAATATCTGCTCCTTCTAGCGATCTGCACCGCCATTGCGCAGTTCACGATCGTCCCATCGTTTAAGACCGCTCCGGTTGCTCAGCAGCTTCGTGCCCATCAACAGGCTATCGAGGAGGCTGGACAATGAGAGACTTCGTCCCGGTTTTGCTGGTTCTCGCTGTTGTGTGGGTGCTTTGGTTTGCTATCACCGGCGGCCATAAGCGCTCTGAACGTAAGGAGCCAGTAGTTAAAGACGTTGATGCCGACGACGATATTCAGCTGGATTCGCCCCTGCGGGCCGTTCCAGTAAAAGCAGCTCCCTCTTTTGTAATCGAACGCGATGTCGCTTCCCAGCCTCGGCTGCGTGGTGCAACGCGTGAATCTCAACTGCCGAAAGGCATTGATTACTCCGGGTACGAAGCGCCTGCGTGGCAGCGTCGCGGAGTCGATGTGCAAGGGTTGATCATGGACTGCCCGCCCACCGGCGAGTAGTGCTGCACGGACCTCCCTCGCGGGTGGTCCACCCAAGCGTCTCTAGCGGACGTTTCGGTGGACCACTCGACGGGGAACTCCGCCATGCTTATGAATGTACAAGCGATCTACCTACTGGATCGTCAGGAGCTCTACCTATCCGATAGCTCGGTCACCGTACCGCCGCATATCGCTGAGACCGTGGACCCTGATGCCCTGGACCTGCGCTACCTGGCGCACTGGGCCAGGGAAACTGGACTGATCGGCGCCACCGCGGAGGTGTCGATTGCGATGTGATCCAGCAGTAGCGAGGGGGGCTTCGGCTCCCCGGAAGCTTTTCCCGGCTGGCCTTGTATCGAGCTCAGCCGGAAGGAGCTTCTCCAGCCTAGACCATGACTTTCGAGCACCCTCTGCAGGGCGCTTGATTGCAGCAGCTGAACTGTTTCCGTCAGCACCTCCCTTCCACCCTGCGGGGCTTCTTCCCCATAGGGGCAAGGCGCCTCGGTCACCGGAGATTTCTCATGGCTCGTGGCGTCAACAAAGTCATCCTCGTCGGCAACGCCGGTGCGGATCCCGAAACCCGTTACATGCCCAACGGCAATGCCGTAACCAACGTCACCTTGGCCACTAGCGAAAGCTGGAAGGACAAGCAGACCGGGCAGCAGCAAGATCGAACGGAATGGCACCGCGTGGTGTTCTTCGGCCGCTTGGCCGAGATCGCCGGCGAGTACATCCGGAAAGGCTCCCAGGTCTATGTCGAAGGCACGCTTCGCACGCGCAAATGGCAGGGGCAGGACGGCCAGGATCGCTATACCACTGAGGTAGTCGTCGACATCAACGGCAATATGCAGTTGCTCGGCGGCCGCACTGGCGGTGGCCAGGGCAGTGATTACGACGATCAGCAGAGCGCACCAGCGTCCCAACGATCGCCTCAGCCACAGCGGGCACCGGCGTCGTCGGCGAATGATCGGCCGCGGCCGCAACAGCAGCCTCGTCCTCAGCAGCAACCAACCCCTGGAGATTACGACTCGTTCGACGACGACATCCCGTTCGCGAAAGTGCCGTATCTCTGCATGCTGTAACGCTTCAATCCAACAACCCTTGCGGGCGTCCCCCGCTTGGGGGACCTCCGCATCCTTACCGGAGGTTCATATGTCCCGTTCTAACCATTCGCAAAATAAGCAGCAAGTAACGGTCCACGATCAGAAGGCGAAGGATCTGCTCAGCGGTATCGAGGCGGAATGCGTCGAGATCATCACACGCTCACAGAGCGGTGTGAACTGGGGGCAGGAGGCGCTGTTTGCCTACCACGCTATGTTGGCCAACGACAAACTGCTGAATTGCGCCGTCAACAACACGCTCAGCTTCAAGCTTGCGATGCAGCAGATCGCAGCGACAGGGCTGACGCTCAATCCCACCGAGAAGATGGCCTTCCTGGTACCACGCCAGGGCAAGGTGATCTTCGAAGTTTCGTACCGCGGTCTGATCAAGGTGGCCACCGACAGCCGCGCTGTCGATATGGTGGTGGCGGAGGTCGTCTACAGCGGCGATCGCTTCATCTACCGAGGCCCGACTGCAGAGCCTGAGCACATCTTCGACCCGTTCCTGGATGTCAAAGACCGCGGGACGTTTCGCGGCGTTTACACCACGGCCTACCTGGCAACAGGGCGGGTGATGGTGAAGACGACGCGAGCGGAAGATGTGTTCAAAGCTCGAGATATGTCAGCTGCCTGGACCTCACAAGGTGCCGGTAAGCGCGGTCCCTGGGAGACTCACTTCGAGTCGATGGCGATCAAGACGGGTATCAAGTCAGCGCGCAAGTACTGGCCAACGACCAACCCGGTGCTCGAACAGGTCATCGATTACCTCAACACCGAAGGTGGGGAGGGGATCGCTGGCACAGCGTTGAGTGCTTTGGACGGTGTGGCCAACGCGTCGATGGCGCCGGCGTCCGCGCCGGCCTCTCAGGCGGAAGGCGGCAACGTCTACGACCATGTCGGCGGCCAGCCGCATGATCGTCGCCAGCGGGAGGTGGTCAATGAACAGGTTCCACGTGAGCAGCCCGGTCGCACCCAGGTGCAGCCGACCGCTCAAGCTGCTTCTGGCCAAGGACGTGAGGTGACGCGTGAGCGAATCCATAACGTCTGCGATCGCGCTGCACGAACCCGTAGCTGGGAAGCCGCCTGTTCCTGGGCAGAGCAAAACCTCACCGGTGAGGCTCTGACCTATGCGCTAGGTCTTTTCGAGCAGAAGCAAGCCGCGCAAGCAGAGGCGGCGTAACCAAACCCAACCCTAACGGGGCTTCATCCCCGTTGGGGCTGGGGTCCCTCCTAACCTGGAGGTGATGATGAAGATTGTCGACTTGCGCCAGCGCACGCCGGAATGGCACGCCTGGCGCCGGCAGGGCATCACGGCGACCGCGACAGCGGTCATCCTGGGCCAGCATGTGGAAAAGACGCGCTGGCGGTTGTGGGCGGAGCTCACTGGCCGTGTCGCGCCGCTGGATCTGTCCATGATTCCTCAGGTCCGCCTGGGCATTTTGCATGAGCCGTATGCGGTCGCCTGGTTCGAGGAGCGGTACCAGACCACGCTACTGCCGCTATGCGGCGAGTGCGCGACGTTTCCGCTTCTTCGCGCGAGCTTCGATGGCGTCGACGACAACGGTTGCCCGGTCGAGGTGAAGGTCCCCTCGGACAAGAACTTCGACCTGGTGCTGGAGCAGGGCGAAAAGAGCGAGCCCTACCGGCTCTATTGGTGGCAGGTACAGCACCAGATTGCGGTGGCTGGCTCGGCCAGGGGCTATCTCGTGTTTTACAGCACGACCCGACAGCCCCTGGTGTTCGAGATCCAGCGCGATCCGGACACCATCGAGCTCATCAAGCAGCAGGCGCAATTGTTCTGGGAGTTGGTGGTAGCTGAGAAGGAGCCTGAGAAGGATCCTCAGCGCGACTACTTCACCCCGGTCGACGGTGCTCTTGTGCGCTGGGCAGCGACGGCGCAGCAGGTACGCGACGTCGATGCCTTGGCGAGCAAGCTGCAGGAACAGCTGAAAGCCCTGAAGGGCCAACGCGAAGCCCTGCAGGCGGATCTGGTCGAGCAGATGGGCGGGTACATGCTGGCCGAGGCGGAGGGCGTTCGCGTCGTTCGCTACCAGCAGGCCGGCAACATGCGGTGGAAGGATCTCTTCGAGAGCCGGAAGCTGCAGGCGACTGAAGAGGAGCGTCAGCGCTTCCGGCAGGCACCCTCTGAGCGGGTCCGGATCACCCTCGATTCGGATCACCCGATCACGACTGCCGCGCTGGAGGCCATGAGGCTGCCATCGGTTGACCAGGAGACGGAATCTCAGGCATTTTGCCTGTGAGGATGAGGGGGCGCGAAAGCGCCCCGGTCTCTTGCCTGGAACGTTGCGGTAAGCCTCCGGTTTACCAGAGCTTTCCCGGATCTGTTCTCTGGCTATGCGGCCCGAGAGCGATAACGCAGCTGTGCGTCTTCACAGCAATCATTGAAACCCTACAGGGGCCACCACGCCCCGTAGGGGAGTGGTGCGCCTCCAACTTACTGGAGATTCACCATGAACCTTACCCCTTGTGTCCCGATGTCCGCCTACGGTGTTACTGGTGCGAATGCTGATGTTATGTCGCCTGCATTCGCTACCGAAAACCACCCGTTGCTCGAGCTGGTACCCAAGCACAACGCGCAGTTCCTGTTCCGCAGCGAGTTGCGTATGCCCGTGATGAACTTCCTGACAGTGTCGGGAGGGGACTCGCTGGCGCTCGTCGGTCCGACCGGCGCCGGCAAGACCTCCGTCGTCGAGCAGATCGCGGCGCGGATGCGGTACCCGCTGCGCAGGGTCAATGCACACTCCCGCATGGAAATGCCGGAGCTCATTGGTCAGATGTCGCTGCAGTGTGATCCTGTTACCGGTGATCAGCAGACCGTGTTCGCGCACGGGCCGCTGGCGCTGGCGATGAAAGAGGGCAGCATCTTCCTCCTGGATGAAGCTGACTTCCTTGATCCGGCCGTCATGGCCGGGCTCAACGCAGTATTGGAGGGCGGCGCCCTGGTGCTGGCCGAAAACCGAGGTGAGGTCATCGTGCCGCACCCCAACTTCCGCTTCATCATCACCTGCAACACGCGGGGTCAAGGTGATGAGACGGGCCTCTACACGGGTACCCTGTCGCAGAACCTCGCGTCCTGGGATCGGTACCGCATGCTAGAAGTCTCGTACCTGACCAAGGGGGAGGAGCTCGCGGTTCTGCAAGCGACGCTTCCCCAGGTCGATGCGACGATCCTGAGCACCATGATCGATGTGGCCAATGGAGTGCGTCAGCAGTTCATCGGCAATCCCGACCAGGCGCTTCAAGCTGGCCAATCGGGGCTGACGGTCACCTTCTCGACGCGGACCCTGCTGCGCTGGGCCCGTATCGCGACGACCTACAGCACCGCTGCGAGCAAGCAAGCGAACTTCCCGTTCGCCTGCCCTCTGGCGCAGGCGCTGCGCGAGTCACTGACCAACCGGACGGACAAGCCCATGCGACTGGTGATCCATACCATCGCCAAGGACAAGTTCGGCACGGCCTGGGCAAATGATCCTGTTGTTGCTTCAGGGGTCTGATCGTGACGCTTTTCTTCGCGATGGACTTCGAGGGCCAGAACAACGTCGAGCAGATGAACACCGAATGGTGGGCAAAGCAGGGGCTGTCTGATCTGAGCAACGCGGCGGAATCGCTCGGCTTCGCCGACGCGTTGCAGGCGGTGCAGGCTTCCTTCGGGAAGCTTGCGGCAAGCAATGTCGATCCGGAATACGAGGTCGAGAAAGTCGCGTTGCTCATCGCCCTGAAGGTGTCTCTAAAGGAGCCGGTTCGGCTGACGTTGTCAGACGATGCTGGCGACGAGTTGGAGCCTAACCGGCCGGATGGCTGGGACCTGATGCTGCAGCGCGTCTGCAACCTCACCAATGAGTCGATGCCGAAATGGCGTGATGCCCTGGTCACCCTGGGCGTTATGCCAAAGCCGATGGACCTTTCGAGCCTTGTGGTCGCCGATGTGGCGGCTGCAGGCGAGACGTCCTTCTGCTTTTAAACCACCCTGGCGGGGCTATCCCGTCGGGGTGGCCTCCGTCCCTTACGATGGAGCGATGCAATGCAACTGAACCTCACCAAGTCGATCGAGCTGTCCAATTCCCACGTCACGCAGGAAGACTTCCTGCTGCTGGACCGGATGGCCGCCGACTATCGCGACACCCTCAAGACCGACGACACGTTCGTGCCAGCGGTGCTTGAAACTCGCCATGGCTATGTCATCTGCATCGGCAGCGTGACGATCGAAGGCATCATCGAAGCCGGCGCTTCAGAAGCCCTCAAGGCCATTCTGGATTACTGCCAGAACGCTCATGACGGCGCGATCATGTACCTGGCGTTCGACCGCGACGCTGAGGTCGAGGACGATCTGCCAACGTTTGACTGGTGAATAGGGGCCTACGGGCCCCCGTTCTTTGAGCCCGATTTGCTATAGTCGGCTATAGCAAATCCGGTTCTCGGCCGCCTCCATGTGGATGCAGCTGCGAAGTGCCAGCTGGGCACTCAAAACACCAGCAGCTCATCTCAAACCCAATGGGGGTCTCTCCCCATCGGGGAAGACTCCCGCCCAAACCGGAGTCTTCGCCATGCAAACTGCTCAACCCATCAAGGAGATCGAAACCCTCAGCAAGCTGTTGCTGGTAGGTCTCGACGTCAACATCTGGTCCGGCCGCAAAAAGCTCCGTATCGAGGACCTCGGTCCTGGTGTGGATTTGCCGCCGGCGGAGCTCGCATCGCTGGGTAGCAAACGGATCATGGATCCCGAGCAGATCAAGCGGTTCGACAATCTCAAGCGCCGCGCCCATCGCCTCCTCGAGAGCGAAGGCGTGCGCTTCCTGGGCGGCTACGGCATCCCGAACGACGCGGCTCCGGCCATCGCGAAGGAGCTCGACGACATCCAGCGCGAGTTCGGCGTTGAGATCAAATCCTTCCTCGACAACTACGACTCGAACTTCGACGCGTGGGCGCAGAAGTGGGATCAGGATCCGAAGTGGCAAGCTGCGATTGAGAAGGCCAAGACCCCGAAAGAGGTCGTGGCCCAACGTTTGGGCTTCCGCTACACCCTGGTGCGCGTGGTACCCGACAAGTCCGATCCGGCCCTAAGCAAAGGGCTGGAGCAGGAAGTGGAGGGTCTTTCCGGACAGCTGTTCCGGGAGATCGCGGACGCGGCCGAGGACCTGGTGGATGGCAGTTTCGCCAACAAGTCCTCTGTCAGCCGCAAGGCGGTCAGCGCGATCCTGAAGATTCACCGCAAGCTCACCTCGCTCGCGTTCTTGAATCCCGGGATCCACCTGGTCGCCGAGCACATGATGTCTGTCATCGCGCAGCTCCCCAAAAGGGGGCCGTACGAGGGTGGGCATTTCCAAACGCTGCAGACACTCATGCTGTCCTTGAGTGACGAGCGCAACATCTCGAAGCTGGCCGCGTCCTTCGCGGCATCTGCTGCGCAGACTGCCACCACCGGTGGCGTGCCGGCGGCGAGTGTCGTGATCGAACAGGCCCCGGCAGCAGCTGGGGCCGTCGTAGCTTCTGCTGCCGTGATCGAGCAGTCGCCGTCCCCTGTGGACGACGGCGGCATGTCCGTCGGCGAGCTGCTCGATGAGATTGCCGGTCAGCAGGCAGCACCTGGTCTTCAGGAGCTGAGCTCGGTAGCTGCAGAGTTGCAGGCCCGGGCCATTGAAGGGCAGGTAATCGATACCCAGATGTCGGCGTTGGGCGTTGCTACGTCTATCGCCAATATCCCAATGCCGACTTCCCAGAACGCCTTGGACTTCTGCATGTAAACCAACCCCCCGGGGGCACCTGCCCCCTTTGGGGGTGGTGTGTCCTCCACTACTGGAGTGACAGCTATGCAACGTTCTCTGAGCAACGCCTTCCCGATCATCGCGCGCTACTTCTGCGACGACCTGGGGGTGCGCATCGAGTTTGGTGGAAACCAGCCGGCCACACAGGACAAGGTGATTTACCTGCCGGTGCTCAAAGATGAGTCGCCCCGGATGGTCAGCGTCACCCTCGGGTGGACGGCCCATGAGTCGGCGCACATCAAGTACACGGACGATAAGCCCTTTGAGCTGGCCCACGCAGAAAGCCCCTTCATTGGACGCTTTCTGAACCTGCTCGAAGACCTGCGGATCGAGAAGCGCATGATGGAAGACCATTACTGCGCCATCGAGCCACTGCGGGTGACTGCCCAGGAGGTATTCCAGAATCCCTGGAGCGCCGACGGCAAATCCGAAGCGGTGGTTTTGCACGACGCCTGCCTGATCATCGGCCGGGCTCGCTTGCTCAATCAGCCGATCGAAGAGGTCGCCGTTGTCCTGGACGCTGCGTTGGCCAACACCTTTGGTGCCGGCCGACGCGCGAAAATCCTCGGTCTACTGTCCACGGTCACCGGCTTGCCGAATACCGCGGGGGTGTACCAACTCGCGCATCGGATACTCGATGTGCTGGATGAAGAGGAGCCTCAGCAGCCCGACGCTGGCGCAGATCCTGATCGTGCGCCGCACGGTCAGGATCAGGGCCCGCAACAGGGCCAGGATCAACCTGGTCAGGGTGAACAAGGCAACTCCAGCAACGGCGATCAGGTAGGTCAAGGCGACGTGCAAGCGGCGTCCGGCCAGCCTGGCGCCGGTCAGCAGGGCACTCAGCCAAGCCTGAAGCAGCGGGTGGTAAACGCTGACTCGCAGGCCATGCAGAACGCGCTTGGAGATGTCTCATCCCTAGCCGCTACCCTGATCGGCGCCAACGCCGGCGGCACAAGCTCACCACCAAGTTCGGTGCTGGCGCACGCTGTCGGTTCAGAGGCTCTGCAGCAGGACATTGTGATCAACGGACGCGCCGCCTCCATGGGGCTGCGCCAGGTGCTCAACGGCCTGATTCAGGGCAGCCAGAACGCACGGGTCACCTTGTGCAAAACGGGTAGTCGCCTGGATACAGCGAGCCTTGCACGGGTGAGGGTTGGGGAAAACCGGATCTTCCGGAAACAGGAACCCGTGCAGCGCACTAACGCTGCTATCCAGCTGCTGCTCGATGGCTCCGGCTCTATGGGTGTGAAGACCGGCGGGCGCAAGCCTATCCAGGTTGCGGAGGAGGCGTGCTTTGCGATGCTCACGGCATTGGAGGGCATTGCCGGCGTTACCAGTGGTGCGATGGTGTTCCCTCGGGGAAATCGCGAGCAGGTCGGCGTTTTGAAGCGACATGGCCAGAACCTGGCCAGCGCCGTAGCAGAAGAACGCTTCGGCCTGACCGCCGCGGGTGGAACACCGTTGGCCAGCGCGATTTGGCCGGCGGCCGGTGACCTGCTGCGCGCCAAGGGACAGCGCAAGGTGCTGATCATCAGCACCGACGGCGACCCACGGAACGTGACTGACGTGATCGATATGGTCGCTCGGTGCCGCGCTTCAGGGATCGAGGTATTCGCGATCGCCTATGGCGATGCGAATGCCACGAAGCTGCAGCTGATGTTTGGCACCGGTCACTGGCAGCTGCTGGATGACCTCGGACAGCTGCGCGGCGCCCTTCAGGCACTCGTGCAGCGTGTGCTGACCCAGGCCGCCTAACCGCGGCCGCTGATCTACCAACCGCCTCACGGCGGACAACCCACCAGGGGACATACCCCCCTGGTGGGGGGTGTGTCTCCTCCTAACCGGAGGCATACCATGCAACTTGCGCTTTCTTTCACCGAAAGCTCGTTTTGCGAATTTCCCTTACCGCAGCGCTTGCCCAGGCCGCGGGTTAAACGGGCGCCTCGCAAGACGAACACCGCGGTCGATATCGAGCAGCTGTATTTCGACCTGCTGGCCATTCCGGACAGCGAGGTCGACACCTACGTCTGGACTGACGCAGACATTGATCGCGTTCGCGAATGCATGCTGCATCACGCGCTGGGCGTTCTGCTGGACCGGCGCAATTCGCTGGCGTCTCGCCAGGAGCACTGGGCCTGGGTGATGGACGAGGGGGACTTCGGTCCCTTCTCGTTCAAGACCCTGGCCTACTTCGCCGGCGTCGACAGTGAGTTGCTGCGCGAGGGGTTGGTTCGAACCCTCACCAAGCACCAGGTCCTTGAGCAGCTGACGGTGTGATTGCTTGACACCTCCCCCCTCACCGGGGGAGGCTCTTTCTCGAGTCTTATGGGCAGAGCGCCAGGCTGCGCCGATCAGATTCTCCTCGACCTCTGGTGGTCGAGAGATACCCAGCTGGAGGTTCCAGCACCTATCGTTCCGGCCCGTCCGGAGCATCACACCCTTGGGGGCACGTTCCCCCTCGGGGTGACGTGTCTCCTCTCTACGAGGAGTTCACCATGCGTTATGTACCTACCCAATCACCTGTGGTCGATGCACTGCTGTTTCCTTATCGTGCTCCGGAGGCCTATCGCACCCGGGCGGATTACGAGCAGCTTGATCGGCTTCAGCGTGAAGCACTGAAAGACCGGCAGCGCGAATTCGCGCAGCGCCTTCGCGGCGTCATGCAAGACGGGCCCTGCTCGCTGAGAAGCTTCCCTTCGCCAGCAGCGGACACTACCTGGCAGGATTCGCCGCGCTTCCATCACGCTGCGCAGTTCATCCCGTTCGAGAGGTCTACCTCGGCGACCGGGCAGGACTATTTCGCGGCGCCGCCGGCGAGCCTTGCTGACTATGAGGGTTTCGACGTTGGCGAGGATCTACCGGGCTCCGATGAGGTACCTGCCGTCCCGCTCAAGGCGGAGCGGCGAGCGACCGTATCGACGGCGTCCTCGGACGTGATCGATTGGTCCGGTGCAAAAGAAGGGGTAGTCAAACGGCATGGCCGGCACCGCTACCGCTTCGAGCGAAATTCCTCGTTCTCCTACCTGGTCCGTTTGGATACCGGTGGTGATGTGTGGGGCATCGAGCTGCAGCAGGTCGTCAATGAGCTGAATATCGAGGTGGGCGATCGAGTACAGCTCAAGCGTATGGGAAGGGAGTCTGTCGAAGTCGATGAGAAAATCCTCGACGCCGATGGCAACCCGACCGGTACGCGCAAGAAGCTCGTTACGCGCAATATTTGGCGTGGCCGCATTCTGCAGAAACACGCCTGATCACCGCCGGCGACTCCGGCATCAACGTACCCTGCGCGGGCCGCTCCCGCGTAGGGGGTGGTTCGCTCTTCTACTGGAGAACGAACATGAACGAAGCTCAAGCTGTCCCAACATTCACCTTCAAGCTGCGCCACTTAAGGTTCGGTAATGCCTTGTGGTTCGACGTGTGGGAAAACGGACTGCACTACCAGGTCACTGTGGGAGATACCTCTCATAGGCACTCGGAAGACTGGATGACTGGCTTAACCGATGAGCAGTATCGGCGCGATGTCGTCGGTCGCGAGAACTTGATCAGCTTGTTCAACACTTCTGCACCCAGCAAGGAGCTGGTCGATGCGTTCAACGCTTGGCGAGGGCAATTGCACGCTGAGCTCCTTGATCGTGTGTGCAGCCAGCCGGATCGCTACGGCGTGATCGAGCAGGACGACCCGATTCGCAAGCCCTATCCAGTCGTGCATGCGGCGAGTTATGAGATAGGGATTGGCTGGGTGCGTACCTGACCGATCTTGATAGACCTTCAACCTTTCGCGGCCTTTCTTCCGCGGGGGAGGGGCCGCTGTCTTTTAGGAGCTTCCCCATGACTAATACCCAAACGCTGCCGCCTGGTGAGCTTCAGCGTGCCATGCTCATCCTTCGGGCGCGCTGGCGCTCGAGCTATCAAGACTGCCATTCGTACGATTGTTTCTTCGGCGGCGCATCGTGCCGATTCGAAGTTCTGACCCGTCGTAGGATCCGCGACATCTTCTCGAACCTCTCGCCAGAGGAGTTCGAGCGGGACGTCAACGGGGCGGTCGGGCTGGTGCGTTGCGGGTTGCCGCTGTCGCTCGAAGCCGTCGCCGGGTTCAACCGGTCACGCTACGACGAATACAAGGCGCAGATCGATCTGATCCTGGCCCAGCCGGAGAAGTATGGCGACTACACGCCGGAGCCTTTTCGGGTGTACCTCGGCGGGGTGTGGAACAAAGAGGCCGGCTGGTCTCGGCTCCACACCTTCGAAGAGGTGCTGGCTCTCAGCGGTATCCCGGCCAGCGAAGCGGTGGACGGTACGCAACACCCTTAACCCACTGCGGGATCACCCCGCACTGGGATGGTCCCGCTCCCACCGAGGAGCAAAACCATGAATACCCATCAAGCCCTACTGGTCTGCCAGCTGCTACTCAAGCGTGCAGGTACGCGTGTGCGCCTCCGGCAGCCCTCGCACTGCGGGACCGATTTCTGGTCCTTCACCGTCGTCGGCCGTGGTCGCCTTGGCAACCGCATCGTGGTCCCGTTCATCCATAGCTTCCAAGGCTATCGGATACTGGGAATCCTTGACCAAACCGGCCGGAACCCCCGCTGGGGTGGCCATGGCCAGGCGCTTGCGGGTTGCCGCCAGCTGGCGCACTACGGTGATATCGGCGAAGTGGTTGTCCGTTTCGGACAGCCTACGCTGCTCAAGGAGTATCACCTGAATTCACCCGAGGTGATCCCCCGGCTGTCGCCGACGCTGCGCAAGCTGCTCACGACGGCGCCCGCAGCCGATCAACTGATCGTGCGCGACCCGAACGCTGGGGGCGATGTGGTGGACATCACAGTGCCGGGAGAGGAGGTCGCTCAGATGCTGAGTAGCTGCCTTGCCGGTGCCACGTTTGCAGCGCCTGAGGGCATCTCGGAGTTAATCGCAGAGTTCGGTTTGGACCTGTACTTAGGCACCGGTGCCAATCGCGGTAAGTTGCTATCTAGAGAGACGCTGCGGTGGACGCATTCCGCCCTGCTGACTGTCGCGTAACACACCTGCCCACGCCTCCGGGGGCGGGCCTTCTACCGAGTCTTTTGAGCAAGCGAAGGCTTGCTGAGCAGACTTCTTCGGCATCGATGTCGATGTTGGAAAAGCCAGCTGACGCCTAGTCAGCACACCACCAACCCAGCGCGGGGCTGCATGATCCCGCGTGGGGATCATGGCCTCGCTTCAAGGAGCAGACCATGAACGAACGTACCCTTCACACCCTCATCGCCGCTCTGCGTTTCTGGCAGCTGCACGAGGGCAAGCATCCATCGCCTTTGGGGGATGTGGCCAGCAACGACGGTGAGGTCAACCCGCTCTCCCTCGGGGAGATCGATGACCTCATCGAGAATCACCTGAACGCTGGCGGTGCCAACCAGGATTCCTGGTTGAGCGCTAACAGGGAGGGATCTGGTGTCGCTGTCCTCTTGGCCGATGGCAAGCCGACCCTCATCCAAGCCACCGGGCTGCCGGCCGGCGCGCGCGTGCAGGTTTTTAACGAGGTCAACCTCGAGCACCTGAGCCTGTATGGCCCAGGCGAGCTGAGCACGCTCGTGGTGCCCACCGGCAAAAACCGTATCTACGTCAAAGACGTCACGCCCGATCTGGAAGAGATCGACAGCATCGACGACCTGATGCATCTCGCAACGCGGTAGGTCTGGCGCGCCTGTGCGCGTGCAGGAGGCCTTGCCTCTCATGCGTAGCGCCGGCTGCAGCTACACCCGATACCCCGATCACGTGATGAGCGTGATCGGCCAACTCAGCGCGTCCTCACCGGCGTGACCTGAGCTTCAACCCTAGCGGGCATTCATGCCCGCTAGGGGCGTGCGTGCCCGTTTTTCTCGAGGTGCATGCATGACGATCATTCTTCAAGCCGCAAGGCTGTTGGGGCCACGCCAGATCGGGCGGCGCGCGAGCGTCACTACCGATACGATGAAGATCCTGCTTTGGGAGCTATCAGACGGTGCGGTTCTCGAGCTCCTCAGCGAGCTGGCACCCGGGAAGCGTCCGCGCTTCACCCAGGTCCGTGAGCGCGGTGACGGCTTCGACGACCTGCTGGTGTTCTACGAGCGCGGGCACGCCCGGGTCCTCAGCCCCAACCGCTACGCAGCTGCGTAGACGTTTCCCTCTGGCCGCTTAGGCGTCCAGAGGGGGCTTTGCTGGCATTGGCCTGGCCGCTTCGCTATAGTCGGACCGCGCATCGACGCCTGAGCTGGCAGCCCAGCACCTTTCCCTATTCGTTCGAGATCGCTTTCCCAAGCCCAGCTTGCGAAAGTGATCTTTTCTGCCCCCGCATGTGTGGTGGCAGATTCCTCAGCTGACTTGGTCAGCACCTCACCCACCTGCGGGGCTTCTGGCCCTGCAGGGTCACAGCCTCGCTTCACTCTGGAGCGATCGGCATGAACCTCTACCACTGCACGTTTGAAATGGCTGACTACCGGGTAACTGCCCAGGTAGCTGGTTCGAGCACGGTCGACGCGGCGAGTCGCTTCGTCGTGTCTCCCTTCGGCAAAAGGCTATTTCGCCACATCGCGCCGCGGGCATTGGCGGCCGGCTCCATCATCGGTTTCTTCGATGGCAGCCGGTACGTGATGGCCTTACCGCTGTGGCGCACCCCGGCGCGCGATCAGTTCGGCAAGCCCCGATGCCTTGTCTCGGCCTGGAGTCTCACGACTCAGGCCGTCGACGACCTCTGCTTCGATGCTTCGGCGGTTGCCCGTCGCAGCGTTTGCGTTTCCTAACCCCCTGGGTGGCCATGTCCCCCTCGGGGCATGGCCACCTCCTACTCCCGGAGATAGTCATGAAACTCACCTACACCTGCTCGCTCGTATCCCGCGGTTTTAAACTGGTTGATCAAGCTGTCGGTTACGACATTCAAGATGCCGCCAGGCGGTTCCTAATGGACGGCATGGGAGCGTTGGCGGTCCAGCGGTTCAATATCGGCATCGTCGAGGAGCTTCAACGCATTCCTGCGGCGCACAGCTTGGATCCATTCACACTGAGCGGTGGCGTCGGTACGCAGCAGCCTTGGTCCCTGACGGTAGCCCAGCAAGGCGAAACCGGTACGGTCAATGTCCTGGTTCGCTACAACGACGGCATGGAGGTCTTGGTCGAGGCAGACAGCCCGATCAATCTCTTCTTCCTGCAGGACGGCGATAGCGACTTCGATAGCGAGGAGAAACCGGAGACCTGCGTTTCGGTGGGTAGCCTCGATCTCTACGTCCAGCGCATCGTGTGCAAACCCACCGATGTCACCGAGCTATTGGCGGCATTCAGTCACGTGCCGCCAAACCACTGATCAACAACTCAACCCTATCGGGGCATTACCCCCGATAGGGGGTGTGCCTCCTTCAACTGGAGCGCATCATGAAATTTCCGAACTCGATCCTGTCTTTCCCGGACCGTGGGCCATGGGGCAACAGTCGCTACCGCGGTAACTGCAGTGGCCACGTCATCCAGGGCTTCTTCGCCACCTACCACCGGCGCAAGGACGGCCTGGCGTTCGATCCCAGCATTGGCGGGGGCACCTCGGTTGAGGTAGCTCAGGAGATGGGGCTGCGTTTCAAGGGTACCGACCTGCACCAGGGCTTCAACCTGCTGCTGGATGATCTGCAGATGTTCCTGGGCGAGGAAGCGCATTCGTGCTTCTGGCACCCGGCCTACCTGGACATGATCCAGTACAGCGGGAACGTCTGGGGTGAACCCAATCGGTGGGACATGAGCCGCATGGCGATGGAGGAGTTCGTTGAGGCGCTGGAGCTGGCCTTGATGAACATCCACGACGCCATGGAGCTCGGCGGTACCTACGGCATCTTGATGGGCAACCTGCGCCGGCAGGGAGAGTACTTCAATCTCTCCTCGCTGGTGGAACGGGTGGCGCCCGGCAAGCTGATCGACGAGCTGATCAAGGCGCAGCACAACTGCGTCTCGGACCGGCGAACCTATGGCGGCAATGTCGTGCGTATCGCGCACGAGAAGCTGCTGGTCTTTCGCAAGGAGCGCGGTTCACTGCACTTCCTGGCCAAGGTTCAGCAGCGCGCTCAGGCCATGCAAGGCATCACCTGGCGCGCCGCGGTGCGTCGGTTGCTGCAGGGTGGTAAGACGCTACACCTGAAGGAGATCAACTCGCAGCTCGAGGCCTTCGCGGCGACCCGGGCGAACAACCATTGGGAGGCCAAGATTCGGCAGGTCGTCCAGGACGAGCGCTATTTCGAGCGCGTCGCGCCTGGCACCTATCGACTCGCGGCATGAGGATCTCGCCCCCCTTCAGCCTGGCTGAGGGGGGCAGAGACCGCTTCGGCAAGAGCAGCTTGCTCAAGCGGTTTCAGGCAGACCCATGGTGGTCTGTTTTGAAAAGCTGGTACCACCAGCACTCACTAAACCGGCGGGGTTTAACAGCCCCGTCCGGGGCTGTCTCTCCGCCATAACCGGAGAATGCTTCATGAAAAAAAATTAGAGGTCTTGGGTGAATTCGTCGCCCACGTTCTATTGGGGACGGCGGTCTTTATTGTCATCGCTCTAGCGGCCCTAGTACTGGCGATCTTTACCCATTGGATAGGGTCGTTCACGGTAGGCAAACCGCTTCTCCTCAGCGTCCTGGAGTTCGTCGAGATGGCGATCTTTCTTGGAGACTGTGGGCTCCTTCTGTGGTGGGTGTTAAAATCCACGATAGATGCCTGCAGAAAGCTTTGATCCACCAAAAATTGCCGGGGTTGCTCTGCGACCCTCCAATCGAGCAGCAGCACAGAGAGGAAACAGCTATGGATGACTTCATTCGTGGCTTTAAGCGTGGCGCCAGAGAAACCGTTTACGGCTATTGGGCGCCGGCCGTGGCTTTATGGAACCTGCTATCCAGCACTACGGACGATCTGATCCGGAAGGCGAACCAAGCAGAGAAATAGAGCTTTCCTTCTACATCGGCGGCGGTTCAGGCTTGCCTGCGCCGCTGCACCCGTTCCTCTTGCTGGGAACGCCGATGTCGATCTAGGGCCCTCGTGGCTCTGGATCGGCGGATCGGAAACCGTTTCGCAAAGCAGGCCTTTGCAAAGCGTTTTCAGCGTGGCCAATGGTGGCCGCGTCGAAAGGCAGCTGATCCTCTATCAGCACATCGTGAACCCTGGCGGGAGCTCTCCCGCAGGGACTGGTCTCGCCCTCCACCGGAGAGACCATGGAAGTCACCGCTCCCCACCTTGCGAACTATCTCTACTCAGGCTTCGTCTCGACGTTTTCCGACGTTGAGCGTGAACGGCTCTACCAGGTGTATCCCTGGGCCAGAATCAACTTTGCCGAAGGAGAGGTGGATGTCCACACGAGCTTTCGCGCCCGCCTCACGGATGGGCGCACGTTGCTGTGTCTGTTCCTTGAGGCCCTTGGCGATCACGTGCTGATCGTCGACACCCCAATGGAGCTGCTCAAGCAGACCCTGATACCGCTCGTGTCCATCGAACGCATCATCTGCTCATAACCCCACCCAGCCGGGCCTAGTCCCGGTAGGGACACGGCTTGGCTCTACCAAGGAGCTAGACCATGAATCACGAAAACGCAGTACGTCCCTGTGCTGAAGCGGATGCCCTCAAGCTCGTGCAATCGCTGCGCGCGCTCGACGCCAAACAGCTGCTGCAGGCGGCCATCGAACGAGGGCTGACCTTCGGTGACTGCATCAATGCTTTCGGTGTGACACCTGAGGAAAACGTGTTCGTGAGCTCCGCGCACGAAATGCCGGACGACGACATCGAGTTCGATTACAGAACCGTTGTGGCGCGTAGCGAGCGGGGTGCATTCGTGCACTGCTGGCAATTCGTGCCGAATGCCGCAGCCGGTATTCCGGAGCCGTCGGAGATGCTGGAGGAGTTGCTTCGCTTCGCTTCCAGTATTGAACAGCCTCAAAGCATGAGATTGCAGATGTTGAGGGGAGCGATGGCGCAGGTCATGGAAGCCCTGGAAGAGCAGCTCGACGAGCTTGAGGGCGTACCGTGTGAGGTCTCGCCCATGCGCATTGAGTTTGGCCCCTACGCTTTGGACATTCTCCCTTCTGCCCTCGTCATCGAGTTGGTGAGTGTTGCCAAACCCCTGGGATTCTCTCCGGTTCTCGCGGAAGCGCTGCTCAACTGGACCGAGCACCAGGGCAACCTGCTTGACCAGCGGACGGCTGAGATGTTCGTAGCAGCGGCCTGAAGCCAGGCCGCGCTGTAAGAATCTTTCACTCGATCATGCGATCGGTGAAGGCGATGTAGCTGAGCATCTTCCTTCAGCACTTCAACCCACCGCGGGGATCTCTGTCCCCGTGGGGCAGGGGTCTCCGCATTTTCAATGGAGGCCTGTTATGGGAGACCATAGCAAGAAAGACCCTGCTGTCCGCGTTCCCTGGTACCACCCACTGATGCACTTTGCCGGCCATAGCCTGGTCGGTACCGGCATCTTCCTCATCGTCGCCATGCCGGCGGTGCTGCTGGGATACCTGGTGCACAAGCTGCGGGAGTACAACGTCGCTGAGTTCACGCTCACGGTGCTGTTCTTCCTCGAGCACACCATCCTGGTGGTCGATGCTTTGCTGTTCCTGTCCTACCTGGGCTTCACGTCCTGGAAGGCATTCAAGGAGATCAAAGATGATCACTGAAGGCTCGAAGGTAAGAAGAGCGGTAGCGGAGTTCATCACGGCGGCCCGCGAGGCGCCGCGCATCTACTTCGCTCCGTTACGCGGGGCTATAACCGGGGTCACTTTGCAGTGGCGACAGCTGCAAAACTGCCACCAAAACAGTGGCACAAAGCCGTTGTGATGGCACCAGCCCGGGCGTATGCTCGGGACATGTACTGGCGAGGAGCCGACCATGTTCCGACATCACCTGGTGCGTTTCTTCAAATCCTTCGCTGCTGAGTTCGTCAGCGCTGCCAAGCAGGCGCCGGCGATCTACTTCGCACCCCTGCGGGGCGCGATCAACGCGGTAAAGGCGCAAGCTCGCAAGGCTTGAGCGTAATCCTGGCCAGCCTCTCTTCCGGGAGGCTGTGCTTTCACCGATAGACGTATCAGCGGGCCGCAAGGCCTTTTCCCACGGGACTTCTGCTCCCGATGGGGGCAGGGTCCCTCCCAACCAGGAGGTGCACCATGGCCGAGATCATCAATCTGGTGATTGTCGTTCTCGATCTGCTTCTCTGAAGCGATCGCTCAAGCGAGTCCCCGCCCATGCGGCGGGGCTTGCCTTGAGTCTACTGCGGAGTGCCCCTCAGGTAGCCCACAGTGGATTCTCGATGGCGCCATGGTGCGCCCTCGTGATGCAGCAGCTGAGCTCTTCAGCACCGGCCTATCTTTCTGATCGGCCAACCCCAAACCCGCGCGGGCTTCGTCCCCGCCGGGGCCGGACTCCGCGCTTACCGGAGATCCACGAATGTCTATCAACACCGCGCTTACCACCATGATGGCTCGCCAGCTCGAAAAGCTTGGCTACCCGTCCGACGACGTGCGCTTTTCTCTCGGCTACTGCCAGGGCGATGGCGCAAGCTTCACCGGTACGCTCGACATCGAAAAGCTTGGCCCGCGCCTGGTTCCGGAGATCCTTCCGACAATCTGGCGCGAGCTCAAGGAAAACGCTGATCAGCACGAGGAGCTCACGCTGTCACCGGGCCGAGATCGCTATGTACATGAGCGATCCACGTCCTTGAGCGAGTCGGCACGTAGCGTTGAAGGTACTACCGCGGAGGTATACGGCGGCCCTACGCACAAGGTCGCGTTCCACCGCTTCATGACGGCCTTGGAAGAGGACGTCGTGTCTACAGGGGCGATGCTTGCGCGCATGGGCTATAGCCTCACTGAGCGCTATCTGCGCGAAAGGGTCCAGCTGCGAGTCTTTCGCCTGGATCGCTTTCGTGTAGAGCTCAACGCCTTTGAGGATGACACCTACAACCCGTTCGAATGGCAGACCACCGATGACGAGCTCGATGAGCGAATCACGGCCGTCATGGAAGAAAAGCTGCACTTCTGCGCACTGGAGGCCAAGGTCTACCTGGTCACCAGTGAAGAGGAGGGCGGCGACATCCTTCTCGCCGGCAAGCACGTCTACGGCGTAGAGCTTCCGGAGGGTCGGCGCGTTTGCAGCGCCGGCCGCGAGGTCATTCACGAAGCGATTGATACTGCACGTCAGTACCTTAACTCGCTGTCCCTACTGCGCCTGCGGCAGGCAGCCTGATCCAACCAACCCCAGGGGGGCTTATCCCCCTCTGGGGGAGAAGTCTCTCTGGACCACTCCCCAGCGCCGGGGCTTCCCCAAGCTCCCGTCTCGGGAGTTTCGGGAAGCCCCGGCGCTGGGCTTTACCTGGAGGTCCATGATGAGAAATTTGAAAGCAAGCACGGTGCGCGATGCTGCGAAGGTGCACGGCTGGGATTTGATCCTGCAAGCCCTGTGTCCTGAGATCGATGTTCGCGCTTTCAACAAGGTCGGTCGTCACGTCTCCTGTCCAGTACATGGCAAGACTGGGCGTAAAGGAGATGGTTTCCGGTTCATGCGTAAGAATCGGCCGTTCAGTGAGTCTGGTGGAGGGGTATGCAATACCTGCGGGGTTTTCCCTGACGGCTTTGCTCTCCTTCAGTGGCTGAAAGCGATCGATTTCGCCGATGCCGTTTCGTTGGTCGGTGATTACCTAGGGATCCATTCGACAGACGACGAAGAAGCGCAGGATCGTATAAATCGAGCCAGCCTTCCCAGACTTCAAGCCCGGCGCGAGGCCGCGGCCGCGAAGCAGGCGGAGGAGGACACGATGCTGCGAAACCGGCTGAACAAGATGTGGGCGGAGACCATCCCGCTGACTCATCCTGATGCCGAACCTGCGCGGTTGTACCTGGCCAGCCGCAAGATCCTGATCTGGGATCGCAGCGGCCTCGAAGGCACGGTGCGGTTTCATCGGGGCCTGGCCAGCCACAACGAAGATGGGCGCTTTGAAGGCGAGTACCCGGCGATCGTCGCCAAGGTCTCGAAGGCGAAGATGCCAATCACCCTGCACCGGCACTTTCTCACCGCCCGCGGCGAGAAGGCACCGGTAGAGAACCCGAAGAAGATGTGCGCCTATCCCAGTGATCGTCTGGTCACCGGCGGCGCAATCTGCACCGGGCAATGGGATGCCCCGGTTGTCGACCTGTGCGAAGGCCTGGAGACCGCGTTTGCGATCGAGACAGGGATGGATCTTGCGGTTCGGGTTTACCCGGCGGTGAGCGCCACCCTGCTGGAAGCGTTTGAGCCTGGGCCGTCGACCAAGCTCGTTCGCATCTGGATCGACAAGGACCGGTCAGGTCGTGGAGAGGAAGCTGCCAAGGTGCTGCGCAAGCGGCTCTGGGAGCGGAACATTCAGCTGCAGGTCCTCGTCCCGCCGCTTCCCATTCCGGAAGGGGCCAAGGGCGTCGACTGGAACGATGTGCTGTTGCAGCTGGGGCGGATGGGCTTTCCGCAGTGGGCGAGGAGGGCAGTTGCATGAGCAATTACCTCTTCGATCCGCGGATTGTGCCCACGGCGCCAGGCAGCCACGGTATCGACCCCTTTGCGCCGCCGGCGACGTTTGCCGGCGGTCCGGGCGAGTACCGCGCGCTGATCAGGGAGCGGTACCGGGAGCATCACAGCCGGTACCGGATCCTGCTGCATGTGAGGGCCGCAGAGGGGGGTGCAGTATTGACCTTCCTCGGACCCTACGCCGCAGAGGCGCAGCTCATCATCAACACCTTGTTCGGTCAGGTCGAACACCCTGAAAGGGTCAGCGCACGCTGACCCTTTTTTTTGCCTGGCGATCAGCTTGTGTGCCTTTCGTCTCGCCAGGCCCATACGGGTTGCCAGCAGAGCGGCCCATTTAATACTGTATAAAAGAACATCCCCATGGGATCTGTGGAGATGGCCCGCACCCCACCGCCGGCTTTGACGCCCTATGACCAGCTCGCCGCGCGGGTTTACAGGCAAGTCATGAGCGCGCCTGGCGTCCGCGAAAAGCACGTCCACGTTGACCGACGTGATGCGAGAGATCAGGACTGGGACCAGCTGCTCGAGGCGATCAGCGAGATGGCGGGCGTCATCATTGCCCACCGCGATGACGGTAGCGTCGACCTGTTCTGGAAGGTTACCTACGACGACTTCTGAGTGATCGTATGACGCGCTGGAAGGTTCGACCCACAACCGCGCTAGAATCGGCGTTTGCAATTTTCGAAAGGCATGGAGACTGGGTTCTAGTTACCTGCCGAGATCCAAAACGATGACCTATAAAGTTTGCAAAGTGAGCACCGCGGCAACAGACGTGCCTGGCGTCTACAGCGTTCTGTTCAATGGCGACGACCGCTTCTTCCGCCGGATCGATATCCATCTGAGCCGAGACCTGGGTGACAACGTGCTCGACTTCATCGAGCTCTACGGCCTGTGGTGCGCCCTGGTGCTATTTGAGCTGGCCGGGCACCAGCGTACCTGCGGAAACCTCAAGCTCGTGGTGTCGCGCGGCGCGGTGAAGCGCCTGTTGCTCTCGGACAGCTCCAAGGGCGAGCTCTACGAGACGTCGAACGCGCTGCGCACCCAGTTCTTCGGCCTTAGAGGTATAAGCGTCGAGAAGAACAAGCCCTGGACCCGCGAGGAGCATCAGGCCTTCTGCGTGCAGTGGGACGGCACTCCCCCTCCGCAACCGTCGGTGGAGAACCCGGTCTTCGGCAAGATCTATCTCACCCGTCACACCCTGGTCGAGTACCTGGACGAGACGAAGGGTGAGTGCAAGCCGGAAAACGTTTTCCCACGACTGGCCCGGGTGGTCCGTGACCTGAATCGCGAAGTGACGCTTCCTGCTGAGGTACTGCGGCATAAGCAGCATCGCCACGCCGGTAACCAGGACGGCGTGCGGTACCTTGGCAGCATGGCGGGCTGGCAGCTCGTCACGAGGCCCGCGCTGGACCAGTCGGGTTTGCTCGCGATCACCGTATACCAGAGACAGGGGTACTGAAGGATCCATGGAAGCAGGGCTCAAGCGATACCTGTCCAAGCTTCGGCCGGAGCTGCTCGCGATGGTGCGCGCCGTCGAGCCGGCGCTGTGGGAAACGATTCGCGACGCGACGGAGGAGGAGCAGCTCAACGCGCTGGCCAACTCCTACACGGTCATGCAGGGCATCAGCCACCAGGCTCTCGGGCAAGCTGGCTTTGAACAGGGCAGCCTGATCCAGCGGCGGGGAGAGCAGCGTATCTACCGCCTGCAGATCATCAAGATCGATTGGGATGCTCGCGGTAGACCCGAAAGAATCTTTTTCTACGGACACGACTCCAGCAAGGGCAATGCTCAGATGGATCTGCTCGGCAAAAGCAATGAATTCACCAGCATGCGTACTGGACTGTGCATCGACGGACCTGATCTGCTGAGATTCATCAGGTAACGGCAGGGCGGCGTCGGGCGATCGCTAGTTCGTATCGAGGCGTCACGCTGCGAGCCCCTCGGAATGGAGGGCCCGCACGTCAGCGGAGCAATCGGATCTGGTTGAACTCGAGCGCCCGCCCACGGCGCGGCATGTCCTGCAGTCGCTCAGCCAATGAACAGCCGTGCCGCGACAATAAGCGCCAATCCGGCGCCCAGGGCGAGCACCTGCTTCGCTCTGCGGCGATTCTGCACCAGCTGATGTAAGCCTCGTTCGAGCCAGGCAACTGGCGAGGCGCCTCGGGTGACGACATTGGCAAACTGCATAGCGCCCAGTACGGTGGCCAACGCCATCACCGGGCCTAGCATGGGTACGGCGCGGCCCCACATCCAGATAAGTCCCGCGGGCAGCAGGCTGGGAAACACATGGCGCAGCACCAGAACGCCACTGCCTCTCCGGGTCAGCCGCCGGGGCAGCATCCTGGCGCTCAATGCCACATCGGCTGGCGCGAGCAGACGAGAGAGGTCCGTCCACAGGCGCATGAGCCAGGTGGCGGGCAGCACAAACGCCAAGGGCACGACCGCTAGCGGTGCTACGAGCAGTATCCCGGGGCTTTCACCGAGGGTCTTTTCTGGGTTGGCGATCAGCATGATGGTCAGCGCTAGGGACAGCATCGCCCACAGGTAGACGTAGCCCCAGCGCCAGTAGTCGCGTGGCATCCAGGATCGCCACTCCGCGAAGTAAGTTCGCTGCAGCGCGGCCGGTATCTGGGAGAAGGAGGCGATGTCCTCCTCCAACGCTATGCAGGCCTGCCAGTCTTCTGCCGTGAAGCTATCGGCCCACTGTCGCCGGCGCCGGTCATCCAGGTCGCCGAGCAGAAACCACGCTGCCCGTTGCCCGGCTGTTTTCGCCGGCGCGGCTAGCTGGTCGCGCAGGCTCGCCTCCAGTGTGTAGGCGTGGCAACGCCCCATCATCACGGCCCAGCGCTTCACGCTGCAGGGCAGGTGGCCACGCTCTTCGCTCCAGCCATTGAGCGCGCAGACCCGTTCAAAGAACGCCGGCGTCCAGTGGCCGTCGTTCTCCAAAAGCTCGAATATGTCGGCCTGGAATCGGGCCCGGCGGTCAAGTGCTCGCAGCCAGTCGCTCTCCAGGGCCGCACGAAGCTGCTTATAAGCCTGAGTCTCGAGGCCCTGCGTGAGTGCCTGCCTCATCTGCACAAGCACCTGGTTGGCTAGCTGGTTGGCCAACACAGCTTCCTCACGCGGACCCAGGTAGTCGGGCTGGGCCAGGGTCAGCCAGTGGAGGTTGGCGTGCGCCCAGGCCAGGGCTCGAAGGTCAGCGCTGTTCACGCACCGTTGCAGGAGCTGCCGCTGAAAAGCAGCCTCCAGGCCTTCGCGCCTGGCTATCTCCCAGGCCAGAGTGAGGTCACCCTCGAGAAGCGTGGCGAGACGACTGGAGTCGTCGGGAAGCAGCTGCTCGGATAGGCGCTGGATGGAAGGTTCTGTGGGCGGTCGTTCTGCTGCGCGCTGGACGGGTTGGACCGGTGGGGCCAGCGGCTTTCCATCCATCGTAGGAACAGGTTCGATCGGCGCCGCGGCCGCGGGTGAGTACACCCATTGGGTGCCCCGGGTCTCTTCGTCCAAGCTTGCCGGCCGACTGAGGTCTGCCAATGCGCATTCGTAGGCTTGCCGCAGCCGTTGAAAGGCCTCTGGGTCCGTATCGGGTCGATGAACCTTCAGGAGGCGTGCATAGGCGCGCTTGAGATCCCGCTCGGTACCCGCTTGGGAGAGCTCCAACAGGTCAAGTTTCATGCCTTGCCTCAGAGACGTCGTTCGAGACGATCCAACCGCTCCGCCAGCGACTTGCGGGCATCGCGGATGACGCGCTCATCCTGGCTGTCGAGCGCTCGCTGGAAATCCTGCGCCAGGCTGCCGGCCCGCTCCCGGAGGTCACCCAGGCTTTCTTGATAAAGGCGCTCCAGCCGGGCCATCAGCACGCTGTTCACCTGCTGATCACGAGGATGCACCTTGAGGGCCGAAAGCGCTTCCAGGCGCTGCGCGATCTCTTCCGGGCTCAGGACGCCCGGGTTGTTCTCGATGACCAGGCTAAGCCTCGCGCCCGTCATCGGCACGTGTGCCTCTGCCTCCAGCAGCCCGTTGTTGTCATAGGTAAAGCGCACCTCGATTCGCACCTCACCCGCCCGGCGCGGTGGCACCGGTACCTCTAGCTCGCCCAGGTAGATGTTGTGCTTCACCAGCCGGCTCTCGCCCTGGAAGATAGGGAGCTTCACCGCAGTCTGATTGTCATCGAGCGTGGAGACTGTCTTGATCCGGCTGACCGGGACCACGCTGTTGCGCTCGATGATGGGAAGGTAGATCCCATATTCCCGCCGGAGGTCATCGCCTGACGTCGTCTCGATGCCGAGCGTGTAGGGACAGACGTCGGTCAGCACCACCTCGTCCAAGGAAGCATGCCTGGCCTTGAGCGCGGCTTGGATCGCGGCGCCCTGGGCCACGACCTCGTCGGGGTTGAGCTGCATCGACGGAAAGCGACCGAACAGGCCGGCGACCAGACGGCGTATCAAGGGCATGCGAGTGGTGCCGCCCACCAGCAACACCTCATCCAGATCAGCGGCGTTGATCCGTGCGTCCCGTAGCGCGCGCTCAATCGGGGCGCGCATTCGATCGAGCAGCGGTTGGTAGAGGGCCATCACCTCGTCCTGAGTGATCTCCAAGCTCCACTCACGGCCGTGCTCGTGGATGGCAAACAGGGCCCGCGGCTGCTGTCCGAGCTGGTGCCGCACACGCTGGGCCTCATGGCGCAGGCGTTGCGCTAGCGCGCCGGTGGCGGCGTCAGGTAGGCCCGCAGCCGCCGGCGCCGCCAGGAAGTGCGCGACCAGGACGTCATCAAAGTCTTCACCGCCAAGGAAGTTATCGCCGGCGCTGGCGCGGACCTCCATTACCCCTTCGAACAGCTCGAGGACGGACACGTCGAAGGTCCCGCCGCCCAGGTCGAACACCAGGAAGGTCGTTTCCTCCTTGTGGTGCAGACCATAGGCGAGGGCGGCGGCCGTGGGCTCGTTGATGAGTTTCTCGACCTTCAGTCCGGCCAGCTCGCCGGCGATACGGGTAGCCTTGCGCTGGGCATCGCTGAAGTAGGCCGGGACGCTGATCACCGCTTCGGTCACAGGCTCGCCCAGGAAGCGCTCGGCATCCTCCTTGAGGCTGCGCAGGACCAGCGCAGAAAGCTCTTCCGCGCGGTACGGCCGGTGCCCCAGCAGCGTTTCCTGCGCGCTTCCCATGTAGCGCTTGAACAGGGCGGTGGTCATCTGCGGATGTGTCTGCAGGCGCTCGCGGGCAATATCGCCGACCACCAGCTGGCCATTGTCATCCAGGCCAACCACGCTCGGGGTCAGCACCTTGCCCAGGGCATTGGGGATCAACTGAGCGATCTCGCCGCTCCAGACGGCTACCAGGCTGTTGGTGGTACCCAAGTCTATGCCGATGATCATGCTCGCTCCAAGCGCTGTGCGGACCCGTGCAGGTCCTGTTGAAGGGCGTTATTAGAACGGCTGCCAACTCGAGGGTAAAGAATCAGCCGATCGCGCGTTCCGAGCGCGGCGTCAGCGGCCGGTCGCCGAGGGTGTTACCTGTGTCGAGACCACCAGCTCGGGCGCGGTCCTTCCGGAACACAGCGCCGTCATCGGGTCAAACCGTGTGGCGCGGTAGAAAGGCCAGCGGCACCAGGTGGGAATTTCCGGAGGTGATAGGGCATGTGCAGTCACTATGAGGCGCCGACGCCGGCGCGGTTGAAAAGTGCGTTCGGCGCCCACGTCGAGGGGCAATACCAGGGCGAGCTCTGGCCGCTCTACATGGGACCCTTCGTCCGGCTGAACCCAGCCGAGGCGGAGGAGGATGGCGCACCGGAGTACGACATCTCGGTAGGCCAGTTCGGCTTGCTTCCTGGTTGGGCAAAGGACAGAAAGCTCGGGCGCAGCACCTACAACTGCCGTTCGGAGACGGCTGCCACGAAGAATTCCTTCCGCACCGCTTGGAAAAGGGCCCAGCACTGCATCATTCCGGCGGCAGCGATCTATGAGCCTGACTGGCGCAGCGGGAAGGCGGTGCCCACGCGCATCGAGCGGACCGACGGCGGCCTGATGGCGATTGCCGGGCTGTGGGAGGAATGGAGCGATCCAGACGGTAAGGGGCGCTACAGCTTTACCATGCTGACCGTCAACGCGGACGATCACCCCTTCATGAAGAACTACCATCGACCTCAGGACGAGAAACGGATGCTGGCAATACTGCCGAATGGCTCGATTGAGGAGTGGCTGATGGCGCCGGCGGAGGCTTCAAATGCCTTCTTGCGGCAATACCCGGCGGATCGCCTCAAGTTAGGCTGATTCAACCGTTAACATGCCCAATCAGCCCATGCTGAATTCTTCAAGGTCGGTTCTTACGAAGTTCTATGTTGCGCCTGTTGAATTGATCATGCCGGAAATCGAATGACGGCCCATGACTTGTGAAAAATAAGTGTTGTGATCTCTATATGTTGACTATTGAAATTTTCTAATTATTACAATATTATTGCGCTTTGAATAGTATAGCGTGCCGAACTTTCGGCCGAAGGGATAATAATGAGTGTGGACAATGGTGCGCGATTTAGCTGGCTACATATCGGGGATTTTCATTGCGGTCTGAAGAGTACATCGGTCCCTTGGGTCACGATCAGGCATGAGCTCATAGAGGACATAAAAAAGCACATTCTATCAGTCGGGCATATCGATCTCGTTATATTTTCTGGTGACTTCGCTCAGCAAGGTAAGATTGATGAGTTTGAGCCGGTTGTCGAAGATATGGAGGAGATTTCCAACGTAATTCAAGAAACGCAGGGCTATCAGCCTGCATTTTTTGTTGTGCCCGGAAATCATGATTTGGAGCGTCCGAGCAAACACAGTCCGATTTCATTAGCAGCAAAATCGTATGACTCTGAGCCGGACATGGCAGAAAGTTTTTTCGTTGAATCCGTGTATATGGAAAGTATCAAGGTGGTGTTTAAGAACTACACCAGCTTTGTAGATCAACTTTCCAAAAGGGTGAAGTTGCTCGCTTCCTTAAATGGAGTAATGCCGGGGGATTGCTCTGCTTCACTAGATGCTGGGAGTATTAAGGTTGGCTTAGTTGGCCTTAATAGCACTTGGTCGCAGCTTGCTGGTGGAGACATGCAGGGTAAGCTTGTCATTGGAACGCAGCAATTGCTTTCGGTAACTAATGATAATCCCTATTCTTGGGCCGCGCAGAATACCTTTAATATTCTTGTAACTCATCATCCGGAAGACTGGTTTGATCAGAATTCAAAAGCAATTTTTAGGTCAGAGATTGCCACTTCAAAAATTTTTGATTTTCATGTCTTTGGCCATATGCATAAAAACCACGCAGTCGAGATACGAGACGGCGCGTTGGGTAACGTGAAAAAAGTTCAAGTTGCTGCGCTGTTTAGTTTGGAGCGCGATGAAAACAACAAGACTTTGAGGTCGCATGGATATTACTTTGGTGAGATTCTAACAGATTCTAACCAAATGAGAATTAGGCCGCGAGAGATAAAATTGACCCGCGGCGATTGGCGTGCAGTTTGCGATCAAGAGGCGTGCTACGATGGCGACATGCTTTCTTTTGATTTCCATCTTAAGCGATCGGAGATTGTAGAAAAAAAGCAATAGCCAGTCCTGAGAAGTTAGGGCTGGCGGAAACAAAAGCTGAAGAGCCATCGGAAAGTTTTCTCTGGCGTTTTCAGAGGCCGCCTATAGCGCTGAAGCCTCATATGGATTGCCGGAGGTATCAAGCAAACGCCGCCCGTAAGACGCTTTCGGAACGTGGCATATTGTGGCTCATTGATGAGCCAGGCATGGGCGGAGATGCGTTCCTTACTGTGCTAAAATATGATCTGTCCGAAGAGCATAAGCCAACATACTCATTAAGTCTGAGGTCTTATCGCAGCTTAAAAGACTTATACGAAGATAAGAATGTAGATTTCTTGCGGTTTTTAGGAGCGTTGAGAAATCGCCCGCAGTCTTGGGTAATCCTAGACGACCCAAGCAATTTTGACTACAACGATCTGGAAGTTGGTGCATGGCAGGCTATTAATCAGATTGTTCAGATGATTTCCGATGCGGTACCCGAAGTCAAGATTGTCATACGTCTTCGTGCAAAGGTTTTCATTTCTTATGTAAGCCCTATAATATTGTCCTCATTGGATGAGGCTGATTGTAGGACTTACGTAAAACTACATCCGGACGCTGCGTTTGTGCCAGAAACCGGACTTAACTCTTCGGCATTGTTTAGATATACACGTGGTGAACCTGAACGAATAGATAAGTTTCTTCAACTTGCAAAAACGTCCACAGTTGAAAGTATTATATTTAAGAGTAGCAACGACGCGATAACTCATTCAAAACCTACGGTCACGCTGTCAGACAGTTTACGTGAAAGGATCGATGAGGTTTTGACTGCCACCTCGCCGGATATAAGCAGAGATGCGATGTTCCTGCGAGCTTTGCTCGTATTCCCTGCTGGGGCAAGCGATGCAGATTTACGGTATTTATATAATTCACGACCTATTCACGCGGAGCGTATAGCTGAGTTACATGCGTTAGGGATAGTAGATAGCATACCGCTTAAAAACTATAAAGGTGAGGGTCTACCGATTAGGCTCGTGAAAAGCAGATTAGACGTTGCTGAGTACGTGCGGGCAGCAACCGACATCAAAGATCTTAGAGATCTAACGGAAAGAGCAATAGGTGCTTATCTAGGAAAAAATTGGCTCGCTGGTGATTTTTCTCTCAATCGTGCTGTTCTGGAACACGGTCGAAACCCGAATCCTGTTGGTCCGGAAAATATTATAGATTTGCTCTCCAGGTATTTTGCTGACTGTTTTGAGTCTAACTCTGGGGCTATTTTATCGAAAGCTGTAGCGGCAATCGAGTATTATACGAAAAAGCTGTACTCGACAGGTTTCTACCGTCAGCTTTATAACTTTTGTTCAATTGCAATACCTGCTATCGAACGCGACTATGAGGGGCCAGAACTAACGGGGTTCAGGTATCGCCATGGAGCCGCTGCTAGGATGCTTGACTATCATATGGAAAGTCTTGCAATTTTTGAAGATATGCTCCCCAGGATTGAAGATCTCGGCCTTAGAAGACGGGTGCATCTCGAGCTTGCATGGTGCTATAACGCCCTTAAGAAGGCGTCAGAAGCGGAGGAACAATTAGCAATCATCCTTAAACAGAAGATTAAAGACTCTGCTCATATAGAAGCGGAAGCTCTCTCTATAACCTTGAACTTTGGTGAGAAGTCCTTAAGGAAGTTATACCAACTCCACAGAAGCGCTGAGAAAAATGGCTACAATGGTGCTGCTGATAATATTATGCTTAATATTGTATCGTATTCGGCAGATGACTCTTTTAAGCTCAAGCGTTATCGGCAGCTTGCCAGTGACGGTAGCACTCCTTACAATAAGGTGCGTGCAACCCTCAGGTATTGTGAGCTGTCTATTAACGATGGTTCGTTAAGCGAGTCTGACATTAATCGCTTGCTTGATTCATACGCTTTTTCGAGAAGCGAACGGATGGGAAGTCTATTTAAGACAGCGCATAGACTGCTATGGTTAGTTTTAGAAGATAATGGCGAGATTAGCTCTCTAATTACGGTGTTTGAACACAGCTCACTATTTTTCCGGCTGTCTGAGGATCTCAATAGCGAGCGCACGTATCTCAAACGCTTAATTGAGCGCAGAGATTTTGTGCCCCACCTACTTGACTCTGCTTCGCGCCGCTACATCCATAGCCGTATGACAGAGTTGGAGCCTGGTTTATTAGAGAAAATAAGTCCGGCGATATCACTCAATAGTTGACTGTCGCTTGTACCGGCCGTCCTCTCACGCACTGAGAGGACGCATCTTTTTGCAAAGATCTATTTCAACGGCTGCGAGAATGTTTAGACTTCGCATAATCATAATTATGTTAAACGACAGGCTATGTCATAGATGTTCATGAGTTACCTAAGCTGCTGATTCGACAAATCCGGTTCTGGCGCCCACTCTCTCAACAGGCCATGTCCTTAGTGTTCATGGTGCGTCATCGATTGAATAAGGTGGCTGCCTCTGCTCGGGCGAAACGCTATCTATCATCTTACCCCAAGCTTCGCCCGGGAGTTCGTAACGCTTGTCACGCGACCTTCCCGCCCGTCATGGCGACGATTCAAATCGCTCGAATGATGGGTTGAAAACGGCGCCTATGAACGTCGATCGATGAACAATGACACTAATGTGAAGCTAAATCAGCGAGTATTATCAGGAATGTGAGCTGCTCATGAACATCTAACATTGCCCATTTGTTAAGCGATACGTCAGTTAAATGTTTGACCATTCCTCGGGGTTGATCCGTGAATCGACAATTGATATGCACTACAGGTAAATCAAATAAGGATAAAATTTGTGGAAGACCTTGAGCCTTTTGTGGATCAGCTTTTTGAAAATAATGCAATCTTGAAGCTTCCGTTTTTGCACGTTTACAAGCACTTTTGCGAGCTTGTAATGAGAAGGGCGTTGGAATCAGAACAGTCAATCCATGAGATAATTATTCCTTACACTTTCATATTTGAAAAGCTCACCGATTTTAGCGATCAGTCTATGCTTTCGTGTACCAAAGCATTTTACTCGATCGATCAAGATGATTTTAAGCTTCTATTCGCTTGCGCAAATCTCAATATCGTTTTGCCTTTCGTTTACAGTGGTGTCTATAGTTTTACGAGACTCAACGCGCACGAGTCTGCTATAGATTACGCTGATGATAGCGTGTTGGAATTTGAGCTAAACGATGTCCTGTTGACTCAGATCTCTTTGCCGATGGTTGCGCCTATTGAGCGCAGTCCGAAAGAATTATATGAGTCCGTTCGTTGGCGCCTGCAGGCTAAAAAGTCGTTCCAGCCGATTTGTTACGAACAATACATCTCAAAAATGTATGAGCGCTCTGGCTTATCTTTCTCGGAGGCAGATCTCGTTGCGGACGATCTATACATGCATATTGGTTTTACATCGGTCACTGCATTCAGAAATATTAGGATCGCTCTCGTCTGTATTTGTCAGGCATATCTCGATATCGCAAAGTTCGTGGATAATTATCTAAAGGCAAACGAAATCTATGATACAGCAGAAGGCCAGGGGGTCTGGGAAGGACTTGCCATGGCGAAAGTCAATGCGCTTGATCTGGAGCGCCTGGTCCTAAAGTTGACATCTGCTGACCAGCTAGATTATGAGAAGTTTTGTGAGTTCTTCTTTTGCGATCAAAGTGGGGTCCAGGGTATCAGTAACAAATTCATGCCACCATTTTGGATGGTTGGCGGAAATGTATATTTTTCGCCAATTGTAGCGCCAACTATGCTTGGAGTCAGAAACCTACTTATCTCTATCCAGAATGATAATGTGAAAAAAAAGGCCTACAAATACGACAGTATGGTCTCGCGTCATTTCGAACCGGCACTTCTGCGTAGAGCTATCGAGCTATTTGAAAGTGCACGCTATCGAGTAGCAGCGGAAAAGGAATTTGATGGCGGCGAAATTGATCTTTTGGTCTATTGCAAGCATTCAAATACAATCTTATGTGTGCAGGCAAAAGCCACGTTATATCCGGAGTCTGCTCGGATGGTACGGCGTCTCAATAATAGAGTTATCGAAGGAGTAGACCAGATTATCCGTTTTAATGATCTGGAGGATTCGAATAAGACTGCTTTTTTGTTGAGGTTTTTTCCCGAAATTGAAGCCGCCGAAAGTCTCAATTATGTAAATGCGATCTTGACAAATTCCGGTTTTGGTTCGAAGCAAAGCTGGGATCGTCTAAGGCAGCATCGGATCATACCGCTAAATCCGAACCTGCTAAAAAAGGCTCTTCCTCGCTGCAGTAGTCTTTTGGATCTTTCCAGCGAGGTGGACAAATGCGTTGAGGAATTAAAGGCGCTGGCCAATCCTGCAGACTCGACAAAGACATTCGATCTGCCAGGTCAGTGCGTCAACCAACGACACGTTGAATTTGAAAATCTTGACGCCGTTCGCCAAGACTAATGTGGCTGTTCGCTGGATCCAGCGGTTCGCAATGCTCTGGTGCTAACCGCCTTGAAAGCCGATGTCTTTGATCGAGGTTCAGGTGGATGTTTTTCCATAGAACGCGCCCTAGGTGGGAGCAAACCCGCCGCTCTCAAGGTTTCCTTCTCACTAGCATGGACTCATCAATTCAGTCGGAATGATGAGTCATGCTCCATCCGCTTTGCACTACCCCCACTCCCAGTAATCTGCCTGAGGGCGATCAGCCACAAGCCGAAGTGAGTGCGAATGCGATTCGCTTGACGGCCGCCTACGGCAAGGCGATGACGGCAGAGCAGATCGCAAAAGAGCTCGAGTACAGCGCTACCTACGTGGCCAAGAAGATCGGCGCTGTCGGCTACGAGCACCTGCCCTGGGTCAAGGCGATAGCTCCTCACAGGCGGAAGCGCGGCCTGCGCTGGGTCTACGCGACCGAAGCCGTCGCGAAGTACCTGGACACTCCCCAATGAAGCGGACCGTGCACATAGCGCTGGCGAGCACTCTGTGGGTGAGCCTGGCTCTCGGCCAGGCCGGTGCTTCGGATCCTGCTGCCCAAATCGCGAAAGATTCTTTCGCTGCACCTGGTAGCGAGAGTTTCTACCGCGGCAAGGCCGAAGGGTGGTTCTGGTACAAGGATCCCCCCGAGCAGGAGCAGGAGCTCGAGGTGAAGGCTCCCCTCCCTCCTCCACCGCCACCTGCGCCGGTGCAAAAGGCAGAGCCGCCGGCCGCGCCGCCAGCGCCTCCCGGCCCCGAGCTGTTCAGCGTCGCCTGGATCCGCGACAACCTGCCCAAGTACCGCGACCGCGCGATCGACAACCCGACGGATGCCAACGTGCAGGCCTACTACTACCTGCAGCGCGTCATGATGGACAAGTCCTCCAAGTTCTCCGAGCGGTCAAGCCAGGTGATCATGCGTGATCCATTCCTCGACGAGGACAGCCGGCGGCCGGTGGCTACCTATGCGGCGAACGCGCTCAATCGGGAAGTCTCGAACAACCGGGACAAGGTGCTCAAGGGCCTGGCCAACAAGGTCGGACTCTTCTTCTTCTTCAAGGGCAACTGCGTGCTCTGTGCTGAGCAGGCAGCCGTGTTGCAGTCTCTCACCGCTGCCACCGGCATCCGGATCATTCCGGTCTCGCTGGACGGCGCTCCTCTCGACAACGGCTTGTTCGCGAATTATCGCACTGACGAGGGCCAAGCCAAAAAGCTCGAGGTCTATCAGGCCCCTGCCCTCGCCCTGGCGATCCCACCGGGCCGCACCGAGATCGTCGGCTACGGCGCCATCACCTTGGACGTGCTGTTCAACCGGGTCCTGATCGCTGCGCGGGAAGCCTCGCTCATCGACCAGAAGACCTTCGCCTCCACGCAGCCGTTCTTCGACAACGGTCTGCTGACCCTCGAGGACAACGACGGGCTCAGCCAGGACCAAATCGACCAGGACCCCGCCGCATTCGTTGAGAGCATGCGCCGCAAGCTCGCCCGCAAGACCATAGATGGAGAGGTGCCCCATGAGGCGCAGCAGTAAGCAGTCGTTGTGCGCAGCCGTGCTGGTTGTAGCCCTCGCGCCTCTGGGCGCCTATGCCAACATCGAGAGCCAGCTGGACTCTATGTTCAACTCGATGTCCAACAGCACCGACCCGGGGATGTACCAGACGGCGACCCGAGGGGTTGTAAGTGGCGGCTCGATGCGGATCCGCAATCAGATCGCAACGGCGCCGGTGGTCTCCTACCGACCGCCCTCCTTTCAGGCCGGCTGCGGCGGCATCGACATGTTCGCCGGCTCCTTTTCGTTCATCAACGCTCAGCAGTTCGTTCAGTCGCTGCGCTCCATCGCCTCCAACTCGGTAGGCGTAGCATCGGGTTACGCGTTCAAGCTAGCGCTCAAGGCTATGGGGCCGACGGTAGAGAACACCATCGCCAATCTGCAGGAGACCATGCAGGACCTCAACGGCCTTATGTCCAATAGCTGCCAGCTCGCCCAGGGCCTGGTGACGGACGCGTTCTCCGCGTTCGAGGGCAAGGACAACATGCAGACGGCCACGGGGAACACAGTGAAGGGCCTCGCTGACAGCTTCGGCTCTCTCTTCTCCGGCAGCACTAACTCGAAGTCTCCGACGGAAGAGAAGAGTAAGGCTGGTAACTTCGTCAGCTGCGAGGACACCGGCAACGTCGTCTGGTGCGCCATGCAGCAGTACAACAGCCAGCAGTTCTTTAAATACGGGTCCCAGCAGACCGACGAGATGATCATGTCCTTCACTGGCTCGGTGGTCATTACCGGCCTGGTGGACGCGGCCGATGGCAAGGGGCAGGTACCCGAGACTAAGCCGATACTGCCGACCAGCATTTCGCTGCAGGACATCATCGAGGGACAGAAGACCGAGACGGTGCAGATCTACTCGTGCGGCGGAGACAAGGCCGCGTGCCTCACGCCCAGCACTCAGTCGATCGCCTTCGACGGGCTGGCGGAGAAAATCATCAAAGGCTTCAACGGCTCGACCAGCTCCGTCGGCATCGTAAACAAGTGGGCGACCAACACAGGGACGTTCACGAACGATGAGCAGGCCATCCTCAACATGATGCAGAAGCCTGGGTTCGCCGGCATGGTGCAGCGGCTGTCGCAGGGCAGCGAATCGATGGCCCGTGGCTTCGTCTCCGCTCACGCGAAGATGCTGGCGCTCGAGGGCGCGTATTCGCTCGTGAAGTCCTACATCGACACAGCCGAAACGGTGATCACCCGTAGCAAGATGGTTGACAAGCTGGGTAAACCTGCCGGCGAATTCATCGGTACCGCACGGGACCGTCTGGTGCAGGAGCATCAGGCGCTACTGAGCCGCTACGGCAATGAAAACGACCTGGTGCTTGATTACGAGGCGCGCATGAAGGTGCTGCCCACACCTGCCGCATTCATCAACGTCGAAAAACCTGTGCAGGGAGCTCAGTAATGGAGTTCTCGATCTACTCGGTCGGGTCGGCGACCTATCTCGAAAGCATCCTCAACGCAGTGGCCATGATCTCAGGATCGGGCAGCATCGAATCGTTGGCCAAGGTCGGTCTGTTGATCGGCACCCTCTTCCTCGGCTTCCAAGCGGTATTCAAGAACCAGGCAATTCCTTTCCAGCAGGTGGGCGTGGCCCTGATCCTTTACATGGCCCTCTACGGGCCCACCGGCCGCGCCGTCGTGGAAGACGTGTATGACGGCACCGTCGTGGTCGTCGACAACGTGCCGATCGGACCGCTGTTCGTAGGATCCGTGGTGTCCAACATCGGCTACAAGCTGACGAAGGAGATGGAGCAGGCCTTCTCCACGCCCGCCATGACCACCTATGGATTCGCCGACCCGCTGACCACCTTGATGAAGGTGCGCGGCGCCACCCGCAATGTCTTGGCGATGCCGTCTGTGATGGGCGACTCCCGTGCCGGCGGAGACTTCGTACGGTCGTGGATGACCTATATCAAGGAGTGCACCCTGGTTGGAGTAGGCCGCAACGTGGCTGCCTACGGCGCACTGATGCGAAGCAACAACCCCGTCGATGCCATGAGATTCGAAAGCCAGGTCTACGGGACCGAGATCTTCGAGGGCAACACCGGCGTGGGTACCTATTACACCTGCTCCGAAGCGCACACCCGGCTTAAAGCCCTCAGCGCTTCCACGCAGAGCGGCATTATGGATGATGTGGCAAAGCTGGCGTTCCAGAAGCCTGGCAAGACCGTCACCGGTGACGATGTCACCACCCGGGTGGACGACGCGCTGCGCGGCTTGAACCTGCAAGTGGCAGACGCTCGTGCCTTCACCATGGCCTCCGTGCTGCTCCCGATCTTCGAGCGAGCGCCGGCACAGAAGGCCCTCGAGGATCAGCAAGGCGCCTACGCCATCATGCTCAGCCAGGCTCAGGCGCAGCAAGCCACTCAGTGGGCTGCAGAAGGCTCAATGTTCACGCGATATGTCCGGCCGTTCCTGACGTTCTTCGAAGGCCTGATCTACGCCATCACCCCAATGATGGCGTTCCTCCTGGTGATGGGCACCTTCGGGATGAACCTCATCACCAAGTACATCACCATGCTCTGCTGGATGATGCTCTGGCAACCCATGTTGGCCATCGTCAATCTCTATACCAACTGGTACACCGGGACGGTGATGGAAGGCCTCCTCGCGACCACCAGCAGTGTCACAGACGGTAATGCCCTTTCGTTCGAGATGATGAAGCAGATGATGCCTGCCCTGGACAGCGCGATCGGCGTTGCCGGCTTGATGGCATCTTCGGTACCAGTGATCAGCATGTTCCTGGTCACCGGTAGCGCGGTCGCGTTCACCAGCATGGCCCAGCGTCTGGGGGGATCCGATCAGATCAACGAGAAGATCGTATCGCCAGACATTGTCACGCCCTCCGCGGGCCTGCAAACCACGCCTCATGCCACGAGTGACTACGACAAAGGCCTACGAATCAATGGCTCCGAAAATCAGCGTGGAACGATCGATATCTCGCAAGGCCTCTCCAACACCCTGCAGAGCCAGAGGTCCCAAGCAGAGCAATCGTCCGAAACCTTCAGTAAGCAACTGATGAGCTCTTTCGGAAAGCAATTCGAATCTGCGAAAACAATCGGTGAGCAGGCCGAGGTCGGAAGGGCGATGCAGAGCGCGTTCGGTCTGAGTCGAAATGCGGAATTCAATAGTGGATACCAAGCGGCTAAAAGTAGCGGGCTATCAAGCAACCAGATTGATGCAGCAGTTGCTGCAACAACACTTTCTGCTAACGGTGCGTTGAAAGCACCTATCGGTGCAGTTGGGTCTGCTTCCGTGGGGGTAGGCGGCAGTACTGCCTCAAGCATCCAAACAAGTGATGCGCAAAAGCTTGAAAGTGCGGTGAGTAATCTGAAGTCGTCCGGGCTTAGCGAAACAACAAAAAATGCAATTGATAAAACCGAAGGCTACAAAGTCGCAGAGAACTTCCAGAACTCGGAGCGCCTTGGCGTTTCTCAGTCGGATCAGGAGAGTCTATCCCGCTCTGCGCAGAAAGCAATTTCCGATAACAAACAGTACTCCGAGACCGCTGCGTATCAGAGAAACGTCGGTATGTCGGAAAATATGGGCGTTGATTCCTGGGCAGGTCGTGCAATCCGCGAGGGCAAGGCTGAGTCCTTGGTCAATGAGGCGATGAATAAGTATCCGGAAGATTTCAAGGAGCAGTATGCGCTCAACGCCAGTATGCTCGATCCTGAGCGCCGCGATGTAGGCGCCGCCTTGATCACGTTAGGCAAACACAACGACCTTGGTGTACTGGCCAGGCCTCCATTGAATCACGACGAATACAGCAACATTCGTCAGCTGCAGCCACGCGAGTTCTCGGACATTCAGCGCCCCAACACCGAGGGTGTAGAGCGGGACACCGCTAACGCGGGCCACCAGGTGTCCAGTGGTGACTTCGCGCAGCGTCACAGCGCTGGCTACGCGAATGCGTCAGGCCCGGCAGCCACTAAAGCGGTCGGCGATGCCTGGAGGAGCCACGACCGTACGATCGAAGGCTCGGGCCAAGCCTATGCTCAGCGAGCGATGCATGACGAGCGCGCCGCTGCCGAAGGGAGGCTTCGAGATAAGTCCAGGGACGTGGATAACCGTGGAGAGTCCCTTACCAACATCGCCGGCTCGGCGATCGATCGTGCGCGTGATTGGGCTGGGCTCAAGCCCCAGTTTGAAGCGTACAAGGCGAGCGCAGAGAATTTGGGCCTGCAAGGCGCCCAACAAGACGTTTATGCGTCTGCGAGGCTGGGACATCTGGACAACGCCGAGGTGATGCAAAAGTGGGACGGCTACGTGAAAGAGAAGGGAATGGACAAGGAGCTGGCAGCCGGCATGTATGAAAACATTGTTCAGGCTGCTCGTTCGAATAACGGAAACGGCGCGTTGGGCGATGTTATGACGCTAAACCGTGCTGACGATATTGTGGATGACGTGAATCTTCGAGGTTTGCAAAAAGGCCTCTAAAAAGGCCCGCGTAAGCGGGCTTTTTTTCATTCACCCTCGACGATGTTCTTTATGTGAACGTCGCGCAGATAGTTTTCCCCCATACGATACGGGTTATAGATGCCGTCCTGCATCTTCTCAAGCTCGTCTATCGCGGTCATGTCGTTCGTTTTCCGCTCCCTGCCTACCGAGTTCCCTTGAACAACCGCGTGTATTAGAGGGATAAGAGAGAATAGAAACTGTAGTCCACAATATTGGGCTGTCTTCCCGGTGATGATAGCGGTTGCCGCTCCAAAGATAGTGAAAGCAAGGAATACTATAAGGAATGCTGACTTCTTGCCCAGCCCAGCTATCCAGGCACCGGTTAGTATAGCGAAGATCGTTGCGACCGCTGCGCAAGACACGAGATCAGCGACCTCAGTTCTATCATCGTGAAGATATGCGAGCCCGGCTCCCGATGCTAAGACAGGAAGGATTATCTGCAGGAAAAAGCTCAGTTTAGTCTTGTTTAGATTGCGATTCATCCCGTAGAAGGCTTGCGAAAAACGTGAACCGCGCGGTTGCTGTACATCCACGGCAAGTTTATCAACCAAGTTCACAAAGCAGGCAGTATTACGCTGATTGAAGCTGTTAGCCGCGATCAAATCCTGTATTGACGACACGGTTCGAGTTAGCTCCGACGAGACACTTTTAAATCTCGTCAAATTAATCGACGCAAGGTCGATGCTATCTGGTGGTAGACCTAGATAGCCTTCGAGCAGGGATTCCGCCCTGCGCACTTCCCCGGCAATGATCGGATGCATGATGCACCTCCTGATTCGATAGACCTATGGTATCGCAGGTCCTAAAAACGCAAGGGCCGCTTAGCCGCCGTTCACGCCGCTGATGCGCCCTTCCCTCCGCGCTCCGGGCCGCCGCTAAGGCGAGCCAGGCGCGGCTTCTTGATCGCGTGCTAGAAGGTTCGCCTCGAAATAGCCGATTGCCACGCGCGCCGCCTCAGCAAAGCTTGCGATGGACAGCGCCACCCATAGGAGATGTGGCTCGGCCTCGTCATCCAGGTAATCGACTGACACCGCATAGGCGCCGCCCCAGCTGGATGAGTCCTGGATCTGGACGCGTGTTGGTTTCCCGCAGTGCTGCAGCTCGAATTCGGGGTCGCTAGCATCGGTGCCGGATCGTTTCTTGAAGCTGTAGCTGGTCATGTGATCGTCTGCTGGTTGGGGTAACTGTGTGCCTCAACAAAACGTATCCGACGTGTTGGAAATGCAACCCCGGCCGCGGCGCTAGTCCCCCATGTGAACGCCTGGCTCGCCCAGGGCCTCATAGGTGACGCCGCCGAGCCGATAGGTCGAAGGCGTCTTGAGCGGCAGCCGATCCTCCACCTCCATCCGCTGGCCACCGGTGGCCAGGTAGAGGTTGCGCTCGGCCCAGACCTCCGCCCGCGCCTTCACATCGTCGCGCTGCCGGCCGCGGGCGGCACGATCGAAGTCGCGCAGCGCGGAGACCTTCGGCTTCGTCTCGCCGGCGAGCAAGAACACTGGCAGGTTGGCCTTGATGATGGCGTCCCACTTCTCGCCGCGTTCACCGAACCAGAGTGTGCAGCGCGGGTGCGGCGCCACGACCTTGTGCTTGATCAGCACCTGGTCGTCCGAGAGGTTAGCGATCGTGCGGAGATCCTGGTACTCGGGCGTCTGCTCGATCGGTATGCCCTGGTGCTGCGCCCTACTCTCGGCCTCCGCCTGCAGCTGCTCGCGGACGGTGGCCACCGGTACCCGCTGGTTGCTGGTGGTGTGGCCAGCCCAGGTGAACGAGATCCTCCGCGGCGCGCCGTCGAAGGCATGGATGGTGCGCTGCAGCTGCTTGGTGGTAATGCCGGCGCCCAGGGCTCGCCGCAAGAGCCGCGGCCGCATCTCCGGGGTGTAGCCCAAGGCGATGCGAAGCGCCTCGATCTCGTCGGTGACCACCTGCTTGCTCGCATTGATGGCCAACACCTGTGGCAGCACGCTCGCCTGCAGGCGGAAGTATCCCGGCAGGCGCATGACGGTGCCGGCGGCTTGGCCAACGTCGCGTTGGTGGCTGGCCAAGGCTGCGGTGGCCAGCCCGATCGCCGCCTGGCCATCTTTCTCCTGGACCTCGAGGACGTCGGGCGTCTTCTGCTCGTTCAGCAGCGGCACCTGCCACACGCGGCCGTCGACCACCAACCCTGGCCAGGTGGAATTGAAAGTGGCCAGTTGCTCGACAAGCATCTGGTGCGCACGCTGGATACCTTCGTACATAGCGGTGCCCTCCTCACGGGCGACGTTCCCACCCGCAAAATTATACCACCCCTGTACAACGCAAGCCCCTGTCCAACCTCTCCCCCTTCAACCCCAATTGCCGCCCTCGCCCCTTTCCTTCCTTCTCTCCTTCCCTTTTTCCTTCCCTTTCCCTTCTGTCGCGCGCGGGGCGCGGGTGGATAGAGGGAGAACCCGGGCGGAGGGGTCCAGGGTGGATGAAGTGAGGGGGTATGTGCAGGGGTGGTATATTTTTGGTGCCCAAACCATTCCGTCAGAACAGCGTGCTCAGGGGCCGGACCTGCACTCGCCGCTCGTGCACAGTTATGTCGCGGCAGCGCTCGGTGAAGCTGACATCCTGGTAATCCGTGTGTGCATGAGCCGCCGGAAGCTAGCGTGGCGCGGCCAACCCGCGCATGCGCGGGTTGGCCGCGCGAAGCCGTCTGGTGACATGAGCCAGTTGCTCGGGCTAAGGGCGATCAGAGCTGCGCAGGTTGTTGGCTTGATTCTCGTTCGAGATGGACGTCCCCGACTGCCCATACGGCCTTCAACTGGGACGTATCGACCCTGTGAAGGATCTGTACCAGGTTGAGTGGCGTCCCGAGCTCGCCTTCTCCACGCTGAACGCTCCATAGCCACAGATGTAACGAAACGATGATCGTTCTTCGCCGTTTATCCCTGACAGTAATAGCGTTGGCCACTCTGTTGAGCCCCTCTACGCTATCGCCGGCCACTCGCAACTCCCACCCTCATGCCTTCCCATCGAGCCACAAGTGCTTCCAGTGGCTGCAGCAGTCGGCAACCATGCCAAACCAGCAGACCCGGTGACGAACTCCTGCGGTCTTCGAAGCCCTCCGCCGGCAGGGCGAAAGGCAGGGGCTTGGCCTGCTCCCGCGGCCTTCGATAGATAATGGGGGGTTCGCGCCGCTTAGGTCTCCAGGGCGGCCCTCAGCTGAACGATCGGCCGTAGGCAAACCGATAGCAGTGGGTTATTCCGCTGCTGGCGGCTCCGACGTCACTACCCCGTTACCTTGGGCAGCCTCGACCTGCTGCATCGCATGGGCAATGTACGTCCGGATATACTGCAGTACCTCTCGAGCACCTTCCTCGGTCTCGATCAAGTCTACGGGGCGCGCGTTTCCTAGCCGTGGGAAAGGCTGCTCCATCCATTTGAAAACCGCCGCGATTGACCCACGGATAGGCTCTGCCAGATCCAGGATCTCCTGCAACAACGCGGGTTGTGCATACCAGGATAACGGCTTGATGGCTGCACGCCGGCCGGGGATTACCCGAGGCAGTTGGCAAGCGGCCAGCTCGTCCCGAGTGATGTGGGAGCGCGTCCAGTGAGCGTGCTCCTCCAGATCCCGATTGACCCGCCGTGTTCCGGGACCAGTTGGCACCACGAGCCCGACCGTTACCGGCGTATGTGATCGGATCATCTGAAGCGCCGGCGCTATGTCGGTGTCGTTTGTCACTATCACCACCTGGTCCACCTGCCGGGTGATCGCATCGTGGTAGGCCTGCAGAGCCAAATTCACATCGCTCTGCTTCTCCTCAACCTTCCAAGCTAGGATTTCCTGGCACTCCTTAGGAGGCCGGCGCGGCTCCTCCGCGTCGACGATCTTGACCTTCATCTCCTGGACGGCGTAGTAGCCTTTAATCAGGGCGACGCGACCCGGGTACTGCATCGCCAGCGCCTTGTGGTACTGACTTTGCGAGGCCACCGAGTCAGGCGCCCGGGCGACATTCTCTCGAATAGGCGCAGTGAAGTACTTGATCGAAGGATCCGGAAGCAAAGACGATAGGCGAGGGTTGCCATTGACATCCTTGGCCAGGACAGACGGTAGGATCTGCTGCTCAAACAATTGGACCAGGTCCAACCATTTGTAGGGTGTGCCCTTCAAGCAGCCGTAGTAGAAGTTAAAGCCGTCGATGTAAACGCGCGTGCGCAGAGGGGGGTGAGCCCGCGGTCCTTGCATATCCAAACTCCAGAAACGAAAAAACCGGCTTTCGCCGGCTTTCTCTCCCCTCAACCAGATGGTCATGCCACGCAAGCCAAGGGGTTAGTTGTTGCGATCCATAGTACGCAACAACTGACACATTGCAAGCATTTTCCGCAAAAGCTTACCGAATAGCGTTGCAGAAAGGTTTTGCCATTCCGATGCGGTATCGGAACGGCGCATGAGGAGAATACCTGCGTTCACGGCAGCTGCACTGCACCAAAAGGACCCCCCGGCGGCCACCTGCAGCGCGCCATCACTGAAGGGCGCCCGGGTATTGTCGCAGCGTAACAGATCCGCCTTGAGCTGACGCAGCTTCGCAGCGTCTGGCCCCAAGTACTATCGGAAGGTGTGCAAGGGTAGCGCCGTGCGCCGGTACCGCCGTAGGGCGTATTGCTTCAGCGGAGCGAAGCCCCTAGGTGGTATCAAGCGTCTGGCGCTCTGCGTTCAGCTAGCGAAAAAGTGGCTCCAGATGAGCCAGGCAGAGGTGCCCCAGAAGATGACGGAGAAGACTGTCCGACCAGAAAAGGTATCTGTTCTCAATCCCTGTAGCCCGCATACGCCTAGCGTGATGTTCACTGCCAAGCCATACCAGCCTTCATGAATAGTAGCGATTGCAGAGGGGGATGCAGTGCGTACGTACGGCACGGTCACGACTAAGAGTGCGATAAAGACCATACAGCTCAGCCACCGCCAATTACGGGCGACATAGCCCTTACGCTTTGTCGAATTCACTATCGGATACATGCTGATGCCTTCCTAGGCTCAAGGGATGATCCCATTCCCGCGAAGGCGGGAACAGATAGCTTCTGCTGGATAGGTAGTGTTGGGGGTATCTCGAGAAGAGGGTTAGCGATTCACTCCCTACTCGGGTGCAAACCTGGATCTTGTCCCTTCCTGAATAGGAAAGACGAAGCGTCGCCGAGAGGAACGGACCTTATTTGGTTTTTATTTGGTCCGCCGTAGGATATGATGGGCTGCATCACAGTGAACATTGGATCTACCAATGCGAGTCGAAACGATCAGCTACCTGAAGAAGAACGCCGCCGATTTGGAACTGGACGAGCCAATGATCGTCACTCAGAACGGGAAGCCAGCCTATGTGATTGAGGCCTATGCCGATCGAGTCAGACGCGATGAAGCCATCGCCCTGGTAAAGCTGCTGGCCTTGGGAACCAAGGAGTACGAGGACGGTAAGCACATGTCATCCGAACAGCTGAAAGATGGCCTGCAGCAGCGGTTCGGTAGCCACGGCAAATGAGCGCCAAGCCATTCCAAGTCCGGTTCAGCTTTTCGGCGAGGACCGGTGCGCTCGACCAGGTGCACCACCTCGCGAAATCGCTTTCTCACCCAGACGCCTTGGCAAAGATGAGTTGCGTCGTCGACGAGGTCGCCATCGAGCTCCGGATGTCCCCTCTCGCTCACCCTATCGCCGCCGCCGGCGCTGAGTTTGGCATCACTCGGTACCGGGAGATGGCCAAGTCTGGCTACCGAGCGGGATACCTGGTCGACGAGGAGCGGCGCGAAGCAGTTGTGCTCGCCATCTTTCGCGATGGCCAGGACATCCGAGAGCTACTGTATCGCCACCTGCTCACAGGTTAGGACATACCGTTACTCACCGCCCGCGGCGATCAGTAATCGGCCTGCCGTGCCCCGCAACATGGCGAGGCACGTTGGGACATCCAGATGCACTTGCGTGGCCAGCACCCGAATGCCCAGCGCGCCAAGGTGGAAGACCTTGTCCGCGGTGATCGGCACGTTGATCGATAGGCGTTGCTGGAGCAGGCGAAGGTAGAGCACACCGCGCTCTGGCTGGTTAACCAGGGTCAGCCCTTTGTCGCCGGCGGCGCCATGATTGCGCGCTTCAAACGTCGGCGTGATCCCAAGGACGCAGCACATGAAGACGGGCATCTCTCGAGGCGTAATCTGGAGCGTCAGCTTCTCCGACCAGTCGAACCTTTCACTGGATCCCTTACGCCCGGCACCGTCCACCGCGAGCACGGTTTCCTGCGCCTGGTTCAACAACACCTCGAACTTCAGCGCGGCAGATCCGCCGTAAACGTGAAAGCCCTCGAACTGGCCGGCCACCTTCATTCCCCTGCAGTAGGGTTAGTTGGCCGGGGCGCCTTACCGGTGCCCCTGGAAGCAGGCTTCGATGCAGCTTTGGCCAGCTGGCGCTCCAACGCTGCGATTCGCGCACTGCTGTCCTTCTGCACGCGCTCCAAGTAGCGCTCCGCGGCCTCACGGCCAGCGTCGGCCCTGGCAAGCTTATCAGCCAGGGTGCGATTCTCCACACGCAGCTCTGTGAGGATCTCAAGATCCTGGGCGCGCGTACGCTCCATCTCCTGGATCTGCCCGGCGGCGCTGTCGGCTTCGGAGCGCGCTATGGCAAGTCGATTGCGCATATCGCGGAGCTCGGCCTGGGTATCAGCAAGACGCTCCTCAGCTGCGGAAGCAGAACGCTGATGCTCCGCGCTCGCCGCTTCTGCGGAAGCATTCTGGGCTATCGCCAGGCTCAGCGCGGTCTGGCTTTCGGCAAGTTGGTCCCGAGCTAGTTGCCCCTGCCCTTCTGCCTCCGCAAGCCGTTCGGCAAGACTGGAGTTTTCCTCAGCCATAGCACTGAGCTGGCTGTTCTTCAGCTGAAGCTCGGTGGCCAAGCCGTCCATCTGCTGCTGATTACGCTCCCGATCTGCCTCAAGGCCTTCCAGCACGGCGCTGGCATCGTCTTGCGCGGCCTCCAGGCGAGCGATCTCTTGCCGCGCCTGCTCGAGCTCCAGCACGACCTCTTTGCGCGCCGCTGCCGCTACCAGGTCGAGGGCGCCGGCCAATGCATCCTGCATTGCCTTGGTCTGCTTGGCGACAGCCGTTTCGATAATCGCCGTGGCTTCTTCTGGAAGCGGCTTGGTGGGAATGGCGCCACCTGGTGTCCCAGTGTGGTGGCGCTGCCAGACGCTAAGAAGCGTTTCGGGCCGCCCCCCGCCGAGGGTTGTCCGTAGCGCCCAGCCATTGACCTTGCGCCCGCCTGCCAGCAGCTGCTCGCCGGCGGCGATCACCTCTGCGTCTGTAAATTTGCGTTCCGCCATGGCTGCCTCCGGGTAAGCGAAAACAGCATGGTAAAGCCAAACATAACAAACAACAAAACAATAACGTTAGGTATGTTTGGTTAGGTACGAACGTTAGCTAGTAAGCGTGAGTGCGTTTACCGCGCCTGGCTTCGATAGCACGTGGCAGATGGGAGGTTCGTCACTGGTCAGATACCTCATCTTGAATAACGGCTTTCGCCGCTGTGTGGGTCTCTTTGTGGGCTCGGCCCGACGACAAGAGGACCAATCCCAGTATTTTCAGGGGATCGGTGGCTTTGGTATGGGGATGATGTATCCCCGTACTGTATGACGCAGTTTTCACGTCTATGGGTAGTTGCATACGCAAGATTGGGTGATAGCCTTCGGTGGTCATGTGGAGGGTTACCGTGGGCCAGTTGCTACCGAAGCAGGTGAAAGAGCTATCCGAACCAGGCGTCTACCAGGACGGCCGCGGCCTCATCCTGCGTGTGGCCAAGACCGGGGCCAAACGCTGGATCTTCAGGTTTTCCTTCCAAGGTCAGCGGTATGACGTGGGGCTGGGTGGCTATCCGGCGGTCTCGTTGAAGCAGGCCCGGCTTGAAGCGGACCGGCGCCGGCTGAAGATCGCGGAGGGCGCGCCTGAGTTACCGGGCAGACGATCGGCTGCAGCTCAATCGCCGGCCGCCGGACCTGACGTGTTCGAGACCCTGGCCAGGCAGTACATCGCCACCCACGGTTCGTCCTGGGCCTACGACCATCACCGTCAATGGGTCAGCTCCATGGAACGCTATGTCTTCCCGGTACTCGGTCGCCGGCCGGTCGCCGAGATCGATACCGACCTGGTGCTGCAGGTGCTCCGCCCGATCTGGGACAAGATCGAGGTCACCGCCGCGCGCATCCGCAACCGCATCGAGTCGGTGCTCGATGCCGCCCAGGCACTGGGGTTTCGCGAAGGCGCCAATCCGGCTCGGTGGCGTGGCCACCTCGACAAGCTGCTGCCGCGCCACGATCGCAATGTTACCCACCATCCAGCGGCGCCGGCGGAAAGCTGTCCATCCGTGCTGCATCGCCTGGATTCCCTGGACGGTCCTGCCGCGCGTGCAGCGGAGCTGCTGATCCTTACGTCGCTGCGCAATGCCGAGGTTCGCGAAGCGAGATGGACGGAGTTCGACTTCGACGCCAGGCGCTGGACCATCCCGGCGGAACGCATGAAGCGAGACAAGGAACATATCGTGCCCCTGACGGACCGGATGCTGGAAGTGCTCGAGCAGCAGAAGGGTCAGCACGATACCTGGGTGTTTCCCAACGCCCGCGGTAAGAGACCACTGCCGGGCAACGCAATAGGCCGCGCGCTGCGGAAGATCAACCTAGAGGGAGCGGTCCCGCACGGCTTCCGCTCGACGTTTCGTACCTGGGCAGCAGAGACCACCTCACACCCGAGGGAAATTTGCGAGAAGGCGCTGGCGCACAGAATTGGCTCCAAGACTGAGGCCGCCTACAACCGAGGCCCACTACTCGAAAAGCGGCGCGCACTGATGAGCGACTGGGAGACATTCTTGGCGATGCCGGAGCTGCCAGGCTCGGAGGAAGTCGCACCCGGACGCCTGCAGGACGCCTAGCGTGATCCAGGAAGGCGGTGCGATCCCGTAGCGTGGGAGCTGGGACGCCTGTAGGACGCCTGCAGGACGCCGGGGAAAAGGCGATTGATCAGCCAGGTGCTGCGCAAGACACCTATTGGATGCATCATCCCGGCGGGATTGATCTCGCGTGTGACTTGGAAACAAAAAGCCGGCGAAGGCGCCGGCTTTTGGGGAGTTGTGGCTACCACCAAGGTGCTTTATGCCAGGCGTCTTTCAGACACACCTCTGTTGCTACGTGTCAGTGCCCTTACAAGTGCGCTGCCCGTCGAGTAGCGCTTAGCTATTGCTTGCCTTGCCGGCTCGCCGTATGCGTTGAGACGTCGTGTTGCAAGAAACTCTACGTTAGACAAGCCCAGCTCCTTAACCACCTCGTGGTCCGCCAACCCCCAACCGGCCAGGTCCTGAACACGAGCTGCCAGCTCCAACAGCTCGGCGACCGGACGCTCGGTGAGTACTGCGTCATTTACATCGCAATGGAAGCGATCGCGCTCAGCGACCGCGCTGCAGAACGGGCAGGACGACCGATGACCCATGGAACTCGACACCAGGTAAGGAAGACGGCACCGGCGTGAGGAGCAGATACGGACCACAACCTCTTTGGAGCGGTACTCACGCGCGATCACCCAAGCGCGATCGATATGAAGCGCCTCGGTCGAGGTCGCTAGCGCTACCTCGCCGGCGGACCGGTATCCGGTGTAAACGCGATAGGCTGCCATGACTGCCTGAACATCGACATCAACGAACGGATTTTTTGCGGCGCGAAGGTACGCACACATGAACAATGTTGCTTCAACGACCTGGCCAGAGTTCGACAGCAGGCAGGCGCCACTTGGGAGGGGGCCGCTAGCCCCTTTGTACTCGACCCCAATCTGCTTACGCAGACGATTGACCTGCTTTGAGGTGTGATCGGTGTGCACGGTGATGATGCTGCAGCGAAAGCCTGCCTGCACCATCTGCTGGGTCAAGGTTGCGTTGTCCATGTCTGCGGATCTCAAAGGGTGTTATCGGATTCCCAGGTTCAATAGCTGGGATTCATGACGCGAAGCAGTAGCTGAAGGGTGTCGCTGCGCTCACCGGCGGACTCACGCACCAGACCGTCTCGTGCGGTAAATTTCACACGGCCCAGGGCGGCAATTTGGTTGCGCTGGCTGAAGGAGCTTTCTTTGAGCCAACCGGAATCTTTCTCAGATAGCCCCCAGAAAATTCTGCTCTCCAGCTCCGAGGTACGCAGATCCTCGCGGATCTCGCTAAGCACGTTGGTTACGAGGCTGACGCTGTAGCTGTTCAACATGGCGCGGGGGGCACTTCCACCATCGCCGTGTACCAGGCTGATCTTGAAGACCGAGGCGGGCAGGCAGGCCAGCCGCTCAATGTCGGCTTCAGCTGCGGAAAGCAGCCACTTTCCGTCCTCAGTGCTGATATCGAAGAAGCGGTAAAACGCGCTGTCCTTCGACTCGATCCACTCTTGAGCCGTCTCCAGCAAGCAACCCACTGGCGTCGCGGTGATCATCCCTGCTCTCCTTCCTGCTTGAGCAACACTAGACGTCTCCACACGCGGAGGACGTCCTCTCCATAGGCCCTGGCGACACTGACCAGCTCTGGATTAGGGGTGTGATAGCGCCCAATCAACAGCGCCAGATCACCCCCTTGCTTTTGAAAACCGCAGAAGACTTTCGTGGCGGTCCGAACGTTGGTGCGTAGATCGAGCAGGTCCACCGGATCGCTGACCTCGCCCCCATTCCACCGAAGGCTGATCTGCATCGCTCCCACGGCAATTGCCCGGGTTCTGGGCAACGCTTCTCGGAGCAGTTTTTCTGCTTCTTCGCGGGTTCCCGGATGAAATCCCTTGCCGTCGATATTGAGAGCATAGGGATTAGGAGTGACCATCCGGCCCGCGTACCTTTTCGATTCGACCAGCGCGATTGCGTAAAGAAGCTCAGGTGACGGCCGACACCCTTGAGTCGAAGGCCTATCCCAGACAGTTCCAGTCAGGTCGAAGGCAGCTACCTGGCCGGGGACTGCACTGACGGCACAAAGCAGTGCTGCTCCTAGCCTCCCGAAAATTGCTCCAATATTCGCCACACCGGCCTCCCTGCAAACTGCACCTCTTATGTGTGCATATTTTGTGTGCTGGTTCTCACTGTTTCAAGAGAACTTGCTATCAATCGCCTCCTTCGGGGCCTAACTGGCCCCATTTTCTGGATGAGCGGCATATACGCTTAAGGAACTCCTAATATTTTGTGATTTGGTTCACACGATAAGCGTTTCTAACCGTCACTAGATTGACGGATAGCGCGGAGCACAAGGCCATTTACATTGAGATGACGTAAATTCGACACCGATCTATGAGCATTTTCACGTTCAGCTTTTGTACAGGGAATGGTGTAAATAAAATGCGCGTAAATGGCCGATAATTGGACCGATGTTCAGCCCACCACCAAGCCACGTGGGCGACCGCAATCGCCTCGTACCAGGAAGGGACCACCATGCACTACACACCCGAAGCCACTTCGCACGAAGCGTTCGTCACACGGGTTAAAGACCTCATGGATGCTCGGGGTCTGTCCGTTCAAAAGCTGGCCCTTGCTTTGAACGAAAACGAAGGGACTACGAAAAATATGCTGTACCGAGGTACGAGCTGTAACAGGGAGCGCCTTGTGGCCCTTGCCGGCGCATTGGGTAGCACCGTCGAGTACCTGGCGACAGGTGTCGGCGAGCCTGACCAGACTTCGGAATCGGTCACCCTTATAGTCAGGTCGCTGCGCGAGCTGGCCTATGAAAAAGGGCTGCTTGGAGAGAAGCCTGACTTTGCTTCCGAAGGGACATTCCTTCGCACGTTTCCGCTGCCGCTCCAGCTGCTGCAGCGGTACGGCATCAGCCCGGGCAACGCCAGGGCGGCAAGAGTCGATACTGACGCCATGGAGCCGTACATCAAGCCGGACGAGATCGTGGTCGTCGATATCGCAGACACCACGTTGACGGAGGGAAATTTCATCCTGACCCATCATGGGTCCGTCATTGTGCGCAGTGTCAGCCCAGTGAGTGATTTGATGAGCTTCAACGTCGCCAACGTCCGTTACTCCGGTATGGCGTTTTCTCCTGAGGAGCTTGCCAGCGGCGAAGCCAGGGTGCCCAAGGTTGTAGGTCGGGTGAGGTTCAAGATCTCTACGACATCGCTCTGAGGAGGGCCTGAGCCCTTTCGTCTGTTGGATCGCCTGGCTCGTGAAGGAAATGCGAGAGCCTGAATGCGTGGCCAGGTCGTGTTCGTTCAAGCTCCCGCATCGATCCATCAAGCAACTGCCCCCTAACTGGTTAGGTCGACGTTAAAGCTAGGACGTTTTCGGGGACGCGGTGACGCATTCGAGACTTCTTCACCGCGCTGCTGAAGGTCTGGCAATGCGCCTGCCGCTCCAGTCGCCATTACTACCGCGGCGGGGATCTGGCGCACCTCCTGAGAGGGCAATGGCGGCTTCGACGGATCCTCGGCAGGTGAATCGTCTAGCGCTTCGCCGGCTCGCAAAGGGCCGGCATCCAGCTTAGGCGCTATTAACCCTGGGGATGACCTGGCAAAGCCCTCTAACGACATACCACGCTCGGCCATGAGTCCTAGGCTAGCCAACTCCAACAGGCGCTTCACCCGTTGCCGGCCCGGGAGCCTCAGCAGCTCGGCTTGAAGCATTGGAGCCGTACCGTCCCGAAATTTGACGTTCAGCCTCAGAGCAAGATCGTCCGGCGCATCGCTCATCTCCTGGCTCCCTTATCAGTGGTTGAGCCAATACCCGAAGGCGTTGGAGATAACCGGCTCGCTCGCGCCGAGAATCTTGGACAAGGGGAAGATCTCCTTCGCCGCGGCGCTATAGCAGGTGCCGCCGCCGCCACCGATCAAAACGAAATCGATCGCCTCGCCATCGAGGAAGCGCATTTGCTGCTTCATGTTCGATAGCGCCTTGGGCACAACAGTCATGACCGCCTGATCCACGAATGGCTGCAGGTCAACCTTGCTGCCATAGAGCTGGATGTACGGCTTACCCCGCTGCAAGGCGATCTCGATTTTGTCGCGACCAGGGCCCGGTCCGCCAAACTCTTGGGCGATCAGGAGATTGATAGCCTCAAGCAGAGCGCTCATTGCCTCCATGGACGAATCGCTGGAATCGCGAACGATATCCCCGCGGCGGAAGACCACCCAATCAACCGAGAAGAACCCTGGGTCCAGGACCAGGATTACGCCCTCATCAAGGTCGTCCGGGCTTTCGTAGGTGCTGTAGATATAGTTGAGGGTCCCAACCGGCTGCGGCAACACAGTGACCTTCTGGACTGTGATTTCACGCTGCGGCGCCACCTGGTGAACGCCCGTCAATTGTGCGGTCAGCCGCTCGACCAGCTGGGAATTGCGCATCTGGCTGACCGGAAGGCCTGTGATGAGGTGGTCGATCTCCGTTCGACCGTCCCGGCACGCCTCGCTGATCGACGCGTTGAACAGTGCTTGGTAGCTCTTCGAGGCGGGATAGTCTGCATGTAATTCCCGCGTAACCCCGGCTCGGCCGGCGCTTAGAAACGCCGCCCAGGGTTCGCCATCGAGAGTGACATAGTGCTCCCCCTCCTTCAGTACCGCGTTGCCATTGAGGCTTCGTAACGGCGCTGCCTGGGCAGGGGAGATGAATTGGCGTGGCGAGGCCTCGTCGGCATAGCCTTCGACCCGCTTGACGTTGGAGTAACCGATATCAAGGCCCACTACGTACGGAGCGGTGTTCTGGGATTTCTTACTCATGCGTGCACTCGCTTGAAAGGGTTCGCAACGCGTCACGTTCCGCAATGGTCAGCCAGGCGTCCTGGAGGAGGCCTGGCGCAAGCACGCCCAGGCAACAGCGCTGCCGTTCGTGCTTGAGGCGTCCTACAGGACGCCTGGCAGGACATTTGCCAATCCCTATCCGCCTCTCAGGCGTCCTGTAGGACGCCTGCCGGTCAATTCGGGAGCACCTTGCTTCGCCCTCCTCTTCGTAGGCGTCCTGCAGGACGCCTACGAAGCACGTCGACCATTGCGGTGGGCAACGAGGCGTCCTACAGGACACCTAGGACAAGAGTGCCTATCGCCTCTCTCGCTCTCTCTCCAATTCACGCCCTCGAGGGGCGCGAATTCGCTGAAGCCATGCGGCATGGGAGTGCTTGAATGGTGTCACCTAGTACTAGCAAGGCATCCGTATGAGTTGTTGTTCGGGAATCGACTTTAACGCCATGAAATTTGCCAATAATTATTGACAACACATACGGATGAAGTGGTTTTTTTGTGGCTCCGCCGGAAAATCTCACTTAGCCATAACTAATGACAATACAAACGGATGAAGTGGTTTCTCGACTCCCGCTTCACAAGCGATATTTCTGTCCTATAAAACCGGCTCGTAAGGGGGGACCCAATACCAAAAATCTCTCGTCACTGATCAACATTGTCAATAGTAATTACAACCTTGGCGATTCCATTCAAAATCGGCTCCAGGGCGCCCTTTGGGACCAGAGATAACGGTCATTTTCCCATAATTATTGACAATCTAAACGGATATATTGGCCTGCCTATCCTTATTGACCATGCATACGGATGTATTGGGTTGATCGATTACGCCTGTTCCGAGACGGTTTTTCCAATAGTTAATGACAATACAAACGGATGTGTTGAACTTGAGGGTAGACGCCATTGGCTAACAGATTTTCCATTATTAATGGCAATACAAACGGGTGAGTTTGCATCGTAGCACAGGGGTATTTGACGACGGTCACGAGCGAAACTGGTCAAGCCACCCGTTTCGGTGATGATCATAACCAAGATTGACCACCTAACTTTCCAATAAATAATAACAATACAAACGATAATATTGTTTTTGTCGCTAGAGCATCCCGTTTAGGACAGGAAAATGCGTAGTTAATGACAACCTATACGCGTTTATTGGTTTCCATGGAAAACGTAGATTTTTGACCCTGTTTTCACCCTCGTTCGCTAATGACAACCCGAACGGTCTCCTTGTAAATAGATAGGATATGACAATGACCCCTGCAATCGACCCTCAAGTCAGCAACGGCCCAATTTCGCGTCTTTATGGGCAGGCTTTGACTTCACTGGACGAGGCGCACGAAGCCCTACGCGAAGAAGCGCTGCGGCTGAGGGATGAGTACTTCGAGGATGCCAAGGCAAGAGCCGATGGAAAGATCATCTATCGACTGATCGACGTGCGCGGCAATGGCAAAGGTTCTGTGTCCATCGTCTGGTGCAAGGTCTTTTTCATAAAAGGTAGCAATGGCGCAAAGAAGCATGCGCGTACCCCCATCGCCAAGGGGTTGGGCTACACCTATGCGGCCACCCCGGTCACCAGCGGAATGGATGCGTGGTTTGTTGAGCTGTTCCATCTATATGAGCCTAAGCTGGCCATGATCAGGGAACAGCTCCTAAACCTTGGCAAGGTGCGAAAACTGCTGCTGATGCAGCAGCGCAAGGTGAACGCCAATCCGCCGGTCGCCTAGTTGCGTTTCCAGAACTACCGGTACGGTGATCCTTTTCCAGACAGCAAGGACCGGTTTATGAAACGTCCACCAGAAATGGATCACCCCGTCATCGTCGATCGTGTCGACCTGGACATGTGGGCCGACCTCTACTTTCAAGCCTATTGCGGCCAGCCGAACGCGGTGGCGCTATCAGACTTTCTCAAGCAGCCCCACACCTACCTGCACGAGGCCGGGCTCCTACAGGTAGATCAGCAAGAACCGGAGTATCCAGTCTTGCTGCCGGTCCGCACGGGCACCGCGCGGCAGATCCAGGATGAGTGGGCAGCGGAGCAAGAGACGAAGCTGGCGCGCAGCTCGGCGAGGCGGCATCTCACGCTCATACGCGGTTCGATGCGCTGACACCGTGGTTGCCAGGGGGTAACTGGAAAGGGGCCGGCAGCTTGCTGCCGGTAGCGGGGCCCCAGCGTCTGCCCATGTTCTAGGTTCAACCCTACCTGGCTGCGCAATCGACGACCGGAATCGGGTATGAATTACCATCCAGTCAGCAGCCACGAGTGCCATCCTCTGTTCCTCAGTGTTGGGGGAAGACAGATGGCGGCACGGTCCGTAGCGCGAACGGCGGTGGGCACTGGCCTCGTGGCGGTGGCATTTGCCATTGTCTGCGAAGGTGCCCGTTGGCTTCATGCAGCCAGAAACGGACTACTACCTGCTGACCTCCCTGCGCCGTTTGATTCGGACCCTGTGATCGCCCTTCTCACCGCAGCCAGTTCCATCGCGGCGCTGCTACCTGGCTGCATACTCATTGCACGCCACACCGGTTAACTGAAATCAGGCAACGGCGTGCGATCGCCTTCTTGAACGAAAGAATCTTTCGCTTCGTCTTCCCTGCCGTCTGTCGGTGTCAAGCTTGCTGGATCGTCCCTCCCTGATTACTGTCTATTTATACAGTATCCACAAAGGAGGCTATCCCATGTCCATTTCTCCCCGTATCCCTCGTCCCTGTCACCGCTGTCCGGATCACTCTGTCGACTACCAGAAGGTCATGGCTTCAGGGATTGAGCAGGTGGGCCGCTATGGACATGCCTGGTGATGAGCAAGACAGCTTCGAACAGCAGCAGTCCCTGTTCCGCCCCACGGAGCTGATGTACTGCCGCAACCTCGTGGATCTGCTGACCGAAGAGCTCGACCAGGTGCGTCAGTGCCTGGGGCGAGCCCAGCGTGCTAATCGGGTCCTGGTCGCCGAGCGCGACAACCTCGTTGCGGAACGTGACGCCTTCAAGGCCGAAGTGCAACGTCATCGATTGCGCTACGTCCAGTTCGTCCAAGAGGAGAATCAGCGCCACGTGCCTCTCGGGGACCGATTGATCCCGGACGACCGCGACGATCCCCTCTCGCGTGCCCAGCGTCATATCCTGCGGCTGGAGTCGATGAACTCCGTCCTGCACGCTGACCTCTTCAAGGTACGCGCGCAGCTGCAGGTGCTGCTCACCGAACGAAGCAGCTCGCCGTCGGCGACGACGGGGGTGCAGCATGGATAACACGGCCACCAATGTCGTTGCGCTTGATTCCCTGCTCGACAGCCGCCGCGTGTGGCGCGGGCAGAGTCCGCATGTGGACGATGCCAGCACCCAACCAACCGGGCACTCCGCGCTCGACGCCCAACTGCCCCTCGGCGGTTGGCCTGATGCTGCCCTGACCGAAATCCTGAGCGCCCGGCCGGGCCTGGGTGAGCTGACCCTGGTGTGGCCGACACTGGCGCGCCTGACCGCCGCCGGCGAGCGGGTTGTGCTGATCGCCCCTCCCTACCTGCTCTACCCGCATGCCTGGCTACAGGCCGGTGTGGATCTTGGCCGGCTGAGCGTCATTCAGGTCCAGGGTAGAGACGTGCTGTGGGCCGCAGAACAGTGCCTGCGCTCCGGTAGCTGCGGCGCGGTGCTCTGCTGGCCCAACCGTTCGGACGATCGCGCGCTGCGCCGGCTGCAAGTGGCCGCAGAGACCGGGCAGACCCTTGCCTTTGCGTTCCGCCACCAGCGGGAAGCGGTCAATGCCTCACCTGCAGCGCTACGCCTGGTGCTCGAAGGTTCGCCTCAGCAATTGCGGGTGCTCAAGTGCCGCGGCGGTAATCCACCGGCGGCTTCGCTGGCGCATCGGGTCTGGCATTGAGGGACGACTGGCATGAAATGGGCCTGCATCTTTTTCCCGCAGTTCGCATTGGACGGTGTACTGCGCAACTGTCCCGATCCGGACGAACCCCTGGTACTGCTCCACGGGCCTATCCAGCGCAGGATCATCAAGGCGGCGAACCCGGCGGCCTTGTCGCTTGGGCTCCGGCCTGAGATGACCTATACAGCGGCTCAAGCGATCTGCCCGCAGTTTTCGACGGTGGAGTACGACGAAGCAGCGCTGAGGCGCCAGCACGAACTGCTCGCCGCCTGGGCCTATGGCTTCAGCTCGCAGGTGAGCCTGCATTTCGCCGACGCCCTGGTGCTCGAGGTGCAGTCGAGCCTGCCGCTATTCGGCCCGTGGCCCCGGTTCGAAGCGCGCCTGCGTCAGGAGCTCACGGCGCTGGGCTTCGGCCACCGGATCACCCTGGCGCCCAACCCGGTCGCCGCCCGGGTGTTGGCCAACGCCGGCGATAGCCTGGCGGTTCGGGACGACGCAGGCCTGGCCAGCGCGATGCGCACGCTGCCGGTGGCGCTTCTGGGATTCGAGCCGGAGATCGTCCAGGCCTTGAACCGCATGGGGCTTCGGCAACTCAGTCAGGTACTGGCGTTACCCCGGGCCCAGCTCGCCCGACGCTTCCCCCTGAGTCTGCTCAATCACCTCGATCAGATGCTTGGCAGCAAGGTCCTGCCCCTGGAGTTTTTTCTGCCCCCGACCACATTTAGGCTGCGGATCGAACTCAACTTCGAGGTCGAGTCGACTCAGGCATTGCTGTTCCCGCTGCGTCGCCTGACCTCGGACCTGGCCACCTACCTCGCCGGCCGGGACATGGGCGCCCAGCGCTTCACCCTGCGCCTGGAGCATAGGGAGGCGCCGACCACGGAGGTGGTGGTTGGCTTACTCGCCCCGGAGCGTGATCCTGCGCTGCTGTTCGAATTTGCCCGCGGGCGCCTTGAGCCTACCCAGGTGGTTGAACCGGTACTCGCCATCGGCCTGGTCGCAGACGAGCTGCCCTCGTTCGTTCCTCAGCACCGCGGCCTCTTCGATGAGCGTCCGCAACAGACGGTGAGCTGGGAGCAACTGCGCGAGCGGCTTCGTTCTCGCCTGGGCGACGACGCGGTGTATGCGATCGGCGCCCAGGGCGACCACCGGCCGGAACGTGCTTGGCGGCGCGATACGCCTTCGCTGGCACTCCAGGCATTGGGACCGAATCGGCGGCCGGGTTGGCTGCTACCGGCGCCGGAGCCCCTGGACGTCGATCAGTCACGGGTCCTAAGCGGGCCGGAGCGAATTGAGAGCGGGTGGTGGGACGGTGAGGACGCCCGTCGGGACTACTACGTGTTGGAGCTCGCCGACGGACGTACGGCCTGGGCCTTCCAGTCGCCGGCGGAGGGGTCAGGCTGGTGGGTGCAGGGGTGGTTCGCGTGACACCCGGCTATGCGGAGCTACATTGCCTGTCGAACTTTAGTTTCCAGCGCGGTGCGTCCAGCGTCGATCAGCTGTTCGAGCGGGCCAAGGCCATGGGCTATGAGGCGTTGGCCGTCACCGACGAGTGCACCCTGGCAGGCATCGTGCGGGCCTGGCAGGCGTCGGAGAAGCACGACGTCCGCTTGATCGTGGGCGCTGAGTTCCAGGTGGCCCAGGGGCCCAAGCTGGTGCTGCTGGTAGAAGACCTTCAGGGCTACCAGCATCTGTGCCGGCTGATCACCCTCGCGCGGCGGCGCGCGGACAAAGGCAGCTACCGGCTTCTGCGCGAGGACCTCAACCAGGTCGGCGGCCTCGTCGCACTCTGGGTACCGGATCGAAACACGGAGGCAGAGTCCGTGCGCTGGTTGCTGGAGGTATTCCCCGGCCGACTGTGGATCGCCGCCGAGCTCCACTTCGACCAAGACGACCAAGTGCGGCTGCAGCAGCTGAAGCGACTGGGTGAGGCGTTGAAACTCCCCCTGGTAGCGGCCGGCGACGTGCACATGCACTGCCGCGGGCGCCGAGCCCTGCAGGACACCATCACCGCTATCCGCCATCACGTACCGGTGGCCGAAGCCGGCCAGTTGCTCTTTCCGAACGGCGAGCGTCACCTACGCACCCGTGAGGCCTTGGGGCGCTGCTACCCATCTGAGCTGCTGGCCGAGACCCTGAGCATCGCGGAGCGTTGCACCTTCAGCTTGGCCGAGCTGCGCTACCAGTATCCCAGCGAAGTGGTACCAGAGGGCCACACGGCCACCAGCTGGCTGCGGATTCTCACGGAGGAAGGCTGCGCCTGGCGCTGGCCCGAAGGTCTGTCTGATCGGCTGCGCGCCCAGATCGAAAAGGAGCTGCAGCTGATCGCCGACAAGGCATACGAGAGTTACTTCCTGACGGTGCACGACATCGTCCGCTTCGCACGGCAGCAGGGGATCCTCTGCCAGGGTCGGGGCTCGGCCGCCAACTCGGCCGTCTGCTTTGCACTGGGCATTACCGAGCTGGATCCAACCCGGATCAATCTCCTGTTCGAGCGTTTCATCAGCCATGAACGCGATGAGCCGCCGGACATCGACGTGGACTTCGAGCATGACCGGCGGGAAGAGGTCATCCAGTACATCTTCCGCCGTTACGGCCGGCAGCGTGCTGCGCTCACCGCGGTGGTATCCACCTATCACGCTGCGGGCGCTGTGCGGGACGTGGCCAAGGCCCTGGGCCTCCCCCCGGATCAGATCACCGCACTGGCGGACTGCTGTGGCCGTTGGACAGACAACCTGCCGCCGCGGGAGCGCCTGCGCGAATCAGGGTTCGACCCTGACAGCCCCCTCCTCCACCGGATCCTGGTGCTCACCGGTGAGCTCATCGGATTCCCGCGGCACCTCTCCCAGCACCCGGGCGGTTTCGTCATCGCCGACCAGACGCTGGATACCCTGGTGCCGGTGGAGAACGCTGCCATGGAGGGGCGCACCGTCATCCAGTGGGACAAGGACGACCTCGATGCGATGGGGCTGCTCAAGGTCGACATCCTGGCCCTAGGGATGCTCAGCGCGCTGCGGCGCTGCTTCGACCTGGTGAAGGGCTACCGCGGCCACGAGTGGACGCTGGCCACCCTGCCTCAGGAAGACAAGTCCACCTATGACATGATCAGTCGCGCCGACACCCTGGGCGTGTTCCAGATCGAATCCCGCGCTCAGATGGCTATGTTGCCGCGGCTGCGGCCACAGACGTTCTACGACCTGGTGATTGAAGTCGCGATCGTTCGGCCCGGGCCGATCCAGGGCGATATGGTTCATCCGTACCTGCGTCGTCGCAATGGCCAGGAAGAGATCAGCTACCCGCCGAAGCTGGAGCGCGTCTTCGGCCGGACCCTGGGTGTGCCCTTGTTCCAGGAACAGGTGATGGAGCTCGCCATCCTTGCCGCCGACTACACCCCGGGCGAAGCCGATCAGCTGCGCCGCAGCATGGCGGCCTGGAAGCGCCATGGCGGGCTTGAGCCGCACCGGGAGCGGCTCACCTCGCGCATGCTCGCCAACGGCTATACCGCCGAGTATGCCGCTGACATCTTCCGGCAGATCGAGGGCTTCGGCAGCTACGGCTTTCCCGAGTCTCATGCGGCGAGTTTCGCACTGCTCACATACGCCAGTTGTTGGCTCAAATGCCACGAGCCGGCGGCTTTCGGCGCGGCGCTGATCAATTCCTACCCCATGGGTTTCTACAGCCCAGACCAGATCCTGCAGGACGCCCGGCGCCATCGGTTGCAGACGCTGCCGGTGGACGTGACCTGCAGCGACTGGGATTGCAGCCTCGAGCCGGTCGCTGATAGCTCGCAGCCGGCTATCCGGATGGGACTGCGGATGGTGCGAGGCCTGGCCGAGAAAGCAGGACGCGCAGTTGAGCAGGCCCGCGGACAGCGGCCGTTTCGTGATGTCACCGATCTGTGCCTACGCGCTGGCCTCGATGCAAAGGCCCGGGAGTGCCTGGCAGATGCAGGGGCATTGAAGGGCCTCGCAGGGCACCGGTTCCAGGCGCGCTGGGCGATGGCGGCGATCGAGCCGCAGCTGCCCCTATTCGCCGAGGGAGCTGTGGTGGAGGAAGAGATCCAGGAGCTGGTCGCCCCAACTGTAGGTGAGGATCTCTATTCGGACTATGCCTCCTTGGGTACCACCTTAGGGCCACACCCGCTCACCCTGCTGCGACCGGAACTGTCGGCCCGGCGCCTGATGAATTCGAAGGAGCTGAAGGAGCGGCGCCATGGCCAGCCGGCCCGGGTCGCTGGCCTAGTGGTCGGCCGCCAGCGGCCAGGTACCGCCAGCGGTGTGACCTTCGTGACGCTCGAGGACGAGTTCGGGATGGTGAACGTGGTGGTGTGGCGAACCCTGGCGGAGCGCCAGCGGCGAGAGCTGGTGGCGTCACAGCTGCTACGGGTGGATGGAACCGTTGAGACGCGCGATGGGGTGCTGCACATTGTGGCCGGCAGGCTGGAGGACATAAGCGAGCTGTTACAGGGCCTTGATACGCGGAGCCGGGACTTTCACTGATCAATGGATCAAGTCCTAAAGATCCCTCGCGTCAATGTTAACAATTCAAAGGTATAACCACGACTTGCCTCCACTCTTTCACGCTAAGCGGTTCTCTCTCTATCACGCATCTCCCCCTATTGTCGTTAATCATCCAATTGGGGCGATTAGCTCTTCGCTAAATTTTGCTCTGCAACGGCTGCATTTTGTCTATCATCACGTCTAGCGCCGGCACTTAAGCCTGTGCTGGATTTCTACAAGGAAGGTCGCATTGAAAAATCAACAACACCCCTCTGAGCATATGCCCAATTCTTCTGCAAAGAAGACCAAGACGGATCAAGTTCGCTCCTGGACCAATTGGACATTTGTTATCGTTGCGGCTCTGAGTGCGCTGGTGGCTGGGTACGTTTACCTGCGGAACGGGGACGACTTCGCTATCGCCTACGCCACCATTGCCATAGGCTACTTGCTAGTCGCAGCGGGCTTGCTGCTGCCGCCAAAGGCTGCACCAGGATTAGCCATCGCGGCGCTGGTAGTGACATCGATCGGATGGGCTGTGTCACCTCCTTGGAAGGCAGGCCCCCCTGCAGAAATCAAAGCCTCCTACCACGTCGCGGGATATGACGTTGTAGAAGCCGGGTCGTGCCTCCGAGAAGATCCGCCTGGAGAAGGTTATCGGTGTTCGCTTCTAGTCAAGCCAAAGCAGACGCCGGCGCCTACTCCTCCCGTTACTACTGCCCAGTAGTGACTCACATGAATGCCCGGCGTTGCTGTGCCTTTGGACGGCGTCGGGCCTCAAACCTTTCGCTTAAAAGCTCCAGGCGCGGTGAGCACCCGCGCCCACTTCCGGTGGAGCGTCATCTCCGCTAACTCGTCTGCAAGGCGAGCCGGCATCTCGCTAGCCGTTAGACCACTGACTACGACTCTAGAAGCGATCTAGCCACCCTCACAGGGGGCAGGCGCGTCGCCCAGTATGACGTTCGGACTGCACTAGCACACTCTGATTAGACGAGAACTCTGGTTCTAACGAGTTAGAAGAAGCTTCACACGGTCAGCCGGCTAAGACGCCCGGCTGGTCACTGGCTGGTAGTGGACCGATACCGCTGGCGATGTGTCTTTCGTGACGCCGAAGGAAGAATACGAGATAGTTAGCCCACGCTTAAAAAGACGACCTCTCTGGAGTAGAAGCATGCCTTCATTGCGTCCATCGCAAATTAGCCTTCAAACGAGAACCGATGACGGACCCTTTTTAGATCTAACCTATCTCGACGAAGATGGACTTCCTCTCGACGATGCGACCGGAGCAGCCGCATGCGAGGTATATTTCAGCGACTCTTTTCCCGAGTTCAACGAGGAAAGTGCATCATACTGGCACAGAATCCTAAATGTCACACCTTCCGCAATCATTATCTACCCTATATATCAAAGGATCGAAGACCCCAGATACGGAAAGCCGCGTTACGATCCGATCAGGCTTTTGCATGTAACTAGATTCATAGACGAGCCATATAAGATCCCTTCTAACATAGTGGAGGTGGAGGAGATTCTGGCCGGACTGCCGAATGGTTTCGCTCGTGACTGGCGCCTTGGGCTAGGTCTGCTCTATGAGTATCGTTTCATCATGGATGCAATCGCTGAATCTGGAGATGTCGTCATGGTTGTCGTCCACGGCGAAAATGGATCAGGCAAGGTAGAGTTAGCTGACGAGACCTACTATCTCGGCATCGACCGCTATTTCGCTCTCAAACAAGCGTTGGATCGTCTATCGGACCGTCATAGGAAGGAGACACGCTCCAATAAGCAGCTAGTTTGTTACACTGCACTAGCACATGCAGTAGATCCAATACGTAACCCAGAGCGACAAAAGAAACTACCACCGAACGTATTAAGTGATCTTCTGAAGCTCGGAAGGGGAGGGGCAAAGCTCACTGTCGCTGATCAAGCTTCAGCAATTAATCTCGTTAAAGAAAATACCAAGGACATGGTCGAGAAGACCCCAGCGGCCTTGCTAGAGTTAAAAGCAGAAATCGAGCTTGTCACGCTTAACGAGCTCATAGAGCGATATAAAAAATTATTAGACAGCTCCGCCAAGGAAGATAAATGGCAGCGCTTCTTTTCGGACAACCCCTTTATCCTTGACATGGCGTTCGCCTACCCGGTGAAGACTATTTGTGAACGCCCTTATGTAGGTGGCAAGGGTTTTTCAGGCCGAGGAGGTAACTATTCTGATTTTTTGATGGTTGCGAAGTCTACTGGCAACGTTGCAATCATAGAGATCAAGCATCCGCTTAAGGAGCTTCTTTCTCCTAAACCTTATAGAAATGACACTTACGCTCCATCCAGTGAACTTGTTGGGTCAATAGCTCAAGCGATAAATCAACGTGCAAACTTGCAGCGCGAGATACTGAATCTTGCAGATGAACTTGACGAAAAGGTATACGCCCATGCGATTCCAGCTATAGTCGTGATCGGAAGAAATCCAATTGGGCGCGCTGAGAAACGCTCGTTCGAACAGCATCGGAACTCGCTCAAGGACGTAATCGTTGTGACCTTTGACGAGTTGCTCCAACGACTAATAGACGTGCAAAAAGCGCTATCTCCTACCCCCGCCCCTTACAATCAATTTGGCGTTATGCAGAGCCTCTCGGAAGACGAGATACCGCCTTGGGAAAAGCTTTTCGATGGGTCAGCTAGTTAATGCCGATGTGTGAGCCAGCCACTCAGCCATGGCACAGTCTTCCAATGCATATTCACCGCGGTTGGCCTTCCAGATCAGCTCTCGTTCACGGAGCACTTCGAGCGCCTTCTGCACATTGGGTTTTGTGGCGTTCGACGCCTCCTGAACATGCTCCAGTTTGCGGTTGATCGTCTCAAGCGTCTCTGACGAGAACGGTGCAAAGGTCTGCTTGCGCAAGGTCCGCTCTGCGATCACTTCTAAGACAGCACGCTGCAGCGGTGACAGATCGTTGCAGGCGCTTTCGTAGTCGCTCCAGACGCCCTGCTGGTGGTTCAACGCGCCTTCCCGCAGCAGCTCACCAAGGTTGCCGGCTTCGCCCAGGATCACACGCGTGTCGGAGAGGAGCGCTGTCAGCATCTCTGGCCGGCGGCCAACGAGCTCGAAGGCATATTCCACGTCCTCGATCGCGAACTGGTTGTGCGCGGCCAGGCTGCCATTCCACAGCTCGGTGACGAACTCGACGTAGTCACGGCCAAGGCGAGGAAACTCGGAGACCCTGGCGCCATAGAAGGGTTGACCATTCTTGAGCACCAGGTTGGCCAGCTTGTCCCGGCTGGAGCCGGTGAAGACCATCCGGACGCCATCCTCCTCCTCACCACTGTTGAGCTGGTCGCGGGCCGCCTTGAGGGCGAACATGGCTGCCACTCCTGCTTCGCTGTTGAGAGCATGCTGAGCTTCATCGATGATCAGCACGATCAGGCGGCCGGACACGGTGCGCAGCACGTCCAGCGCCTTGGCCAGCGTGGTACCGGCCGGCAGTTGCGGCCGGGTGAAGTCCCAGCTCAAGGTGCGTAGCAGGTTGAGCTTTTCGATGCCGGCTTTCTTGGCCACTTTGCTCAGGCCCGATTCGTATTCGGCCAACGCTTCGCCGATGGCGCCCGCGATCAGATCGGCGGGATCGGTCTGCTTGTCCGCCCACAGGTCGACATAGACAGCGAGCCAGCCACGGGCTTCGCAGGCGGGAATAAGGTCGTTCTTGAGGAAGGTGCTTTTGCCGGTACGCCGCGGCGCCGCCAGGAAGAGCCCTGAGCTATGATCGTGGAAGGTCTCGCCTGCCAGCTCGCGAACCAATGACTCCGCCAGAGCGGTGCGTTTGAAGAGTGGACGTCTCGCGGCCATGGCCAGTATCCCTGAAGTATCTGCGTTCAGATAAAGTATACCTGCAAAGATACTTTAGCTATACCGGCTGGCGCTCATCGCCACTTGACGGCTTGCAACAGTAGCGCAACGCCCTCTCCCACTGGCGCGGCGCACTATGTATCTACTGGCCGGAAGTGTTCTTGGTTTCGCCCGAAAACTGCCAATCGCGCGGCGCTCTTGGCTCTTGATAGTTGGCAGCGAGCACGTCTGCTAGGTGAGACGGGGTGCAGGGCGTGTCGTATGTTGGCGCAGCCATCCAGCGCTCCAAAGCACTCTGCAGCTCGGCAAATTCATCGGCGCCGATGCCGTCGAAATCCTCAGGCCGGAAGATGTTGCCGTCGACGGCCGTTGGGGTGAGGTCTGCGGACAGGAACATCGCAAGAGCATTACCCACCGGCGCAACGAACAGGGACTCGCTGTCGACTTTGGCAATGGTGCCGGCCGGCGCCGCAGCGAGGATCAGCGCCACCTGGTTCCAAACCACAAGCAGCTGCTGGAAGGCCGGGTCTTCGGCTCTTGAGTAATAGCGGTGGACGCACAGCTGTAGCGGCAGAGCCGGAGTCGAGGAGGTGTTGGGGGTCTGCATGGGGAAGCTCCGTCAGCATCGTTGAGTGATGCTGACCAACGTCCCATAGGTCTTCAGATACGCAAGCCGCGATGGGCTCTGCTGTTGGCCCGCCGGCGCAGGCCCGGCTGTCCAACTGCGGCCGACTTCAGATCCCGTCGTATCCCGCGATACCGGACCTGAAGGGCTTCCACTCTTCCTCCGGTGCACCCAGTTTGCAGATAGCCACGGTGACCTTCTGGCCAATGGCCGGGTCCGGCGGTTTGACCGCGAGATGGCGGTAGGGGGTGTAGTCGGGCACCCACATGCTGGAGCTCTGGCTGCGGTGGTATTCCCAGATACCAAAGCCGTTGACGGTGGTCACCGAACGTTCCAGGTTGATCACTCGACCACTTTCTAGATGGATCACCAGCATTGCGCACGCCTCACGAGTTGAGGCGGGATGATACCGCGCGGTGCCGGGATGGCCGGCAGCAGGTCGTCAGGTGACGTAGGGTACGACTACAGATTACGGCTCGCCAGGCTTTGGGGTACCGCGCCGCCCGGTGCTGGCCGCTATCTGCCAGGCAGCAGGCGTGGCAGACGACTACAGATTCTGGCCGGCGGGACAGGCGTAGGAAATGAACTTGCCGCCCACCCATTCCTTGCCCATCTCGCCCGGTACCAGCGGGATGCCCAGTATCTCGAAAAGCGGCCGAGCTCCGACGCATTCCTGGACGTACAGGACGGTGTACGCATAGCCCTTAGCATCCGCAATTTCTGCCAGCTCGTTGATGGACACGAAGTGGTCCGACGGGAACGAGTAGTCGAGGCAGGACCACCCATGGCCATGGATGACTCGCGGCCGAGCGCCAGGCGCGGCGAACCGCTTGAAGGCGGTGGCCAAGGTGTCGTCCCGGGCGACACTGTCCTTGAAGTCGAGGTAGCACAGGAGCGAACAATTCCCGTACCAGTGCGCCTTGATCTGGAAGCCTCGGCGCCAGTTGACCCAGCTTATCCGGCTGGTGATCTGCGGGCTCCACTTCGGAAGTTGTTCCACCGCGGCTTTGAGCTGTTCAACCGGTACCATGTTCGGGTCTCCATCAGGTGATGGCCTACCCTCTCACCGATCCGGAAAACGCAAGGCCCGTCGTGGTCCGCCTGGTGGCATGCCGCTAGACTGGCATGTGCTGCAGATGCTGTGAGTTGCGATGAAGATCTGGACGGACGAGATGCTTGCCTTGCTGGGCACCGAGAGCGATACCGCCCTGGGCGACCGGTGGGGTATGTCGCGCATGACCGTGGCGCGCAAGCGGCAGTCGCTGGCCATCGCGCCCTACGACCTGAAGCAGGGCGGCTTCCAGCGCGAGACGTTGTTCCGGTGGAGCCCGGAGAACCTCGCCCTCCTTGGACAGGAACCCGATGCGACCGTCGCCAGGCGGCTCGGCATCAGCCGGCGCGCGGTCTACCTGACGCGCCTGCGCCAGGGCCTGGCCCCGGCGAAGCGGGCACCGCGGGTGCACAGTCTGCCCCCGGAGGCCGTGCCGCTACTGGGCAAGTTGCGAGACGCCGAGCTGGCTCACCGGTTCGGGATTCCTGACGATCTGGTGTACCGCGAACGCAAACGGCGTGGCATTCCAAAGCTGCACGTCGAACAGCCTCTGAGCGAGGCGCTACTGGCTGAGCTGGGCACCGATAGCGATCGAGTGATCGGCCTGAGGCACGGGGTCCACTACAGCAAAGTGAGAGAGCTTCGCCTGAAGCGCCAGATCCCTGCTTATAGGCGACCCAACCGCAAGAAGATGACCGCCGCCGGCAGCGCCACTGACGGTGGCCAAGGCAAGTAGCCTGTTGCCACTCATAGCTGACTAGGGCCCCCCTGTCCGCTTCTACCCTGCATAGCGCCTGCCAGTCATTCGCGCCGCCGCTACACTCCCGCGTCGGCGTCACTGGCAGCACGGAGAGGCGGCGGTGCCCGCCCAGGTGATACCCGACCTCCCCCTCTTACAACGGATCTGAGACCTAATATGCTTCGGCAGCTAGCAGTAGCCCTTGCGTTGACCCTTCCTACCCTCTCCTTCGCTGAAACGATCGACTGCCGCGTGGTGGGCGTGCACGATGGCGACACCCTGACGTGCCTCACCACCGCCAAGCAGCAGATCAAAGTCCGGCTTGCGGAAATCGATACCCCGGAGAGCAAACAGCCCTACGGCAACCGCGCCCAGCAATCCTTGGCGGCCATGGTCTTTTCGAAGAATGTTCGCCTGGACGTACAGGACACTGACCGATACGGCCGCCGGGTGGCCCGCGTGTACCAGGGTAGTACGGACGTGAATGCCGAGCAGGTGCGCCAGGGCGCCGCATGGGTCTATCGCCAATACCTTAAGGATCGGTCGCTGCTGGACCTGGAAGCGCAGGCCAAGGCGCAGAAAATTGGCCTGTGGGCGCTACCAGAGGCGGAGCGGGTACCGCCGTGGGAATGGCGCCACGCCGCGCGTGATCAGCGTCAAGACGCGCAAGCTGGAGAGGGCGAGCCGCCGCCGGCAGTACTGCCGAAGCGACCCACGTCCTTTTCTCAATTCGGCGGGTCGGAGGGCGCCAGCGCCGCGGGATCCTTCAGCTGCACACCGCTAAAGGCCTGCAGGCAGATGACGAGCTGTGCGGAGGCGAAGTATCAGCTGCAGCACTGTGGCAACAGCCGGATCGATGGCGACCACGACGGGGTGCCGTGCGAAGCCATCTGCCGGTAGCCGGTGACTAGCGGGCCCGGATCGGGCCTTCGGCCGAATGCTTCGCGGTATGGGCCGCGATGAGCTGGTCGAGGAGGACGACGACGTCCGGACGGCTGAGCAGCTCACGCCCTACGACCGCTGCCGGCTTGAACACTCGGCCGGCCTTGCGGGTGTTCCAGTCGCCGATCACCACGTGGATGCCCGGCACCTGTCCTACCGGGGGAAGCATGCCCCAGGTCTTGGTGTGGCTGGCGTAGGCTAGTAGGGCGCCCGCAAGCTCTTCGTGCAGCGCCAGCCGCGCTGCGTGATCCTTCGCCGCCTCATAGTTGTTCAGGGCATATTGCAGCACGTCCCACGCCTGTATGCCCTTTGGCAGCGGCAGCCCGCCGCGCTGGCATGCGGCCCGGTAGCCCTCGACCGAAAGCTGTGTGACCAACCTGGCGCCGTGCTCCGGATTTACCGAGTAGATCCAGACCGGCACCGTGTTGGTGGGGTTGCCCTGCACGACAGCGTTCCAGTCCGCCTGCTGGGTGGCCGCTTCGAAGCGCTTTCTCTCCGCTTTCTTGATGTCGTCCATTGCCGGGCCTCCTACTCGTCCAACCCAGTATCGCCGGCGCCTTTCCAAAGCCGCTCAGCGACCTGGCGGATCAGCACGAGGTCATCCTGCTTACTGGGCGAGTCGGTCAGGCGTCCGATGAACTCCATCTGCGCGATTTCGCGGCAGAAGTCCGGGCGGGAATAGCCGGAGGCCAGCAAGCCTTGGTAGGACGCTTCTCCAAGCAGCCGCTTCGCCGCGGCGTCGAAGTGTTTCTGGGTGGCCATGTTCCAAATGCCTCGAGGTGATGAGAGATCCGCTACACGCTATCGAGCTTTTGGAAAATGCAACTCGGCCTATCGATTACACCTCGGACCGCAAGTCCTCTTTCACATCCATGGTCGGGGAAGAGCAGTACTTCATCTCAGGCCTGGCGGGCCGGCCCTCAAACTGGATAATTACGAGCTACATCGGAGAGCTTAGTACCTGGTCCGGTTCGACCAGCCGTACAGCTGTTCAGAACCAGGTATCAAGACGGCACACTTAGTTCCAGGACAAGGTGCAGGCCGTGGTCCGCAAGTCACGGAAGGCAACCCCAGCGCGATTTCCTCGTTACTTCAGGGGCAGGCCGGTCAGGTCGAAATACTGGCTCGACAGCACTGCCATTTCAGCCCGCATAGCCGCGATTTCGTCGTCGCTGTTGGTGTTGCTGTAGCCAGCGGCAACCACTCGGTCTTTCAGTGTGTCGAACTGCCCTTCGATGCGGTCGGCCTGCACTTGCTTCTCAGCGAATGTCGCCTTGGCCGAACTGAGGACTGCGGTGGGCTCTTTCTTCCCGCAGTCCGAACACCAGCGAACACCTGGACCCTCGCGGTGCTGGTTCTGGTGGGTGCATCCTGGCGCTTTGCTCATCGCTGATTTCCTACACGTCAGCAGTTTGTTCGAAGAGGGCATCGTAATTGCCCTGCGCGAGCATCCGTTGGAGCGCTTCAAGAACCGGCGACAGGGCCTCGTAATGCTCCACTGTGACGCCAAGGCTCGCGGCCTCCTGCACCTTGATTGCTTCATACAGATCGCGCATGCCTGCGCCTTCTGGCAGCTCTGAAATAACGGTGAGGATTGAGGTCTTTTTTTCGGCACCGAGCTTCGTACCGGCGAACTGTTCCAGCAGCTGAACAATAAAATCAGGTTCGGCGCGGCCCGCTTCCAACGGGTTGAATTTGAACGGTTGCACAGCGGATGGATCAATTTTCAGGGTCATGGGTCTACCTGCATTTTCGCGGACGCGAAATCCGCGCCTCTCCTACTGCCGAAGCCCGCTCGACGGCGGGCTGGTGATCGGCGGAAGTTTTCCTTCGTCACTCTTGATCTGTCGGCGGGCTGAAGCGGACCCACCACTCCTGGGCCAGCTGCGCGCCGGTAGCTCCATACCCGAATCCGCGCGGCTGCAGACCGTGCGCCGCGATGGACAAAATACGCACGTCAGCGGGTCGAGCACGTTGGCAATACTCTCGCTGAGCAGAAAGACCTTGAGGTTGCCGGGCTCACTTTAATCATCAGCGTTGCCCGCTGCCGCGTACTGCTCGAACCGCTCCCATTCCTCGTCATCACAGCCCCTGGCGTGCGCGAGCACATACGACTCCACTTCGCTCGCATGGGGCATCTGACGATCCAAGATCGCCGCATCGGCTTCGGCGTTGAAGGCCCGATAGGGGTCGTCGGGATCACCCGGCAGCAGCGGCAAACCTTCGGGGTGCAGCACGCCGCCATAGCACCGCGGGCAGAAGCGCCCGAACGGCACAGCCGGCCGGCAACACCTTGGGTTGCTGCAGGACCTGACCGGACTCAGCGCGACCCACTGCTCCACACTCGCGGCATCCAGCTGACCGGGGTCAAGGCTCGCCAGGTGCGCTTGCCAGTCCATTGCAGCCATGCCCGCCGGCTGCAGGCTGTCCAGCCGGTCGCGATAGGCCCGCGACATGGCGAAGGTGAGCCGAGCGACTTGCAACCAGTCCAGTTCGTCGCGGCCCTCTACGCCCGACAAGCTTTCGCGCACCTCGTCATAGGCCGCCACCAGCTCGGACGGCGTGGCGAGCGTCTGCAGGCGACCGAGCAAGGCTGCGGCCAGATCGAAAATCGGCTTTGCCATCGTCAGTCCGACTTGGTTCGTAACTGCCGCCGTGTCGCCTCGGCCGCAAGATCGAACATCGCCTGTAGCGCGTCGTGCTGCTCCAGAGTGATGGCGTTGCCGATCTTCAACCCGGCCACCAAGCCGTGGCCACGGGCGCGCTCTACATCAAGTTCTGCCTCATCAACGGCCAGCCGCAGATTATTGCTCATCAGCACCATGTGCAGGCGAATCCCTGGGTCCAGGTCCAGCCGCAGAATCTCGTCGTCCGTATCGTAAGGGGTGGTGCTCAACGTATCGTCCTCATTGTGAAGGGCAGGTGAAAGAAGCGGTCTCTCAGCTCATGCCAGCTGCGCTCACAGCCTTGGGCAAAGGGGTAGGCGCGGACCCAGCTTCGACGTTCTAGGTAACCATTGTTCGATTCTCCATCGGAACGGTCCCCGTCTCATGTCGGCGACGCGCACACCGTCTGCTCAAAGTCGCACAGGCGCTAATAGCCGGCGCGATCCAGGGCACCCGTGGCGCAGGCATAGCCGTCCGCTCCCAGGAAACGGACGGGGCTGGCGGTGGCAGTGGTCGTGACGTCCAGGTGCGGCCCGCCGGCGGCGTTTCGGAAAGTCCGCGCGTTCGGTGGAACGTCGTGACATCTAAATAGGTGTTCCTCCATCAAATAGGAACGCCCCCATGGCATGCCGTAAATCTGCTCGACTCACCCACCCCGCCATCCGTACCGTCGCATTCTTGGTCCACCTGGCATGGCACATCCCGTCACCCCCTGCCCCGCTGCCACCGCCGCCCACGACTGTTCAGGTCGTGCAGGTCGTGCAGGTCGTGCAGGTCGTGCAGGTCGTGCAGGTCGTCATTGTAGCGCCGCTGGGTGCTGCCCAGTGAAGGCCGGCGGTAGCAGCTGTGCTAAGACCTGGCCACCGGCCCGAAGTCGCGCCGGGCCGCGCCCTCGCCTGGGCGACGCACGCTATCGGTCCACTGGTAGCGGCGGCCGGATCTCTTGGGTTGGGGCACTGTCGGGTAGCCGCTGCAGCACATACACAATGCCGGCGTGCGCCGGGCGTAGCAGCGCAAGAGTGTCGTCCTGCAGCTGGGCAAAAGGCGCGCCATCGCTACCGCTGAGGATGTTGCCTTGCAGGTGACCGTCAGGTACGCGGTCCAAGGTCGGGAAGGTTGAGCCGCGAAAATACCGGCCAGCCTGGAGGCAGCCGGCGCAGACGTGGCCGACGATCAGGCGGTATGTTGAGCTGGGCTGGTAGCGGAACTGAGGTCTGCGGCGCACGTCTGGCTATCCCCTTGATCGGTGTTGGACCGTATCGCGGATCATGAGATCAGTGGCCCAACCGATTACCTGAGAAGTGATCATGACAACACAGCCAGCATCGACGATTATCCAGAGTTCACGTGACATCAGAACATCTCCTTGCAGCAGCGCAACCGCAGCGCGGGCACCTTCGAGAAAACGGTACCCCAGCTCATGCCGACGACGCGCACAACGTCTGCTCGAAGTCGCACAGGCGCTGATAGCCCGCCTTATCCAGGCCGCCTGTGGTAAAGGCGTAGCCGACCGCTCCTAGGAATAGCAGCGTGGCGCGATGCGGCCGGCCATAAGCCCTTATGTCTTGGAAGTAACCCAGCAGCTGATCACGGCCCGACTCGGGTAGGGTGTTCAAGACTGCCTGTACGTCCTCGGGTAGGGAGGCCAGCAAGTCCAGACGCTCGGCCGCTTCCTGCTTGATCCGCTCGGCCAGTTTGGCCAGCGCCTTGATGTCCATGTCGCCGCTCCGTATTGGTCGGGTTCGCGCTCAAGCCAGCTCCCAGGGATCTGGCCATCCAGTGCCTGGGCTTTCGGTCGCCACGCCCCTGCGGGCCGTCCACCAGGCCCAGCCCAGGCGTCGGGCCGGAATTACCCGAACGCCTATTTATGCGAAGGCGGCGCGGCCAGCACCTCCAGCCGGTCGGCTGTCCATGCTAATTTCTCCTGGAGCAGCTGCACAGACTCTTTATAGCGCTGGTACTCAACCGACATATCAGGACTCCCCAGGACTATCGCGGCCTTCAACTGGGAACCTGCATCCCGCCAGGCCTTGAAGCTTCGGTATACCTCGCCTTCGGCAATTAACAGCGCGTCTCGGTCTTCTGTTCTCATGGGATCGTACCTGGCTGCGCACTCTGCGCCGGGTGGGTGGTGGGGAGGGTTCAGGAGGCGATCACGCGGACGCGGCTGGGTCGCCCTGGGCAATGAAGACATGGCCGGCCTCGTCGACCGCATAGGCGCCGGGCTGTTCGTGGCCGGCATTGCGCAAGACGTTCTTCCAACCGTAGGCCTTGCCCTTTCGCCTTTTGGTACTGGCGAGCCACGGCCCGTACCTTGCGCAGTTGATCGGTCATCGCATGGCTCCAGCCAGGTAATGGGCAGTTTGTCTCAGTGATCTGGGGCGTCACAGCGGTCGGTGCCGGTGCAACGCCATTGGCCGGGATTTACTACCCAGGCGAGCGCTACCGCCACCGCCTTCTTCGCCGATTCCGCCGCGATAGGACGGATTGTCACCGACAAGCCTGTCGTGTCGTTTTCCAAATCAACAGCGAAGTACCCAGGTTTGTTATGGGTCATGGCGTTTTCCCTTTACCTCCATGAGAACTGATAGGAGGGGAACAGCGGTGCCATAGCGTCAATAGAGACTATCAGCTCCGTTTCCGGTACGCGGTCGCCGGCATACTGATTTACCAGTTCGAGAAACGTCTGAGGCGCTGGCTCATTAGCTTCAGGATCACCTGAAGGCAGCTTACCTTCGAGTCGTTGTACCTCGTCCAGCGCTAGCAGGATCATTTTCACGGCTGCAATTCGAGCGTCGTTCATCATTGATTTCCTATCAGTTTTGACGCATGGCGTTTACTACGCCCAAGGCCCATTTACAGCCGTAATCAATAGAGCCAAACGCGTACCGTTCGGCTCGTTCAACCTGTTCCATCGTTGGCACACGCAGACCTAGCTTGTGGGCTTGCATCGCGGCTTCCCGTTGCACAGCATTTCGCTCAGCTAACTGCCACTCGTCGAGGCTACGGTCATTCCGCATCGCGGCCTCTATTTGGAAGGCCTCATAAATGCTTTTGGCAGGCTCGGACCGAGGCTGAAAAATGTCTTTCATAGGTTGTTCCTTCTGGTTTCCTCGATCAGTCCTCTTCCGCTTGGGGAACTGCCTCAAATGCAACCTTCGCAATTGGCGTCCACTCCAGTCCCGCACGGTCGATCAGAACCAGCTGGTTCATCCAGTCGACGCCCCACACTTTGTAGGTTCCGGCGTCGCCCTTGACCTTCGCGCTGTATGCCGGCGGTTCGGGCATGTTTCCGTACTTGCTCTTGCGTGGCATAGCTTGTTTTCCTCGACCTCAATTACTTGATACTGCAGCCAGCGGCCAGAATCGCATCCCGCACAGCTTCCTCGGCCTGACTCAGGCCGCCGCCGTGCAGTGCCTTGTGGTAGCACTTTGCGTCTCCTGTATCACGCTCAGTCGTAGGATTTTAGCAGTCGGGACAAGCCCTCGGGTTCTACCCCCCATCCCTCCCCCAGCAAGATAGTCGGGCGACCGTGAAACCGGTCAGCTTTGCCCATGCTGACACTCATAGCTTCACCGGTAACTCCATGGAGATCGCTACAGTCGTCATAGTCGACTGAGATCTCCGCGTCGTAGCGCTGGAGAAGGTCCCGCAACTCGGTGAGGAATGCGATCCGTATGGTGTGATCCATCAGTTCGACTCCTGTAGGCGTGCGCAGGAAGCAACGAAATGATGGGTGTCACCGAGCAGCGCGCTCCGTGCAGACGCGTCACACAGGTGCCAGTGCTCGTTGGCCACCCTGCACCGGCCCAGGTAATCCAGTCCCTCGAGATCTGCGGCGGTAATCTGCTCTCGGTCGCCCAAGGCGGAAACCGCTTGCTCCCGCTCCGCATACCGCTCCTGTAGGACTTTGGGGTGCCTGTTCATCTTGCGCTCGCTCGATACTGATGGAATCGCCTCCTAGGCTAGCCGCACTCTGGAAAACGCAAACACCGGGCACCTTATCGTTCGCTCGGGACCGCACATCGAAGAATGGCCAGGTCTGGGCGCCAGGTGCGTTTACCCTGGCGCCAATAGGTCAGGCACCGCCGAGTGACATCGCCTGGCCGCCCTGGATGTAAAGGAAAAAGGACTTTTGAACATGGCAATGAGTGCTGAGCCCGATGATGCACCTGACTGGCTGGTGCAGAAGCCGCGTAAGGCGCGGCCGGTCGCTTTACTCGTGTGCCTCGCCATCGGTGGCCTCGCGGCACTCGCTGCCCTGGAGCTCGCCAGCCGGGCACTGCCGGGTCCACCGACATCCGTAGGTACTGACCACCCCGCCCTTCGCGCCGAGGCTGCAGCTCACCTTGCCCCAGAGCCGGCCGATACCGTCCGCGGCACGGTCCGGCGCGCCACGCCTTCACCCGTGGAAGGAAATGCGGCAGCCGCGGCGACCCCACCCTCGAACGTCCAGCCGCCGGAAGCGTCGGTCGGCAAGCAGACCGTCTTCAACGACCGGAACTTCACGCCACGCGGCGCCGATAACGTGGTGAGCTTCAGCGAAGCCCCTCGAAGCCTGGCGCCAGAAGAGGCGCCCCCGCAGCCGACGAAGGTCACGGTGGTGCACCAGACACCGAGCATGAAGGACCGCGCCTGCTGGCCGTATAAGGCTGGCAGCTTGGAGCACCGCAACTGTCGATCCGCGGTGGGGCTTCAGTACCGGGACTAGCGTCACTGTCGGCTGCCGGCGAGAACTACGGGGTTCACGCCCTGGGCGAGGCCAATCCGGCGTTTGCCTATGCGGCTGCCGTGCTGTACTGACAGGGATCTCTCCTTCAGCGCCGCCGGCACGCAGCGCTCGCTATTTAGGCGCGATGAGGAGATAGCTGCCAACTCGGCTTGGAGGCCTACGCCTATGCTCAACAACCGCTATCGGATCATCCTCGGAGGGAAGTCATACTCCCCTGAATTCCAAACGGATCCTCAGTACGCCGCGGCCTGGAGGCGCGTCCTGGAACGCGCCTACGGGCGGGAGCACGGTCTGTGCGGATGTCCCGGGAGGGGCGAGCGCAAGGTGACGATCAAGCTACGTGAGGGATCGGACGGCTACCACCTTGCCCGCTACCCTCACAGCGGCCCAGAGCACGCCAACGATTGTCGCTTCTATGCAGCAGCGCCGCAGCGCTCCGGTCTGCAAGGCTATGCCGTTGGCGTAGTGGAAGAAACGGCCGACGGAGGTATGAAGGTGAGGCTCGCCCGTGGCGTTCGCCAGCAAGCGCCTGGGGAAGGTGGGGACACGACGCCCTCCCCGCCGGCCGCCCCGGGCGTGAAGAAGCCGGCCATGACGCTCCTGGGCCTGCTGCATCTTCTCTGGTCGGAAAGCCGGCTCACCACGTGGTACCCGGCAATGGCGGGAAAGCGTAATGGGGAGCTGGTTTCTCACCTGCTTGACGAATGCGCCGGGCGGGTGTCGGTAGGACCACGCATCAAGCTCGACCAGGTGTTGCTGCTGGCCGCTCAGAAAGAGAAACGGCGCGAGGCCACCAACCGCGAGATCGCCACGAACGCGGCCTCACGCAACTGGCGGCTGGTCGTCGTCAGTCCCCTGGCCAGGTACGACGAGGAGCGGCACAGCGGCTCGCCGGAAAGACTGCCGGTAACTGGACCGTTCGGGATGCCCACGCTCTACCTGCCCCCAGCGGTGTGGGAAACCTCATCTCGCCGCTTTGGACGGGAGCTGGGTGCCTGGCGTAGGGGCAGCCGGGTGATCGCTATCGCTCAAATCGCGCAGCGCCCGGGTAAAGCACACCATGCCGATGTGCTCGAGGTGGCGCTGATGCAGGTGAGCGAGCAGTGGATCCCGCTTGACTCCAACCTGGAAGGCAAGGTCGAGCAGAAGCTGCGGGATGAAGGGCGCAAGTTCGACAAGCCGCTGCGCTACGACGCCGATGAGTGCGCCGTCTTCCCAGACTTCTGGTTGCTAGACATGCAGCAGGACTTCGCTCTCGAGGTCTTCGGCATGGCCACGCCGCAATACCTGGCGCGTCGCGACACCAAAGAGCAGTGGTACTGCACCGAATATGGCAAGACGGGCTGGTGGCGCTGGGACGCGACCCAGGACCCTCGGGGAGAACACATACCGGCGTTCCCCGCGCCATACGTGTCTTCCAGGTAGATCAACGTGAAACCGGACAGGCAGCGCATCCGTCCGGGCTCACTCTTCGGCTTGGTCCGGACAGTGGTCGATGGTATCGCCGCCGGCGATCAGCGGGGTCACCCAACGTCCGAATCCAGGCATGCCGGTAAACTCTTCTGCAGGCCACAATTCTACGGCGCCGCTCTCAAACTCGACGCGCCAAGCGATCACCTTTGCTTGCTCCGACATAACGCTCTCCAAGGTTTGGGTGCCAATCAGCGATAGCCTATACAGCATTTACCGAGATGCTACTTGAGCGGTGAGTCTGCGATCCAGGCGATCACTCCGCAGAAGCTAGGACGTCTTCTGTGCTAGAGCTTCCGGCTCCACCGGGAAGAGCAGATAGTTAAGGCGATCGTCGTTGATCCAATCGAACTCCGGCCAAGCGTCGTCGGCGTCGATGAAGGCCTTTAGCCTTTCCAGGGGGACAAGCATTTTCACTTTGGTGGTCGAGTTTCGGCATGTCTTCTGGCTGATGTCGACGACCTTCGCGTCAGTAGCAACACCGGAGAACACGCATCCGCCTGGCCGTTTAAATGCCAGCTGCGTGCCTGCAACCGTAGTCTTGAGCTCGGTGACCAATACTACCCGCGTTGCATAATTCAGATCAGGCGCCGCATGCGCCCCGGTAGTGATTAGCAACGCTAATATCGCGCACATTTTTCGCATGGAACACCTCAAAGAGCAGTGTATTAAAGTTATGTTTGGTAGACAGTGCTAAGCGCTAATGGAAACTGATTGCTTTACTTCGGTATCGCCATCCTCAACTAGCTCGAAGATTGGATCGATGAAATACTTCTCGACTATTTCCATTATGCGGTCGGCCTCTACCTCGGTAATGGTTAATTCGCCCATGTGAAGTCGTACGTGTACGGACTCGCGCGGGTACATAAAACGTCCTTTACTGACAGCTGGCCGACTAACCACCTCCGTGATCAGTCTGTTAAAGGCTGCAGGATCGCTCAGGAAGTGAGTAGGTGTGGAAAACGGCTGATTGAAGACTGGACCGTCAACTATTTGGGCGGAGTTCGGCCGAATGTCCAAGCAAAGGCGGTTGGCTATCACCTTGCGACGCGTGTACCAACGATAGAGGGCGCCGCCCCAACCGCCAATCGTTAGCAGGGCAGTGTAAACAGGGCTATATCCCAGCTCCAAGTCGTTTGAATAATGCAACCAGACGCTCACAATACCAAATACTGGCGCCATAATCAGAACTATGTAGGGCGGCTGTTTCATATTTTTTCTGGTCGAAGCCACTATCAGCAACGACCTAAATTACATTGATTTTTTGGCCGCACTCAGACGTGTCGTAAAGAAAGAATGCCCTGGCCACGAGGCGCTGTACTTCAACGATCAACCGCTTTTCAGACCGGCAAACATGTCTTCATACTTAAAATTGACCAACGCATGCAGATCGCGCTTTATCCGGTCACTGCAGCTGTCTCGACAGTTCTCGTAGAAATACAGCGCATCTGACTGCAAGTCATTTACAACGTCGATCCAGCACACGTCGTACCAAGTCCGGTCTTCACCTGGATCGGCGTCATATTGAGCTTGCAGTTTGAAGCGAGGGATCGCGGTCCACTTATACACGCCGGCACTAGGCTCAAACTGATAAAGAAGCTCCAGCTTCTCATTCAGTTTCTGCAACGCATCTTGAGGCGTTTTGCCTGTCGCTGATGGGAATAAAGGATTTTCATTGAGGAAGCTTTGCGCTTCGGTACCGTCGAAATCGCCGCCTTCGAGCTTGTCGAAGAGAAAATTGGCAGCCGAGCGGTGCGCGACGATTGCTCGGAAGCCACCGCCATAGCGTTGGTCCTCGACACCCAAATGGTCTTGGGTAGCCTCTAGGTATTTATTCAGCGCGTCCAACTTCATGGTAGGTTCCTAAATCAGCCAGCAGGCATCGGTTAACAGGTCAGGCCGGTGCAGATGATCGCCTAATGCCTGATGGTGCCCGAGGCGGCCGCCAGACAATGGCCAATTTGCGCCCATCGAAGGGACGAACCTCAGCGGTGGTAGTGATGGGAACACTCACGCCCAGGCAACACCCGCTTACCGTCTAGGCGCTCACTGCAACAGCTGATCGAGAAGGCGGGAAGCTTGCGGCTACGACCTGGTATGGCAGCCGTTTCCCCGGCGCGCTCTCGGACCAGTCGCCCGATCTGGGCAGAGCCGCCGGCACGAGGTGGCGTATATCAATGCTCGACACCTGCAGGGGCCGTGCACGGCGGATTCAGCGCGGCAGGGCTTCAGACAGTCAGGCTTGGGGAAGGGAGCAGTGCTGAGCGCTGGATGCCTTGCCAGCCAGGTGGAGCAGTCCAAGAGCAATTACAACGGCGGGGCAGATCCAGGAGATGCCGGCCAGCATCCATCCGAAAAAATCGTTCCAGCCACGCACAGGCGCCTCGTAGAGCAGGTGGGAGGGAGACCAGCTGATCTTGCCGTACCAGTAGAGGCCGGCGAGTGCGTAACCGGCCAGTAAAACCGCAATCGCTAGGGCGGCCAGGCCGCGTTTCGCTAGATTCATAGTGAATGTCCTATAGGTCAGATAATCAGTGCCTAGCCCCACACTGCGTTGGCATGACGCCTTCTCCTAAAAATGCTCGATATTGAAGCGCGCCAGATAATCCGAGTGCTCGTCGCCCTTGGTTACGACGTCGTGTGGGTAAGGGAGGCGAGGCTGCCCCTCCTCGCCAACCCAGCCGGGAGCCGCGCGGTACCGGCGGAGATGCTCAAGAAACGCTCTGCGGTCGAAGCGCAGGCCCCGGCCAGGTTTTCCCACTAGCTCAAGGTCGAGGCATGCGCTATGCAGCTCGAGAAAGGCATTGTGCAGTCCCGGGCAGTCTTCGATGACGCCGATGTACAGACAGTGATCGAAGCTGGCCCAATCGGCATACGTGTACCACTCGAACCATTCCCCAGGTCCGCCGGTAGCGATGCCAGATAGTACAGCTCACGACTCCTGGCCCATTCGCTCGAGCGAAACACTGAAAGCTAGCGCTTCATCGAGATAGGCCTTCAACGACACCGGATCTTCGGTGCGAAGAAAAAATAGCATGGACGACACGGGTTTTCCCCTATCAGGTCGTAACTGGCCAGGTCACTTCAATCCGAAATGGCGCTTCAACTCGTGGATACGAATGGCACGGTGACGATGTGCGTCGGCCGTATCTGCATCAGGCAGGACCGCACCATGTGCAACAGCTGCCAAGTACTGTTCGTCCTGCTTGACCAGATCCATCAGCTCCTGCAATAGACTTTGCATCTCTTCGTAGATGGCCATATCGCTCTTCCGGTCCGAGCTACGCTGCGTCAGTAGGTGGGCTAAAACGCACCCACCATTCCTGGGCCAGCTGCGCGCCGTTCCCTCCATACTCGAACCCTCGTAGCTGCAGGCCGTGCGCGGAGATGGACAGTAGACGAACATCGACGATGGGGTCGAGTACGTTGGTACCGTTCTCGCTGAGGAGAGCGGCCTCGGATACTAGCCGTGCAAGCACAGGATTGCGCCCTTCGGCCATGTTCAAGTCTCCGACGGAGAATCCTGCCTCGCGTCCCTTACCAATCGGTTTCCCATTTTTAAATAGGGGCATGACCCATGCTTTCATTGATGGCCACCATTTTTAGTCAATGAGTGTGCCGTCTTCGGCAATCCGCCAGGTATAGCGATCGCCATGCTTCACATGATCGGGAGGGCAGCTATAGGTAACGCTACCATCCCGATTGAGACGCTTTCTCTGACACAAACGATCGCATATCGGGCACTCAAGTGGCGGAAAATCACGATGTCTCTCGATAGTGCTCATGACTGGCTCCTAGTGCTGTTATTGAATAGGCGGCGTAGCGCAAGAAGCGCTAGCAATACGAGCAATGGCATCCTGTCCAAGCACTTCTATCGTCGTCGGCATCAAGCCAAATAGATCCTGGGCCAGCCCAGTTGCCATCAGGTGCTCGCTTCGCCCATTCGCCTGACTGATATTCTGCACGAAGTACTCCATGCAGCCGCTGACACCGTGCTGCTCTACGGCGCTGCATAAGGCTCCAGCATGGTCGCCGTTTAGGACGAAGAAAACGCGCTCGCGAAGGACGATGCCGGTCGTATCGCAGCCGTAACCGGCGCTGCTGGGGTTGTAACTGATGTGCACGGCGGCACCAAAGCTACGAGTGACGTTCGGAGATCGCGACCCGGTCACTGGACAGGGACTGCTCTTCATTCCGAGTGAAGCTAAGGTTGCAGGGCGCATGGTGTAGGTCCTCTTGATTCGATGTTGGATCAAGGTCGCACCAGTCGCCGAGAACGCAAGGCCAGCTGTGATCTAGAGACCCGGGGCCGCACCGAGGGCAGGTCAGGTACCAACGCATTCGCTACAGGTTGATCGAAGACCAAGCCGACCACAGCAAAAAGCCGGAGAGGGCCGTCATCAGGACGCACTCTGCCAAGGGTGGCCAGGGACTCAGCTGGGCCTCCTCGAGCATCTGCCGCATCAGCGGGTCCGATATGTCGGCATGACCTGTCCGGTTGCCGTGCCACCGGTACCAGGCCATTTGACCCGCACCAAACGCACGAAGAATCGTAAAGGAGCACACCAGCAGGGCTACCCACCCGAATGGTTGGACCAGGGACGCCGCTGGCGAAATGACCTGTTCAGTAAAGGTTGTCATAGAAAAAACTCGGTTGATCTGACGAGTACGGTACCAAAACCAGCGCCATCGTAAGGCGGGCATCGATCGGCCCTAGCCATGACGACTGGCAAAGGGTAGCAACCCTGGACCTGGCCTGTGGCCGCTGCGGGGTTTTCTATCGCTATCGTCTGTCGCTGCGCTTGAGATACGTGGCCAATCTACGCACCAGCCAGGGGTGAACCCGCTTGTTTTCGGCAATACCTGGCGCCGCCCGCACTGGCGGGAAGAAACAACGCCAGACCTGCGCCGGCTGGCGCACGTCGGCTACTAGCAGCTGAGTGAACCGGCCTCCTCGCTCACGGGCCCGCCGGCCGGGGTGGGTCCGCCCACTGAGGCCTGCCGGTGCCCGGATTTGCATTCTGGAGATCGCCTGTAGCTTGAAGGTATCTCAAGACTTTCGAGCTACCGCCATGCAGCACGTCGCCCCCACCCTCTTCCGCCCCGCTGACAAAAAGGCCATCAGCCTCCAGGACATCACGGCGCCGGCGCGCCTGGTTGAGCCCTCCCTGGCAGAGAAGGTGCGGGCCGCGGTCGCGGTGGTGAAAGGTCTGCTGCAGGCAGGCAAGCACCTGGTGGCCGCATCGTCCTTCGGCAAGGACAGCAGCGTCATGGTCGCGCTCGCCCTGCGAACGATGGAAGAGCTGCAGGCCGAGGGGTTCACCGTCCCCGAGCTCCACGTCATGAACAGCGATACGCTGATGGAAAACCCGGTGGTGCACGCCTATGCCCAGGGCGAGATCAAGGCACTTCGCGCCTATGCCAAGGCCAAAGCGCTTCCGGTACGGGTGTGGATCTGCCGGCCGAACCTCACCGAAAACTGGCTGGTGTCGATGATCGGCGGCCGTACTGTGGCCAGCCTCCCGGGCAACAGCGCTAAATGCCAGCAGCAGTTGAAGAAGGCGCCGCTGGAGCGCACCAAGCGCCAGATCCGCGCCAAGATCAAAGCCGAGCTGGGCAAAGCTTTCCGGGACGAGGACCTGGTCCTGCTGATCGGCACCCGCCGGGACGAATCGGCGGCCCGCGAGCGGAACATGGAAGCCCGCGGCGAGCGCGCCGATGTCCCTGTCAACACGGCCAAGCTTGGCGAGACCCCGACTTGGGTGCTCAGTCCGATCGCGGACTTCACCACCGAGGACATCTTCTGCTTCCTGGCTGAAGTCACCAACGAGCGCTTTCAGACCTATTCCGATTTCAAGCGCCTCACTGACGTTTACCGGGACGCGGCCGGCGAGTGCATGATCAACGTCTTCATCCGTGACGGCGGCGCCGAGCGCAAGACCTCGTGCGGAAGCCGTCATGGCTGCTGGGGCTGCCTGCGCGTGAGCACCGATCGCAGCATGGAAAACATGCTGGCCGAAGAGTCGGGCAAGCATCGCTGGATGCAGCCCCTTAACGACTTTCGCAACTACCTGAAGGCCCGCCACTATGATCCAGCGGCCCGCAACTGGGCGTCGCGCACTGTCGACCCGGACACCGGCTACCTGACGATCGCCGCCAACGCGTATTCGCCGGACTTCTGCCTGGAGCTCTTGCGCTATGCCCTGACGATCGATGCCAATGAGGCCGACTGGGCCATGGCCAACCGCAAGCCGCGGCGCTTCACGCTGCTGGGCATGAAGGAGATCCTCACGATCGACCTGTACTGGGGGCGCTACGCCTACCAGCGCCCGTTCACCGCGCTCAACGAATACCGCGAGATCTTTGAGCGCGGTCGCCGGTACGCGATTCCTGAGGCCTACGAGGAGCACCCGCGGTCTGCGCTGAAGGTCGGCCAGTCGATCCAGGTTCCTTTCGCGGATCGCCACTTCAACGGCTTCCACGAGGGCCTGCGTTCGGTAAGCGCTGCGGCCGCCGGCGCCGAGCATGTGATCAACAAGGGCGGGGTCTACTACACCCACGTCAACGAGACCCAGGAATTCGATATCGACGACGAGGGGGTGGAGCTGTTCTACGAATTCGAGCTCGACCGCGCGCTCGAGTATTACGGTCCGCACAGTGACGTCTATCCCTCTGAGGTCGTGCACTACCTGGCGCGCTTCGGCGTGGTCTCTTTCAAAAAGGGTGGCCACTCTTCCTGGGATCGCATGTTGCGGATTGGCAACCAGCTGCATCGCGCCGGTGTGCGCGACGTACTCAACGATCCAGAAGCGCTGGCGGCGCGGCTGTGTGCGTATGCGGCGTCCGCCGAACGGCCCGCTGCAGCTGCCCGGCCGCAGGCGGCCGAACGTCCGGCGCCCGCGGTGACTGGCTCCGGCCAGTACCTGATGGCATTCTGAGCTAGGGGGGTCTACGGGCACGCGAGATACCGCCGGCGCTGGCATCGCGGATGCCCCCGGCGCATCGACGTATAATGGAGTGCCTGGATTACACGAGGGCGCACCAGGTAGCAGAGCGTTTCACCGGGTCGTGGCCAATGGGCCTGGCAGCCCCAACCGAGCAGTTGACCGAGGTAGCGCTGCTTTATCGGACCGAGGATTTGATATGCGTTCTCTTCTGAGCATCGTCTGGACGGCCATGTGCCTCGCCTTCTTCATGAGGCTCGGCTTCGCCCTACAGATCATGGATCCGGTGGATGTGTTTCTGGACAAGGAACGCTGCGCGGTCGTGAAGTCGTACGGTGCGTCGAGCTGCAAGGTCAGAGGCAGAGCCGAGGGAAACCTCGACGGTACCTGGACGATCACGCTGCCCGAGCCGCCACTGACGATCCAGATGCCAGACGGACCGATGGCTTATCAGCAGCCGCATTGGCGTCTGCAGGGGGGCAACCTGACCGGTGTCGGACTGTTCGCTGGTCTGATGATCTCTTCCCTGGCTGGGAGCTACCTGATCACCCGGCGCCGCCCTGAGCGCCAGGCTGGTGAATCGCTGGCGTGAGGTCGCGCGACATCCCGGCGATGAAATAACGCAATGCAAGGAAGCCTGCTTGGGCGGCTCATTGCGCGCCAGGCGACTTAGTGGGTTGGTCGGACGTTTCAACTCCCCAACCAGCTCCGATCACTAAAACCAGCGATGGTGGACGAAGTACCAATGCTTAATTCGGTGCAGAAAAGACATGTAGCCAAGGTGTTCCCAGAGTCTCGCGAGCAGATGGCTCAATACCTACTCGCTGGCGTCGATGTGGTGATCTATCACCAGACCGAATGCACGCCCGATGTTCCTGCGTTTGCAGTCGCGCCGAAGGACGACATCGAATTCTGGATTGGCTGCTGGGACAGTGCGGTAGAGGCGCAGCGCGAAGCTGAGGCCCTCGGCTTGCACGTCGTGCAGTGACGATGACCTCCCTTTCGGTTGGGTGCCCCTATGTTCTGAAGGCCGCTGGGTTCTTGGCAGATATCGGCCTTACAGTCCTGTGGCGCCCGGGTGCATCGGGCTTCATCGACCATATCGACGTCGTCGATGGTGCGCTGCACCTGGATCCGAGGTGCTCGATCTCGGCACTGTTGCACGAGGCTGGCCACCTTGCCCTGGTACCGGCACCCTACCGCGCTATGGTGTCCGGGGACGTCCACCGCGCGATCGGCAAAGTGTTCGACGACCCGTCGGTAGCGGAGCTGCCTCCGGATCACCCTACTCTTCGAGCGCTTCTGCAAGCGAGCGACCCAGAAGCAACGGCCTGGGCCTGGGCTGCCGGCCGCCACCTGGGAGTACCGGATGAGCTCATCATCTTGGATAGGGAATACAGCGGTGGCGGTAGCGACATACGGCTTGCCTTGGCGGCACGGCGCTACGTAGGCATTCACGGCTTGATGCACGCCGGTTTCTGCGTCGTCCGGGCTACGCCTTACCGTCCGTTGCCAACCTACCCCAACCTCGCCTTCTGGCTTCAGCCCTGAAGGCCCTCCTGCCAAACTGGAGTCGAATGCCGCGATGTTGACCTGGCGAGAGAAGCGCGATGGCCCGCCCGCCGAGATTGCCGAGCTTCTCGGAAAACTACCCGATGCCGAATTGGCTAAGAGGCTAGGGGTTAACCGCCGCTTAATTTGGAAATGGCGCACGGAGCGTAAGATCCCTTCACCGCCGCGCGCTACCACAGCGCCAGCGGTCCTGAACCCTGACCAGGTAGCGCAACTCGGCAAGCGCTCGGATGGCGAGCTGGCGCGTGCGTTTGGGTTTAGCGATTTCCAGATCCAACAGGTACGCACGCGGCTTGGCATCCCTCGGCACATGCCGGATAGGTCAGAGATGGACGCCATGCTGGGTATCTTCACGGACCACGCGATCGGCTCGACGCTCGGTATCGCCCAACCCGTGGTTAGCAAATTGCGTCGGGGCCGCGGCATCCCGGCACTCCGCGACGCTTTGAACTGGACGGCCGAGCTGCAGGCCCTGCTACCGCTGCTATCCGACCAAGCCCTGGCCGCCCGCGCGGGCTGTGGCCTGGCACAGATCCAGGCGATCCGGCGCGGCGAACAGGTCCTCTCGAATAAGACGCCACTCAGGGAGATTGTCGGGCTGTTGGGCGTCTGGTCCGATGAAGACCTGGCGGCGCAGCACGGAGGCACCCCTGGCAGGTATGCCGCCGCTCGTCAGCGCCGAGGTATCCCTGTGCGCGGGAGCGCGTCTGAAGCGCCAGCGAATTCGGTGCGATAATCAACCTCCTCTCCTACCACATCACCGCCGCCCACTACCGATGCAGTTGTCCTCCGGCCTCCTCGCCCCCCACCAACTCGAAGCCCGCGACCGCATCCTGGACGGATTCAAGCGGCGGGCCCGGCTGCAGGTGCATATGGCGTGTGGCACAGGCAAGACTCGTCTTGCCCAAGGTGTCGCCGCGGCGCTCGATGCTCGCCGCATCGTCATCTTTCTACCCTCGCTCGCGCTGGTCAGCCAGACGCTGCAGGCCTGGGTGAGCAACGCCGAATTGGATCTGGAGCGCGTGCTGTGCGTCTGCAGCGACGAGAGCGTGGCCACCCTCGACGATGAGCACGAGGTGCTCGAGGAGCTACCGGTGGCGGTCACCACCTCGCCGGAGGAGATCGCGCTGAAGGTCGCTACCCTGGGTCGAGACCTGATCGTGTTGTGCACCTACGCTAGCGCCCCCACCCTCGCCCAGGGCCTGCCGCCCGGCTTTGCCTTTGACCTGGGGATCCTCGACGAGGCGCACAAGACAGCCGGCGCCGCCGGCCGGCGCAACAGCTTCGCGCTGAACGACCACCCTACCCTGCGCATCGACAGGCGCCTTTTCCTCACCGCGACGCCGTTGGCCATCGCTGAGGAAGAAGGCCCGGCCGGCAGCGGGCCCATCTACTCCATGACGGATGAGGCCGTCTTCGGTCCGGTCGCCTACGAGCTCAGCTACTCCGCCGCTGTCGCCGCAGGGATCATCTGCGATTTCCGCGTAATCATCTCCGTGGAGGAAGCGGACGACGAGCAGCTCGCCGAGGCACTGGATGATGAAGAGCGGCGCTACGCGGTGCACGCCCAGGAGCTGCTGCGCGCAATGACCGACGTCGGCGCCCGCAAAGCCTTCGCCTTCTACTCCCGGATCTCGCAGTCGAAGCGCTTCGCCACCGCGCTGCGGGAGGCCGTCGGCGAAGGGGAGTTCTGGGCTCGCCACATCGACGGCTCTTTCCCCTCGTGGCAGCGCACGCGGTTGCTGCACCAGTACGGCCGGGCCCCGCGCGCAACGCTGTCTTGCGCACGCTGCCTGGCTGAAGGGGTGGACGTGCCGGATACCGATCTCGTCGCCTTCATGCACCGGCGGGAAAGCCACGTGGACATCGTCCAGGCGCTTGGCCGCGCCGTGCGCAGAGCACCGGGCAAGCGCTACGGCTATGTCCTGATACCTCTGCGCCTGAAGCGTAGCTCCGGCGAGTCCCTCATCCAGGCCGTGGCGCGCAGCGACATGTCCACGGTCTGGCGGACCCTGGCGGCGCTCGCCGAGCAGGACGACGCCATGCTCAACGAGGTGCAGCGCGCCGCAGTGGACCACGGCGAAACCGGACAGCCTGCCCTTCCCGGCTGGTTCAACAAGCTGCACGTCCTCGCGCCTGCGGGCCGTCCCGACGCCGGCGCCTGGGTCGCCAGCCTCAAGGCTGTGCTTTCAACGGAGCTCGTTGGGCGGATCGCCGGCAGCTGGCCGCACTTTTACGGGCTACTGCGTGCGTTCGTGACTGACCGCGGCCACGCCCGGGTGGCGCGCAGCTATCGCACACCGAGCGGGCACACCCTGGGCGCCTGGTGCTCACGCCAGCGCGCGCTCCACCGGCTAGGCCGGCTTGCGCCTAACCGTGCCGAGCAGCTGGAGGCCATCGGCTTCGAGTTCGATCCGCGAGAGCATGCCTGGGAGCGGGGGTACGAATCCTTGCGCAGCTATCTGGCTGACACAGGATCGCCCTCCCCCGCCGTCGACGTCGTCACCGCTGACGGGCTCGCCCTGGGCCACTGGTGCAGCGAGCAGCGCAAGGCCTATCGCCTTGGGAGGCTGGCGCCGCGGAAAAAGCAGCTGCTCGAGGCTTTGGGCTTCATCCTGAGCCCCTTCGATGACGCCTGGGAGAGGCGGTATCAGGCGCTCGTGGCGTTCAAGGAGGAGCATGGCCACCTGCGCATTGCTCAGCGCCAGGTGCTGGTAGACGGTACCGATTTGGCGGACTGGTGCCGGAACCAGCGTAGTCGTCAAATCGACCCGTCCAGACGAGATCGACTGGCCGCGCTAGGCTTCGACTTCGATGCTGGACTGCTGGATGCCCGCTGGGAAGCCGCCTATGCCACGCTGAAGGATTTCGGCGCTCGGCATGGCCATGTGAACGTGCCGCTCGACTATGTGCTGCCCGATGGGACGGCGCTCGGTACCTGGGTAGGGAATCAGCGTGCGCGCTACCGCGATAAGCAGATGGACCATCAGCGGATCGAGTTGCTGAACCAGCTGGGCTTCGTGTGGGAGATGTTCGGCGCAGCCTTCGACCAGGGCCTGCAGCACCTGGAGCAATTTAAGGCCGAGCATGGCCACTGCGAAGTGCCGATTGCCTACGTGAGCGCGGACGGCTACAAGCTCGGCAGATGGTGCTCGAATCAGCGCACGCGGCTGAAGAACAAGCCGGATGATCCGGATTACAGCCGGCTGTTGTCCGCTGGGTTTTCCTTCGACCCGGCGGAAGCTGCCTGGCAACAGCACTTTGCGGCGCTCCAGGAGTACCTGTCGACCGTCGGCGGCACCTCGGTACCGGTGAAACACGTGACGGCTGATGGTCTGCGGCTGGGTTCATGGGTGTCCCGGCAGAGAACTTTGCTGAAGGCCGGCAAGCTCGCCGATGCGAAGCAAGCTGCGCTCCGCCGACTGGGCGTTTTGGCGTAGCAGCCCGCGCGGTGTGGTGAAGCCTGCGCGGCACCCATATTTCGCAATTCGCGCCCTTGAAGGGAGTGAACCTGTCTCCTAAGGCCTTGAAACTCCTCTCTAATTCGATAGCCGAGACTGCGCTCCGCCCGTTTGAAGGCATTTTGCCGCTGGAAAGGGGTGCTCTCTGTGCAACTGCGCGCGGCTCGTCCTTAAATATCAAAACGAGAGAACGGCCGTCCGCACCATGCAAAAGATGCTGAATGCACTATTGCGGATTGAACGCTCAAAGAGCATTATTACGCCGTTGACCATTCAAAGCGGAGTGTGGGATGAATAAGCTGTTCGAGCACGTACCGAGTCAGTTGGGCGCAAAAAACGCTGGCGCTTTGCTTCGAAGTTTCTCCGAGAAGGGAAACGCGGAGCTGGCCATGCTGCGCACCGACGTCATCAAGCCGGACGAGCAGAAACGTGCCCGCACCTGGTCCCTGGCCGAAGCCGCTCAGCTGATCGACAAGTCGCCCAATACGATACGCGCAGCCGAGGCTGAGATCGTGGCTGCCTTCGAGGCAGGCGACTCCTCTGCCAAGCCGATCCCGAAGGACGAACGCGGTAAGTGGTCGTTTACCCTGGACGACATCAACCGCTACCGCGATCGGTTCGGCTCACGCTACCTCCGGCCCGCCGGCTCCAGCTCGATGATCATCGCCGTATCAAACTTCAAGGGCGGCGTCGCCAAGACGACAACTGTCGTTCATCTGGCCCAGAAAGCAGCTATCGAAGGCCTCAGAGTGCTGGTGGTCGATCTTGACCCGCAAGCATCCAGCACCGTCAACCTCGGCCCTTATATCCCGGATATCGAGCTCAGCAGCGAAGATATCATCAACCAGGCGCTGTTGTTGGATCCCCAGGCAATTCGGCGCTGCACTTTCGAATCCTACTTCCCAGGTATTCATCTGATACCGGCGAACTTGAGTTTGCAGGAGCTGGATATCCAGTTGCCTAATCCCGAGATGAACAACAAGGACAATCTTGGCAACCCGGTGTTCCGCCTGCGTAATGCGCTCGATGTTGTAAGAGATGAATATGACCTGATTCTTCTCGACTGCGGCCCGAACATGGCGAGCGTATCGTTGAACGCCATGATGGCGGCAAATGGCCTTATTGTGCCGATCCCGCCAGGCACCTATGATTACGCGTCCTTCGTGATGCTTTGCTCCGCCCTGGCCAGCCTGTTTGAGGCAGCAGAGAAAGAATTTGATTACTTGCGTCTGATGATCACCCGTCATCCAGGTCCCAAGTTTCAAGCGGCGATGAAGATAGAACAGCGTATTCGCCATCTTTACGGTGACTACGTGTTGAGCAACGTAGTCAATCTTACGGCGGCAATTGAGCGCGCCAACGCGGAACTTTCTTCCGTGTACGACCAAGTTCCGTCGAGATCTACTCGGGACTCTTATCGCCGCGCTGTCGAAATTCTCGATGGTGTCAACGATGAAATTCTTAAAGATTTGAAAACTATCTGGGAACAGCAGGCGCAAGCTGCGGGGAGAGATAAGTGAGTGACATGCCTCGAGCGCCCGGTGTAGCAGGACTGTTCACCGCGCAGCTTGTCGAAGAAAAACAAAAGCTGGCTGGCGCTGGCCCACGACGTGTTCACCCTGAGGCTCAGAGCGTAGGTGGTGACAGCCTGCTTGCACGGTTTCCTGAAAAACCCAAGGCGCCGCAGCAACCGGAGAGCTCTGAAGCGGAACGGCAAGGAAATCTAATCCAGCAGATCGATCCGGCTCTCGTAGAACCGTGGGCGTTTGCTGATCGCCCCGAAGATGAAATGGGCGATCTCGACCAGCTGACGCAGGCAATTCGCGCAGCGGGCCAGGCCGTTCCCGGGCTCGTTCGTCCCCACCCGAGCAAACCCGGGCATTACGAGCTCATCTTCGGCCTTAGGCGTTGGCTCGTATCCAAGGATCTTGAGCGGCCGTTTTTGTGTGTTGTGAAGGAGCTGGACGATAAGTCCGCCTTCGCCGCGATGGAGCATGAGAACAATAATCGGGAGAACCTCTCGAGCTGGGCCAAAGCCAAGTCATATCAGAGAGCCCTGGACCAGGGCGTATACAAGAATCAGACGTCGCTGGCTGCGGAGCTGGGCCTTCAACGGCAAACGCTTAACAACCTGTTGACCTTCTTCCGGATTCCCCGCGAGCTGATGGATGCGATCGGGCCTATGGGCAAGGTCAGTGTCTTGACCGCTAAGGCTATCGTGGCTCTGGTCAACGACGAGAATCACGGGGAGCGCTACAAGCGCACCCTTATAGAGCTGGCCCCACGGATTAGGTCGGGTGCCATGAGCGACAAGGTTCTGCAGCGGGTAGTGCGCAGCAACCAGGGCGCGGCGGGTGCCGCCAGCGCGATCGAGGTCGTAGGTAAAAGCGGCGAGAAACTTGGAAGCATCCGTCGCACGGAGCGGGGGTCGGTCCAGATCACCTTGTCTTCAAAGCTAAACAGCGACCTAACCCTGGATGACTTGTCGAAGCGAATTGCTGCTTTGCTCGAGCAACAAGGAGATGCTGGCGCCAGTGAAGACTAGACCGTCGGGCAGCGTTGCACGTGGGCGAGCACCTTTTAGGTTGCTCGCCTTTCGTGCTTATAGCGCGCCGATAAGTTGCGTAGTTCAGCGCCGGCGCTGTGCTGATTGGTTAGCTCTGAGCTGCACGATTGAGAGCTCAGTCACCTGGCAGCCGGTAGTCTCACTCCGCCCTCCCCTATTGGAGTACAGCGCTTTGATCGCGCAGCCTGTCGGCTCGAGTGTGGTTAAGACTGCATGCGCTCCACTGTCTGTGAATTTGTCGTATGCATACGACAAAACTGATTTCGCCCCCAGCCAGCGTCTCGTGAGTGAGCTTGGCGTGGACAGTCAGCCGTATGCATACAACAGCTTCGCCTCGCGACATCCGTCCCGACTCACGCCTGTTTCGCTGCGTCCTAAGTTGTCGTATGCATACGACAGAACAGCCGGTCGTTTCGGCGAGTCGGCCACATTCGCCCTGGCCACTCGAAATTTGTCGTATGCATACGACAAAATGGTACAGCGCTCCACTGGTCTCGCTGCCTCCGTTTTAGTGGCGCGGGGTTTGTCGTATGCATATGACAAGATCGTCGCAGCTTCGGACCTGCGCCACGCGCCCAATCTGAGCAGCTCGGTTTTGTCGTATGCATACGACAAGATCGTCTCAGCTTCGGACCTGCGCCACGCGCCCAATCTGAGCAGCTCAGTTTTGTCGTATGCATACGACAAAATCGTCCGGCGCTCCGCTGGGCTCGCTACGTCCGCTCTGGGCGCTCGGGATTTGTCGTATGCATACGACAAGACCTTCTCAGCTTCGGACCTGCGCCAGGCGCTCAATCTGAGCAGCTCGGTTTTGTCGTATGCATACGACAAAATGGTCCGGCGCTTCGGTGGGCTCGCTGC
>Ga0157366_1000006_pt1 | contig 157215 bp, 130 predicted proteins | sample AttbisABBM1_FD_113149 | JGI IMG/M metagenome (GOLD analysis project Ga0157366, IMG submission 113149) | Fungus gardens microbial communities from leaf cutter ant in Botucatu, State of São Paulo, Brazil - Atta bisphaerica ABBM1 | ecosystem: Host-associated > Fungi > Mycelium > Unclassified ...
GGGAGAGGCCGTAGATGACTCTCCCCCGCCTCAGTGACGCGCGATCAGCGCAGGGCGGCCCCTGAACCGGCTGCGATGGCCGCGGCAGGCGGAGAAGGCGTTTCTGCGCAGAGCATCGCTTCAAAATCGGCCGGACTCAGCGGCTGGCACAGCCCGTTCCCCTGCATAATGTCGCATCCTGCCGTCGTCACAAACGCGATTTGCTCTTTTTCCTCGACCCCTTCGGCGGCGACCCGGATACCCAGACTTTTACCGAGCCCGGCGATAGCCCGGAACATCATACGCACCCGCATACTGGACCCCAGCTCGCGCGTCAGTGACTTATCGATTTTAAAGCCCGACACAAAGCTGTAGCGCAACAGGTTGATCGCGCCCAGCGTCCGTCCGAAATGGTCGATAATGAATGAAGCGCCGGTCTGGCGGATAGCTTCAACCTGCACCGGCATATCCTGCACCAGCACCGTCAGCAGGGGCTCATCCACTTCCAGCTCGACAAAACCGGCATCGCCACCGGCACTCTCGCGGATCACCTTCTCCAGGCTGTTGCCCACCAGCTGGCGCGGAAACAGATTGATGCTTACGCGAAGATGAGGCGCGCGCACCTGCCACTGCCGGACCTGATCCAGCGCCGTCCGGATAATCCACTCCCCCAGCGTGACGGAAAGCGGGCTCTTCACCAGCATGGCGATGAAATCAGCCGGCAACAGCAGGCCGCGCGTCGGATGCTGCCAGCGCACCAGCGTCTCACAGCCGGTGAGCTTGCCGCTTTCGACGTCGTAGCGGGGCTGATAGTAGAGCGTGAACTGCTGCTGCCGCACCGCGGACTCCAGTTCACGTTCAAAACGACGGCGCTGCTGCTCCGCTTCACGAAAGGCGGGCCTGAACAGGATGCTGCAGCCTTTGCCCGACGCTTTGGCACGATAGAGCGCCAGGTCGGCAGCGGACATGACCGCAGAGGGATCCCGGCCGTGCTCCGGGTAGGAGGCGATACCGGTGCTGGCGCCGACCACAACCGGTGAGTCGTGATAGCTGAACGGCGTCTGAACGGCGGCAATCAGCTTCTCTGCCGTCAGCGCCGCCTCCGCGCAGCCCCCCGTCAGCAGAATGACAAATTCATCACCGCCCAGGCGCGCCGCCGTCACCGCACCGGTGCACACGGTACGAATCTGTTCGGCAACGTGACACAGCAGCGCATCCCCGGCCGCATGGCCCAGGGTATCGTTCACTTCCTTAAAGCCATCAAGATCGGTCATCAGTAACGTATAGGGGATCTCCGCTTTAGTGAGCTGAGCGACCTGATCCATAAACGCGCTGCGGCTGGCGAGGCGCGTCAGCATATCGAGAGAGGCCAGCTCACAAAGCCGTGCCTCACTTTCATGACGGGCGGTAACGTCGCGGATAATCATGCCCACCAGCCGCTCTCCCCCTTCACGCCAGCCGGAGAAAGAGACCTCGGCCGGAAATTCGCGTCCATTACGCGTCAGTCCCCAGATCTGCAGAGAGCGCGGACGCGAGATCGCCGATTCATCGGAGGTAATCCGGGCCAGTTCATTACGGTAGTCGATCTGGCAGCGCGCCGGGATCAGCTCACTGACGAACTGACCGCGCATCTCCTCCGCGCTGTAGCCGAACAGAGCGGTAGCCGCAGGGTTCCAGAAGGTGATGCCGCGCTGCAGATCCGTGCAGATAATGGCGTCAGGCGAGGTAGAGGAGATCGCCTCCAGCCGCTGCTGACTGGTATAGCGCAGTAATTTAAGCCGGTGCATCTCCATGCGATCCATCACCAGCGCGGCAATATCGCTGAGATGCTGCCGATCTTCTGGGGTCAGCGGCGCGCGGGGACGGGTATCGGTCAGGCAGACCGTGCCGATGTGATGACCATCCGGCGTGGAGAGCGGAATACCGGCATAAAAGCGGATATAGGGATAGCCGTGCACCAGCGGGCTGTCGCAGAAGCGCGGATCCTGCAGGGTATCCGGGACACAGAGTATCCGTCCCTGCGTTAAGGTGTGATGGCAGAACGCGACGTTGCGTGACGTACCCGTAATGTTCAGTCCGTAACGGGAAGCAAAGAACTGCCGCTTTTCGTCAATGAGGGAAACAAACGCGACGGGCACCTTAAACAGTCGGGCGGCAAGCGTAGTCAGACGATCCAGCGCATCGTTTGGCGGTGAATCCATCATCTCGTACTGCCTGAGTGCATCGAGGCGCGCCGCCTCGGCATCATGATAAACGGGACGTTTCAGGATAACTTCCTCTGCGGATCGGTACTGTGGACGGCATGACACAGCATAAAGAGGACACGTTCAATCAGACAGGCCAGGCAGTATACGCTGCTGACCCGCTGCCGTAAGAAAGGCCCGTCAGTAAAATCTGGCGCAGCCGATGGCTGCGCTTCGCTTAATCTGTTTATCGGCCTGCCATATTCTAACTTCAGAGAAAACAGCGGCTGAAAACCCTATTTTTTCTGTTTTGCTACCAGCTCAAAGTGCGGATGCTCCCCGGCCAGCAGCATCAGCAATTCATATTCCCCCTGACTGAGCCGCGCAGGATTTTTTGACGCCTCTTTGGTCTGCCAGACACGCTGGCTGAGGTCGAAACGCTCTGCGGCGATCTCCTGAGAAAACCCGGCGGCAAGGCGGAGCTCACGTACGTTGCACTGCACGGCGACAGGCCGCTGTAAAATCTGATTTCCCATATGAAACTCCCGGCTTAGGGTGGCCGTAAAGAGGGCCGGACGCCATCACACGCCCGACCAAAGCATAAATGCTGATTATGTTTTAATCGCCCGGCACAGCAGGCCGTCCTGTGAAATCCGTTAATGCAGCGTGCGATGATTAAATAAGGCAAATTATCTTTCTGACGATGCCTGAATAATAAGCACATCGATAAAAGAATAATCGACAGGATGAGTTGCAAAATCATCCCGCGATTATTGCCGCACGCTCTGCCCTTAAAAAATAAGGTGTCAGAGCGCGATTTAATAATCATTCGCGAACGTGCACGCGGTTTTCATACAGGCACCTTCCTCGTCGGGCGACTGATGTCAGGCCTGACTAAAGGCAGCCCATCCGCCAGGCTGTTCCGTGGCTTCGCGTCTGTTCGCCACGGCAGCCGCCTGATGCGGGAGGGTAAAGCGGGTGATGACGCTGCCCAGCGTTTGCGTCTGACCGCTGAGACTGCCCGCGGTGGCTGACACCTGCTGCACCAGCGTCGCATTCTGCTGCGTCACGCGGTCGAGCTCAGCAACGGCGACGGTGACCTGTGCGATGCCTTTACTCTGTTCATCTGACGCCAGCGCAATCTGCCCGATAAGCTCATTGACGCCGCCAACGCCGCGCAGGACGGCTTCCATCGTGGTGCCGGCGCTCTCCGCTGCACGGCGGCCATCGTCAACCCGCGCCACGGTATCCGAAATGAGCTCTTCAATCTCTTTGGACGCCGCCGCACTGCGCTGCGCCAGTGAGCGCACTTCGCTGGCCACGACGGCAAAGCCGCGACCCTGCTCACCAGCGCGCGCTGCCTCAACGGCCGCATTCAGCGCCAGAATATTGGTCTGAAACGCGATGCCGTTAATGGTGGCGGTAAACTGACGAATTTTTTCTGACCCTTCCGCGATGCTGGTAATGGCCGCAGTCACCGTCTGAACCAGCTTCGCGCCCTGCTGCGTGGTATCGGTTGTACTGACGGCCAGCTCACGCGCTTCACGGGCGTTCTGCGCGTTGTGGCGCACGGTGACGGTAATCTCTTCCATGCTGGCGGCGGTCTGCTCCAGTGCAGCAGCCTGGGTGGAGGTCCGATCGGAGAGGTCTGCGTTACCTGCGGCAATATCAGCGGCTTCACGATGAAGAATGGCGGCGTTGTCGCGGATAGCGCTGACCATATGCAACAGGCTGTGCTGCATCTCTTTCACCAGCGGAACCAGCTGTCCGACACAGTTACGGCCCAGGTCTTCCGGCTCCTGCGTCAGATCGCCATCCGCAATGATTTTCAGGTGACCGCGAATTTTTGCCACCGGACGCACCAGATGCACGACCAGATAGCGATCGCAGAACAGCAGTAACGCGAACGCCGCCAGCAGCGCCGCCAGCAGTACACCCTGCAGCTGATGCCGGTCAGCCCTGAGCGGCGCCTGATGCTGCGCCAGCTGCTGCGTGATGCTGTTCAGTTGCGTCCGTGCCGCAGAGGCATAGTCTGCAGGTGTGGTGGTGAGTGCCGTACGCAGACGCTCCCAGTCAGCGCCTTCCGGCATGGCAGCCATCACCGCACTTTTGTCGGCGGCGCTTCCGCTCTGCATGGCAATAGCGCTTTGCGTCAGAAAGCTGAGCTGCTGAGTGAGAACGGCGGTGCGATCGGTCTGACGATAGATGTCGCGCAGCACATGGCTACTGTAGCCGCCAGCCAGTGCAACCACGCCCAGTGAAATGATCATCATCCACAGCACGACGCGCCGGATGGTGAAATGCCGGAGTGAGTTCATAAGGTTTCCCTGATGTTGTTATTGGTGTGTGTAAAAGTCGGGCAATAATAAGTTCTGTCATCTGCTTTAGTGCGTTATTATATAGTGCACTATTTTTGTTCTTTCTATCCTGGCAGGATATTTCAGAAATTCAAATTTTTTGACGACAAAATAAAAGAATCGCCGTTCTGAAAATATTTTATTGAAGAAAGCCGATCCGGTAACCGTTTGCCGCTCTCTGCATTCCGTTACGTAATAAATTTGTCAGGACACTTTATTTTTACGGAAATTGCCTGTACTCATTACACACTACTCTGCAATTTTCCTGCTTAATTTCGCTCCGTAACCAGCCGGGGCGGAGGAATTCATGTTCATAAGTCTCAGCGGCGGCGATGATGGTCGCACGCGAACCCTGCGCGCGTTGCGCAATCCCGACGAAAGTCGTGATGAAGTGCTGCGTCAGTTTGTCCGACTGGCCAGTCAGGCGCTCAGCATTCCTGGCAGTTTTATCTCCGTGCTGGATGATGAGCTGCAGCATGTCATGGCCGCGCATAATTTTACCCTTACCCGGTCCAGCCGCGAAGATTCGCTCTGCCGGTATGCGGTCGACAGCGACAGCACCGTGGTGATCCCGGATACCCTGCTGGATGAACGGTTTGCGACGCACCCCTTGATCATCGGCGCACCCTTTATCCGCTTCTATGCCGGTACGCCGCTGAAAAACAGCACGGGCATGATTCTGGGCACCCTGTGTGTCACCGACACCAAGCCCCACCCTTTCAGTCCGGCTCAGGTCACCATGCTCACGATGCTGGCCACCCTGGTCATGTCATTTCTGGAAGCCTGGTATTCGGCAGGTTTTGCCGATCCCGTCACCGGATTGCCTAACCGTCAGCGGCTTATCCGCGACCTCCAGTTTCTGGCCGCCTCGGGTGATCGGACGCCACGGCGACTGGTCCTGATTGACTGCATTGATATGCCGCGCGCCTACGAGCTGGCGCGTTCGATGGGGATGGGGCCGGTTGAAAGCCTGTTGAAAGATGTCGCCACGCTGCTGCCTCTGCGCCTGCGCCCGGCGCCGGGCGAGATACTCTATACCGTGGCCACCGGGCGTTTTGCCCTGTTAACCCGCCAGGAGAGCCGGCTGAGTGCCGGATGGGTGGCGAAGCAGCTGACGGGCATCAGCGCGGATCTGGGCGACGGGCTGTCTGTCGCGCTGATGACGCATACCGGTGAGGCCAGTTTCATCACCGGTGAGATGCCCGCACAGGAGATCCTGCGCCGCGCCGTCAGCGCCCTTCATGAAGCGATCGCCCGGGATGTCGCGTCGATGTGTTTCAGTGAAGCCACCGACACACGGCATACTCAGGATTTCACGCTGATGCACGATCTGGCCCTGGCGATACGGGAAAACAGAGGATTGTGGCTCGCGTATCAGCCGAAAATCTGTCTGCATAGCGGAAAGCCGATTGGGCTGGAAGCACTGATCCGCTGGCGGCATCCGCAGCGCGGCGAGCTTTCTCCGGCAGAGTTTCTGCCTTTTGCCGGACAGACTGAACTGCTCAGCGAGCTGACCCGCTGGGTGACTGAGCAGGCCATCACCCGCCTTTCCCGGCTGCGTGACAACTATATTCAGCTGCCCGTCACCATCAACGTCAGCAGCAGCGATTTCTCCCGCAGCGGGTTTGCCGACGAGCTTGAAGAGCAGATGATCAAGGCAAAGCTGCCGGTTTCACTGCTGGGCATCGAGTGCCTGGAGACAGAGCGGATTCTGGAGAGCCCGTCAGCGATGCAGGGGCTTGAGATGCTGAAACTGCGCGGATTTGGGATCTCTCTGGATGACTTTGGTACCGGCTACAGCAATATCAGCTACCTGCGACGTATGCCTCTGGACGTCATCAAGCTGGACCGCTCGCTGATTAGCGAAATCTCCAGTGATACCGGCTCGCGGGTTATCGCCCGCAGTATTATTGCGATGCTGAAAGATCTCGATTATACGGTGCTGGCCGAAGGCGTGGAGAATGCGGAAACGGTCAACACGCTGACCGAATTTGGCTGCGATCAGGCGCAGGGATTTTTCTACTCCCGGCCGCTGGCGGAAGCGGCGCTGGATGAGTGGCTCGGCTGGCGACTCCGCAGCAAATGCTGAGCCGGTTGCGCCAGCGTCAGCCTTCTACCGGGCCGGATCAAACACGCTGAACCCCGCCGATCCGGCAATCACGACGGTATTGCGTCCGGCGCCTTTTGCCTCATAGAGCGCTTCATCCGCACGCCGCAACAGCGCTTCGCGTTCGCTGTTGTGATCCCGCGACGCGACGCCTGCGGATATCGTCATCGTCCCGACAAACGGAAACAGGGTGGCGCTGACGCTCTCACGGATACGCTCCGCCGTGCGGGCGGCGTCCGTTAGCGACGTGTCCGGCAGCAGCAGAATAAACTCTTCTCCGCCAAACCGGCTGACAATATCCCCCGTGCGGCTGGCCTGACGCAGCAGCGCCGCCAGACTTACCAGCACCGCATCACCCGCATCGTGTCCGTACCAGTCATTGATCTTTTTGAAATGGTCGATATCGATGGCGATCACGCACTGTTCATGTTCGTTATCACTCTGCGCCGCCAGCGCCGAGAATCCGCGCCGGTTGCAGAGTCCGGTCAGGGGGTCAGTCATCGCTTCATCGTTCAGTGCCGCCAGATGTCCGGCGACGGCGTGACGATGCTCCTGCACCGCTTCCCGGAGCCGGTCGGCTTCGTAATACCAGGTTTTGACCGAGGAGAGAGATTCCGCCTGCGCTTCGCTGCCGCCGTTGCGGACTCTGTCCGCCAGCTTCTCAAGCGGAGAGGCGATGCGTCCCGCCAGAAAAGCAATAATCGCCGCGGTCAGCACGATAATGCCCAGCGTGAACCAGATAGCGTTTTCCGCCGTGCGCATCAGCAGGTGCCTGACCGTTTCTGAGGTGCCGGTAATAAACACGTTCCAGCCGGTTTTGTGCAGTGTGCCATAGCCGATCAGATAGTGCCGACCGTCGTTTTCCAGCGTGAAATGCCCGCTCTCCGTATCCTCAAGCTGCTTCTGCAGCGCCGGGCTCAGCTCCATTTTCGTGCCGACCTGCGCCGGGTCGTGACTGAAGATGATCAGACCTTCATTGCTGACCACGCTCACCGTAGAGCCTTTGGTATAAAAATGCTGGCTCAGGATGTCGCTCAGCATGCTCTGTTTTTTGAGATAGATCGTGCCGCCTATGTAGCCCAGGTAGCGGCCATCGGCGCTGAACAGCGGCTGGGATAAAAACAGCACATAGTTACCGGCGGCAGAGGTGAACGGCGCGGAGATAAAGGGCTTTTTGGTGGCAATCGCCTGCAGGCTGGCCGCCGAGTGGAGTTTTACGCCAACCAGTTTCAGACTTTCCGGTGAGGTTGCGGCAATGATAGCGTCATGATCCACCACCACGACCGAATTGAAAAAGCCCGACTGCATCCGCAGGCGATCGGTTTCGCTTTTCAGCTGTGTCAGATTGCCGAGGTCCCTGATCTGCGACGCACTCCACGCCAGTTCGCGCTGCGCTGTCCCCAGATAACGATCGGTGGTATCCGCCAGTTTGCGGGCATAGGCAATATTCCCCTCAAGCAGGCTGTCTTCGATATTGGCCTTCTGAAACAGCAGCAGCGCACCCAGCAACAGACCGGAGGTCAGGATGACGCCGCCAATGGAAAGCAGCGTCAGCAGGGAGCGAAGGCGTATTTTTTCGTGGGGCATTGCAGTCGGAATCCGGAGTAAGTATCCCTTTAGTGTAACCGTTGATGGCACGGCTGAAGGGGAGAAAAGAAGAAGATTTACCTCTCCTTCCGGATGATTACCGTTCCGGCGCTGCCCGACAGCGCGCACGCCGGTCAGTCAGAGTTCAGTCCATATCGCTTCATCTTTCGCCACAGGGTGGTGGGACTGATGCCCAGCATCACGGCGGCACGGGCGCGATCGCCACCGGTTCTGTTGATCACCGACGCGATCAGTTTCCTCTCCTGCTTCTCCAGTAAATTCACCTCGTCACTGAGCGTGCAGGGTGACGCTTCACGCTCACCGGCAGCTGAAGAAAGGTGGCAGAGTGACTGCAATGCATCGGCATCGACTGTGCTACTCTTATGCAGCACCACCAGCCGCAGGATAGCGGCTTTCAGCTCACGGATATTGCCCGGCCACGCCGCATTATTGAGCAGGGCAACCGCTTCGTCGCTAAACGTCAGTGTCCGGTTCTGGCTGGCCAGCAGCGCGTCGACAATCAGCATAATGTCGCCCCGGCGCGCTCTCAGCGCCGGCAGCCGCAGCTCCAGAATATTGATGCGGTAAAAGAGATCCTGGCGGAACTGTCCCGCGGCCACCATCTGACTCAGGTCTTTGTTACTGGCGGTGATCAGGCTGAAACTGGCGGTGATGAGCCCCTCGCCCCCTACCCGGCTGAACCGTTTTTCCTGCAAAATACGCAGCAATTTGATCTGCACGGCGGGCGGGGCTTCGCTGATTTCGTCGATAAACACCGTGCCGTTCATCGCCATTTCGAAAATACCGGGTTTGCCGCCCCGCCGGGCACTGGTAAACGCCCCTTCAGCGTAGCCGAACAGTTCACTTTCCAGCAGGGACTCCGGAATTGCCGCGCAGTTAAGCGCAATAAAAGGCCCCGCGCTGCGTGCACTGGCGTGATGAATACTCTGGGCAAACAGCTCTTTGCCCGTGCCCGTCTCCCCGAGAATATTCACCGGCAGATCGTGAGCCGCATAAAGTCTGGCCTGCTCAATCACAGACACCATCTCAGGCGAGCGGCCCACGATGTCCGAAAAGGTGTAAACCGTGGTGAAGCTGCTGCCTGCAGGCTTTCTCGCCGGGACCGGAGCGCATCCCTCTTGCTGTCCCGCTCTGACGGCGGTGATGAGGGTATAAAAATTTTGCTGACCGGGGATATGTTTCACCGTCAGCCGGAGGGCGTCGCCCTTGATCTCATGTACCTCGTCGGTGATATCCCGCTCATTGATGATGCAGCTGAAGAGCGTTTTAAACGCGTCGTTTTTTAAAATCTTATCCCCGATCCGGCAGGGAAAAAGCGACAAACCCCGGGCGTTGATATTGATGACTTCACCGGACTGATCCAGCCACAGGATCCCTTCCCGCGACTGATTGAGGGCTGACCAGGCCATCGCCAGCTTCGTGCTCTCCCTGTTGATATATTTCAGCGTGCTCGCCGCGACATCGAGAGCCTGCTCGATCGCGATATTATCGGTATCCCCCATGATGACCTTCAGATCGTACTTTCTGGCCATTTCCGCGACGGTCAGGCCGCCAATCACCAGATCATAATCATTATCTGCCAGATTTTTGACGACGTTATCAATGTCATAGTGGTTGTAGACCTGACAGATTTTGAACTCTTCATGCGTCATGTTCTGGTAATGACGAAGAACATGGCAGAACTGCGGAAACCCGACTGCGGCGATTTTTTGTGACTTCTTGCGCGCTTCCATCAGGATACGAAATATGCCGTGCAGGTCGTGGGCGATTTCAATGACCGGAACCGCCACGTTATTCCGAAGCAGTGCCGCGGTGCCACCCCGACTGATGAGGATGCGGGTTCCTCCCTGAATCAGCTGCTGCGCTTTTTCAACCACGTCAAAATAGCGATATTCGTAAACCGGAATATCGATTTTTTTCTCAAGCAGGACATTCGAAATGCGTTGTGTGATGGTTTGTGACACCGAGAGGATCGCAATTTCGTTGTTTTTCATAGGCCATTCTGCGCCATCGTTTTACCGGAAAAGCGGCAACTTTCGTCACGCTGACAGCAACCGATGCCGCGTGACGAAACGAACAACGCCTGCGCAGGGCAATACGCAGGCAGATTTTTATGAGCGGGATTCTCAATCAGAAACGCTGGCGACGATAGACAATCTGTCCATTGCTGATGGTCGCACAGTTGTCGAGATAGTGATCGCCCGTTAAGCGTTCACCCCGGGTGTCTTCAAACACCACTTTCTCCTGCCGCAGTTTCACGATAGCGATATCGGCAAAGGCGCCGGAAGCCAGCGTGCCTGCCTCGCCCTGCATCTTCATCAGGCGTGCAGGCGTGGTGGTGACGGCGCGCACCACATCGAACAGTGACATTCCCATGTTCAGGTACTTGGACATGATAAAGGGCAGACTGAAGACCTTATCGGTGCACAGGCTATTTCGCAGGGTGAGATCGGTGCTGATGATGTCCGGATTAAACCCCTGCTCCATCGCCTTCCGCGCCACGGCAAAGTCGAAGTGCGCCACACCATTCGAACAGTCGAAAATGACGCCGCGATCCCTGGCTGCTTTGATGTCCGGAAAGAGGTCGCCGTTGTCCTGCAGGATGGCATGGCCGGTGCCGTGGAAACAGTGCGCGAAGATATCATCAGCCTGGAAATGCGTAATCAGTTCATCGGCGGGCAGACGCGAATCTGTCACATGCACGCACAGCCCGGTGTTCAGCTGACGGGCCAGTTCCACGGTGGCGAAGAAGGGATCGCCACTGAAGTGACGACCTCTGGCGATATCCTGGCTGTAACGCAGCTTCAGACCGAGAATATTGTCGCGATGTTCATTCACCGTCCGGGCAATCTTTTCCACGTTGAAGTTGGCCGGGTTAGTATTTTCCAGATACCCGGTCGGCCCACCGCCCAGCGTGGAGAGGCCGACATTGACGACGTTCAGATAGCTTTTTATCCGCGTCTGCGCCGTGTTGATGACGCTGTTACGGAACAGCCCGTAGTTCACCCAGCCGCTGCTGCCCGCATCCACAACCCCGGTCACGCCATTGGGCAGGCCGATCACATCGGGGTTAACGCTGATAGCCGTGCCCCCATGAAAAACGTGGGCATGAAAGTCAATCAGGCCCGGCAGCACCAGGCAGCCCGCCGCGTCGATAACGGTTTCCGCCTCCGGGTTGTCAACCGACTGCAGATCGACGATACGGTTGCCTGCCACCCCAACGCTCTGGTCAAGGAAGATGGCGCGTTCCGGGTCCACTACCCGACCATTTTTAATCAGAATATCCAGTTTCATTTTGCTTTTTCCTTTATCCAATACCGATCATTTTCCAGTAGGGGATCCCTATCAGGAAAAAGACCAGCACGTTGACCAGCACCATGGCGCTACCCAGTAACCAGAAGGTTTTTTGCGGGACATATCCACTTGAGAAGGTGAAGACACCCGCGCCGTTGCCGTAATGGGTCAGGAGTGCGCCATACCCGGCAGAGAAGGCCAGTGACAGTGTGATGTACATCGGGTGGGCCTGCGTGGTCATGCCCAGCGTGAATAACACCGGATAGAAAGAGACCACAAAGGCACTGTTAGAAACGAAGAAGTAACGCACCGCGAGGCTGATAAAAACCAGTACGCCAAGGGCACTGATTTCGCTGAGTTGCGACAGGTCCAGATAGTTTTTGATCACGTCGACCAGAAAGACATAGAAACCGCCTTTAGAGAGCGCGACCGCACAACCGTAAAACGCACCGTACCAGACAAAGGTCTGCCAGGCCGATTTTTCACTGGCTACATCGTTCCAGTTCAGTACGCCGAACAGCAGCAGACAGGCCAGGAATGCCAGCCCCACCGGAATGAAGGGGATCCCCGTTAAAGAGCCGGTCATCCAGCCGAGAATACCCAGCACAAAGAAGACCATCAGCAGTTTCTCTTCACGCTTTACCGGGCCCAGCTCGTGCAATCCCTGAACGGCAATGTCATTGACGTTATCGATGCTCTTCAGTTCAGGCGCATAGAGTTTATAGAGGATCCAGGGGGCCGCCAGCAGCACCAGGCCCGCCGGCAGGATGGCAGCCTTGAACCAGACCATCCAGCTGAGATTCACATTCATGATCTCATTCGCCAGCGAGACGGTAATCGAGTTGGTTGCCATCCCGGTCAGGAACAGGCTGGAGGTGCCCATCGAGACGACATACATCAGAATCGTGAGATAAGCGCCAATCCTGCGACTGCCCTTATCGGGCGTTGATCCCAGTGCTTCGGCGATGTTGCGGAAAATGGGATAGGTGATGCCGCCGGAACGCGACATGTTTGAGCCTGTGGCCGGTGCCAGCACCGTGTCGGTTACCATCATCAGGTAACCCAGTGTCAGCGTATTTTTGCCATAGCGCTGAAGCAGCAGGTAAGCAATACGTTTACCTAAGCCGTTGATCACGAAGGCTTTGCAGATGATAAAGGCACTGATGATAAACCAGACCATCGGGCTGCCAAATCCGGCAAACAGCGGGCCAGGCGCAATGAACAGTGACGCAAAGCCCAGAATAATCAGCATAATCACGGCGTCGGTGAACGGACGCAGAACCAGACCGCACAGCATCGCCAGATAGATGCCGACTAAGTGCCAGGTCTGGGCGGAGAGGCTTTCCGGGGGCGGGATAATCCAGAACAGAACGGGGAAAAAAAGGATGGGTAAGAGCTTCAGATAAAGCATGATGATATTACCTCTGCTTAGCAGCCGCGCACCGGGACGCCGGAACGCGGCTTTTCATTATTTTTAAGAATTAGCGGTAAACGTCGTCGATGAACTCAACGCCTTTTTCATCTAATGATTTTCTGACCCATGCCCGGTTTGCGGTGCCACGCTTCGCTGCGGCAACTTTACCGGCGTCAAAACTGGCGTATTCCGTCGCTTTTTCGAGCAGCGCCGCGGCATCGTTCAGCGGGACGACTATCACCCCGTCCGCATCGCCCACGATCAAATCCCCCGGACACACCGCGACACCGCCGACGGCGATGGGGGTATTGACCTCTCCCGGTCCCTCTTTAAACGGACCGGCGGGGTTTGAACCGGTGGCGAAGATGGGGAAATCGAGCACCGAGAGGGCATCAATATCCCGGACAGGCCCATCCAGCACGATGCCGGCAATTTTGCGATCGTAGTGAGCGTAAGCGATCATGATCTCCCCCATCAGCGCACGGGACCGATCGCCTTCGTTAGAGACCACAATGACATCGTTTTCTGTTGCCATATCCAGCGCCGCATGCAGCATCAGATTGTCACCGGCGCGCGCCTTCACGGTTATGGCATAGCCCGCCATGACAGGTTTCACCGGTGAAGAGATGCGCCTGATGCCGTTACCGAGTACAGCAATCCGGTTCATGGTGTCAGCAATGTTGGCCACAGGCAGCTGCTGATAGGCTTCGAGTAACGCCACGTCAAAAGCGGGGCGCTGTGTGAAAATACGGTTACCAATAGACATACGCTTCTCCTTAAAAGCCCGGCACCGGCCAGGATGGTTTTTTGCCCGATAACACTTCATCAATGCCGATGGCGGAATGCAGCGAGGCACGGTCCGTGGCTTCTTTCGTGGCGGCACCAATATGGGGGGCAATTACGACGTTACTCAGTGCAAAAATGGGATCGGCGGGATCGAACGGCTCTTTCTTCAGGACATCCAGCCCGGCTCCGGCAATCTGAGAGGTCGACAGCGCGTGATACAGCGCTTTTTCATCGACCAGCTTGCCGCGTGCGGTATTGATGAAGTAAGCCTCTGGCTTCATCAGTGAAAACTGCTTTTCACCGACAAAGTCAAAGGTCTCTTCTGTCGCCGGGCAGTGCAGCGAAACAAAATCACTCTCCCGGAAAATCCGGTCAAAATCCTGAGTTAACTCAACACCGTCCGGCACCTGAGCAGCTGTTTTGTAGGGGTCAAAAGCAATGACTTTCATGTTGAAGCCATGCAGCGCCTTCATGGCTACGCGTGAACCAATATTGCCGACGCCGATAAGGCCGAGGGTTTTCCCGTCCAGCTCAACTTTTGGCGTGCGCAGTTTTGCCCAATAATAATCTTCCAGCATCTTCTCTTCGACGAGACGGAAGTTACGTGAGCAGTGCAGCATGAAAAAAAGCGCCAGTTCAGCCACGGATATACTGTTGGCGACAGGCGCATTAAGCACCGTGACGCCGTGGCGTTTTGCCGCCTCTAAGTCAACGGTGTCATAGCCTGCGCCATGGCGTGCAACCACTTTTAATTTTTTTGCTGCGGCAAATACCCGCTCAGACATTTTTGAAAGTCGAACAATAATTCCGTCGCAGTCAGGGATATCGCGAATGATATCCTCCTCTTCCATGCCGGAACCGGTAATGAGTTCGTAGCCACGACTCTCCAGATAGTCCCGCCCTTCCTTCATGATCTCCTGCGGAAGCAGAATTTTATAGCTCATTTAAGGTACTCCCTTGTGGTTTCTTTCCCCGGCTGTTGCAGAGGTCATGCCAGAATGAAAAAGACACACAAACGAAAATAATTAAGATTATGAAAAATAATATTTTTTTATTTTAATGTTAGCTGACACGCCGCTTTAAAAGAGTGACAACAGTCTCACCCTGCACAATGGAAAAATAAGCACATTTCAGAGTGAAAAGAAAAAATTTCAATATGAAATAACCACTACGTTAATAGCTGGTTAATTAAATTTTCTTATTTTTTCTGACTGGTTAAAGGAAGGTAGATCAGATTAATGAAGGGATAAATTATAACGCTGTTAATGTTATTTCCAGACCACCGACAACAGGAAAGAAATAAAGATCTCTTTTTCCTGCAATAATGAAAAAGGAAAAGTTTTTTCGTTTCGGGTTGCGCTCAGAGGTGACAGATAAAAATTTTCATTCCGTTCAACTTTTTTGAGCGCTGATGACAGGCGCTTCATTGAAAAATTGGATGGGGCTATTTCTGCCCCACCCATCATTTTTTCAGATACAGATGAACGGTACTGGCTGGCGAGAGCGTGATAACGTCATCAATCAGGTTACGTTAACGCCAGAATGACTTAATATAAGAACGGCTGCTGAGTCTTTTAATAAAATGGTAGGGACAGGTAAAACGCTGCCCGTCCCACTCAAGATTAAACCACTGAAACTCATCATCTTTTATTTTATCCACCAGGCTCATCGCCTGCATCGGCGTCTGAAAAGCATAAGCTTTCATCACGCCCTCTTTGGTGCATAAATCAATATGAACCATGGAACCCCCTGCTGTGTAAAAAAGGCACGCTTTATAATTATGGAATAGCCTTTAAAGCATAATGCAGGATCCGCCCGCCGATTATCTGAATCTGTAATATTTACGTAAAAGATAAAACAAAGTATTTTTTTGGGCAAACCCGCCTTATTGCATCAATTAATTTGACGATGCAGACATAACAGGGCCGGATGTGAATAGACGCCCCTTGTCGCGATTGACGACAGCACAGATAACACGCTCATCCGCGCATTTTTTTGGCCTGCCGTTCCGGCTTCAGATGCGCGCCCGCTCGGGCAGAGCGTCACCGATGCTGTCGGGATGGTCAAAAACAGAGCATATCGTTACACTCTCAGCAGCCTTCTCTGCGAACCGGCACGGCTCAGACGTTCCCTTACGGCAGGCAATAAGGACTCTTATGCTGGATTACATGGTGTCGCTCTACCGTACTGTTCCTGTCTCGTCGGACTGTCTCAGCGCCTGGCTTGCCCGCTGGCTGGCCCGGGAGCAGAGTCGCTGCCACGATCATCACTTTTCCGCCGCGTTTCCCTGGCGTGAAACCGGCCTGCCCCAGCACACCTTTTTGCAGCGGGAACTGACGATAAACGGCCAGCGCTATCTCACCGGGCCGCGCTATCTGGGAGGAGACCTGGCTCAGACCTTCATTGATGTCATCGCACGTGATGGCGCGCTGGATTTTGCGGCGGCTGACGCCATCATGCGGGCGTGGCAGGTGCTGAATCCGCTCAGGCTGCGGGTCCTGTTGCCTGTGACTCACGCTGAAATCGGCTTTACTGACCAGCTGCTTTTTCTCAGCGATCCCGCTTCGCTGCCGCAACCTGTCACAGGCGAACTGTCTCTGGTCACCGCCAGCCGGCGCGATTTTCCCGCCTGTCTCGCGGCGATCCATCACGCCTATCGCGTCAGCAGGCAGACCCTGCCGCATCTCCGCGATCAGTTACAGGCTACCAGCAAGCAGGAGTTACGGGAGGATATCGCTGACGGGCACGTCCGTCTGATTGTCTGGCAGGAGAGGATGGCTGGACTGATTATTTGTGTGCCACGGCAAACGGCGTTTATTGAAGGCTTCCAGATTATGGATGAAGTTATTATCCCTGCCTGTCAGGGCCGGGGGCTTGCCGCGAGCGCGCAGCGGCTTTTGCTGCGGCAGCTTCATCTGCACCATGGCGAGCGCGCGCTGCTGACAGGCACGATTCTGCCAGGCAACCTTCCTTCTTTACGAACGGCCTGCAATGCCGGACGACGCTGCGTGCTGAAGTATCAGTTTTTTACCCCCGCCGATTTACGTACAGGCGGTCTGATCTGCTGAGGTCACCACAAGGCGAGCGCAATCAGCTTATCCTGCAGCCGGTAAACCCGCTGCTTCAGACTCAGGCTCTCTTCAGCACCGATCAGGTTAGCCTCATAAGCCGCATTGATTTTTTCCAGCGCGCTTTTGGTGCTATTTTTCAGTCCTTCATGCCAGTTCGCTTCTGAGCGGCTGGCTGCCTGCTTCTCCAGCTTTCTCACATATTCCGCGACGTTTTTGTTCGCGGAAAACAGGTTACTCACGGCCCTATCTCCCTCTTTTTGCTGCTGAAAAAGTCCCTCCCGGCGGCGCCAGGTCTCTGTTCCGGAATGCCAGAATGCGTCTCTGCACTGGCTATCCGGCAGGCATCCTGACCTCTTTCTGAGATCGCAGCTTTGATCTGACTGACGCGGCTTCGCTCGCATAATCCCCCGCACTGTCCTTAACTCAAATCCTGTAATCCCGTTCCACTGAGAACTCCCGGAGGACGTTTTGACAACCACATCTGAGACAACGACCAGTGACAATACCCTCACGCTCCGGCGCTGGATAACGATCGGCCTGCCCGCAACCGAGCTTTTTGCCCTGTGGCTTGAGCCGGATACCCTGCCCCGGATTATGAGCCACTTCGCCAGCGTGACACCGGTGAATAAAAGCGATGCGCACTGGCAGGTTGAAGGGCCTCTCGGCAGGCATTACCGCTGGGAAAGCCGGATTGTTGAAGCGCAGCCGGGTGAAGTCATCGCCTGGCGTTCGCTGGACGGCGCGGACATTCCTAACGAAGGTGAACTGCGTTTTCGCCCGGCGCCGGGTGAATGGGGGACCGAACTCGCCCTGACGCTGCAGTTCACCCCGCCGGGCGGGGCACTGGGGAAAAAGGTGACCACGTTATTCGATCTGCTGCCGAAAGAGGTGGCCAGCAAAGCGTTACATCGCTTCAAGAGCCTGGCTGAAACCGGTGAAATTCCCACGCTGGAGGGACAGCCTGCGGGCCGCCATGCCAGCCGTAAGGATAAGGAGAAATAGATGCGCGCACTCTGCTGGAATGGCGTCAACGATCTCAGCGTTGAAACGGTGGCCGATCCTGGTCTGATTAACCCTCACGATGCCATCATACGGGTCAGGCTTACCACAACCTGCGGCTCCGATCTCCACGTCATTGACGGTCTGATCCCGACGATGCGCGAGGGGGATATCCTGGGCCATGAATTTATGGGCGAGGTCGTCGAGGTCGGCAGCGCGGTGAAAAATATCCGCCGCGGTGACCGGGTGGTCGTCCCCTCCTTCATCTCCTGCGGCTCCTGCTGGTATTGCCAGCAACAGCTCCCCTCCTGCTGTGACAACACACATCCGCAGTGGGAAAAAGGGGAGACGGCGCTGGGCCATCCGACCGGCGGAATTTACGCTTACAGCCATGCTTTTGGCGGCTATGCGGGCTCGCATGCGGAGTATGTCCGCGTCCCCTTTGCCGACAATGACTGCTTTGTCGTTCCCGACGGTGTCACCGATGAGCAGGCGCTGTTCCTCTCCGATGCGACACCAACCGGCTACATGGGTGCCGATTTCTGCAACATCCATCCGGGTGACACGGTGGTGGTCTGGGGCTGTGGCGGCGTCGGCCTGATGGCTCAGCAGAGTGCCTGGCTGATGGGAGCACATCAGGTCATCGGTATCGATCGCTATCCTGAGCGGCTGGCGATGGCGCGGGACTTTGCAGGCAGCATCGCGCTGGATTACACCTCGGTCGATATCCACGAAGCCCTGCTGGAACTGACCGGCGGCCGCGGCCCGGACAGCTGTATCGATGCGGTCGGCATGGAGGCCAGGGGGGAAGGCTTAAGTCAGGTCTACGACAAGACGAAACAGATGCTGCATCTTGAAACGGATGTGGGTGCCGCCCTGCGTCAGGCACTCTACAGCTGCCGCAAAGGCGGCAACATCGCTATCCTGGGCGTGTATGGCGTGATGGATAAGTTTCCACTGGGGCTGATGATCAACAAGAGTCTGACCATCCGCACCGCCCAGCAGCACGGGCAACGCTATATGCACAGGCTGCTGGAGCATGTTGCGCAGAATGAACTCAACCCGGCGTTTATGGCGACGCATCGCTTCCCGCTGGAAGAAGCGCCGCGCGGCTATGAGATGTTTAAGCATAAAGAAGATGGCTGTGTTCGTGCCGTCTTTGTTCCCTGAGAACAGGATGCACCTGACCGATCCGGGCGGCTGAGCCGCCCTTTTCTCTTTATCCCCCACGCTTACCTCAACGTCCGATTATCCTTTTATGGCAGCCCGTTCCCCTGACCAGAGCGGAAGCTGACCGATCAGGATGGCAGATTCATATGAATTTTTTATGAACCTGAAAGCCAAAAAACGATGTTAAATGAATAACCTGCCTGAATGTTGCCGGTACCGCCATCATTCACATTTTGTAAAAATATTAATCACACTACGTTATCGTTTCATGCATAAATTAGTGCCACTTTTCACTCATGGAGCAGGCAAATGACGCAGTTTGTAGCGATTTTTTTCTCTTCACTCTTTATGTGCAGCAACGTTTTCGCCGGGTCGGTCTCTTCCGTCTCACTCGGGGCCATTTCAACCGCCCTGAATGAACGTATGCAGGTCATGAAAGCCGTGGCAGGTTATAAAGCGCAGCATCATTTACCCGTGGAGGATCTGCCCCGGGAGCAGGTGGTACTTGAGAACATGCTGCACAATGCGCAGCAGGAAGGACTTGAGCCGGAATCGGTGGAACCTTTTATTCACGCCCTGATGAATGCCAGTAAAGCCATTCAGTATCGCTATCGGGCTGACTGGCTTTCCACGCCGGATAGCCTGCAGGCTGTTCCGGATCTGGCAGAGACCCGGCAGCAGATACAACGGCTGGATACACAGTTACTGACGGCGATCAGTCAGCGGCTGATGGCAGGCACCCTGGCTGACGCCGACAGAGCCTGGCTGCTCTCGCAGCTCGCGGCCCCCCACCTCAGTGAGGCGGACAAAAACAGCCTCATGACCTCCCTTTCCCGCATTCAGCGCAGGCATTAGGCGGAGGGCATCACGCAGACCCTGCAGAACGTTCTGCCCCCAAGGGCGAATCTCAGGATGCGTCACCGGTCAAAAGTGAGAACGTTACAGGCAACAGCCCTGTTGTGACTTTTCACTCTGAAGAATAGCGGCAAATGCTGTTCGCGAAAGGATGCGTTTACATCAATGCAGGCATAAGAGCCTGTTGTCCGACAGGCTCTTATGCAGAGTGTTAGCAATGCCAGGATCGATGATCAGTGCAGGAGTGAATTAATAATCAAACATCCCGGCGGGGATTTTATGACTCTCTTTTGTATCAGCGTAAGTTCGCGCAGTCTGGTAATCAATCACTGGAATGGGCCAGGTGGGGGCCTTACCTTCATACATCTCGGCAACCCCCATAGCAGCCATGTAAGAAGCCCGGATGGCGGCTTCAGCCGTATTGCCTCCCACGTGCGGGGTGATGAGCACATTATCCAGTGCCGCCAGAGGGTTATCCGGATGCATCGGCTCATGAGCAATGACATCCAGTCCTGCGCCAGCGATGATGCCATTTTTACAGGCTTCAACCAGATCGTCTTCATTGACCAACCCACCGCGCGCGGTATTGATCAGAAAAGCACCCGGTTTCATCATCGCTAACTTTTCTTTGTTAATCATATTGTGCGTCACTGAGGTATCGGGGGCGTGCAGTGAGACGTAATCACTCTCCGTAAAAATTCTCTCCAGGTCTCTTACGACCTCAACCCCATCAGGAAAATCTTTAGCAGGCTTGTAAGGGTCGTAACAAAGCACGTTCATTTCCATCGCCAGACAACGTTTAGCGGTCCGGCTGCCTATGTTTCCGCACCCGATGATCCCCACGGTTTTGCCGTTTAAGGTTGTCATCGGCGTTTTTAATTTTGCCGCATAGTAGTCGACCGGCAGCATGGCACGAAGACGGCTGACATTGCGGCTCATATAAAGCATGAGTAACAACGCCGTCTCCGCAACGGATGTACTGTTCGCAACAGGCGCATAGAGGCATTTGACACCAAAGTCATCAGCAGCCTTCAAATCAACCGCATCAAACCCGGCACCATGCCGGACGAGGACTTTTAAATTCGGTGCTGCCGCCTCAAACACTTTGCGAGACATTTTGGTCACACGAACAATGATGGCATCCGGCTGGTGTAACTGCATGTCTGCAATCACGTCGTCGGTTTCAAAGCCACGCCCGTCAATTAACGTATGCCCCTGCCGTTCAAGCAGAAGTCGTCCATCCTGTTTCAATTCCTGTGGCAAAAGCACTTTCCAGCCCATAATAAAACCTCGTTATTTATAGATTACAGTATGCCTATCAATTTCCAGTAGGGAAGACCGACAGTAAAGAGCATTAAAGAAATAAGGATGAGTATTATCGTGCCTTTTGTATACCAGTCCTTTTGGCTGACATAGCCGTTCCCGTATAAATAAATACTTGCCCCGTTTCCGTAATTACAAAGCAGAGCACCGTATGCGCCAAAGAAGACCAGCATCAACGACAGGGCCATCATATTGACCTGGGTCGCTTTGGCTAAGGTCAGCACCACTGGATATATGGAAACGATATAAGCGGAGTTCGAAACAAAAAAATACTTCACGACCAGACTGAGTAATACCAGAATCACCAGAACCAGAGAGCCGCTAATCGCGTTAAGATTCAGATACAGCTGAAGCTGTGACGCAATCCAGGTATAGAATCCGCCATCATTTAACGCCACGGTCAGACTGTAAAAAGCACCAAACCAGGTAAACATGTTCCAGGCGCCTTTTTCAGCCATCAGGTCATCCCAGTTTAACAATCCAAACACCAGCTCCAGCGCTAACCAGATAAAGGCAACAATATAGAGTCCCATGCCAATCTTATAGCCAATACTCCATCCCAGAATGGCACAGATAAAAAGCACAAACATGATCTTTTCATCCCGCTTCATGGGGCCCATTTCCGCAATCTTTTGCAGAACGATGGGTTTTATATTTCCCAGGTCACGCATTTCGGGTGGGAATAACTTGTAGACCACAATGGGGCTGAGAAAAAGAATCAGTAAACCGGGGACCAGAGCGGCTTTGAACCACAGCGCCCACGTTAACTCAATCCCAACAACATTGTTTATCGTCGATGCAATCACGGCATTGGATGCCATTCCGGTTAAAAACAGCGCCGCTGTTGACATGGTAACGACGTGCTGTAAGAGCTCAAGATATGCGCCCAGTTTTCGGGGATTTTTGTCGGGATGGGAATCCAGCGCTTCCGATAAGCCCCTGAATATCGGGAAGACAATCGCAGACCGTGATGTGTTAGATCCCGTTGCCGGGCTCAATATCAGATCGCATATCAGCATGACATAACCCAGGCCAAGCGACGAACGGCCAAAGGAGGTGTTGCCGAATTTAGAAAGTAAAATGTATGCCATGCGTTTACCCAGCCCATTTTTCCTGAATGCGCTGCAAGCCAGTAACACGGCCAGGATAAACCAGACGTTTTGTTGTCCCCATCCGTAAAAAAGCGCGTTGGGATCTTTCACGAAAAAAGCCCCAAGCCCTACGATAATCAGGCTGATAATGGGCTCGGAAAACGGCTTCAGAATGAGTCCACACATCAGCGCAAGGCATAAGCCCGCCATGTGCCATGTATTAATATCCAGTCCGTCAGGACAGGGTAGCGTCCAGAATAACGCAGGGAAAATAACGACCGGAATAAGCTTTGCTATCTTGCTTTTCATTTTTCGTTCTTCCTGGTTTTATTTTATTACTCATAGTGATTATCAATAATCTCTACATTCTTTCTTTCCATTAAATCGTCTACCCATTGACGATCAACCGTACCGGCTGCGGAATTGACGGCTTTTTCTTTATCTTTCTCAGATAATATTTTTGATCTTTCCAGAACAGAGTAAGCGTCGTCTTTCGGAATGACGATGACGCCATCCCTGTCACCCAGGATGATATCGCCAGGATTGACCATGATACCGCCACAGGAAATCGGGACATTAACTTCTCCGGGGCCCTCTTTGTAAGGTCCCGAGGGGGTGGTTCCGGTTGCATAGAGAGGTAATGTTCCCTGAGAGAGAATATCAATGTCTCTGACCGGGCCATCGATAACAATCCCCTCTATTTTTTTGAATCCCTGTAAATAATTAAACATGATTTCACCCATGATAGCCCGGCTCCGTTCCCCCTCATTGGAAACAACAATCACATCGCCAGGTTGTGAAATATTCATCGCTTTATGGAGCATCATGTTGTCACCCGCTCGGGCTTTGACCGTCAATGCAACCCCGCACATAATTCTGCCGGAGGGGTTCGACATCAGTCTGATTTGCGGGTTCATTCCGCATAATCTCCCCATGCAATCCGCCACATTTGCGGCTGCAATTTTACTGAAAGCTTTAACCAGTTCAGGATCCGGCAATTTTCTCCTGGTGAAAACGCGATTACCCACTGACATGAGCGACTCCTTATTAATATGATCTGTTTCTGACGTTTTATTTTTCAGTAAGACAAATATCTGTTCCGGCATGAACAAAATGGACATCAGCATCCATCATGTCTGCATAGAATAAAATCATCCCCTCAATGCCCTGAGGGATAACTTTGGATTGTCCTGAATGCGCGACGACCAATGCCGTAATTGCTTCCGGAAGTCGGTATTTATGGGTGTAATAGCCACTTAAAAAGCCATGCTGATAAAGCTTACCTGTTTGACTTTTTTTACTGGTGCCCGGCCCACCCGCCCCCATCTCCATCTCCATCTCTTCCAGCTTGCATACGTCATGCAGTACAGCGGAAACAATCAGAATATCGGTGTCAACTTCATACCCGAATTTTTTCTGGATATTCCGGGCAATAAGCAGGACATTGTCCGTGACATTCTCGGTGTGCTTAACCAAAGAAACATCCGGTGCTCTGATTGCAAACTGTGCATCTTCAATGTTCTCCCATGCACTGTTCCGAAATGCCTCAACCCAGATTTCACATGCAGCATCCGCAAGCCTTCTGTTTTTGACTGCTGCTAACTGAGGGAAAAACTCTTTTATCTTTTCAATAGTGATTTCGCACATTTCCTGCCTCACAAAGTCCTGTCAGATAATAAAGAAGAACCTTCACCCTATCGGAAACCGGGTGAATATAATGATCTTGCGGGCATTCTATTTTTTAATACGCACCAACAGAAACAATATTTTATTTATTTCCGACAAAGAAATGTTGTTTATGCATTATTTAAAATTAATTTAACTATTCTGCAATAAGGCCTTCGTTAATCACGCTTAAGCCGTCAATATAAAACGGTGAGATTTGCAATTAACCTCACAGAAATTCCGGAGTCTGGTTTATAATAAAACCGTCAACTCCGTTACTGGAAGGCTTATCACCACGCGGGTTGCGTCAGCGATGCCGTGAAAAAGGTCCGGGCGTACCAAATAGCGCCGTTGTCCTGGAGATGAAGTCACGCGCATAGCGTGATAGATAGCGGTTTTTGTGGTAAATAATGCTCAGCGGACTGAAAACATAGTCATTCTGAAGAAGAACGGGCAGAAACACACCTTCCGGATAGCGTTCCTGTAAGGAGGGTATTCTTATTTCAGTCAGAAAAAAGACACCAAATTCAAACAGGGCAAGCATAACATCGATGGAGTCAACCTCAAATATTCTCCGCGGTTCAAATCCCGCCTCCTCAAAGCATGCGTTAACAATTTTGTGCAGCCGGTAATCCGATTTAAAACAGATAAAGGGAAAGTCTTTGAATTTATCAAGCGTCGTGCCCTGCTGGCATCCTGCGATAAAATTATCCGTGTCACTGCCAAAATGCTCAATCAGCAGATTTTTATTTACGGCAAGATAGAGCCTGTCGTTCATCAATGGGATGGTTTTTAACAGGGGGTCATCCCCTTGTTTTATCCCGACAAAAAAATCCAGCTCTCCGGACATCAGCATCTGTTCCATCCTGGCTGATTTTTCGTTTGTCAGGTTTATCGTAATGTTGGGCCATTTTTTTATATAATCCGGCAGAACCATAGGAAGCCAGTAACGTCCTCTGTAGGGCGTCGCCCCGATATATAACGTGCCAATATGATGATGCTTAATATCGCTTAATCGCGATGAGATATTATCGCTCTCCATCAGTATCTTTATCGCAGAATCATACAGCGCGCTGCCAGCCTGAGTGAGTTTAATCTGCGGTTTTCTGTGGAAGAGAATCGTATCATAATAATCCTCTAATTTTTTTATGTGTACACTGAGATTTTGCTGAGAGGTTGAAAGATTTTGTGCAGCCCTGGTAAAATTTAAATTTTCAGCCAGCTCAACAAAGTATCGCATGCTGATTAAGTTCATCATGACCTCCCTGTAAGCCTGTAACCAGCGCGTTTTACTCGTCTGATTTACGGCAGTCTGCGTGCATTGAAATGCTGAAGATAATGATTAAAAATTCAAAGTTGATAAAAGAGATGATGATTTTATATTTGCAAGTAAATGAGGTTAAACATCGTTAACTTTTTTGCATCATCTTCTTTGAATTATCGATTGCCATTATATTTTTTCTCGCGCGCTGTGTCCCCCGACAACCTGAGCTGAAGCGATGGTTTTTTTAATACGTGTGAGCGATGGCTCGTTATGCATTACCCGATACCGGCTGTACCCTTATCCGGTGCCGCAGTCTCAGGGTGAATGCACAGTGCATTACGCACCTTAAGAGGTCGCCGTATCGTTATAACGATACGGCGAAAATGATCTGGCGGGGGGGAAATGACGTTGTGTGCCTCTGTGAAGCAGAGAACAGCGATCTCAGGTGCTGGATCTGACCCGCATCCGTTAACCGCGCAGCCGCAGTGTGGCCGGCAAGACCAGCTGACTCGCGGTGGGGTCGTCTCCCCGGATCAGGGTGGTCAGCATGGAGAAACAGGCCTGCGCCAGTGCCGGAACATTCTGCTCTACCGTATCGATCGGAATGGAGAGCGAATCATACAGATAGTGATCGTCAAAACTGGCGATGCGGATATCGCGGGTCAGCAGGTGATGCTCGCTCATGTAGCGCAGCACCCCTTCCAGCAGACCACAGGCGGCGGTGAACATCGCTTTAGGAGGACGTCCCAGCCGGTCACACAAGGCCGAAAACATCTCATAGCCGCTGCCGGGATGGTAGTTACCCTGAATAATCCACTCCGGCTGCAGGGTCACCCCCGCGCGCGCCAGCCCCTGCCGGAATCCCGACAGACGATCCTGGGTGGGCGACAGCGCAGACTGTCCGCCAAGGAAGTAGATCTCTTCCGGACAGGCGCGCGCCAGTTTTTCAACGAGATCGGCGGTAGGGTTGACCGAGTCGGTGATCACCCAGGGAAGCGCGGTGTTGTTCATGTGGCGATCAAACAGCAGTACCGGTAACTGTTCGCTGAGGCTGACATAGTCACTGTCATCCAGCATGCTGGAGGCGACAATCAGCCCATCGACCTGACGGGCAACCAGGTTATTCACGACCACCCTCTCCTGAGCACCATTTTCATCGGTACAGGAGATCAGCAGTTGGAGACCGGCTGCCCGGCAGAGGTTTTCCAGCGCATGCGAAAAGGCGGCGAAACCGTGGTTAGTGATCTCCGGCACCACCAGCCCCAGCGTGTGGCTGCGGGCATCATGCAGCATCCGGGCGTGGATGCTGGGCTGATAATGGTGTTCACGGGCCAGCGTCAGAACCCGCTCACGCGTCTCCTTTGCCACCCGTAACTCTTCGCCACGGCCGTTAAGCACCAGGCTGGCAGTGGCTTTTGAAACGCCAGCCAGCCCGGCAATGTCACTGATGGTAACGCGTTTGGTTTTTCTCACGGCAGGACACGGTTGATGGAACAGGCCGTTATTCTACCATGCAGCGACGCAACGACCAGTAGCGGGCCGTCAGTTCTGCGCCTCCGCGCAGGGTGAGCTTCGCCGCCGTGTCCGGAAAATAGCGGCTGCTCATCACGCCCTCTCCGTCATTGATGAAGATCTCCACGCTGGAGTGGTCGCAGAGGATCTGCAACCGGCGGGCTGCCCCTGTCCAGTAGCGGAAGATCCACTCGCCCGACACCAGACTGCGACGGGCAAGCCGCAGTTCATCCTGCTGCCACGACAGGATCAGCGTATCGGCAAAATTGAGTTCGATATCTCCCTGACTCTCCAGCATCAGCTCCAGTCGCGCGGCGGCGATCGGTGGCATGTCATCAGCGCGACCCTGATAGTGCTGCTCCGCTTCGCGCAGCGCCTGCAGTTCGGCAACCGGCTGCTGACAGAGCCGCCCGTTGCGTGAGCTCAGTTCACGCAGGCAGGTCATCTGGTGGATCCAGCGATGCGCGACCGTCGGCTGGGCCATCTCCTCGCCATCCGGCGTCCCCATCCAGCCCACCAGCAGACGCCGTCCGTCCGCAGTAAGCGTGGTCTGCGGCGCATAAAATTCAAACCCGGCATCCATTTCATTCAGCGGGCCGTGGGTGTATTCAGCCTGCTCATAATCCAGAGAGCCGCTCAGCCAGGCGCAGGCGTGGCTGGTCAGGTAGCGTTTTTCTTCCGGCGCCACGCCCTGCGGACAGCAGATCAGATAGGTGCTGTCGCCCAGCGTGAACATATCCGGGCATTCCCACATGTAGCCCGCAGCACCCAGTCCCCCCCGCTCGCTGCCCGCTATTTCGCCGAGAGAGTGCCACGCGCGCAGATCGTCAGAACGCAGTAACAGCACCCTGCCCTGCCGCTGCGTGGTCTGCGCCGCCAGAACCATGTACCAGTGGTTTTCGTGCCGCCACACTTTAGGATCGCGGACGTGGCCGGTGTAGCCCTCCGGCACGGCAATGACCGGGCCGAGTTTGTCGAATCCCCCTGCGCTGTTCTGCTGCGCCAGGCACTGCCACGCGGTGCGCGAGCCATCCTCAAATTTGACGTTACCGGTGTAGATCAGCGTCAGCACGCCGTTCTCCTCCACTGCGCTGCCGGAGTAGCAACCGCTGCGGTCATACTCCTCATCAGGCATCAGGGCAATGGGCTGATGCTGCCAGTGCAGCAGATCCGCTGAGCGCCAGTGACCCCAGCACTTATGCTGATGTGCACACCCCAGCGGGTTCCACTGGTAAAAGAGATGATAGTGTCCGTCAAAATGGATAAAGCCGTTAGGATCGTTGAGCAGCCCGGTCACCGGTGCCAGATGCCAGCCGGGATAGTGGCGGTCGCTGAGCGCCGCGGGCATACCCTGCATGACCGCCTGCAGGATGGCGGCCAGACGTGTTGATGCGCTCATTATTCCGCGTCCGTTTTATATTTGAGCAGGTAAGAGATCACAAACGCCGAAATGAAGGCGATGGCGATACCGATAATATAGTTCAGCAGCGATCCGGCCTGCACGATGGCCATGCCTGGCAGACCGGTCAGGCCGACGGCGGTCATGTAGACGTGCACCGAAACCACCCAGGCTCCCCCCAGCGCGCCCCCGACCAGGCCGGCAATGAAAGGTTTCATAAAGCGCAGGTTAATACCAAAGATCGCGGCTTCCGTGATCCCCAGCAGCGCAGAGAACGCGGAGGGCAGCGAAATCGCTTTGATTTTTGCATCGCGGGTTTTAAACCACACCGCCAGGCAGGCACCGCCCTGAGCGACATTCGCCATCGCCCAGACAGGCAGCAGGAAGTTTACCCCGATGGAGGGGTTACCCAGCAGCCCCGCCTCGATAGCGTGAAAGCTGTGATGCACGCCGGTAATGACGATCACGGAATAGAGTCCGCCGAACACCAGGCCTGCCAGCCAGCCTGCGTGTGCGATCAGGGTGCTGAGCACAAAGGAGATGCCATCACCCAGCATACGGCCAGCCGGACCGATGATCAGCAGCGCAATGAAGCCGGACAGAATCACCGTCAGAAACGGGGTCAGGATCAGATCGAGGGCATCCGGAATAACCCGGCGCAGCTGCTTTTCCAGCATACTCATAAACCACACTGCCAGCAGCACCGGGAATACCGTCCCCTGATAGCCGATCATCGCCACTTCAAAACCAAAGAAGTTCATGGTGTGGAAACCGGACGCGACCCCCCAGGCGTTAGTCAGGGCCGGATGCGTCAGGATGCCGCCGAGGGTCGCGCCGAGAAAGGGGTTACCGCCAAACTCGCGCGCCGCCGTAAAGCCAATCAGGATCGGCAGGATAATAAAGGCCGCCGAGCTGCACATATCGAGCATGCTATAGAGCGCATTCTCCGGGTTAACCCAGCCGTAGGTTTTGACCATCCCCAGCAGGCCCATCAGCAGCCCCGACGCCACAATGGCCGGAATGATCGGCACAAAGATGTTCGACAACAGACGGGCGATTCGCTGGAAAGGGTTGAGCTTACGGGCCGCAATATCCGCCGCCTCCGACTTGCTCGATTCGCTGATGCCCGCCTCGGCGATGAACGCCGCATACACCTTGTTCACCACGCCGGTGCCAAAGATCACCTGAAGCTGTCCCGCATTGCGGAAGCACCCCTTTACCCCCTCAATCCGGCCAATGGCAGCGGTGTCCGCCAGCGCATCATCGGCCAGCACCAGCCTCAGCCGGGTAGCGCAGTGTGCGGCACTGGCGATGTTCGCTTTGCCACCCAGCAGGGGCAGGAGTGCCCGGGAAATCTTCACATAGTCCATACATACCTCTGTCTTGTTATGTTTTTATCCGCGTGACTATCCGGCCCCGGATGCGGGGCCAGCCGGTCAGAACCAGGTTTCCATCTGAACGCCGAAGTTCCATTCGCCACCGGCATCAAACCCTTTACTGCCGAAGGCGTCGTCACTGGCATAGTTATCCAGCCGGTGATCCCAGTCCATCCAGGTAGCAAAGAGCCGGATTTCCGGGCGCTTGAGGAAGTCACCGACATCACCGGCTTTCAGCGTGGGCGCCACGGTGAGCTTGGTGAAGCTGCCGCTGACCGCGTTGCGATTGTTATACCCCTGCGGACGCAGATCCATGTACTGATAGGAGCCCTCATACTGCATCTCAAAGTTCTGCGTGATCTCCTGAATCAGCCGCAGGTTGACCGTCGCCCAGTCGTAGCTGTCCCCTCTGACGTAACGGTCGTCACTGCGCTGCGCCAGTAAAGCAGGCGCAATGTGCCAGCCTCCGCCCAGCGGCGTGATGCCGTAACTTGCCAGACGCCAGGTGCTGGCCTCCGGCAGCAGTGCGCCGTCAGAGCCAATGGATTTCACCTCCGCCCCCAGTCCGTGACCGTAAAGCAGTGCAGTTTTCGACGAACCGTCTGTCAGCCCATAGAAGCTGTCGTTGTGCAGGCCCAGCAGCGCGTGGACGCCGGTATTGGCTGCATCGCTTTTGACTTTGTTACCCTCAATATCCCGGCGGTCATCGTTATCCTTTGCCCGCAGGCCGCTGACCATCATCTGCACCGGACCGACAAAGTTGTTCAGTGACAGGATGTAGTTCTGCGCGGTGTTTTCGTTGTTTTCAATGTCGCCAAAAGTACGGCCATAGAGAGAGAGGTTGCTGCGCGCCTGATCGCTCCATTTCATGTCATAGATACCGGCACCGGTTCCGGCAAGGAACACCACATCGGAGTCGATCCAGTGGATATCAAAGTTATCACGGTCAAAACGCTTACCGGCCCAGACGGTGGCGTTGTCGAAGGCGCCGGTAAAAGTAGGCAGCTGGCCCAGTTCGACAAACGCCTGACGCAGATTGAGGTCGCTGCTGGCTGCCGTCCAGTCGTTATAGGTTCGCTGCCCGTCGGCCAGCATCGCTTTGAAACGGGTTGTGGCCCCGCTGGCCAGCGTCTGCTTATGCTCCAGATTCAGCTCAACGTAGGTGTCCGGTTCATTACCCAGACGACCAACGTGACCGCCGGTCTCCCCGGCGGGGGTTACGGTCGGACCGCCCTGGGTTTTCGCGGCTGAACTGTTCATCAGAAGGCCGGATCGGGCATAGCCGTGAAATTCAAAGCCGCCTTCATCGGCCGAATGCTGCTCCAGCTTCGCGGTGCGCTGTTCGACCTGAGCGGCAGAGGCCTGATTCTGCTGCTGAACCGCCGCCAGCTGCTGAGCCTGCTTCTCAGCAGCCCGCGCGCGGGTTTCGGCGGCATCCGCCCGCTGCTCGGCCGCCTGAAGCCGCTGCTCCATGGCTGCCAGACGGGCTTCGATACTGCTCATGCTGGAATCGGCCCAGACGGGAGAGGAAAGCAACAGGGTAGAAAGGGTCACTGCAATGGTGCTTTTTTTCATTTTTTTATGTCCCTGAGAGGAGGCTATCACCACCGGCTTTTTGCTAAACCGGTTTAGGCCAAATCATAGCCACGGGTAATTTCCCTTCGCAACGAAAATAGCTAAACCGGTTTAGTGATTGTGAGATAGTTCGCAAAACAGGGGTAAAAAAGCAGGGATTACTCCGTCAGTTCGTGAAGCTGGTGGAGCCAGGGGAGTGCAGTCATGGCACCTTTAGCCGTGGTAGCGAGTGCCCCGCAGCGCTGGGCACTCGCCAGCGCGCGGGCCAGCTGCGATTCATTGGCGGGCAGACCCGACTTTGCGAGTTCCCACAATAACCCCGCCACGAAGGCATCGCCTGCGCCCGTCGTATCGACACTGACCACAGGGGAGGTGCTGTAGTGCGCAACCCGGCCCTGATAACAGGCCAGCACCCCTTCCCTGCCCCGCGTCACCAGCAACAAATTGATCTGATAACGCGATGCCAGTTGCATCATGCGCCCGGCCGCTTCACCCTCCGGACAGAGAAAATCAAGCTCTTCATCTGACAGTTTAACGACGTCGGCGTGGCTGAGCGCCTCGCTCACCACCGCCTGCAGCAGTGCGGGATCGGGCCAGAGGTCGTGGCGCAGATTCAAATCAAAACTGACATGCCCGCCTTCGGCCCGGATCTGTTCCATCGCCTTCAGCGTGGTGGTGCGCGAAGGCTCTGCCGCTAAGGCGATGGAACAGCAGTGCAGCCACTCCCCGCGGCCGAACGCAGGCAGGTCGCCCGGTTCAAGAAACAGGTCGGCGCTTGGCCGCACCATAAAGGTAAAGGAGCGTTCGCCCTGTTCATCCAGCCCGACCACCACCGTCGAGGTGCGGTGCCGGGGATCGTTTATCATGGCCCCGGTGTCGACCTGCTCTTCCTGCAGCGTCTGCCGCATGAATTCACCAAAGGGATCCGAGCCAACCCGGCCGATAAACGCGCTGTTTCCCCCCAGACGCGCGACGCCCACTGCGACGTTGGCGGGCGCCCCGCCCGGACACTGCATTAACCGACCCGGCATTTCGGGAAGTAAATCCACCACGGCATCGCCGAGGCACCACACGCGAACTGACATACAGACTCCTTTAATCAGACCTGAACGCTAAACCGTTTTAGCTATAGCGGTAAACGATGCCGACTTCAAGTGTTCTTCTGCTGGAGTAATATCTTGCTGACAGCCGCGAGCAGGTCATTGGGGTAGAGAAGCGATATAAAAAAACCGGCCTGAGCCGGTTTCGTTTTCGCTGAAGCGAGGCAGGTTACTTCATGGTGGCGAGAATCTGCCGGATCGATGCGTCTATCTGCTCAGCGATCTCTTTCGGCAGACGACTGAATTCATACTGTACGGTGCGTTTCTCGTCATTGGTTTTACGGCGCGCGTAGGTGTTTGCTGTGGTAAAGGTGGCCAGTTTTTCCGTCACCGTTTTGCTGACCGGCGCGGGCTTTTTTAACTGGCGACGGGCGCTTTTAAAGGCATTGAGAATGGCACTTTTTTTCTCATCTGCATTTGCGCTCAGCAGTGAACCCTCAGCCTCCAGCTGCTGCTCAATCCCGCTGACCAGTTCCGTGACGTCTGCGGCCTCCGCCTTTGCTTCCTCCCAGACGTCGAGCAGTAACTGGTAGTCCTGCAATGTCAGTTCCGACACCACTGGGAAGAGGCCGATAAATTCGGCGGGTACGGCAGCCGCCTGAAACGCGCGGGAGACTTTGGCGTTAGAGATGCCTTCGGCTTTAGCAATCTCTGATTTGCTCATGCCGTTCTCGTTCATCAGCATAAAGCGCAGTCCCAGCTCGCGCAGGTTATGCTCTTTTGCTGTCTGAATATCCGCGGCCAGCTGACGCGCATCCGGGAGGCTCAGCGCATCGGCGGTTACCAGGACTTCCAGACTGGCACCCGACAGAATGCAGGCGGCGCGGCGGCGGGAACCGTCCATGATCTCAATTTTGTCACCGTTCACGCGACCAATGGCCGGGAAAAACTGCTGCAGGGTAATGGTCCGGGTGATCTCCTGCAGCGACTCCGGTGTCAGGCTGCTCTGGTCCCGTCCGTTAATGGCCGGGTCTACGCTGGTCCGGGTTTCGATATCGTCATGCGGGATCAGCTGACGCACAAAGGTCGCCTTCGCGCCCGATTTCAGCGTAAAAGTCCGCGACTGGCTGCTGCTGTCGATCATGCTTGCTATCGCGGAGTCGCCAAATTTGCGGCCAATGCGCTGTATAGGTTTGCTCACAGGGTGCTCCTGATATATTCGATGCGATCAAATACCGCCCTTGAGAACTGCTCAGCTTCATATTTCGCTTTACGCAGGGCATCGGCACTGCCCGGATACGAGGAGGGATTGGCACTGATCACCGTGTCAAAAGATTCACCGCAGCGTTCAAATCCATCCAGGCGCGGTAAGCTGCAGTCCAGCATCGATTTTGTAAAGACTTCCCGCGCATAACTTTGTGAAGTCAGGTGATCGTGTTTAGAGGTCATTTTTGACATGAAGCCGATATTTGCCTTCAGTCGCGGTTCAACGCCTTCAGATTCAATGCGCTCCAGCATTTCCGGCAGGCGGGTCAGATACTTCATCGTGGAGTGGAAGTCGACCTGGGCCGGTGGCGTAGGCGTCAGCAGCACATCACTGGCTGCGATCGCGTTCAGCATAAAGGAATCCAGATGCGGGCCGGTGTCAAGAAAGATAAAATCGTAATCGCCTGCCAGACGATCGATGACGTTACGGCGCAATACTTCGGATGGCGCTACCCCCGGCAGGTGTTCGGCAACCAGCTCTTCCCAGTCGCTGGCCACAAAGCCATCGTCAATTGACGCCGGGATAACATCCACGCCAGGCATGACGGTAGGTTTGATGAACTGTTCGCGAAGCTGGTCTGCATCGAGATCGTTGAGCATCGCCTGAGCGGCCGTTTCCAGAACGGAACCCACGCTGTTGGTATGACTCAGGAACATGGTGCTTGATGCCTGCGGGTCCAGGTCGATAACCAGGATGCGCAAATCGTTATGCAGCATGGAGGGGTGCGCGCGCATACCGTGGGCGAGCGTAACGGTGCTGACCGTTTTAGAGACCCCGCCCTTGAGGCTGACAACAAAAACGACAAAGGGGCCGTCGTGGCGGTCGCGATATTTCGGCACTTTACGGTGCTGATAAATGTCGACGACGTTCTGAATGGTCAGTGCATACTGCGAGGTACTGCCCGTCTGTTTTTTGCCAAACTGGTAGCCTGCAGCTTCCATATCCCCGATAGCCGCGACGACCGCGTGCTTGCTCAGCAAAGGCATATTGGCAACGGCATTACGTGAGAAGGTCTGGTAAAAACCGGTCTGGTTAAACTCCTGACGCTGCTGCTCAATATGGTTACTCAGTCCATGTAACATGGAATTGGCGCGCGTGGCCATTTCCAGCACTCCACCATAATCACGCTTCATAAGCCCCTCTGATTTCATGTTTTTTGGCATACTACACAAAAAATGCATATCTGCCAATTTTTTAGAAAAATGCCAAAAACCTGGATTTTTCACTGCAGACGATAAGAAATCGTCGCGAAATCAGGCAGGGTGTTGAAAGAGGCGAGGTGATGGCGCGGGCATTTCAGTAGGATACAGCCAGCTCTGAGCGTCTTTATGATGTGGTGTTCAGCTGCAGGCAGCGCCGTGAGAAGGGTGTTTTCATCATGAAAATCGTAAAATAGTTATTATAAATCAATAATTAACGCGTGAAATCGCCTGGTGAAAATTGCAGTGGAGCATGGTCAGACAGGGTATTTTTTCATTCAGCTGTTCAGATCGGCAATGAATTCTGAACCACGCTTACTGAAAGGCGACTCTCACAGCTTTATTCAGCGGCGTAATCGTTTACAGAAATCCTTTTCTCAGTTAAACCTGCCTGACAGCGCAGCAAGAAGGCGGGAGGAGTAAGACGTCGTTTTGTGCGCCGTCGTGTCCGGCGTCAACCAGGTCACTGCCAGAGGCGAAGAAGCTGTAAGCACAGTGCGCGCGATGTGATAAGGCGCCTGGTTTCGGGGATGATCATCAGTTTTAACCTTTCTCTTTCTTAGGGCATAAACCAGCCCGTCGTATATCTGCTACAGATGAATTCAACGAAGCATTTTACCTTCGGGCTTTGCAGCCGGCGTGGACGTCTTCAAAGGCGATCTATATCGATTCCCTGCGGAGAGCCTTCGCTGGCGTCGACACGCTTTTTCTTCTGAATGCTGTCACCGGGGATGAATTCACTCAGGCCCTGATCACGCTAAATGTAGCCCGGGAAGCCGGCATTGACCGGGTCGTTTACCTGTCGGTGTTTGATGCTGATAAGGCCGTAAACGTGCCTCACTTTGATGTAAAGTTCGCCGCAGAGCACATGCCTGAAACGCTGGGCTTCAGTGCGACCATCCTGCGGCCTGCCTACTTCATCGATAATGAGGTAATGATTGCAGACGTGGTCAGAAAGCATAACGTTTATCCGATGCCCATCGGTTCTAAAGGGGTGGCTATGGTTGAAGCCCGTGATATTGCTGAAATAGCTGCCATTGAACTGATTCGTCGCGATCGGGCATCGGGGAAGCTGTCTGTTGAGACAATCAATATAGTCGGGCCCGACATCCTCACCGGCGCTGATGTGGCTGCGATCTGGACTGAGGTGCTGGGTTGCCCCATTGCTTATGGGGGCGATGATCCGGGAGGCTTTGAGGCCAGTATGGCGAATTTCATGTCTGAGTGGATGGCATATGAAATGCGCATTATGGCCGAACGCTATGTCAGCGACGGCATGATCCCTCAGGAGGGCGACCGCGAGCGTCTGATTAAGATGCCAGGCCGTGATCTGCATTCTTACCGTGAAACGGCTCTGGCCGGATGAAAAAGGAGGGAGTTTAACCGGAAGGCGGGATAAGGATCAGGGCGGTTAAAACCGTCCTCTCTGAGATCCCGCACTTCATTTTCTTAGCTGAATGTATTCAATAGCAGATGATATGCAGATAAATTCCCGCCTTTTTTCCAGACTCTAATTGACTACTGCGCTCTTGATCCAGTTCTTTTCTGGCAGGTCTGAACTTCTCTTCTTCTGCATATCACTCTGCTCCCGCATTCTGACTTTTGCTTTACTGGTGTGTAATTTCCCTTTACCGGCAAAAGTTTTTAATTGCATGTCAGTTGAATATCGCAATAATGCACGGTGTTTTCATCATGAAAAATTCCATATAAAAATATACAAATCAATTACTTATATGAAATTTATTCAGGGTGAGTTTGCGTTTTTCTCTTCAGAAAAAGTTGATGGCTGATCGACAACTTAATCGCACTATTCACCCGGAAACCCCGCTGACGATAATTTTTGTTTTTCGGTGAGTCTGTTTAAACCCTCCTGTGTCAGGCTTTGGATCTGGTCATGTTTGCTGAAACGGCTTAACGCTGAGTCATGGCAGAAAAGCAGTTTCATTTGAGACGGGAATAGCGTCTGGTTTGGGTCTTTTTATCCCCGTTATCCACAGGCCAGATCCAATTGGTCGATCCTCAATAGATCAAATTGAGATCCTAAACAGATCCCCGCAGCGGCTGAGCCTTGTGACACAAGGCCTGAGAGGGGATCGATAACCACTATAGCGAGAAAAACAACCACTGCGGAGAGCATAACAACCACTATGGCGAGAGAAGTAACCGCGCTGGTGAGTAGTGAACAACCACTGTAGCGAGTAGACGGCCCTGGTAGCGGTGGATAAACAGCAGTGCTATCAGCTACAGCCTGTTTTCAGGCTGGCCCTGAAGATATGGGTCTGGTCGGCTGGTCGGCTGGTCTGATTTTCTGAAAATGAACGTTTAACAGCCCGTTTTTACACGTTTATCCACCGATTCGATCCAGTAACCGATCCTCATAAGATCATTAATAGTTCCTGAAAGATCCCTGTAGCAGGCCAGGCCTTGACAGCGCTGGCTTAAGGCCCTGTCAGCAACCACTGTAGCGAGTAAGATAACCACTATGGTGAGAGAAATAACCACTGCGGTAAGTAGATTAACCGCTATAGTGAGTGATAGTATCCACTGTATCGAGTAACAGCGGCTGTTGCCTGTTCATAACACGGATCTGCCTGATGCCAAGAAAAGAACCCGATATCCTGAACATAGCGGATGCATTTAGCGAAACAGACAAACGCACTGGCGAGGTTGTTACTCTCACGCCTAACAGCAACAATACCGTTCAGCCGGTCGCGCTGATGCGACTTGGCTTGTTTGTTCCGACGCTGAAATCCACGGCGCGCAGTCAGAAAAACCAGATGAATGCCATGGATGTGACACAGGATCTTAAACAGTTATCCCTGGTCCGCTCGGAAGGGTATGACAACATCAAGATTCTGGGTGCCCGCCTGGATATGGATAACGATTTCAAAACCTGGGTGGGGATCATCCGTGCCTTCGCCACGCATGAGTGTCTGGGAGACACGGTAACGCTCTCTTTCGTTGAATTCGCCAAATTGTGTGGCATACCCTCTGTGCGTCTCTCCTCGAAGCTCAGAAGCCGTCTGGATGCTTCCCTGACCCGTATTGCCTCCAATACGCTGACATTTACCAGCAAGGGGGGCGAGAACTACACCACGCATCTGGTGCAGTCTGCCAAATACAGCATCAAAAAGGACACGGTCACCTTACAGGCCGATCCCAAAATCTTTGAGCTCTACCAGTTCGACAGGAAAGTCCTGCTGCAGCTGAAAGCCATCAATGAGCTGGCACGTAAAGAGTCGGCCCAGGCGCTCTACACCTTCATTGAAAGTCTTCCGCCTAAACCGGCGCCGATATCCATGGCCCGGCTGCGTGCCAGACTTAACCTCACTTCGCGTGTGATCACCCAGAACGCCACCGTCAGAAAGGCAATGGAGCAGCTGAAAGAGATTGGATACCTTGACTACACAGAAACCCGGCGCGGCTCATCGGTTTACTTCTGGGTCCATTACCGTCATCCCAAGCTGCGCCCGGCCGAGCTGCCGCTCAGCAAGTCTGGTCTGATCGATGACGAAATGGATGAATTCGACGATCTCTACAACGATCCGACTGTCATTGATGTCGGCCAGCCTGAAGCCGTGATGGAAGAGGAGAGCAGCGAGCTGGTGATGGTGTCACGTGAGGAGAAAGAGCTGCTGAACAAAATCAGGAAGCAAAAAAAGCAATAACTTTCAGACGTTAGCACGCCTCGTTCCCTGTGATAGCCCTTTCCGCTCGCGGCCTGAGAGTAGGGATGTCAGGAAGGCCTGACCCAACCACTGTAGCGAGTTACGTTACTCTCTACAGTGGTTATCCACCCGCTGCCCGCTCAGAGATCCCGCTCAATCGCTGTTGCCTCCAACCAATCTGCCACGCGGTTGTTTTTAACCGACGCAGCCAGTGTTAACTCGCTACAGTGGTTGCTCTTCTGTTAAAGGTGATGATGAGTACGGCTGACACAGAGATTTCTCTGCTTTACTCGCTACAGTGGTTATCCGGCTGAACGTCTTCATGCCTCAGAAGAAGCGGGGCAGGGCAGGTATTTATCGCGCAGCGCGCGCTTCACTTACTCGCTATAGTGGTTACCCTTTCTGTTTTCGAAGCTAATCGTGCCATTCCCATGCTCTTCCTCTCCTGTGAGCTACTCGTTACAGTGGTTATCAGGTTGTTTTATCGCTAAAGCGGTGAGTTAATGATCAGATAATAGCGTTTTAAGGGGTAAACACACTCGCTACAGTGGTTGCCAAACGGGAACAGGCAGGTGAGGTTTACTCGCTATAGTGGTTGTTACTGTTTCTGTCCGGCCACGCCTTTCGGGGGTTTACCTGAAGTGTGAGTGCTCACTAATGTCATGTTCCCTGGCAGAAAAGGCCTCAAGAAAAATACCAAGACGATGCTCTGCCTCAGTCATCACTCGCTATAGTGGTTCCCTTAAGACTGACCGCCACAGAACTGACCTGCATGACAGGCCCGATGCACCCGAAATGGCCTCAGAGAGTCCCTGCAGCAGTAAACATGCCTCCTGCCAGAGGAGTCTTCTCGCTATAGTGGTTGCTCGCCTGTTTCCCGTCGCTGAACCGAATGAGCAGGAACTCTCACTGGCACCGATACTCGCTACAGTGGTTACTGACGCTGAGCTGAGCAGCGATTCACTCGCTATAGTGGATATCTGTCACATTACGTCTTTGCCGGTGTGCAAATATGCAACAAATTGCCTTTCCGCAGGCAGCAGGGAAGTAACATTACTCGCTATAGTGGTTATCCCTCATTCCTGTGCCTGACTGGTCAGAAATACGCTGTCAAAACGGGAAGCTGTAAAAGCTCATACAGCAGGTCAGGGGCAGGAGACGGGGCAGGGAAGTGAATCAGTGAACTGCGTGAGGATGGTCAGGAGTGAGGCAACAAAACGGCCGGCGCGCCAGCCGCTCTGTTGCTGTTCAGGCAGGTTGCGTTACATCGCCTCCCGGTATTCCGGCCAGGCGACCGATTCAGCCTGGTAGCGGCCAGCGGCAGCAAACAGGGTGCCCTGGAAGTTGATCACACCAGCCGCCTCCAGCCACATCCACTCCTCGGCCTGGACGATACCGGCTGCGATTACAGTGATTTCCAGCGCAGAACAGCATTTGATAATTGCCTGAACCACCGCCTGTTTGGGGCCGCTGCGGTGAACGTCGCGGGTGATCCCGGCGTCGATACGAATACGGTCCGGCTGAATGTGGGTCAGCAGCGAAAGCCCGGCGGAGCCGTCTCCAAAATTGTCGATAGAGAGGCTGATCCCGGCAGCTTTCAACGCACGAACCGCTTCAGAGAAGGCGGCCAGCTGCGAGATAACCGCCGTTTCGCTCACGCCGATGACCACCTGCTCCGGCACCAGTCCCGCCTGCTGAATGGCGGCCACAATCTGCGTGACGGCATCGGGTATCACCACCAGCGTCATCGGCAGCAGGCTGACGTAGAGCGTCATGCCATCAGGGCAGACCTGACCTGCATGGGCGAATGTCTTTTTCAGGGTCTCCAGATCGTCAGCGTGAAGCTGGGCGTCTGAGGCTGCATCGGAGGGTGCCGCTCTGACAATAGTGGCTTCAATCGCGGTAACCTTGCGAGCCAGCGGATCGACGACCGGGCGGAAACTGACGCCTTCTGTTTCAGGGCGGGAATCCGGCACCTCGTTATGCTCTGAAATGAATTCCCAGTAACCGGGCGGAAGAACCTCGTAATAGTTCTCCTTCTCGCGTGACTCAACAAAGGTCCGCAGGAATTGCAGTGCCCGATCATCATAGGTCAGTTGATATTTCGATGTCCCTTTGTCCAGCACCGCCTGGAGCAGCGACGAGCGGTCATGTTCACGCAGGTCAAACAGCGACATACCCGCATTACCAAACCGGCGGGAAGGTGCGTAGTCGCGCATCAGCTCCACGACATTATGATGCCGGCGATCGGCACAGATGCGCTGATAGACTGCCTGAACGCCCGCTTCCGGCCCCTCAAGCAACTGAAAAAAGTGTGTGCCGTTGAATAACAGGATGCCTGTTACGTCGTGCGCAGTGTTGATTTCGCTGGCGTGATCGACCATCTCAGGCAGGGTTCTGACCGGAAAATCATCGGAAATATGGCTGCGGTATATAATGGTAGTCAGCATGTGCAGCTCCGCTTTAGGTGAATATAGCGCACACGCTAACACTGTTTAAAAAATGTTTCATCTTTCCTTACTGACTGTAGCACGGCGTGCACACGGGCAGGCAGCACTAAGCGCAGCGGCTGTCGGGTGACGTTCCGGCTGACAGATCCGGTACGTTCAGGCTGTCACTCAGCAGGGCTCTCCGCGCAGCTTCCAGTTGAGCCAGTGATCCAGCGCTTCTTCGTTCAGCGGTCTGGAATAGAAGTAGCCCTGTGCCTGGTCACAACCATACTCTGTCAGCGAGGTTACCGCATCGGGACACTCGACCCCCTCAGCCAGCACGGTGTAGTCCAGCTCTTTCAGCATGGCGATGATGCTGCGGGCAATGATGCGTGAGGCAGTATCGGAAGAGAGCTCGCTGATCAGGGAGCGATCCAGCTTGATAACATCCAGCGGCATCCGGCGCAGATAACTGATATTGCTGTAGCCCGAGCCAAAATCATCCAGCGAAATCGTAAATCCACATTCTCTGAGTCTCTCCAGCCCGCGCAGGGCATCAGGGCTTTCAAGGATACGTTCAGTTTCCAGACACTCAATGCCCAGCAGTGAGGTGGGGAGCTTAGCCCTGACCAGCTTGCTTTCCAGTGCTGAAGCAAAGCCTTCCTGCGAGAAGTCGTTCACGCTGACGTTAATCGTTAACGGCAGCTGGATGCAGCTATTCCTGAGCCGCCTCAGGCGGGCTACCGCCTGATCGATAATCCAGGCCGTCAGCACAGAGAGCAGTTCGGTCTGTTCAGCCTGCGGGATAAAGGCACCTGGCGAGAGTTCACCCCGGGTAGGATGCTGCCAGCGGATCAGCGCTTCCAGCCCCACCGGTCTGCCACTCTGCAGGCAGATTTTCGGCTGGTAAACCATATAGAGCCCGACGTTGTCGCGCAGCGCAGCTTTAAGATCGTTCATCAGCAGTAAATCGTCAGCATGCTGCGTCTGCGCCTCGGCGTCATAGCGCTGCGAGGGCAGCCCCAGTCCGACCGCATCGTTCAGGGCACTGACGGCGCGACGTAATACCTCAGGTGCCGACAGTTGACTGGCCACAAAGCCCGCTTCGCCGGTGTGCGGTGTCAGCGCGACCGACAGTCCATCATCCACATCTGCACTGATACCCTCCAGACGACCGGCCACCCAGGCGGCACTCAGGCGGCTGTCTGCCCGGGTCAGGATGGCAAACCGCCCGGTGGCCACGGTATAGAGCATTTCGCCCACCGCCGGACGCAGCCGCAGTGGCAGCAGGGTGGCCATATCTTTCAGCAGGCTTTCAACCGGACCCATTCCCATCGTGCGGGCCAGTTCATAGGCTCGTGACATATCAATGCAATCAATCAGGACCAGGCGGCGGGGTGTGATGTCGCCCGCCACGGCCAGATACTGCAAATCCCGGATCAGACGCTGGCGGTTAGGCAGTCCGGTTACGGGATCGACAAACCCGGCCGCATGCCAGGCTTCCAGAAAAGACATGACCAGCGTGGAGAGCAGGGTCAGCGTGATGACCTGGTCAGAGGTGAACACATGCGGCTCGGTGTCGGTCACACACAGCGTACCCAGAATAATGTTATCGCGCGTTTTCAGCGGCACGCCGGCATAGAAGCGAATAAAGGGTGCGCCGGTGATCAGGGGATGCCTGACAAAACGCGGGTCGTGCCAGGTGTCGGGCACGACCATAGGCGTGTTACTGTCGACCACGTGGCGACAGAGAGAATCTTCACGCGTCGAGCGCTGAAGATTAAATGTGTGTGAGGCCTGCACGGTCTGAAACTCATCATCCAGAACAGAGATAAAGCTGCCCGGAATGCCCAGTGCCTGACTCGCCAGACGGACAAATTTCCGCAGGACGTCATCGCGACTTTCATCAGGACTGCGCAACGCCTGTATAGCACGGCTTCTGCGTTCATCATCGCCGTTTAAATTCTTAAGCATGTGTGTATACCCCGCACCGGTTGATTACGGAGCGAAAAAGAAAACTGTCCGGTTTGAAATGTCGATCAGGCGGCAGTAAATATAGCGTATTTTTTATTTTCCGCTGAATGATAGGTGACTCTGCGGCAGCTGTCTCTTAATATTTTCTTTAACGCATTAAAAGCGTGTTTACGATTCGAAAATTTAATCGAAGAGAGGCGTTAATATTTACATGTTGTTGTCATTTTCAGAAAACGCGTGATTTCAGACTTTTTAATATTTATTTCAGGGCAGCAGAACAATATGCATTCAGGAGCGTGAATGGTTTTGCTAAGTCAGTCTGAACCCTGCAGCCGCGACAGGCTGCGGAACCGCGTCGCTGAGCAGAGACGGGTGAGAAAGATAACCTGTTAATATGACTGGTAAAAGCAGAAAACCGGGTTACTCCGGCAGAGATAACCTGTCACCATTGTGATGGCTGAGGCAGGCCAATCCGCCGCCGGGCTGCCACTGACGCAGCACGTCAGGCAGTAATCAGGTTAACGTTTGATGCCATTGCGGGACTGTAACGGACTCCGGGGTGGCGGGTTTTGCTCCAGCCACGCACGCACCTGTTCGGTCAGCGATCCCTGTTCGCGAATCGCACGTGTCAGCCTCTCCTGAGTCGTCTTCAGCTCCTGAGTCCAGTAAGTGATTTGCCACTGTTCACGGATCTCTACCCGTGACAGATCGTCGGGTGAGCGACGCTGGATAGGATTTTTCATTTATTATCCTCCTCGTATTTTTGATGGTGCCCGCTGAGCAGCATCCTCAGGCTAAACAGCTATCGTGATGAAGAGTGAGGCATTGAGCTAGCGGATTAATCCCTGAATCGCGCTTAAGTCAAATATCAGGACTATTCCTGGCTGGCGCAATAAGGCACTCTAAAAAAATAGAAAAGTCGCCGGCGGGGCAGAATTACCCGTTTCGTTTACAAAGAAATCCTGCCGGAATGCAGAATCCGGAATTTGACATTTATTTAAAATGGTCAATTATTCTCAGGTCAATTCGCAGGGCCACTTCCGGGTCGCTTCGCTTTATACAGGCGAAGCGCTGCGCCTTTGCGGTTTCATCATGTTGAAGGAGTCCTTTTTGGTTAATCGTCCCCCTCAGCCGCCTGTGGCTGTTCAGAGTAATGTGCGTGAACTTCGTTTGGCCGCCGGGCTGTCACAGCAGAGCGCCGCAGAGCGTTTCGACCTCAGTCTGCGCGTCTGGCAGACGAAAGAAGCTGCAGCCAATCCTGCGTTACTGAGTCAGGGTGAATATGAGTTGCTGCTGCTGCTGGCCGGCCGTCATCCTCATTTCGTTCTTGCACCGCAGAATAAAAAATAGCGGCAGCCCGCTATCCTGATTTGACTCCCGGTGATAACAGGATCCGGAGAAGCGGAAAAAAATCTATTTCCCGGCTTGAAAATGTAGCGCTAATCCCTATTTTGAAGGTGATCGGGAATCTGAAACCGGTCAGATGAACTTTTGGATGAACCTGTTCAGGAGATTATCACGATGTCACTACAACCCTTTTCAGTTTTGCCTTCGCTGGCTGATTCCGTTTTTTCAGACCGCTTCAGCCGCATCGATAAATTGTTCAGTCAGCTGACGGGTGACAGCCCGGTCACCTCCGTTCCCGCTTATGATCTGCAGCGCGTGGAGGATAACCACTATGCGCTGACCGTCAGCACGCCTGGCTGGAAAGAGCATGAGCTGGAGATCGAGTTACGTGGCGGGCGTCTTTCCATCGCCGGTCACAGGGAAAAAGCGTCGCAGGAATCGACAGGCGAGGCCCGGGAGGAGAGCGGCGGCTGGATCCATCGCGGGATAGCGCGCCACGACTTCCAGCTGAACTTTTCCATTCCGGAGCATATGAAGGTCACCGGAGCCAGTCTGGCTGAGGGATTACTCCGTATCGATCTGATTCAGGAGATACCGGAGAGCGAGAAACCGCGTCGCATTCCGATTGCCATCGGCGGCCCGCGTACGCTTGAGCATCACTGATAGCTGCAGGGCGGAAATGGCAAAGGCTGTTTCCGCCTTTTTGATCGCAGGCAGGCAAAAGAAGTCATGGAATCAGGCGCTGGCGGAGAGGGTGTTTTCAGGCAGTTTCACGCGGGTGTCTGTTCCGGTCAGCATGACGGGATCGCCTGCCTCAAGACTGGACTGAAAAATTGCCTTCATGGATGGCGTAATTCCGTCGCCACACCACATCAGATGGTGCTCAAAGCGGTGATTCGCCACGGCAGGCACGCCTGACGCCTCGGCGGCCACTTCAACCCGGAATCCCTGTCCGTTGAGCCGTATCGCTTCCATCCAGATCTCTGTCTCATCCGTCACGCTGACCGCTTCAAGGAACAGCGGGATGGTGCTGCGTCGTCTGGCGGCCTGCGCCAGGCGTTCCCACTGACCCACCACGGCGGTGTGAAAACGCTCAAGACGCTGCGCTGCCCCTTCGCTGACGTCAGTACGCAGCCAGAGATTAAGCGGGCGCAGGTAGCAGTTCACATAATCATCGCCACAGTAGTCAATGTTCATCATCCGCAACTCGCGATGAATATCCTCGTCTGAGCTCTGAGAGAGCAGCTGCAGCATATCCTCTTCCCGGCAGGCCCAGCCGCCGGGCAGCGTAACACTGGGCCAGTTAAGCGCTGCATGGATATCGAAAAGCGTATGGCCGCCTGACGTCATATCCCGCACATAGAGGGCACGCGTAAGCTGATTATCTGAATAACCGCCAGCATCCGGTGGCGTAATCAACCCGGCGCGGCGCCAGCGTCTCAGCGTTTCAGGAAGAACACCGACAAGCGCACATATCGTGTCGGTAGAGTGTTGAGGCATGATTGGTATCCGTAAGGTTTTGGGCTCCCGTCACCAGGGAAGTCAGCGTAGTATGCGCGCCAGCGATGAATAAAGAAACAATCATTTCCATAATGTATCGGGTGTTGCACAGCGGGGCGGGGTCGTTAACATCTGCGAGAGAAAAGGGCAGGCACCGGGCGCGTAAACGCCCGGCGGGAAAAGGGGATTACCAGTGATACTTGTTGGAATCTTCCCACTCTTTCACTTCCTGCTCGGCACGATCTTTCTCGTAGCCGTAACGTTCCTGAATTTTACCGACCAGCTGATCGCGCTTCCCTTCCACAACGGTCATATCGTCATCCGTGAGATCGCCCCATTTTTCCTTAACCTTACCTTTGAACTGCTTCCAGTTACCGCCAATGCGATCTTCGTTCATGGTGATTCTCCCAACTCGGTGATTATCCAGGGATCTGATGAATATCTGTTGGCCAGATGGCTGTCAGATGGATCAAGCATGGCACAGCTTTTGCTCTTTGCAGCGAAGCGGTGTGAGCCGCATCAAATTATGAGCAAAACGGCAGCGTGCAAGCGGAAGTCAGGCGGAATTACGCCGGGCGTCGTGAGGGCCAGCTGACGGCAGGCAGGGCGTTGAGGGCAGGGCGCGCAAATAAAAAACCCTGGTAATAGCGAACCCCGGCACCTTCGAGCCAGAGCCACTCTTCGATTTTTTCAACGCCTTCTGCGATGACCGTAATTTCCAGCGCCTGACAGCATTTCAGGATGGCCAGCACAATCGCCTGACGCGGGCCGCTGCGGTGAATATCGGTGATCAGCTTGCGATCGATTTTAACTTTGTCGGGCTGAAAATCGGCTAACAGAGACAGGCCAGCAAAACCGGCGCCAAAATCGTCGAGCGCCAGGCTGATGCCGGCCGCTTTCAGCTGGCGCACTGCGGACTGAAAGGCGTCAAAGCGTGAGATGACCTCATCTTCAGTGACTTCTACCACGACCTGCTCCGGTCGCAATCCCTGCAGCCGGATTTGCTGAAGAAGATGATCGACCGCCCCCTCGATCATCACCAGTGACATAGGCAACAGGTTAACGGAGAGGGTCTGATCGCCCAGGCCAAGCTGTCCGGCCAGCCGGAAAGCATACGTCTTGGAGTGAAGATCGGCCTGATAACGCTGGCTTTCCGGTAGCTGAGAAAAATAGTCGGCGGGTGAAGCGCCATGCTGACCGCGGATCAGGGCTTCACAGGAAACAATCTGGCGATTTGTGGCATCCACAATCGGCTGCAGCGCAAACGCACAGCGCTGATCGGCGGCCGGCGGGCAGGAAAGCGGTACAGCGGAGGAGGAGGGAGTGGTCAGTGTCCACTGACTGGCTGGTTCAATCTCAATAAAGGTCTCTTTATCCCGTCCTTCAACAAACGAACGCAGGAATTTGACGACCCGATCATGCCGGATACGCTCCTCATTAAGCGTGACCCGGCCAAGCAGAGCCTCCACCACGGTATGCTTCTGATAGTCTCGCAAATCAAACAGGGCCATGCCGGCGTGACCAAATCGCCGTGCCGGGGCGTAGTCACGCATCAGCTCGATCAGATTAAAATGCCGATCGTCCTGACTGATTCGCTGAAAAACCGTGTGGACATTCTCAACGCTCCCCTCCAGCACCTGAAAAAAGTGCTGCCCGTCATAAAGCAGGATCCCGGTGACCTCGGCCGCGGCGTTTTTAACACTGGCACGCTCCACCAGCGCCTGCAGTTTCTCCGGCGAGACAGAACCCGCAAGCTGGCTGCGGTAGATAAGGGTGGAGAGCATAAGCGGACTCGCATGGCAGTTGAGACTTATTAACCATATCACAGATATTTCGGGGGTTAAGGGCACAACTGAAATGATTATGCTGTTCTGCTTTCGGTATTAATATCGCTGTGAATCCCGCCCGGGTTAAGAGGCATTAATAGCCATTTTCCCGGGAGAGCGATCAGGCAATTGTAATAAAGCAGAAAAGCCCCCCCGTTAAAGCGGGGGCGAACAGAAGATATAGCGCATTATTATAATGACACAGCATCCCTGGTGAGGCGCTGGTTAATCGGATGTTTACAGGTTGCTTTCACCAGCCCTTTTACGCTGGCCGGTGAAACGTGATCTCTGCTGCTGCACTCTCTGAAAAAGTGCCCCCTGTTTAAGGGGGCAAGGGTAGGAGTCAGATCACTCTGTAAAGGAAGTGGATTTCGTTACAGAGCCATTTAAAGATAGGGCAAAAGCGATCTGAATGCCGCTGCGGTTAACCGTTTTTTTAGTTTGATATCAGATGATTAGAATGATCACTTTAATGCATTTTCAGGTTAATCAATGTGTTAAACGTTAATGAAAACGTTTTCTAAGATTTGGATTAAAGTCCCGTTTCGCTGGCGGACACGGATAAAAATGGCAGGGCAGGGCGTCCTCCGCAGCCGAAAACCAGACAGGCTTGACCGACTCCGGGAATAATTATACTGTTTATATATACAGTCAATGGTGGTGAGATGTTGCGGGGGCAATGCAATGCAACAGGATGATGCGGTCTGGATCGCATTCAGAGAGGCGATGAGGCGGAATAGCGAGGGGCTGTGTACGATCAGCACCCGGGACTTTGTCACGCAGCTGGACCTGCACAACACACCTCACACCATGCGAGCGGCGAATGTCTGGATAGAGATCCATATCACGACATTCCGTGATATCTCCACCGAACCGGGTGAGTGCCGACTGTTTCAGGTTCCTGCGGCGCGCAATTAGCGCGCACCGCAGCACCATCAGGCATTCAGCCTGCCTGCAGAGACAGGCTGAGGCTGCAATCAGGCCCTGACGCTGCTTTGACGCAACCCGGCGCGGTCCTGGTAGTTCGGCCTGGCAGAATAGCTCTTCTCGCAGCCCGTGCGGGCCCTATTCAGAGCCACTTTGCGTTTTTTCAGCTTAATTTTCGGTAACCACTCTTTAAACTGTGCCGTCAGCGAGGCCGCCTGCTGTTCGTTTGCAACGCGGCAGATAAACAGCTTGCTCTTGGTCTGACGGGTGACATCAATGGCGTAGATCTCAACGCCACTGCTGCATGCTTCATATTCAACATCCGTAAACTGCATGTGTGGCCAAAGACCGGTTCTGGTTTCAAATGTGGCTAAATCCATGATGACTACCTTTTTTTATTGTAAGCGTTAGTGCTGTCCGGCAGGTTAAAACCTGGTCGGGCCAGTGAGCATAGACCAGAATCAGCATTCCGCCAGTCAATTCACTAATTTAATCTGGCCCTGCCACAAATGGCTAAAATCCGAGTTGCAGATGCTCCCGCCACAACCAGGTTTGCCCCGCCCTGAGGCTGCTGAGCGCGCTGACAGGGCAGGATTTCGCTGTCGCGTTCTGCCGCTGACAGCCGCCGCGTACCCTCTCCTGCAGAAGAGCAGGCTTAGCGTTGCCGATTACCTGAGCACTGCTGTTAAATCAGCCACGTTATTATCAGATCGCCACAACTGACATTCAGTGCTTATATCCGGCATTGTTGCTGCATATAACGATAAAGAGTTAAGGGAGGAAAGTGAGCATGGATGGCGGGATGTAAATAATATGTTAACGCTAAAAGAGAATAAGAATCAGCCTCTTTGCGTTGTTAGTTCACTCTGCGTCAGGCGCAAGAAAAAATAAAAAAATATATCTACTGCGATCAATTAAAGCGCCGCTGAAAAAAGCCGATAAGAACGATCCAGCATTAACATTTGTTCAAATTATTCTTTCTCCCCAGGGGTTCTTTATGACTATTACACAGCGTCTGGTAATGATTTTCTCACTGCTTGCAATGTCACTGATTGCACTGGTGATTATCTCGTTATCTGTGATTTCGGGTTTTCAGTCCCGTTTTGAATATGTGCAGGTGAACGCGATACCCAGTATTCGCGATCTGAATAAATCGATCAGCGTAACCAATCAATTAGGCATTGCTCTTTACCGCTATCACAGCACCAGCGATGAGACAAAGTTCCCCGCTGCAGAAGAGCGCATTAATAATCTGCTGCAGCAGATTAAATCGCTGAACGATTATTACATGGCCAATGACATCTCCAGCGATGAAGACAAGGCGATGACTGAACAGGCCAACAGGAATCTGGATGCAGTGCGCAGTGCGCTGCCGGCTTTCCTTGCCGCATCGCGCGCTCATGATGACGCGGTCACCCTGCCACTGTTGCAGAGTGAAAATGGTGTGGGCGCTGCAACCCGTAAAATGGAAGCGGACTTCACCCGTCAGATTCAGCTGAACATCGACATCGGCGAACAGCTGCGTGCTGAAAACAAACGCGTCTACACCCAGACCCTGTGGGCGATGTCGGGGGGATCATTACTGGTGATTCTGATTCTGGCTGCCTTCTCCGTTAAGGTGATCATGGGCATCAAAAGAAGCCTCTCTGGCATCGTCAATACCATGACCCAGGTCAGCCACACGCTTGATCTGACGCATACTGCGGATGTCAGCCGCAAGGATGAGATCGGCCAGACGGCCATAGCGTTTAATCAGCTGCTGGCGCGCGTCTCTGGCACGCTGCTCTCGGTGAATCATGCTGCGCAATCGGTCAGTACGGGTTCAACGCAGATCGCAGCAGGTAACGAAGATCTCTCTGCCCGCACCGAAGAGCAGGCTGCTTCACTGGAGCAGACCTCAGCGAGCATGGCGACGCTGAGTGAAACGGTGCGGCAGAACTCCGAAGGCGCGCATCAGGCCAGTAGTCTGGCGAATAACGCCAACCATATGTCGATCCAGAACGGAACGGCTGTGAAGCAGATGCTCACCACGATGGATGATATTCGCGCCAGCTCGGCCAAAATCTCGGAAATTACCGGGCTGATTGAAGGCATCGCCTTCCAGACGAATATCCTGGCGCTGAATGCGGCGGTGGAAGCAGCACGTGCCGGCGAACATGGTCGCGGTTTTGCCGTGGTTGCGTCGGAAGTGCGTAACCTGGCACAACGCTCCTCGTCGGCTGCCCGCGAAATCAAAGACCTTATTTCTACGTCCGTTTCGCAGGTTGAGCACGGGTTAGAGCAGGCCAACAGCGTCGGTTCAAACAGCGAAAACGTGCGTCACGCGATCCAGCAGGTCGCCGATCTGGTCAATGAGATTGCCGCGGCCACCTCTGAGCAGAGCAAAGGCATTGAGCAGGTTCATCAGGCGATTGGCCAGATGGACGAAGTGACGCAGCAGAACGCCGCGCTGGTGGAAGAAGCCTCATCTGCCTCGAAATCACTTCAGGAACAGGCCGAAACGCTGTCGGCGCTGGTCTCGACCTTTACCGTTGAAAGCTCAGGCCGTGTTGCACCGCAGCCGCAGCCACAGACCGCTTCTGCCTTCCGTCCGGCTAAAAAGAGCCGTCAGCCTGAACCGCAGAGTGTTGACCTGAGCAAAGCAAACTGGGAAAGCTTTTAAGCTTTAAGCCGTTCCCGAAAAGCCTCCACATTGTGGGGGCTTTTTTTTGCCTTTATTTCATTTTTATTTCAACGCATCACGTTTCTTTAAATTAAATGAAAACGATTTCATTTATTATAATTTCAGGGCCTGCCCGGTAATAAAGGTTTGAATATTAATTGCCAGGGAAGGGTAAATTAATCTCTTATCCTTAATGATAATTATTCCTGAAAAAAGACGGCAGCTAGTATCGGCTGATTCCGGGCTAACTTTAATTTTATTATTTTCCAGGTGTTGATGCTGAAGTCTGGCTTAAGACTTTACAGATGATATTTATCACGCAGTGTTCATGGCATTGATATCTATCGTTATTTTTCAGTTTGGCTTAAGTGGAAGTGGCTGTAACTATCGTCTGTTTATTCACTGTAAAATAACCTGGTGCAATCTATACTCTCTCTTGCTGTTATCCAGACCTTTATTTAACTAAGTAAATTTCATTGCCTTCAGGCGGCTTCGTGCTACGCATAAACCGCTATGGGCTGCATATGAAGAATTCGTAAAAATAAAATTACATTACCCATTTTGGGTATGACATCACCTGCATGCTTAACACATCAGAGCGGAAAAGAATGAAAAAAGTACTCGACCGGATTAATTTGCCAGCAAAATTCCTTTTACTGGGAGCCTTTGCACTGGTGCTGTTTGTTTTACCCACTTTTCTCTTTATTCAGACGGGCAACCAGCTCATTGACACCAAGAAAGTTGAACTCACCGGTATTCCGGTTGAGAAAAAAGTACTGCAGCTGCTGAGCCTGCTGCAGCGTCATCGGGCAGAAAGCGCCATCGCCATTGGCCAGAACAGAATGGATAACCCACCGCGTCTGGCGTTAGTGACCCAGATCAACAGCGTATCTGAAAGCATTGCTGCCGATCTGCGTCAAAGCAGTGAGCAGGCGCAGCCATTAACGCGTCTGGACCAGGTTAATCAGGAGTGGCGTCAGCTGCAGGAGGATCTGGTTGGCGGACGACTGACGCTGGCGACCAGCCTGGCACGGCACACGCATCTGATCCAGGTTCTGCTGGAAACGAATCAGGATGTACTGGATTACTACCAGCTCTCACTGGATGCTGATTTGAATACCTACCAGCTGATCGTCAGTGTTTTTAGCCGACTGCCGCTGCTGACCGAGACGCTGGGTCAGATCCGTGGCGGGGGGGCTTCACTGATCGCCAGCGGTAACATCTCTGATGCCGATCGCAGTCGCCTGGCCTTCCAGATCGATAATGGCAAAACGGCGCTGTCACAGTTCAGCAGTAACATGGATAAGGTGTTCACCATTGAACCGGATCTCAAAGCGATGTTCGGCGAGCTGGCGCAGAATGCCAGACAGCAGGCTCTGAATGCCCTGCAGCAGGCTGAAGGGGCGATTGTGACCGGGAATGTCACGATTACGCCGGTTGAATATGTCCGTATCTTAACCGAAGCGATTAATCGCTATGGCATGCTGGGCAGTCAGAGCAGCAACCAGCTGCAGATACTCCTGCAGTCACAAATCGATGAGCGCCGACATGCACAGTATCTGTTGCTTTCCGGCCTTCTGGCGATTGCCCTGCTGGCGATCCTGCTGGCCGTGATGATCACCCGTTCGGTCACGCGGCCGGTCAGAGAGGCCGTGGAAGTCGCCAGTCGCGTCGCCGCCGGTGATCTGACGGCAGAGCTGACCGTGTCCGGCAGCAACGAAATGGCTGAGCTGCTGAATGCCCTGATGCAGATGCAGCAGCGTCTTGCCCAGCTGGTGTCCGATATCAAAGGCAACGCCGCGACCATCGCCAGCTCGTCGGAAGAGATTGCCCGCGGCAACGGCGACCTCTCGTCACGCACTGAAGAGCAGGCGGCGTCCCTGGCGGAAACGGCTGCCAGCATGGAGCAACTGGCGTCCATCATGCAGCAGAATGCCGAGAACACCCGCTTTGCCTCTGAACGCGCGGATTCTGCGACGCAGGCGGCCCTCTCCAGTGGCTCGGCCATGGATTCGGTGATGGAAACCATGCACAAAATCCGCGGCAGCTCGGGACAAATTGAAGAGATCACGTCGGTAATCGACAGCATTGCTTTCCAGACCAACATTCTGGCACTGAATGCGGCGGTTGAAGCGGCGCGTGCCGGAGAGCAGGGTAAAGGCTTTGCCGTTGTTGCCTCAGAGGTGCGGGCGCTGGCACAGCGTTCAGCGACAGCAGCCAAAGAGATCAAGAGTCTGATTGAGCAGTCGGTGCTTCATGCGCAGGAAGGGATCACGATGGCCCGGAACGCAGGCGACAGAGTGAAGCAGAGCGTCAGCGCGATTGAACAGACTTCTCAGCTGATGCGCGATATCTCCTCCTCCACGGAAGAGCAGACCAGCGGCATTTCGCAGGTCAATATTGCGGTCAATCAGATGGATCAGGTCACCCAGCAGAACGCCGTGCTGGTTGAAGAGTCCGCTTCTTCTGCGGATGAACTTGCCGGGCGGGCCGTGCAGTTGCGTACCTTAGTCGCGCTGTTTAAAACGGCCTGATAAGACCGGAACAGCCGTCGCCTGAAGGGGCGGCTGTTCGGTTACTGTGTCACGCCTGATGATCCTGCAGACAGGCGAGATACTTCTCTCCCGATCGCATCACCTTCTCTTTCGCCTGCTGAAGGATATCCTGACCTTCAAAGGCGCCATAAAGCTGTCCGAATGTCACACCCGTGAGCCGCTGCAGAATATCGCCAACCGTCGCCGCAGAGAGCGGCAGCATGTTCGGATAGCTCCACATAAACGACACGCCATGCGCACCCGGCGTAACCTGCAGAATATCACCCGCCAGAATGATCCCGTCGCCTTCGTCCCGGTGCAGCACGCAGCCACCCGGGAAATGCCCCCCCAGCCGTAACAGCGTCACACCCGGCATCAGCGTCAGCGAGTCGCCCTGCCAGAGCTGGATATGCGGGCTCTCCCGTACGATCCACTGCCGATCACGGGCATGCAGATGAATGGGCGCGTTAAACGCCTCCGCCCACTCCTGCATCGTGGTGTAGTAGTGCGGATGTGAAATCGCGATGGCATCAATGCCACCCAGCGCCGCGATCAGCGTAAAGGTGGCATCATCAAGGTTGGCAAGGCAGTCCCACAGCACGTTGCCCTGCGGCGTCCGCAGCAGAAAAGCGCGCTGGCCGATGGCAAACGCGGGCACGGTTTTAAAACTTAACAGTGCCTCACTGTGTGCCGTCCATTTATTGGCGTGGCTGGCGCGCAGCTGGTCGAACGGGATCCAGCTCTGACCCGAAGCCGGGACATACTGACGCTCATCCTCACAGATTTTACAGTGCTGATGCGTAGCCGAAGCAGGATAGGCGGTGCCACAGGCGGTACATAACAGGGTCATGATGTTCTCCTTTGTCTCGATCGGGATGATGCGCACCCGGCGGCGCCTTTATCGTCTCAGGGCTGACGGCGCAGGGTAATCCGGGTCAGCTCCGAGGGGCGGCCCAGCCTGATCGCCATGCCAGGCCAGAGCGCCGTGCCGTTGTTGACATAAAGCTGCATTCCGCCGACCTGATAAAGCCCGGAAACAAAACCGGCGTTGGGTTTTGCAAACAGGCGATCCAGCCCGACAATCAGACCTCCGTGCGTATGGCCGGAGAGCTGAACATCGACACCCTGGGCGGCGTTCTCGCGGGCATGACGTGGCTGGTGGTCCAGCAGAATAATGGGGGCGTTTTCGGGAACCAGCTCCAGCGCTCGGGCCAGATCGGGACCGGTCGCGTCTCTGCGCGGCGCGGATGCGTCAGGCAGACCCGCAATGACCAGGCTGGCTTCACCGCGCTGAATCACCGTATGGCTGTTAAGCAGCGGCTGCAGCCCCAGCGAAGCCAGATGCGCCGTCCAGATCGCCTGATGAAAGAAATATTCGTGATTGCCGGTGATGGCCCAGACGCCGTCGGGCGCAGCCAGACCGTGCAGTGGCGCAACATCATGCCGCCGGTGTTCCAGGCTGCCATCGATCACATCCCCCGTCACCACAATAAGGTCGGGCCGGAGGGACATCGCCCGCTCCACCATGGCGCGGGTCCAGACAGCATTAAACAGTCGCGTGATATGCAGGTCGGTCAGTTGCAGAAGCTGATAGCCCTCAAACTCAGCAGGCAGATTCGGCAGGAACAGCGTCACCTCTTTGACGGGAGGCACCCGTATTGCCTGCTGAACCCCGAAAGCCGCCACCCCCATCGCCAGCAGGACGGTCAGATAGCGCGCATCGGGCGACAGCGGCAGCGGATGTCGCAGCAGCAGGGCAAGCAGCATGACAGCATCCAGCACGATCTGAAACACGGCCAGCAGCAGCACGGTGCCGTAAGCCCAGTTAAACAGAATGATGATAGTGCGGGGCATCTCGGCCGAGAAGATCCCGCCGGATGTGAAGCGACTCACCAGCAGATATTGAGAGGCCAGCAGCGCCAGTGCAGAGAGCAGGATTTTTACGGACAGGGGCAGGGACAAAGGAATAATGACGCGGGCAATGACATACCAGCTGGGTAAGCTGAAAATCAGGTGAAACATGGCAATCTTCCGGTGAGGCGCTGACGGTCAGCGCAGGCAGTTAAGAGAGGATAGCGAATGAAACCGTTTTAGCACGGTAAGGTATAGGATGAGTTTGCCAGGTCTGCTTCACGGCAGGTGCTCTGGCCGTGTTCAATCCGGCGCAGCGGGCCGCCTGGCCGGGACGAAAAAACCCGCGTGACCGGCACGCCGGCCACGCGGGTAACATCAGGTCTCACCCTTTGCGACTCGCGGGATCAGCGCAGAACACCCGACGTTGTCTGCGTCTCATCCGTCACGCGCGTCATGGCGATCGGAATGCTTTTGTAAGCCGGAATGCCGCTCTGCGTGTCGTGGCTGTCGAGCGGCACCATCACATTGGCTTCCGGATAGTAGGCCCCGACCGATCCGGGTGCCATATCGATAATCACAATCGTCAGGTTTTTCATCTGGCGGGAGGTAGGATTGCCTTCAGGGTCCAGCGCCATCAGATCGACACGGTCGCCCACCCGCAACTGGCGTTTCTCCGCCTCTTCCGCATTAATAAACAGCACATCACGACGGCCCGTGACGCCACGATAACGGTCGTTCAGCCCATAAAGGGTCGTGTTGTACTGGTCGTGACTGCGCAGGGTAGTCAGCACCAGGTCATGGCATTTCAGCGAGCGGGGATCTTCATTGATGCCCTGCATCACTTTGAACTGCGCCTTACCGGAAGGCGTATGCCAGACGCGTTCTGATGCGGCGTTATAGAGCCGGAATCCACCCGGGTGCTTAATCCGCTCGTTGAAGTTTTCGAACGCCGGAAAGACCGCTTCGATGGCGTCACGGATGCGGCTGTAATCGGCTGCCATCGCGGACCAGTCCACCACGCTGTCTGGCAGGGTCGCTTTAGCCAGCGCGGCCACCAGTGCCGGTTCCGATTTGAGATGCGGCGATGCCGGATCGAGCGAGCCGCGAGAGGCATGCACCATGGACATCGAATCTTCCACCGTCACACTCTGCGCGCCCGTTGCCTGCACATCCGTCTCCGTGCGGCCCAGCACCGGCAGCAGATAGTTATGCCTGCCGAGCAGCAGGTGTGAGCGGTTCAGCTTGGTCGCCATATGCACAACCAGATCGAGATTGCGCATCGCCGGGAAGGTGACCTGTGGATCGGAGATCGCTTCTGCCAGATTACCACCCAGACAGAGCAGCGCCTTGGCTTTGCCATCGCGCATCGCCTTAATCGCCTCAACGGCACCATGACCATGCTTCTGCGGCGGCCGGAAGCCAAACACTTTCTCAATACTGTCCAGCAGCGATTGCGGCGGGATCTCTGTGATGCCCACCGTCCGGTCGCCCTGAACGTTGGAGTGACCGCGTAACGGACAGATACCCGCACCGGGTTTACCGATGTTACCGCGCATCAGCAGCAGGTTGGCAATCTGCTGCACATTCTGGGTGCCGTACTGGTGCTGGGTGATCCCCATGCCGTAGCAGATAATCGTGCGTTCAGCGTTGGCATAGAGACGGGCAACATGCTGGATCTCTTCACGCGTCATCCCCGAGACCTTCAGGATATGATCCCAGTCGGTGCTCTCCAGGTCGGCTTTCAGCGCGTCGAAGCCTTCGGTGTGCTGAGTGATAAACGCCTCATCAATGACGCCCGGTTTGCCTTGACTCAGCGCTTCTTCATGCAGGGTCAGCAGGATTTTCATCACCCCTTTCAGCATCGCTGCATCGCCGCCCACCCGTACTTTGTAATAGGTTGAGGCCAGTTCAGTCGAGCTGAGCGACAGCATCTCTATCGGGCTTTGCGGTGAGGTAAAGCGCTCCAGACCGCGCTCCCGCAGGGGGTTGATCGCCACAATCGTGCCACCACGCTTAGCGACTTCGCGCAGCGTCCCCAGCATGCGTGGGTGATTCGTACCGGGATTGTGACCAATGCATAACACCAGGTCGCAGTGGTCGAAATCCTCCAGTTCAACCGTGCCTTTGCCGACGCCGATGGACTCCGGCAGTCCGACGCTGGTGGGTTCATGACACATGTTTGAGCAGTCGGGGAAATTATTGGTGCCATATTCGCGGGCGAAGAGCTGCCACAGAAACGCGGCTTCATTTGAGGCCCGGCCGGAGGTGTAAAACTCCACGCTGTCCGGGTCTTCGTAACTGCGCAGGTGTTCACCAATCTCACGAAACGCGGTTTCCCATTCGATGGGCTGATAGGTGTCAGATGCGGCATCGTACTTCATCGGATGCGTCAGGCGGCCTTCGCCCTCCAGGTGCAGTGCGCTGCGCTCCCATAGCTCTGTCACCGTATGGGCGGCAAAGAAGGCGGGTGTGGTGCGTTTGCTGGTCGCTTCCCATGAAACGGCTTTTGCCCCGTTTTCGCAGAATTCAAAGGACGAGGCATGTTGCGGATCCGGCCAGGCACATCCCGGGCAGTCAAAGCCCTGCGGCTGGTTAACTTTGAACAGGGCGATAACATCCTGTTTTACCGACATCTGGCCGCGGATAGCATCGGCAACCGCCTTTAATGCACCCCAGCCACCGGCCGCGCCACCATAAGGGGCAATGCCATTTGTGCGATTTTGCTCTTTCATAATGCTCCACATTGTCTCTATTGTTATCGGCTAAGTCTGGTACAGAAAATCGTTAACCGCGTGGATTCTGGCTAATATGTCGCGAAATTCTTTCTCAAAATGTTTCGGTGGGTGCTGCGCCATCCTTTTCAGCGCGAAAATAAGCAGAGCGCCGCGCTGTTTTTGTCGGTAAATAAGCGAGGCGGACTGTCATGACTTAACAGGAATATCGTGCTTAATTTAAGCCTGGTAAGCATTGGTATCGTTTTTAACTTTTTAACTGACTGTTTTTATGTATTTTAATAAAAGTGAATGGCGCGGAAAGTACCCGGAAATTAATTAGTTTCTGATAGGGAAAGTTGTGTCGATAAATTTTATGACCTGTATTAAAGCGGCAATAATATTCACAGCCGCAGAAGGGCAATATCAACAGAAGGTGCAGCGTGCCTGTTCAGCGTAAATATGACGGCAGCGTATTCTTGTGCTTCGCGCCTGCCGTAATGACAGAGGCGGTTGCTCAGGCTATATCTTCACGATCCCCGCGCGTCGTGGGATGCGATATAACCAGAAATTCGACCACGCCATCACCGTTATTCTGCGCCTGATGTGCAGATTGCGGGGGGATTTCGATACCCTGTTGCGCGCTGATATCCTGCACGGTGCCGTCAAGCTCCATCGTCAGCACCCCGCTAAGGACAAAGAAAAACTGTCTGGACGCCGCATGATAGTGCCGTTTCTCACGCGTGCCGGGCGGCATTTTTTCGTGAATGATTAACATATCCTGGCGGTTGACCAGGTACCAGCCGTCGCATCCGTCACCCCACTGATAATGTTCCGCATTCTCTTTTGAAATCATCGTTCTGCTCCGGCGTCGTCGCTCATTTTCTCTGGCTGACTATAGCTGGCCAGGAAATTGATTTTCAAACATTTATTTCAGCCATCGTTTTCTTCCTGCGCAGCCTGATATTCTCACTGACGAGCGCCCGTTGGCAATCTGGCGCATGATCGCTGGCGATGAGTGGCAGCATGCCACGGAGGATAAGAGATGCAGTGGTGTAATCAGGCGCAGTCTGACATCCGTCTTGAGTGGGGGCCCGCGGCCGTCGGTTACGTTGCTCAGGATGCGGACTGTATTGTGATCGTTGACGTCATGTCATTTTCCACCTGTGTCAGTCTGGCGGTCGACCAGGGCGCACAGGTTTATCCGTACCCCTGGAAAGATGCCTCTGCGTTGACCTATGCAGACAGCATCGGAGCAAGGGCAGCCAGCCCTGACAGGCTGAGTGGTTCAGGCGGTTTCAGTCTCTCTCCGGCGTCGATGCGAAAACTGGCCGCGGGCGAAAAACTGGTGCTTCCCTCTCCCAATGGTTCAGCGATTTCGTTCCTGGCGCGGGAGAGTGGCGTGACGGTATTCAGCGGCTGTTTCCGGAATCTCTCACTCACTGCCAGAGCCTGTCGTGACTTCCGGCGCGTCCTGGTTATCCCCTGCGGCGAGCGGTGGCCTGACGGCACGCTTCGCCCTGCGATCGAAGACTATCTGGCCGCAGGCGGCATTATTGCCGCTATCGGACGTGACCGCTGTTCCCCGGAAGCGCAGGGGGCGGTCGCTGCCTGGCAGCAGATGAATCCGTTATCCCTTCGCGAGTGCTCTTCAGCCCGGGAACTTCAGCAGCGCGGGTTTGGTGAGGATGTCGATCTCTGTCTGGACGTGGACAGCGGGCAACAGGCGTGTCAGTTGCAGGGTGATTTTTATACCGCCCGGCAGTGAAGGATCTGAGCCTGTCAGTGCGCGTTCAGCGACCCGACAGGCGGGAAGGGCAGAGGTTACTTCTTCTTATTCATCATCGATTTCAGGTCAGCAAAAGGATTGTAGGTGGCTTCACCGACATCCTTTTGTGCATCCTCGCCTGCCACGACGCGGGTGCCGTACTGGTCAGCCTCGGTATACTTCGAGTGCTCATGGTCATGACAATAGAGACACAACAGTTCCCAGTTACTGCCATCTTCCGGATTGTTGGTGTGGTCATGGTCAATATGGTGAACCGTCAGTTCACGCAGGTTTGAATAAACAAACTCGCGCGAGCAGCGACCACACACCCAGGGATAGAGTTTGAGGGCTTTTTCACGGTAGCCGCTTTCAAGCCGCGCATAGTTTTTAGGGATTAAAGCCATTGCCGAAAGTACCTGTTATGCAGAGAGGTTCACGAGAGTGCTGCCAATATATCCCACAATCGGACAGAAGAAGAGATCATCCTCTCCTGTTGTGAAGAAGTGGGTTAAAACAGCCATTAATTTCAATCGGATAGCCGGAATAAATGGCTGTTTTGCGCTTTGCTTACGGCGTTCCACTAAATGTAATGCAGAACACCATAAACGGCCCAGAAAATGGCGTTAGCACCAAGATAAGTCCAGCATCCCCAGTAGGCTATGGGTTCGCGGCGAGTGCGGAGTTTAGGCAGAAAGGCCAGTAAATAGAGTGCAGAGGCAATAAGCGAAACGAAATAGAAGAATTTCATCGTTCTCTCCTGATTAATATCCTTTATTTCAGGATAGTCAGGACTGACTATTTTGCGCGGTGCTTCATCAGACGAATGATAAACGCTCCCTCTGCCAGCCTGTATCGGTAACGTTCAGAAGGAAATAGAGCGAAACGGCGGAGTGAGAGCACCGGACATCGTCGGCAGAGATGCCACTCCATGGCGTACAAATTCCTAAAGCGCTTTATTCAGAACTACTTAGAAGGACGGCGACTAATCTTGCCTCCTTTCCGACCCGCTTCCCTGGCTTTTTCATGATCATTCTTGAAATTGCCCCCACTGACCTTGCCTCCTGCACTGCCAGCTTCACTCGCGCGTTCTGGATCGTTGGCAAAATTACCGGCACCACCTCTGTATTTCTGTTGTGTCATAGAAAGACCTCCTATCAGTGTTCCGTGAGATAAAAAGGACTAGCTAGTCACAGCAGGAAGGATAGTCGTCCGCTTCGTTTAAGCAAAGGTTGGCCATGAATTCCCTGATAAGCGGAGGGGTAAAGAATGAATTTTTAGCCCCGGCAGGGTCATGGCAGTTGAACTACGCTTAAAAGCCTGACGAAAAAGGAGAACGCAATGCGTAATGACACCTTAATCGACACGCTGGAGCTGGGTTCCGGTGGACAGAAACAGAAATATGAAATTTATGGTGATGATGACCAGACGCCCATTTATGCCGTGATCTACCGGCAGCAGGGCGAGAGCTGGCAGGCCCTGGAAGAGAAACTTACTTTTGCTGCGCAGGACGAACAGCAGGAGGCAACAGGATCAATGGGCTACGGATCCGGCGATACATTGCCAGATTTGCGCGATCTGCCCGCTGAAGCGCGGGCGCGGTGCGAAGAACACTGGCAGGAGCAGAACGAAAGGTAGAAGGAAAGTGTGCCGCTCAGTTCCTGAAACCGTGCGGCCACATCGTTTATCCGGATGCGGCGGAAGAGAGGCCCGCGCAGCTTTATATCTTCCTGGCCTGCCGCTGTCCGGGGTTACATTATGCTAATAAAATGTAACAAATTCATTGATTAAACCACCTGCAGCAATCGTTAAAGGTTTTCCCACTACGGGCGATAACCCATAGGCGCTGAGCCCGCCGATCATTGACGAAACCGGTACTCAGCGCCGAGTTCTGAACGCGAACGGACCTGCATTTAGCCCTCCTTTTACACACCAGTAAACGCAAAATTTATGCGTAAGTTAATCTTATAAAAGCGAAAATAATAATATGTCGATCATCAAGACGATCAAAAGTCGCCTGCCTGCTGCGCGTCTCCGGCGTAGCAGCCAGCCTGCAAATGGCACTTACGATTGCCGTGTAATGCCTGCTTCACTCTCTTCCATCGGCCTGAGCGCACGCGCGGGCGGGATCCTGATGACCTTTGTTCCGCCTGAGGCGGACTTCCGGCGGGTCAGTCAGGCCTGGCAACGCTTTACGTCTGCCGATCTGACGGTGCTGACACTCTCCTCGAATGGCGCGCTGAGCAGCAGCCGTCCACAGAGCACTTACTGTGAGGGGAATGGTCCGGAAGGGAGCTATCTCTGGCTGCCGGACACGCTGATCGCCCGTCATGAGACGCACATTGTCGATCTTCATGTCGCCGATACGCAGACCGCCAGCCAGCGCATCAGCGCCATCCAGCAGGAGCTGGCGCGATTGCCGGTGCGGATGCCGCTCTCTGCCGACCGTACTTTCGCCATGATTTACTGTGACGGGCTTTCCGCATCAGAAGGTTTTCTGATGCAGGCCTGGTACAACAGCGGGCGCTTTCCCTGCCTGGCCATTGGCGGTTCAGCGGGCGGCCGGATCTCCTTTGATGGCACCTGGATCGGTGTCGGTGGCAAGGTGCTGCAGGGCAAAGCGGTGATCGTTTTCTGCCAGATGGCGCCAGGAAAATCCTTTGCGCCGTTTAAAAGCCAGAACTTTACGCCACGCGATCAGAGCTGGCTGATTGCTGAAGCTGACCCGGTCGCGCGTACCGTCACCTCGGTATTTAACCGTCACGGTCAGCAGCAGCCCTTTGTTCCGGCGCTGTGTGAGCACCTTAACTGCAGTGAAGCGCAACTGGCCGAGCGGCTGAAAGGGCTGACCTTTGGCGTTAAAGTCGGGGATGAGTTTTTTATCCGCTCCATTGCCAAAATCGAATCCAGCGGCGTGCAGTTTTTCTGCGACCTGGAGTTTGGCGACCGGCTGTTCCTGATGCAGGAAAAAGATTTCCAGCAGACGACGCAGCAGGAGTGGCAGGCGTTTACCGCTCAGCATGGTAAACCGGCGGCGATTCTGATGAATGACTGTATCCTGCGCCGCGTCGGCAATGCCGACAAGCTGCACAATGCCCATTTCTTTAAAGGGATTGCCGCTGCCGGTTTTTCCAGCTTCGGCGAAATTCTGGGCGTGCCGATCAACCAGACGCTTTCGGCGCTGGTGTTCTTCAATCGCGATGTGAAAGCCATGAGCCAGTTCCCGGTGGAGTATGCCGGTTATGCCGCGCATTACGCGCAACGCGGTCTGCGTCGCTGGGAAGCACTGAACAGCATCCAGACGCGGGTGCTTGATCGGGTGATCACCTATCAGCAGGCACTGACTCCGCTGATGGAAGCGCTGCCGGTGCTGGAACTGGCGACCCAGAGCCAGGGCGAAACCCTGAGCCTGGCGGAGAGCAGTATCCGTAACATCAGTAACATCGCGACGGAAAGTCAGCAGGCACAGGGCCGGCTGGATGAGGGGCTGGACGATCTGGAGAAAATCTCTAACGGCATCAACGACATTACGCACGGCATCAGCAACATTGCTTTCCAGACCAATATTCTGGCCCTGAATGCGGCAGTCGAAGCGGCGCGCGCGGGCGAGGCGGGACGCGGCTTTGCCGTGGTGGCGGGCGAGGTTCGTCGGCTGGCGCACTCGTCGAAAGAGCAGGCTGAAGCGACCGCCAGTAACATCAGTGAGGCCGTAAGCACCATCTCACGTATCCGGCTGGTGGCCAGTGATTCAGCGCAGACCGCCGCGCAGATGGCAGAGCGCAGCATCAGCGCAGCCGACACGCTGGCTGCCATGAATCAGCAGACGCGACATGAGCGCGCCGATATTGCGAAGCACCTCGGCAGCCTGCGTGAACTCACGCAGGGCATGGACGCGTTGCAGGAGGCAGTAGCCCAGCTCAAGGTGCTGCAGACGCTCTCCGGCGCACAGGTTAAAGGCTGATTTATCTCGATAAAATGTAAGAAATTGCGATATAAGCGCATCGGCCAGGCAAGCCGCGCCCGCAGTTGTTACACTTGTCGGTGATTAACCACGCAGAGGTATAAATGAAAATCAAAAGTTATGCAGCCATGCAGGCTGGCCAGGCCCTGGAACTCTATGAGTACGATGCCGCCGAGCTGGCAGCCGAAGAAGTTGAAGTCGAGGTCGAGTATTGTGGCGTCTGCCACTCGGACCTGTCGATGATCGACAACGAATGGGGCATCTCTCAGTTTCCGGTGATCGCCGGACACGAAGTCATCGGCCGGGTCTCTGCCCTGGGTGATGCAGCTAAAAACAAAGGACTCTCTGTTGGCCAGCGAGTGGGCATTGGCTGGACGGCAAAAAGCTGTCAGCACTGTGATGCCTGTATCAACGGCGAACAGGTTAACTGCCAGCAGGGCAGTATCCCGACCATCATGAACAAAGGTGGTTTTGCCGAGAAGCTGCGCGCTGACTGGCAGTGGGTGATCCCGCTGCCGGAGAAGCTGGATGCAGCGACCGCGGGTCCCCTGCTGTGTGGCGGGATTACCGTCTTTAAACCGCTGCTGATGAGCAACATTACTGCCACCAGCCGCGTCGGCGTGATTGGTATCGGCGGTCTGGGCCACATTGCGATTAAGATCCTGCACGCGATGGGCGCCGAAGTTGTGGCCTTCAGTTCAACTCCGGATAAGAAGCAGTCAATCCTGGATATGGGTGCGGACGAAGTGGTCAACAGCCGCGACGCTGAAGCCCTGAAGAAACAGGCGGGTCGTTTTGATCTGATCCTGAGCACCGTCGCTGTCGACCTCGACTGGAAGCCCTATTTCGCTGCGCTGGCTCCTCAGGGCAAATTCCACACCGTGGGTGCTGTGATGAAGCCGATTGAAGTAAGTGCTTTCGAACTGATCATGGGCGATAAGGCGGTGACGGGGTCGTCCACCGGTTCGCCAGGCCAGCTGCGTTCTCTGCTGCGCCTCGCTTCCCGGGCTGACATTGCCCCTCAGGTTGAGTATTTCCCGATGTCTGACATCAATAAGGCGCTGGACCACGTTCGTGCCGGTAAAGCCAATTACCGTGTGGTACTGAAAGCCGATTTCTGATGGAAGCCTGAATAGTCATGCCGCAGCAACCTGCTGCGGCATTTTTTTATCTTCACTGTGTGACTAATCCCTCTTCCAGAGCCGCGGCAATGACGTCATCTGCTGTGACGCCGAACCATTTTTCTGTCGGACATGCCCGATGACGACGATGCCAGGCGGCAACCATCTGATAGCCCAGCGTATACCCATACCAGCGGCGATATGCACCGGTGCCGAAGAACCAGGCTGAATGGTCGTACCGGGCGCTTTGCAGCGTCGTCAGTGGGACCGGGTTAGCCTGTAATTCACTGCGCTCGATGGCACACTCCCAGGGTTCTGCCGCTGTTTCCAGCAGCCAGCAGACAAACTGACCGGCCAGACCTTCGCTGACTAATGCTTCGCCCAGCGTCCAGCCATACCCGGGCCCGCGCATACGCAGACAGTGATGGACCTCGTGCACGATCTGCCGTATCAGCCTGCCATTTTGCAGCTCCCGGGACAGGTTCGGGTTTGCCGGATCAATGGCCATGCCGAACAATGTCGAACTGTAAGCCCTGCCTGCAAAACCTGTTTCAGGTATCACAGCCTCCGGTACACACTGAATTAATATATCCAGACGTGGAACGTCTGTTACGCACGAGAGATGGTGGAAGGCGGTTTCAGCTTCCCTGACGATAACCGATTCGTACTGCCTGACCTGACCTGATGCCTCCAGCCAGTGCATTTTCCAAAGATGGTTCACAGGGAACTCCTTTCAGAGGGATAGTCATTTCTCTATCAGGCAGTCTGGCCTAATCCTGTCGAATCTGAAAGCGATGCCTTTTATCACTGACAGGAGGGGCTGAAAACTACGACGGGTATCGCATCAGGTATCGACTGCTGTCCCGATATTCTCGCCAGCACGATGACATTGCCATCGTGCTGGCGCATGGTGGTGCCGACTTAGGGGAAGGTAGGCAGGCACAGTTTCTTGATCGACCGATGTTTAATAACATACGCGGCGGGATGGGGCATGACCAGGGCAAGGATCAGACCCTGGTCATGCCTGAATACCGCGATCGGCTGCACCGTGCAACCAGCGTACGGCAGTACGTTCACCCTGATCAGATCAGGAAATCATCCAGCGACTGACCCTTATCAATGGCCGTTTTGATCACGCTGGGCGTCCGACCCTGACCTGTCCAGAAGTGAACCTGGCCCTGATCATCGCTGTAACGGTATTTCGCCGGACGCTTCGCCCGTTTCTTTTTACCGGTAGCCGGGGTCGGGGTGCTGTTGACCAGCTCCGCCGGATTAATGCCTTCTTCCTGCAACAGCTCCTGGTAGAAGGCCAGCTTCTCCGCCTTCTCACGCGCCTCTGCTGCCCGCGCATTTTCCTCTTCACGACGCTCGTTCACCACGGCCTCTAATTTCTGATGTAACTCTTCCAGCGTGGCCACAGTCAGATGGCGTGCCTCGGCGCGAAGCGTGCGGATATTATTCAGGCTGTTCAGGTTCTTATTCATACAAAATTCTCAAATACTCAAGTTAATCAATAAAGTGCAAATTTTTCAGCGGGCAAGGGTAACACTGACCCGCATGCCATTTGAAGTCTCTCTGTAGATTTATGCACTGCTTTTCCGGTTTTGGGTGTGTTCCCTAAGTTGACCCGACGTAATATAAAAGCGAAATCTGCTGATAAAATAGCGATTATCGCTATCGAAAGGGGGTTGCGGAATTTACATTTTTGCCGGGGGATAACTGTGCTTAAATCAGTCAACAGGTTTTATTAAGGACAGGCATGAAGTTTCGCCGTAAAAATGATGAGACAGCGTCAGGGATTTCCCCCCTTCTCAGAAGCATTACGCTGTCAGGCGTATTGCTTGCTGTCCTGGTGATTGGATCCGATCTCTGGTCGTTGCGTGAAGACTGGAACAACACCGTCAGGAAAGTTGAGGATACGGCAGTCAACCTGTCGCTATCGCAGGCGCGCCAGGCGGACGATACATTTTTACAGACCGAACTCTCTTTGCGTGAATTACAGCGCGAGCTCGAAAAGCAGATTGCGACGAATGGGGTGGATGGCCAGGGGCTGAGCGAGACAATGCGCCTGCTGCAGAGTCGTCTGCCTCAGCTTCACGGCCTGTTTTACTATGATGCGCACGGTAAGTGGATAGCCACATCCATGAACCGTATCCCGCCTGATATTAATAATGCCGATCGCGAATATTTTGCTTATCACCGCTCCAGTCTGCGAAACACTCTGCATGTTGGCCCGGTGCTGCGCAGTCGCACTACGCATGAACTGGTGATTCCGGTGACGCTGCGTGTTAATGATGCCTATGATGGGTTTCGCGGCGTTTTACTGGCCACCATCAAAGTGGACTACTTCCGCCGTTTTTACAGCTACTACGAGCTCAGTGAAGGGGATGTACTGGTGCTGATGCTGGCAAACAGTACGGTGCTCTACGCCCGGCCAATGCCGGATAGCTACATCGGTAAAAACCTCTCGGTGAGTCCGCTTTTCCTGAAAATGCTGGCGAATGCCGACAAAGGCAGCGGTCAGTGGACCGCCGCACTGGATGGTAAACAGCGCATCTTTGGTTTTGTCCGATCGCAGCGCTATCCGCTGGTGGTTGCCGCCGGGTATGACAAACGCGCCCTGTTTCAGCACTGGCCCAGAGGCTGGGTACAGGATCTGATACTGAGCCTGATCCTGCTGGCCGTTATCATCTTACTGGGTAACTTTGTACTGCGTCAGGCACGGCATACGCTGCGGTATCAGCGTGAGCTGACCCGACTGCGCGATGAGCTGACCGCAGCTAACCGCTCCCTGGAAAATCTGGCACACAGTGATGGCCTGACAGGCGTCGCCAACCGGCGCTATTTTGATCAAATGCTGATGCAGAGCCTGCAGAAGGCGGCGCTCAGCGGCGAGCCCGTATCACTGATTCTGTTTGATATTGACTATTTCAAACGTTACAACGATACCTATGGCCATGTGGCCGGTGATGACTGTCTGAAAAAAGTCGCTGCCGTGCTGGCAGAGAACACGCGGCGTAAAAACGAACTCACGGCACGCTACGGCGGAGAAGAGTTTGCGATTATTCTGCCGGGTCAGCCGCTGTCAGCCGCGCTCCATCTCGCTGAAACCCTTATCGACGCCGTTAATCAGCTTGATATTCCGCACCTCACTTCTGAACTGCCGCAAAAACATGTCACGCTGAGTGCTGGCTGTGCTGTAAGCCTGGCGGCTGACTCTCCGTCAGCGCCTCAGGCGTTGATAGCGCGCGCGGACGAGGCTCTGTATCGTGCAAAACGGGCAGGGCGAAACCAGGTCATGGGTGAAGAGCAGTAACGCGGAAGATCAGCCATTGAGGGAGCTAATGTGATGTCAGGAGGGTATGACAGACATGCATGACGGGGTTAGTTTCATCGCGTTTCGCTAAACAACAGGATGCAGAAAACCCGCCGGGCAACGCCTGGCGGGTTTTGATAAACGCCTGCCGGATTAAATCAGGAAATCGTCCAGCGATTTACCTTCATCAATGGCAGCTTTAATCGCAGAAGGGGTACGGCCCTGACCGGTCCACTGCTTAACTTCGCCATTTTCATCGGTGTACTGATATTTGGCAGGGCGGGGCGCACGCTTTTTCTTCTCTGTCGGCGCAGTCTGCATACCATTTAACAGCTCGTTAGGATCGATACCTTCCTGCAGCAGTAATTCGCGGTATTTTGCCAGTTTTTCTGCTTTTTCACGATTAGCCGCTTCTGAAGCCTGCGCTTCTTCACGACGCTCGCTAACGACAACGGAGAGTTTTTCCAGCATTTCTTCTAAAGCAGCAAGATCAAGTTCGCGAGCGTTAGCGCGAAGGGTACGGATATTATTCAAGCTATTGAGAGTGTCACTCATCAAAGTCACCATAGTCATGTTCAGATAATAAAATACAGAGCGGGTTCACGCTGATGCTTTTCGTCAGACCTGCTTTTTTAGGATGCTTGCCTTCGAAGAATCAAATACAGAACCTGGAGTTCAACACAGCCATATTAATCGCTTTCTGAGAGAGTTGAAACTCTATTTAGCGCATCAGCGTTAAACAAAAGTAAATTTATGCATTTTTACCCTTTTCTCACGTACGCTGTCAAAAAAAAACTGTCAGCCCTCATCGGATAATTCAGTCTGTTACCAGACTTGTTCGCCATTTTTCAAGCGAAGCCGTGTGCTCTCAGATTAGGTTCATGAGCAGGAAAAGATAAAATTATTTACACCGGGCGTCAGATAAACGGCGAATGCTTATCCTGTCAGGAAGGGATAAGCTGTGAAAATCCTTATTAAATAACGCCAGAGCGGTTAATTCCAGGCCGCCTGGTTAGCCCGGTTTTATTTGTAACGCACTGTATTTGATTAATTTTATTTGGAGTGGCCTGGTGCTGTTAACATAATCAGGATGCGGATAGTTTACTAAACGTCGTGCCGTTTGGCTTTAATACGTTACGCGAATACGTGCTTAAACCGATGGACATAACTTAAGCGGAATCATGCGACGCTAATCCGTTCTTCAGAGGGTATTTACGGTTCTAATTACTCTGCATACAGGCACAGACTGGACAACTAAGTGCATCAGGGGGCGCTAATGTCATCGTGCGTAATATTATCTGACGGTATTATTGCACAGGATGCATTAAACGTGGCACATCATTGCTGTCTGAGGTGGGTGAGGATCTTATGATCAGCATCGTAAAAACATTGCAAAGCGCACAGGTATCGACAGCCTGTTGCATGACACCCTGCAAAATAGCGCCCCTGACTATCCGCTAACCTTGGCGGGCATTAACAGAGTCCGATGGTTGCCTGATGTAATTAATTTGCCTTTAAGAAGCGTACAGTTTAACGCTGTATATAACAGCCAGAGTACAGATGTCGATACCGGCTCAGGCTTAGATGTGCCCGTCTCGCCAGATAATATGGTCAGATTTTACACGGTTATAAACAGCTGGGACCGTTCTGAGCCTGAAAATGGCATCATGGATCAGGTGATCCGGAAAACGTTGCGCTGTCGGGTTGAGCTACACTCAGAGAACAGAGGGGTTAACAGCAGCGTCAGGATTGATTAGGCGGGGGAGTAACGTGTTTAAGGGGAATAAAAAGTCATTACCGGTTCGTTACTGTCAAATGTGCAAAAAACCGATGAGCTGGCGGAAAAAATGGGAAAGATGCTGGGAGGAAGTGAAATATTGTTCTGAACGCTGCCGACGCGCGGCGCATGCACAGCGCAGGGATCAGGCAGAGAACGATCCTCTGTAAAACGTTTCAACGGTGAAACAGAACGGGCCAGAAGGCGTTCTCCCGGCCACGCCTGTCATCAGATCATCACTGCTGAACCTCAATCTGTTGCCAGCCCTGTCTGAACATACAATCTTTCACCAGGATTTCGCGCTGACTTTCGTTCGCGTCACTGGTGGAGTAGTCGGTATCCGTTGTTTTATGCTTGTCGTCGTGAGACGTGTATTTGCCACTGACAATGTTATCAGGCGGCAACTCACGCAGCGCCTGAGCCTGACACGCGGTTTCTGCCATCATCTCCTGCTGCTCAGAGGCATCAGGTTTAACCCATTTGTACTGAACGCATCCGGTCAGACAGAGAGTGAAGAAAAGTAACAGGAAAGGTTTCATCATCTGTTTCTCAGCGATTATTAAAAAGTCATACCGCCAACGACATACGTGGTTTTAACGCCGGCGGTTATAATTTCTGGCCCAGTCTCCAGGCTATAGCCCGTTCCTGTCTGAGCAACCTCAACGTCATCTGTCGTCTTTTTATCCACTGACTGTCCGGATAGATACCGCTGGAGGAGTGGCCCGTCTCTGCCCTAAGGGTGGTGAAGTGTTTACCCTGTTCTGCGTTGAGGCCTGTCGCCATTGCAGAGGAAGAGGCACTCAGTGCTAAGCCAGGACCGCGCAAACGACATTCCATCGAACCTGTTTCCCGTGAAGTCATAGGATGAGGTAACTCTGCTCAGTGCAGAAGAGGCTTATTTTTGTACAATTTCCTTAACATCATGCTGCTGGAGCTGATGCATATTTCCATCTGTATCTTTATAGGCAATCATGCCGGTCTCTTTGTCTTTAGCCGGCTTGCCTTTGGTGGTAATCATGTGACCATCCGTGGTTGAGATGATGTAACTCCCGGAGCAGGCAGCCAGTGACATGGCTGAGAGCATCATGGCAAGGATAATGGCACTTCTGTGGATAAAGGCTGAGGATTTCATAACCGTTCCCGTATATTCCTGTTTAAGACGATGCCGTATTATGTTTTCGCATTCTTAAACGACGTGATAACGGTAGGGCGTTCTAAAAATTTACGTGAATTAAATTGATCTGGATCATTTATAACAAGCTGAGCTCCCTCTCTTAACGGCAGCCTTATCCAGCCACTACAATCCGCTTTAAATTCTGGCAGAACAATGACGCCAAAGAGCACACACGCTCATGTTTGGCGATATGCAAAGATGTCGCATCTGGATAAAGCCTCAATGTAATTACAGGTTACTATTGGATTTCAAATTAACCCTATATTTGCCACTCATCTGAGTGGATCTTCTTTACATAAATCGCTGAGTCATTAAGGCGTTATAGCCGACGCCAGGGGAGGGTGTTTGCCGGATCAGGACGAATTGAATGATGTTACTTGCTTAACAGCCCGCGAGGAATTACGTTTTCAAAGACAATTCAGAGAGCAGGATATAGCATCCATAACAGCATCCTGGCACTTATACCGGATAATGGAAGCTACGACAGTCTGCGCCATAATGTGCAGGCGGAAAAGAAAGAGCAGATTATTTGTCATCAATCTTTATATTAGTTACAACAACCAATAAGAGCTGTCAGTATTATCCGAGCGAGCCTGTGCCCCGCTGCCCCTCTCTGGCAATTATCATCGAGCTGTTCTGAAACTCCGAGTGCGCTTTGACAAGCCGCCCCGCACGGCCCGGAGGGCCGTAACAGTTGTTTCTGTAGTATATGTATGATGTAACTAAATCCGCAGATGGATGTCAGATCAGATATAGCGGCAGATCAGTAAAGCCACTACTTAACTTAAATAAAAGGTTCCTGAGGCGTCAGAAACCTTTTCCGGTATCACGCGGTCAGATAATGCATCGATTCGCCCACTGCGCAGGCCGAATCAACTGACCTGAAAAGCAATAAAAAGACCGTTATTGAACCAGGTCACTTTCTCGCCCGCCTCGTTGAGCATCCATCCGGCTTCCCCCATAGACGAATTGTTCCAGCTTTTGTATTCAGTCGCGCTGGCCAGACCGATAGCATTAATACTTTTAGCGGTACGATTATAATTGAAGCAGCAATCTGAATTCAGGCCAGCGTCATTCCACATCCCAAGTAACTCTGCGTAGCCGATATCAGCACCGCTGACGCTTTTCGCTTCTGATATATTTAATAAGCGCATATTAACCCCCTTTACATTTAAGATACATTAAATAGGTATTGCGGCGTCATTTTATCAAAAAAGTCTTTTTTCACGCTGCTGGTCCAGCAGATTATCAGGCCAGAATAACGATTAAATTTTTTCAAAGAAAATAGCTAATCGAACTGCTTCGATTGACATTTTTGCAGGCACACGATATCCCCTTAAAAAAGTGAACCTGGTTTTATTGCAAGTTAAAAAGGTAAACAGAATGTGAGTAAGAAGAGCATGACGTTTTGAGCCGTGTGCCTTGGGTTTAAATAACGCCTGTTGTAACTCTTCATCGTTGCTCTTGCGCCTCTGGTAGTGAACATGTCCCTTTTTCGGAGTCAGGGCAGATGAAGACAAACTATACCCCTACACCTCATGACGCTATGTTCCGTCAATTTCTGACCCAGCCAGATGTTGCCCGTGATTTTATGGAAATTCATCTTCCGGCAGAGCTTCGTGAAATATGCGATCTCAGCACACTCACGCTGGAATCTGGTTCGTTTGTCGAGGATGACCTTCGCCAATATTTCAGCGACGTGCTTTACAGCCTTAAAACACGCGCTGGCGACGGTTACATTCATGTTCTGATTGAGCATCAGTCTACGCCCGACAAACATATGGCCTTCCGTCTGATGCGCTATGCGGTGGCGGCCATGCAGCGTCATCTGGAGGCGGGACATAAAACGTTGCCGCTGGTCATTCCCGTACTATTTTATGCCGGCAAGCGTTCACCTTATCCCTTCTCTACACGGTGGCAGGATGAGTTTGATGATCCGCTGCTGGCAGAAAAGCTCTACAGCCGCGCTTTTCCTCTGGTTGATGTCACCATTATTCCGGATGAAGAGATTGCAGAGCATCGTAGTATGGCGGCGCTGACACTGCTGCAGAAGCACATAAGGCAACGCGATCTGGCCGAGCTGGTAGACCGGCTGACACCCATTCTGCTGGCCGGGTATCTCTCTTCATCACAGGTCGTATCGCTGATACACTATATTTTACAGGCAGGCGAAACATCCGACGCCCAATCCTTTGTTCGCGAACTGGCACAGCGTGTGCCGCAACACGGAGACGCACTCATGACCATCGCACAACAACTTGAGCAAAAAGGCATTGAGAAAGGCATTGAGAAAGGTATCGAGGAAGGGATTCAGATTGGCAGAGAGAAAGGCCATTCTGAAGGTGAACGCGACGCAACCCTGAAAATTGCGCGGACGATGCTGCAGAATGGCCTCGACCGCGATACCGTCATGAAGATGACCGGCCTGACCGATGAGGAACTGTCACAAATCCGCCACTGAGTTCGCCTCATCGTCCCTTTAATCCCGCTGAATTATCCCTTTTACAGCCTGTTGAACTGCCGTTGACCCTGACGGCCATTTTCCCCTGCCTGTCCGATGTCAGATCAAAAATCGAAACGCTTATCATTTGTAGAATAAGTGCTTCTTACTCAGAGGCAGAACAGGGTATGGCAATTAACACAGGCTGCTCCTACCGGATAGTGGGCTATCAACCCTCGGTCAATTCCACCTGGCGTCAGAAATTACTGACGATGGGTATGCTGCCGGGCGCAGTGATTGAAGTTATTCGTGTCGCCCCCCTGGGTGACCCGGTACAGATCTCAACCCGTCGTGTCACTCTGGCGGTGCGGCAGGGTGACCTGGACGCAATTATTCTGGAGGAAATCGTCTGATGAAAAAGATAACCATCGGGCTGATTGGTAATCCTAACACCGGAAAAACAACGCTGTTTAATCAGCTCACCGGCGCCCGTCAGCGGGTGGGGAACTGGGCGGGCGTCACAGTCGAGCGTAAAGAGGGACAGTTTTTCACCGCTCAGTCAGATGTCCGGCTCGTCGATTTACCGGGAACCCGCTCGCTGACAACGCTGTCCGCTGAAAGCTCCATCGATGAGAGCATCGCCTGCCAGTACCTTTATCAGGAACATGCCGATGTGGTAATCAACGTCGTGGATGCCTCCCGTCTTGAAAGCAATCTGTTCCTGACGCTTCAGCTGCTGGAACTCGGGCTACCCTGCATTATTGCCCTCAATATGCAGGATATCGCGGCCAGCCAGAATATCACTATCGATACCGGGGCGCTGTCGGCCCGCCTGGGCTGTCCGGTCGTTTCACTGACCTCAACCCGGGGTGACGGCATTGCACAGCTTAAAGCGTTAATCGATGAACCGCAGGTTTATCGCGCACCGGAGCAGGTATGCTACCCGGCAGCGATTGAATCGGCCATCGGGCAGCTATGTCAGCAGATGTCCGCCTCAACAGCGCCGCAGAAACGCCGCTGGCTGGCCTTACAGTTGCTGGAGGGGGATATCAACAGTCTGAAGCTTTGTCCGGAACTGGAAGCCCACTTACCTGAAATCAGGCAGCAGGCGGGTGAAGAGGCGGGCGTACAGATTGCCGACTATCGTTATCGCGCCATTAATGCAATCTGTGCGGCCGTCATGCATAGCGATCAGGCTGCGCCCGCGAATCTGACCAGCCGGATTGATCTGGTTGTGCTGAACCGCTGGCTGGGCATTCCGATATTTCTGGCGGTGATGTATGTGATGTTCGTGCTCTCCATCAATATCGGCGCCGCCCTGCAGCCCCTATTCGACAGCAGTTCGGTGGCGATATTCATTCATGGTGCACAATGGCTGGGTGCGGTCTGTCACTTCCCGGCCTGGCTGACGGTGTTTCTGGCGCAGGGGATCGGGGCTGGCATCAACACCGTGCTGCCGATTATTCCGCAGATTGGCCTGATGTTCCTGTTTCTCGCTTTTCTGGAAGACTCGGGCTATATGGCTCGCGCCGCCTTTGTGATGGATCGGTTGATGCAGTCACTGGGCCTGCCGGGCAAATCATTTGTGCCGCTGATTGTTGGCTTTGGCTGTAACGTGCCGTCAGTGATGGGGACACGCACGCTGGACACGCCGCGTGAGCGTCTGCTGACCGTGCTGATTGCACCCTTTATGTCATGCGGTGCGCGGCTGGCAATCTTTGCGGTGTTCGCTGCGGCATTTTTTCATGCGCACAGCTCCAGCCTGGTTTTCTCCCTCTATCTGCTGGGTATTGTCGTCGCGGTCGTGACCGGGCTGGTACTCAAGCATACCCTGCTGGGAGGTGAAGCCTCACCGTTCATCATGGAGCTGCCGGTCTATCACCGGCCCCATCTCAAAAGTCTGCTGCTGCAGACGTGGCAACGGCTGAAAATGTTTGTGGTGCGGGCCGGGCAGGTCATCATCCTGGTGAGCATGCTGATTGGTGTACTGAGCAGTTTTGCATTCAATGGCCAGCTGGTGAATGACATTAACCACTCCGCACTGGCTGCGACCAGTAAAGCGATTACGCCGGCGCTGCTACCGATAGGTGTCACACAGGATAACTGGCAGGCAACCGTGGGACTGGTGAGTGGCATTATGGCGAAAGAGGTGGTGGTGGGCACACTTAACAGTCTTTACACCACCGAGGCGATTCAGAGCAGTCCGTTCGATCCGCAGGCTTTTGACCTGGGAGGTGAGTTAAAAGAGGCGCTGACTGAAACCTGGACTGGCTTAAAGGCTGCGTTCAGGATCGATGCACTGGCGCATCCCATTGAGGCCAGTAAAGGTGATGGCGATATGGCGTCCGGCCCGATGAGTGTGATGTCGGATAAATTTGGCAGCGGGTTTGCCGCCTATAGCTACCTGATTTTCGTCCTGCTCTACGTTCCCTGTGTCTCCGTCATGGGAGCGATTGCACGCGAAGCAGGCAAAAAATGGATGATGTTCTCCTTTTTCTGGGGACTGAGCATCGCCTACACCACGGCGACGCTCTTTTATCAGGCAGTCACGTTTGCCCGTCATCCCGCATTCAGCGCGAGCTGCATCTTATGTATCGTGGTGCTGAATGTCATCATCCTGCTGGCTCTGCGCAAAGCAGGAAACCGGGTACAAAACATCCCCATCATGCTCAGTGAGGAAAAAGGGCGTTGCCAGGGCTGCCACGGCAGTTGCGATAAGCAGGGCGGATATGCCTGACCCGATCACCCGGAAATAGCGTCAGTTAATGACCAGGGGCAAGGCCGGAGATCTGAATACAATGGCGGCGACGCGTCAGGAAACGGCGAAACCGCCTGTTAATCAGTGAGATGGTTCAGGAATAAAGCCCGAAAAGTGCTGTCCCGTACCGGTTTACTCACAGGCTGTCCACTTTTTCTGTGGATAACTTCATCCGCCGAAGACGCTGAGCGCGCTTTTATGTCAGCGTTAATCAGGCAATGCGCCGTCAGCATGCTGTTCCATAAACTCCACCATTGCCCCTTTATGGGCTTCGACATGACGAATATAGCGCATCAGCGTCTCCGGCTTTTTCCAGGTGCCTTCCTGCATGATTCTGGCTATGGGATAGCCTTTATCTGCCATATCCTGTGCTGCGCCAACCCTTGCGCTGTGGCCACTCCAGCCGGTATAGCGATTTTTATTGGCCTTCACGCCTCCGGTTTTTCCGGCGCAGCGCCAGGCGCGCTCGAAAATCTGCTCCAGAGCCCGGGTGCTCATAGGTTTTTCGGCTGGGAGGGAACGTCCCGAGCGGTGAACGGCGGTAAACAGATAGGCATCGGGCTGGCCGGAAAGCCCGGACGCGTCCAGCCACTCCTCCAGCCGCTGGGTGGAACGCGAACTGAGGGCTTTAATTAATCCACCGGTCTGTACAACGGTTTTAGTCCAGGCCACATCCAGAATGATACGTCCATCACCGGCACGCATCACATCGCGCACCCGTAACCGCGACAGTTCACTGATACGCAGCAGCGTTGCGTATGCGACGTGCAGAAAGGCCAGATCGCGGCGTGCCTGAAGGTTGTCAGCTCCTGACCACTGCCTGTCCAGCGCCAGCAGATCGCTCAGCCTGAAAGGCACAGCCTGTCCCGCACGCTCGCCACTCATCACCGCCACCCGGTTTATCTTCTTCATCGCACGAAAAACCTGCGGCGAGGTGTTGGGCACGGGCAGACCGGCGTTACGGTGTAACATCGAAATCAGAGCCGCATGTGACGTGACGGTGGAGGAAGCCCGCCCGCTTTCAGCCAGAAACGCGAGATAGTCGCGCAAATCGTCAGCGCTCATCGGCAGGAAGCTGCGCTGATTTTCTTCCGACCACTGATTGCAGATCCGCATCACGCTCAGAAGCTGTCGCCACGTGTTAGGCGAAAAGGCCTCTTTGTCCTGCACAAATTGTCTGAGTCTTTCAGCGATATCCCCGCTCCGGTTCATCTGCAGTTCAGTTAACGGCACTAACTCTGTCATTTTTGCTCACTGATTGACCGAAAACGGCGTTGATCGCGCTACGTGAATTCTGAGAAAAAAGCAGGGGGTCAACCCGCCAGCATTTACGTAGCGCTGCCATTTTATAAAGTGGTTTTAACTGTCTGTCATCATAACCCGGCGCATCCATACTGTCATGACTTCGTATAAGAATAATTATACGAAGCCAGCAGGAAGAGCCACTTTTTCATCAGGAGGCAACGACGGCCGCAAGGAATCTACTGACATTCGCGAGGATATCGACACCGGATGGAAAGTGACAGGAAAGAGGCTCAGGAATGAAGTTCAGAAATCGCGCCAGATGTTTATCCGAATTTAAGCGGGAAGGCAGCGAAGCTGATGGTTTATTTTTAACTCAGAATCTTCAAGTCCGGTCGTGAAGCAATTAGCCATCTGGCGCTGATTAAAAAACTGCGACGCTATATTTCCCTCCGCTTTAAATATCACCCTAAACGCTGCGGACACGTTATCTGCGCCCCCTGCTTTACTCCTGAGAAATGCGCCTTAACGCCGTTAACAACCCGATGAGGAGAATATGAAATCAGCATATAAATCTAAATAATCGCATATCATAGATTTAAGTTCTATGCAGAGCAGGGCGTAAGGTACCGTTACGTCATAATAGCAGAACACTGACAGACAGGCTTAACAAAAGAATAACTAAATCCGGCTTCTTTTTATTCATTACGGCATCAGAAAATAATTACATCCTTTACATTTCAGATTCACGATTCCTTATTTTAACCCGTATTTACCGGTGTTTTCTCAGAGACCAGAGAGAGCGCTACCCTAAGCCAGGATGAGTTAATGGAGACTATTTCATGAAAAAAACATTATTATCGTTATCCCTGACAGGTCTGCTTTGTGCGCCCGCCATTTCGCTGGCACAGCAACCGGAAACCTGCATTAAAGCCTCTGAACAGGATGTCGCCAGTCTGTTCGACAAGTGGAATGACACGCTGGCAACCGGCGATGCGACTAAAGTTTCGCAACTCTATGTCAGTGATGCAGTATTACTGCCCACCATCTCCAATCAGGTCAGACTCACCGATCAGGAACGGATTGATTATTTCAAAGACTTTCTGAAAAAAGGGCCGCGCGGTAAAATCAACTCCCGCACCATCAGAACCGGCTGTAATAAAGCGATTGATGCCGGTGTTTATACCTTTACGTTTAAAGATAACACGCAGGTAACCGCGCGCTATACCTTTACTTACGTCTGGGATGGAAAAGGCTGGAAAATTTCGACCCATCACTCATCGGCAATGCCTGAGTCGGCAAGCAAATAATCCCTGCGCATCGTCACCCTGAAATTAAAACCAGCCTCTGAAGCTGGTTTTAATTTTATATAAACCGACAGTTTCATTTCTGTAGTACCAGCCATATATCCATTTAAAATGCAAAGCTGTAATATGAATTAGCTTTGCGGATATTGTAATAACCGTGCTATTTACTTCGTTCTGACCAGCTGCCTATTATCGCTTTCAACGTTTATTAATGTGATGCACTCAATATCAGCCTGCCTGATTTGAAGTCTCGCTCTTTTACCGGAAGCGCCATGAATCTTATTTCCGATCCACCCGAAACCTTTCAGGCGGCTGTCATAACCTGTCGAAAACAGGCCATTCAGGCCGCACATGCGCTGGCTGAACAGGCGAAACCGGGTGCTGTTGCCCGGGATCAGCAGCGGCTCTATCCCCGTGAACTGCTCAGTCAGTTTACCCGGCTCGGACTGGGCAGCATCAGCGTGCCACGCCGCTTTGGCGGTGGCGGGCTGGATTTCGGGACCGTGGCGGAGATATTTCGCATCATCTCGGCCAGCGATCCCTCCCTGGGCCAGATCCCACAGAATCACTTTGGCCTGATCCAGTTCATTCTTGGCGAAGGCGAACCGTCACAGCAGGAAAAATGGCTGCAGGCGGTGGTCAGTGGCAAGCGACTGGGCAATGGTGGCCCTGAAAAGAACACCCGCCATACGCGCGACATCCAGGCCCGACTGGTGCGTGAGGGTCAGACATCGCGTCTGAGCGGGGAGAAGTTCTACTCAACCGGCGCATTGTTCGCGGATATCCTGGTCACGACCGCACTGCAGGAGGACGACAAGCCGGCCATGGCTTTTATCCCGCTGCCTGCCGAAGGGGTGGAGATCGTGGATGACTGGTCAGGGATGGGTCAGCGTACCACCGCCAGCGGAACGGTAAGGCTTGATCGGGTCATCGTCGGGCCTGACGCAATCATTCCCCTGCCATCGTCAGACAAACCGACCCTGCGAGGTGCGGTGTCACAGCTGATTCAGGCAGCGATTGATGCCGGTATCGCGCAGGGCGCGCTGGACGATGCGCTGGAGTTTGTCCGCCATCACTCACGTCCCTGGGTGGATGCAGGCGTCGCTCGCAACGCTGATGACCCCTATATCCTGGCTGACATCGGGCGCATCAGTACCGAACTGAGTGCCGCGAATGCCCTGCTGCGACGGGCGGCCCGGGTCCTTGATTCGCTGGCCTCGCAGCCTCTGACGGCGGAAAACAGCGCCGCCGCCTCAATTGCCGTGGCGGAAGCCAAGGTGCTGACCACCGATATCGCGCTGCGTGCCAGCGAAAAGCTGCTGGAATGGGGTGGAAGCCGCGCGACGCTGCTGCAGCATGGACTCGACCGCCACTGGCGCAATGCCCGCACCCACACGCTGCATGACCCGGTGCGCTGGAAAACCCACGCCATTGGCAATTACTACCTCAATGCGATCTACCCTGCGCGCCATGCGTGGATTTAAGGAGAAAGAATGAGTCAGGTTCAGCCGAAACAGCCCGCCGACCGCCTCCGCAGTGAGCAACAGGCGCTGGACGTGGCCGCGCAACTGGCGCAGGCGTTCCGTGCGGGTGCCGCCGAGCGGGATCGCGAACGTGAACTGCCCTATGCCCCCTTGCAGAGACTGTTTCAGTCAGGCCTGGGGGCGATCACCGTTCCAAAGGCGTATGGCGGCATTGCGGTTTCAACCGCCACGCTCGCCTCCGTTATCACCCTGCTCAGTGAGGCCGATGCGGCGATAGGGCAGGTTCCGCAGAATCACTTCTACGCGCTGGAAGTCCTGCGCCTCAACGGCAGTGAATCACAAAAGCAACGCTTTTATGGCGAGGTACTGGCTGGCGTCCATCTGGGAAATGCACTGGCGGAATTTGCCTCCCGCGCGGCACATCAGCGCACCACACAGATCCGCGATAATGTCCTTAACGGCACGAAATTTTACGCCACCGGTGCGCTGTTTGCCGATCGCATTCCCACGGCGGCGCGCGACGAAGACGAGAAAGAGCAGCTGGTATTTGTGCCCCGACATCAGGCAGGCGTGACGGTTATTGATGACTGGAGTGGCTTCGGCCAGCGCACCACCGGCAGCGGCAGCGTTCTGTTTGAGAATGTCAGGGTGGAGGCAGACGATGTGGTGCCGTTTCAGACCGCCTTTGAGCGGCCGACCTCGCTGGGCCCTTTTGCACAGATCCTGCATGCCGCGATCGATCAGGGCATTGCCCAGGCGGCGTTTTATGACATGCTCGACTTTCTGCGTCAGCGTGCCCGGCCGTGGCCAGACAGCGGCGTGACCCGCGCCTGTGAGGACCCCTTAACGCTCGATCGCACCGGGCGTCTGGCGGCACGGTTGCGGGCCGGCGAGGCGCTCATCGCGGAGGCGGGTGCAGCCATTGACGTTGCGCAACAACAGCCTGACGCTGATACGGTGGCGCAGGCTTCGATTGCGGTGGCGAAGGCGCGCGCCTGGACCACGGAGGTGGCACTGGAGGCGGCTAACCTGCTATTTGAACTCGGCGGCACACGGGCCAGCCTGCGTGAATATCATCTCGACCGCCACTGGCGCAATGCGCGCACTCACACCCTGCACGATCCGGTGCGCTGGAAATATCCCGCGATAGGCAACTTCCTGCTCAATGGCGTACTGCCACAGCGCCGGGGTACGCTATGAGTCAGAAACAGGTTCTGCTCAACGCCTTCAACATGAATTGTGTCGGGCACATTCATCATGGCATGTGGACACACCCTCAGGATCACTCCACCGAATTCAATAGCCTGAGTTACTGGACCGATCTGGCACGCCTGCTGGAGCGCGGGCTGTTCGACGGACTGTTTATTGCGGACATCCTGGGCGTCTATGACGTTTATCAGCAGGGTATCGGGCTGACGGCGAGCGAGTCGATTCAGCTGCCGGTCAACGATCCGCTGATGCTGGTTTCAGCCATGGCGGGCGTCACACAGCATCTCGGTTTTGCGGTGACCGCCAACCTCAGCTATGAAGCACCGTTTCCCTTTGCCCGTCGTCTCTCAACGCTCGACCATCTTACGCAGGGGCGGATTGGCTGGAACATCGTCACCGGCTACCTGGACAGTGCCGCACGGGCGATGGGTAACAAACAGCTGCTGGCGCATGACCAGCGTTACGCTCAGGCGGATGAGTTTCTCGACGTCAGCTATCAGCTCTGGGAAGGCAGCTGGCAGGATGATGCCCTCGTCGTCGACCGCCAGCGTCGTCTTTATGCCGATGCCAGCAAAATTCATCCCATCAGACATCAGGGGGAATTTTATCAGGTTGAGGGGTATCACCTCAGCAGTCCGTCACCTCAGCGCACGCCGCTGCTGTTCCAGGCCGGCACCTCTGCCCGTGGCATTCAGTTTGCGGCGCGTCATGCCGAGTGCACCTTCGTCAATGCCGCGACACCCGCGGCAATGCGTCAGCAGACGCAGCGACTGCGTGAAGCGGCGACCGCAGCGGGCCGCCGTGCAGATGACCTGCGTGTTTTCATGGGAGTCGGTGTAATTGTGGCTCCAACCGAGCGGGAAGCGCAGGAGAAGCACCGCAGCTATCTCGAATATGCCAGCCCGGAGGCGGGTATCGCCCATTTTTCCAGCTCGATTGGCCTCGATCTGGCAGCTTTCGGTCCCGATGAGCCCATCATCAGCGGTGAAACTCGCGCAATAGAGTCGGTCAGTCAGGCGTATAGCGGCTGGACCCGCCGTCGCCTGCTGGAGCAGCACGCCATGGGCAGTCGTTATCCCCTGATTATCGGCAATCCCGCGCAGGTTGCGGAAGCGCTGCTGCAGTGGATGGATGAGGGAGATATCGACGGCTTCAACCTGACCCGCATTCTTAACCCGCAAAGTTACCGTGATTTTATCGAGTTAGTCGTGCCGGAATTACAACAGCGTGGTCGCTACAAAACGGCTTATCAGCCCGGCTCACTGCGCAACAAACTCTTTCAGCAGGATCGCCTGCCCGATCGCCACCCGGCGGCGCAGTGGCGTCATGCCACCGGCCGTCGTTGATCCGCTTAACCTCAAGGAATCATCATGACACGTACAAACAGATTACGCGCCACGCTGGGCGGCTTGCTGCTGACACTCTCTGCCGTCGCCGCTGCGGACTATTCCGGTCCGCTCAAAGTGGGCACGACCGCGGCCTTTGCTCCGCCGCTGGAGACGGCGGTGGCGGAAGCGAAAAAGCAGGGACTGGCGGTTGAACTGGTTGAATTTACCGACTGGACTGCGCCCAACGTCAGCGTGGAGAATGGCGATATCGACGTTAACCTGTTCCAGCATAAGCCTTTTCTGGAGAACGCTAATCAGTCAGGAGGGTTCCATCTGGTCGCTTATGCGCCTGCTATCATCAACAATATCGGGCTTTACTCTAAAAAGCACAGCGCCATTGACCAGGTGCCGGAAGGGGGCACCGTCGCCATCGCCAACGATCCAATCAACGGCGCGCGTGGCTTACTCCTGCTGCAGAAGGCGGGGCTGATTACCCTTAAACCGGGCGCCGGACTGAAATCCACGGTCGATGATATCGTCAGCAATCCTAAGAAGCTGAAAATCATTGAGGTTGAAGCGGTACAGCTCTCACGGTCGCTGGAAGAGGTCGACCTGGCGCAGGGGTATCCGCACTATCTGCGTCTGGCGAAAACCATCGATCCGAATCACGCGCTGCTGTTCGACGGGCTGGAACATCCGGAATATGTGATTCAGTTTGTGATTCGGGAGGGGCACCAGGATGATCCGCGCCTGGCAAAATTTGTCGATATCTATCAGCATTCGCCGGTGGTACGCGCCAGCCTCGACAGCTTCTACGGCAAACTCTATCAGCCGGGCTGGAGTCAGTAACGATGGTCAGCCTGGTCATTCCTGACGCGACGGCGTTGCCCCATGCCGCCGCCGCAATCCGCACCCACGCTGCTGCTCACGTCAGGCTGGAAGCGGTCAGTAAACGCTATCCCGGTCAGACGGCCGATGCGCTGCATCACATCAATCTGGAGATCCAGCGCGGTGAGATTTTTGGCATCATCGGCCGCAGCGGCGCAGGTAAATCCACGCTTATCCGCTGCCTGAATCGCCTGGAAGATCCCACCGGTGGACGCATCGTCATCGACGGCACCGACATCAGCGCGCTGGGCACGCGGCAGCTGGTCGAATGGCGGCGCAGCACGGGCATGATCTTTCAGCACTTCAATCTGCTCTCCGCCAAAACCGTCAGACAGAACATTGAGCTGCCGCTCAGGGTTGCCGGCGTGCCGGCAGCCGCGCGGGCGCGAAAGGTGGATGAACTGCTGGCGCTGGTCGGGCTGGAGGCGCGGCAACACGCCTGGCCTGCACAGCTCTCCGGAGGGCAGAAGCAGCGTGTCGGTATTGCCCGTGCGCTGGTGCACGACCCGGAACTGCTGCTGTGCGATGAGGCGACCTCAGCACTCGATCCCGAAACCACGCGTGCGATTCTGGCGCTGCTGAAAAAGATTAATCAGCAGCGTCATATCACCATTGTGCTGATCACCCACGAGATGGATGTGGTGCATGACCTTTGCCACAACGTGGCGGTCATCGATCAGGGGGAAATCATCGAACGCGGCCCGGTCTGGCAGGTCTACAGCGACCCGCAGCAGGAAACCACGCGTCAGCTGCTCAATCCCGGTCATCAGACGCTGCCCGAATCCGTTGCCGCCCGCCTGAGTGATCACCGGCTGCATCAGGATGCGCGGCTGTTACTGCGTTTGCGCTACACCGGACAGGGTGCCCGGCCTGATATCGGCGCGCTGGGCGCGCGGGTGCCGGGGGAAATCACGCTGATCCACAGCGCGATTGAGTGGGTGGAACAGAAACCGGTGGGGCAGCTGCTGGTGCTGCTGGATGCACAGCATGAGGCGCAATCCGTCACCGCTCAACTGGCGCACATTGCCGATCGACTGGAGGTAGTGGGTTATGTCACAGGCTATTGATCGTTTGTGGACCGCGTTACTGGACACCCTGCTGATGGTTGGCGTCTCCTCTGCGCTGGCTCTGGCGCTGGGGTTGCCGATGGCGGTGATTCTGGTGGTCAGCGGACGGGGCGATCTCTTTCCCAGTCCGGCACTCAATCGGGTGCTGGGCTGGATAGTGAATCTCTTCCGCTCCATACCCTTTCTGATTCTGATGGTGGCGTTAATCCCCTTTACCCGCTGGATCGTCGGGACGACCTACGGCGTCTGGGCGGCCGTCGTGCCGCTGACCCTGGCGGCAACCCCGTTCTTTGCCCGCATTGCGGAGGTCAGCCTGCGGGAAGTGGATAAAGGGCTGACCGAAGCGGCGCAGGCGATGGGTTTTCATCGCTGGCACATTATCTGGCATGTCCTGCTGCCGGAGGCGCGCCCTGGCATTGTCAGTGGTTTCACCATTACGCTGGTCACCATGATCAACGCCTCAGCCATGGCGGGTGCCATCGGTGCCGGGGGATTAGGGGATCTGGCCTATCGTTATGGTTACCAGCGCTTTGACATGCAGGTCATGGTGACGGTCATTGTGGTGCTGGTCGCACTGGTCACGCTGCTTCAGTTATGCGGAGACCGGCTGTCGCGTCGTCTGAATCATCGCTGAGCGGGTAAGGCCGGGAACCCCCGGCCTTAGCGATCTCACGCGCCTTCGCCATTGCCTATCTGCCAGATGAACGTCGGATCGCTGCCGTTCACTTCCCAGTCACCCACATTGCGGATTTTGTAGATCACCGGATTGTGTGATGAGACCGTGCGGGCGTTGCGCCAGTGGCGGTCCAGTGCCTTGCTGACGCGGGTGTCCGACGCACCAAGCGCATTAAACAGCTCCGTGGCGGCCCGCGTCACCAGCTCCGTGGCTACGGTCTGCGCTTTAGCCGATTCCACTTCTGCCAGCACGTTAGCCGCGTGAAGCGCTACATCATCCGCGCCGCTGAGCTGTAACTCAAACGCCCGCTGCAGTGAGTGGGTCGCGCGCTCAACGGCGGCTTCAGCGGCCCAGGCCCAGCTGCTGATCTGTCCGACCACCTGAAGCACCTGCACATCCTGCCTCACCTGAGGGGCGTTGCCGTGACTGTAAATCCGCTTACGCTGCGCCACCCCCTGTGCCGCATCGCGCACCACCGCCCGGCCAATTCCCGCCAGCGTCGCGAGCAGGACATGCTGGTAAAAAGCGGTCTGATAGCGGAAGCGCTCGCTGAAATCATAAACGTGGGGCTGCTCAACCCCGGCCTGATGAAAGCGGGTGGTGCCGCTGCCGGTCAGCCGCTGCCCGAAACCATCCCAGTCGTCATCGCGCTCCACCCCGTTCTGGTGCGTGTTCACCAGCGCAATCACATCACGGCCATTGTCCGTCCGCTTTGCATAGACATCGATCCAGTCGGCATAGAGGGTTCCGGTGCTGTAAAACTTTTCACCGCTGATCACCCATCCCGCCGGCGCGGGGGAAACCTGCGTGATCACCTCCCCCAGTTTCACCGCGCCAACCTCGCTCCAGCCGCTGCCCACCAGCTCACCGTCGACGAAACGCCGGAACCAGCGACGGCGTGCGTCGCTGTCAGGCTGGTTCAGACGATCCTCGATAAAGGCAAAGTGCGCGCGCAGCGCCTGTGGCAGGTTCGAATCTGCCTCGGCCAGGTCAGTCAGTAACGAAAAGAGCTGGGGCAGCGAAACACCAAAGCCGCCGTCCTCTTTCGGGATTCGCAGTGTGCCGAACCGGGCCTCTTTCAGCCAGCGGATCGGCTCATGCAGCAGCGTGCGGCCGGTTTCCCGTGCCGCCGCCTCGCTGGCAATACGGGCAAAAAGCGGTCTGAAATGGTCACGCAGCGCGGCAAATTCAGTCGGGTTGAGTTCAGACATGATCGTCTCCTGTGGCGGGTTGTTCATCAATGTCCTGTCGGGTCGGTTCAAACCGGACGATCAACAGGAAAATAATCGGAATAAGGGCGGCGAGAGAGACAATCCAGAACATATTGGTGCCGTAGCGCGCCTGCAGAATGGGCAGAATAAACAGCGCCAGCGCACTGCCAATGCCGGAAAGCGAGCGGCTGAAGCCGACACCGGTGGCCCGGATATGCGTCGGGTAGGAGAGTGCCGGATAGATCATCAACTGCGCACCCGGCCCGAAACCTTCAGCAAACAGCCAGAGACCGAGCATCAGCACCGCCACCACCACACCCGTCGTCGCCTGCGGATGACCAATCAGTGCCAGCGAGATCAGCGCGATAAACTGCAGCGCAAAGCCGGCAATCGCCACATGACGGGAGGGAAATTTCCACGCCAGCCGCATGCCCAGCAGGCCGCCGGTAAAGGCAAACAACGCATTCAGTCCCAGCGAGGCAGAGATGGTTTCGAAGACGCCCGCTCCCAGAAACTGCGCAAGGATCGACGGCAGGAAGAAGGCGATGGCGGTGTATTCAAAGGCGATACAGACGTTCATCACCCCACTGACCAGCGTGCGCTCGAGATAAGGCTTCTGAAACAGCACCCGGAAACTCACTTTCGGCGCCGCCTTCACGGTAACGCCTCTTTCGGGCTGCACTTCATGCGCCTCGATGCCGTAAGAGTCGCGCAGGATGCGCACCGCACCACGCAGATCGCCCTGATTAGCCGCCCAGAGGGGAGACTCGTTCATAAATCTGCTGCGCACCGCGATAATCAGCAGGGCCGGTACGGCACCAAACAGCAGCGAGGCGCGCCATAACCAGTCGATGTGTTCAGCAGGCAGCAGAAAATAGAGCGCAAAAATAATGAAGAAACAGGCGGATGAGGCGGCATACCACATCGGGCACCAGGCCGCGAGGCGCGACGCTTTATTGCCTTTGCCGGAGAATTTAGAAAACTCCGCCAGATAAGCCATAGCCACCGGCAGATCGATCCCCACGCCGATCCCCATCAGAAAGCGCGCTCCAATCAGCACCCAGACGTTGGGTGCCAGACCCGCAGCGATGGCCGAGACGACAAAGAAGAGCATATCCGCCATAAATATGGAGTAGCGGCCATATTTATCGGTCAGCCAGCCGCCGATCAGATTGCCCACGATAGTGCCGATCATGATGGAGGAGGTCACCAGCCCGGTGAGCACCGGCGTCAGGCTGAACTCTCTGACGACATCATCAATGCCGTAAGAGAGCGTCGTCAGGTCGTAGGCATCCAGAAACACCCCGCCCAGCGCCAGAAACACGATCCAGCGGGCGTAACTGTTTTTCTCACTTTTACTGTTGATAAGCCGGGCCACGTCGCTGACCGAACGCACCGGCGTGGAGTGGGGCGGCGGGACGGTCAGGGTGTCGTCAATATTCAGTGTACTCATCGTATCCTCGTTATTGTATTCAGCAGGTAACGAGGCTTTTATAGGTATTCCCGGCGCAGTAAACAACCAACAAATATGGATAACGATTATAATAATTTCAATAAGTTAATTCACTTTTACTGGCATGCGAAAGGCCGGATGAAGGGGTTATTTCATCCGGCAGCGTTCAGGTAAATTTGTTGTCAGGCGGCTGTGCGAACAGCCTGATGCTAAACCGCCAGGTTGAGCGTCCGCTGCGCTGAATCGGAACGCCGGCGATAGCCAGCCCCCGGATGTGGCAATGCCAGCCGTGGCCCCTGTCCGAACAGCTTTTCACGCAGCGTTCCCGGCTGATAATCCTGCTTATAGACACCCCGTTTTTGCAGCTCCGGTACCAGCAGCTCCACCACGTCGGTAAAGGTTTCATGCGTTACGGCGTAGGCGAGGTTGAAACCATCCACATCGGTTTCCTCCACCCAGCTCTGCAGCTCATCCGCCACGGTTTCAGCACTGCCCACCAGCAGTGGCCCGAATCCCCCGATCCCAACCCAGTCTGCCAGGCCCTGGACCGTCCACTGGCGGTTCGGATCGGCGGTGGAGAAGGTCTCTACCGCCGACTGAATCGCATTGGTGTGCAGATGCTTCAGCACCTGATCCGGCTGATACTGGCCGAAATCGATACCGGTCCAGCCGGAGATCAGCGCCAGCGCGCCTTCGTAACTGACATAGCGTTTGTACTCCTGCCATCTGGCCTGCGCTGCCAGGTCAGTTTCACCCACAATCACCGTCTGCAGATTGAAGATCAGTATGTCGTGTGGATCGCGTCCCGCCGCGGCGGCTCGCTGGCGAATATCCGCCACGGTTTTTTTCAGCAGCACTTTCGAGGGCGCCGCCACGAACACGCACTCGGCATGTTCTGCCGCAAACGCCTTACCGCGGCTGGACGCTCCCGCCTGGTAGAGTACCGGCGTGCGCTGCGGTGACGGTTCGCAGAGATGAATGCCCGGTACCTGAAAGAAGGTGCCCTGATGGTTAATCGGATGGATTTTGTCGGGATCGCTGAAAATATGGCGTTCGCGATCCCGCACGATTGCGTCATCTTCCCAGCTTCCCTCAAGCAGTTTGTAGATCACCTGAAGATATTCATCGGCATAGTCATAGCGCGCGTCATGATCGGTCTGCGTCTGCTGGCCGATATTGCGCGCGCCGCTCTCCAGATAGGAGGTCACAATGTTCCAGCCGATGCGGCCTTTGGTCAGGGGGTCAAGCGTGGAGAGGCGCCGTGCAAACGGGTAGGGGTGTTCAAACGAGAGCGAGGCGGTGAGGCCAAACCCCAGATGCTCCGTCACCAGCGCCATCGGCGTGATTAATGCCAGCGGATCGTTGACCGGCACCTGGGTGGCCTGGCGAATGGCCGCCTGGTTATTGCCGTTGAGCACATCATAGACGCCCAGCACGTCCGCAATAAACAGCCCGTCAAACTTACCGCGCTCCAGCAGGCGCGCCAGGTCGGTCCAGTATTCCAGATCTTTATACTGCCAGGAGCGGTCGCGGGGATGCGCCCACAGGCCGGGAGATTGATGACCGACACAGTTCATATCGAAAGCGTTAAGACGAATTTCACGTTGCGATGACATAGCGACTCCTGAGCGGATGCGGCAATCGCTTGCCGCCCGCGTATAGATTGAGGTTTTTCCAGGGCTGAATCAGTGCGTCAGGGAGCCGGGACATCGCTCACTGAGGGAGGAGGGCGTAATGCTCAGCAGCCTGTGCGCCACCGCTTCCGCATGCTCTGCCACCTGAGGCAGTCCCATCAGCTCGCCAAAACGTCCGCGTGCGGCAGGCCCGGCGACATAGAGATGCGGGTTGGGTTCGCCCCTGGCATCCAGCGTCTGCGACAGCGCATTGACGCTGATGCCCAGCGACAGTGCATCGGGCTGAATCATGCCGTCGCGGTGTAGCTGGCGCAGCAGGGCATTGCTGTTGAGCAGCGCGTTATGCGCCGGGCCGGTCGTCACAATGACCCGATCCACTACCCGGCTCTCCTGATGCGCGCCCCGCAGCCGCAGCGTCAGCCGGAGCGCGTCTCCCGCCGGTTCGGCGGCGATCAAACGCGCCGCCCGCAGCGAAAGCTGACCGCTGGCCTGCAGCTGAGTCAGCACCTGGCTGACCTGCGGGGCGATGCGGTAGCGGTGAACGTCCCACCAGGGACGAAGATGCTGCAGAAAGCGTTGCTGTTCATGCAGCGGCAGGCTCTGCCAGATACGCTGCCCGTTGCGTCGAATGTCATCCAGAACAAGCTGCCAGGGGAGATTCAGCGCCGCGGCCTGTTTAACCTCCTGACGCACCCGATGTAACCAGCCTCGCGCGCTGGCGGGCTGCGGCAGGCGGTAATCCAGCCTGTACTCATCTTCGCTCCCGCTCAGGTTGGCGCGCGGCACCAGCCCGCGACGCGAGAAAACGGTTATCCCGCCGCGATGCCGCTGGCGGTGCAGCGAGGCGACGACATCAGACATGGTCAGCCCTGAGCCGATGATCGCCACCCGCTCGTCTGGCGCAATCCGGGCCAGCGCATCACCCTGCCAGGGATTAGCGATGACGGCGGGGTGCGCCTGCAGCGGTTTAAGCAGCGCAGGCAGTTCAGGCGGCGGATGACTGATCGCCAGCACCACCTGATCGGCCCGGATGCGCTGACCTGAAGCCGTAGTGACGATGCCATCCTGCAGGGAAACCGCGCTGTCCCGTAAATGGCGCAGCGTCACAGGCGAGTGCTGCTGCTGATAAATAAACTGCGCGTTGACCCAGCGGCCAAACTCACCGCGCTGCGGGTAAACATTGCCGTCATGCCACAGCGCGTCCGGATCGTCGCGGAAGTGCGGCGAGGCGCGGTAGTCACGGTCAAACGCGCCCGCTTCATCCCCGGCCAGCTGCATTCTGGCAGCCGGCACATTGATACGATGCGCCGGATCGGGCGTGCCATACGCCACGCCCTGCGCCAGCTGCGCCCGCGGTTCGATCACCGTCACGCTCAACCCCGCCTCGCCCAGCCGGGCGAGATGGATCGCCAGTGCGGTGCCGGTGAATCCCCCGCCGATGATGACAATCTGCTGTTGTGACATAAACGAGCCTTTTCTTCTGTTAACTGGCGCTGGAGTGCTTTTCCGGGCGACGGTCGCCGCCAATGGTTTCGCCAAAGGGCCCGGTATTCACGCTGCGCTGTTTCTTTTCAGCATTTGCCGCCAGCGGTAACAGCGGCATTACCAGATCGGCAAAGCGGTGCGCCTCTTCAAGGTGCGGATAGCCGGAGAAGATAAAGTTCTCAATCCCCAGCGCCTGATATTCACGAATACGATCGGCAACCTGCTGCGGATTGCCCACCAGCGCGGTGCCTGCGCCGCCGCGCACCAGTCCCACGCCCGCCCAGAGATTAGGCCCGATGCGCAGACTCTCGCGCGACCCCTGATGCAGCGCACTCATCCGCGCCTGACCGGCTGAGTCCATCCGGGCGAAAATCTTCTGCGCTGCGGCGATCGTCTCGTCATCCAGATGCGAGATCAGCCGATCGGCGGCGGCCCAGGCCTCCTCTTCCGTTTCCCGGACAATGACATGTAACCGGATGCCATAGGAGAGCGTGCGGCCCTGTTCCTGCGCCCGCTGACGCACCACCGCCAGCTTCTCTGCCACCTGTTCGACCGGTTCTCCCCAGGTCAGATAGGTATCGATCTGGCTGGCGGCAACGTCGATAGCCGCCTCTGAGGAACCGCCAAAATAGAGCGGCGGGCCGTTCTCCTGCACCGGAGGAAAGAGGATCTCCGCGCCTTCTACGCGAATGTGCTCTCCTGCGAAGTCGACCTTCTCGCCTTTCAGCAGGCGGGAGTAGACGTCGAGAAACTCCCTGGTCACCTGATAGCGCTCGGCGTGACTGAGGAAGATGCCATCACCCTTGTTCTCCACCGGGTCGCCGCCGGTGACCACGTTAATCAGCAGACGCCCGCCCGAGAGGCGATCCAGCGTCGCTGCCATGCGTGCCGCCAGGCTCGGCGGTTGCAGGCCGGGGCGCACGGCCACCAGATAGCGCAGGTTTTTGGTGATCGGGGCCAGCGCCGAGGCGACCAGCCATGAATCTTCGCAGCTCTTGCCGGTCGGGATTAACACACCGTAGTAGCCCAGATTGTCTGCTGCCAGCGCCACCTGCTGTAAATAGGGTAAATCGACCGCCCGGCCTCCTTCGGTTGTCCCCAGATAGCGCCCGTCACCGTGGGTGGGCAGAAACCAGAAGAGATTCAGGTTTTCCTGTGTCGCGTGACTCATTAGCAGATTCCTTTATAACGATATTTGAATTTAATACATAGGGATAATTCCTTTGGTTATATAGCCATTAGCAGATAGCGTGCCAGAGTGAGCAGCTATTTTTATCCCGTTAATTCAGTGAGATAGGCATTTACCATTTCGACTGGTACTGCTGCATTTGCAACAGTAAGGGTGGCAGGCTGTCGCGTCGGCAACAATCCGGCACCTCCGGCCTCTCGTTTATGCGGCGGACGCGCGGTATGGTCATCACTCTTCTGGTAACCCGGTAAAACGAGATGCAGATTTCCAGCCCTGAGTTGATTGACCCCGCATCGCGCGCGTTTAAAAGCGTGCTGGATCAGCTCGCCCCCACCGATGCGACCGTACTGATCATTGGCGAAACCGGCACCGGTAAAGAGGTGATGGCGCGCTATCTGCATCACCACAGCGCGCGCAGCCGGCAGCCGTTCCTGGCGGTTAACTGCGGCGCGCTGACCGAAAGTCTGGCGGAGTCAGAACTGTTCGGGCATGAGAAAGGGGCGTTTACCGGCGCACAGGAGCGGCATCGGGGCTGGTTTGAAGCGGCAGAAGGCGGCACGCTGCTGCTGGATGAAGTCGGCGAACTGAGTCTGTCGCTACAGATAAAGCTGCTGCGCGTGCTGCAGGAGCGTGAGATCACCCGCGTCGGATCGTCACGGGCGGTAAAGGTCAATGTGCGGGTGATTGCGGCGACGAACCGTGATCTGGCCGCAGCGATTCGTGAACGGCGATTCCGGGAAGATCTTTACTACCGGCTGAATGTAGCCAGTGTGACGCTGCCCCCGCTGCGCCAGCGCAGCGAGGATATCCCGGTGCTGGCCACACACTTTCTGCAGCTCTATGCGCGTCGCCTGGGCCGTCCTCAGCTCCGCCTCAGCGAGGAGGCGCTGGCGACGCTGATGGCCTACAGCTGGCCGGGCAACATCCGCGAACTGGAGAACACGCTGCACAACGCCGTGCTGCTCAGCAAAAGCTCCGTGGTAACGCCGCAGCAGCTGCGGCTGAGTCCGCTGGCGGAGAGCGATCTGCCGCCTGGCGAAGAGGCGCTGGATCAGTTCCTGCGCCAGCAGATGCAGCAGAGCGAAACGCCACTCTATCCCCGCGTGATTGCCGCGCTGGTGAAAAATGCGCTGGAACTGACCCAGGGCAATCAGCTTCAGGCTGCCGCTCTGCTCGGCATCAGCCGTCATACGCTGCGAACCCAGCTGGGACACCTCGGCGTGATTAAACCGCGCCGCACCGCCCTGCGTCAGCGCCAGACCGCTTCCTGCCAGGCTCCGGAGCATGAGCGGGAACTGCGCATCGGTTATCAGAAGTTCGGCAACCTCGGTATTCTGAAAGCGCGTCAGTCGCTGGAACAGCAGCTGGCGGATCGTGGCGTCAGCGTATTATGGAGCGAGTTTCCGGCGGGTCCGCAGCTTCTGCATGCGCTGAGTAATAAGGAGATCGATTTCGGCACCACCGGCGAAGTGCCGCCGCTGTTTGCCCAGGCCAGCAACAGCCCGATGATTTATGTCGCCTGGGAGCCAGCGGCGCCGCAGAGTGTCGCGCTGCTGGTGCCGGACAGCAGCCCGATTCAGCAGATAAGCGATCTCAGAGGGAAGCGTATCGCCGTCAACCGCGGCTCCAACGTTCACTATCTGCTGCTGCAGATTCTGGATGAGGCGGGGTTAGCCCTGGATGATGTGCGTATCGTCTACGCGCCGCCCCGATATCCCTTAACGCCCAGCGATCTCAATGCGGTGGATGCCTGGATGATGTGGGATCCCCTGCTCAGCGATGCCGAGAACAGCGGTCAGTTCAGGGTGATTGCTGACGGCACCGGGCGGGTCAACAACCATCAGTTCTATCTCGCCGAACGCGGATTTGCCGCCCATTCGGGCGATCTGCTGCAGGTTCTGCTTGGCGCGCTGGAGCAGACGGGACGTTACATTGATGCGCACCGTGCGGAAGCGACCGGACTGCTCTCCACCGAACTCGGCATCTCTACTTCCTCTCTGATGCATGCCCTGGCCCGGCGCAGTCATCAGACCCAGCGCATGAATTTAGCCATCATCCGGGAACAGCAGACCATCGCAGACCGCTTCTATGCGCTGGGGCTGTTTAATCGCGCTATCCGGGTTCGCGAGTCCGTCTGGCATCCATAGCGTTTTTTCAGCTAAGCATCGAACTTTTCCTCGCTAAGCGCGGCAACCCGCGTTTGATATGTTGCGCTGACTACAACAGACTCAGGAATGAGAAATGAAAAAAGTACTACTCAGCGCACTCATTATTGCCGCTCAGGCGGGCTTAGCGTTCAGCATCCAGGCAGCAGAGAAGCCCGAAACGATCAATATCGGTTTCCAGAAGGCCAATATCTTCGCGCTGCTGAAATATCGCGGCACGCTGGATCAGGAATTTAAAAAGCAGGGGATCGCGGTTCACTGGATTGAGTTCCCGGCCGGGCCGCAGATGCTTGAAGGGTTGAACATCGGCAGCATCGATCTCGCGGCGACCGGCGACGCGCCGCCCACCTTTGCGCAGGCCGCTCAGGCCGATCTGGTCTATCTGGCACACTCGCCCGCCAACCCGAAAACCGAGGCGATTGTGGTTCCGGCCGACTCGCCGATCAAAAGCGTTGCGGATCTGAAGGGGAAGCGCGTCGCGCTGAACAAAGGCTCTGACGTGAACTATCTGCTGGTCACCGCGCTGGAGCAGGCCGGGCTGAGCTACAAAGACATTACGCCGGTTTATCTGCCTCCTGCCGATGCGCGTGCCGCTTTCCAGCGCGGCGCGGTGGATGCCTGGGTCATCTGGGATCCTTACTATGCAGAAGTGGAAACCAATGCTAACGCGCGGCTGATCAAAAATGCAGAAGGACTGGTGCCCCATTACACCTTCTACCTCGCCAGCCGTAAGTTTGCGGAAGGGTACCCGCAGATCGCCAGCAAGGTCGTGGATGAACTCGGCACGCTTAGTACCTGGGCCAATCAGCATCAGGAAGAGGCAGCCAGAATCATGTCCACCTCAACCGGGCTGCCCCAGCCTGTCTGGCAGCGCGCGCTGGCGAGAATGCCGTTTGGCGCAGAGCGGATGACGCCAGAGGTCTTCACCCAGCAGCAGGCGCTGGCGGATACCTTTACCCGGATTGGTCTGCTGCCGGTGAAGGTCGATATCCGCAGCGCCACCTGGTCGCAGGATAAAAAGTAGGGGAGAGCCGGGCGGGGGTCGGGAGAGCTTCCGCCTGACGCCAGAGGAGGCCCCGGCACGGCCTCTCCATCCGTCCGCCACCTGTTTATGACGGTCAGGATATTATCCGCCACCGGCTTCAGAGCAAAAATCAACCTGCCGTAAGGCAAACGGCAGCAGGATGCAAAGCCGTTGATAAGGTGAGAAACAGGAGTTTTTTAGCGAAACGGTGCTTACATTTCATAGGGTTACATAATATTAATATCCTCAGATTGCGTAATGCGCTGTTCTACACTTAGACATTCAATCACGTCATTTGATTGAAAAAGCAGCATCACGAAGAGGGTGGCGACCGTAAACATTCACGCAGCCGCAGCCATCATAACTGATCATGCACGTGAGGAGAACACCATGAAAGCAGTTGTCTATAACGGACCATTTGACGTTTCAGTCAAAGAGGTGCCGGATCCCAGAATCGTTCGTCCTACCGATGTCATTGTCCGTATTACCACCACCAATATCTGCGGTTCTGACCTGCATATGTACGAAGGGCGCACCAGCTTCGAACAGGGTCGCATCTTTGGCCATGAAAACCTGGGCCAGGTCATTGAAATCGGCGGCGCGGTTGAGCGGGTCAAAGTCGGCGATTATGTCTGCCTGCCTTTTAATGTTGGCTGTGGATTCTGTGAAAATTGCGAGAAAGGGTTAACCGGCTACTATCTCACGGCAAACCCGGGTACGGCCGGTGCCGCCTATGGCTTTGCTGAAATGGGCGAATGGGATGGCGGACAGGCGGAGCTACTGCGCGTTCCCTATGCTGACTTTAACTGCCTGGTACTGCCGCCTGATGCGGTAGAAAAAGAGGAAGACTACGTTCTACTGTCCGACATCTTCCCCACCGGCTGGCACGCCACTGAACTGGCAGGCTTGCGCCCCGGAGAGAGTGTTGCCATTTATGGTGCCGGACCGGTCGGCCTGATGGCTGCACACTCGGCCCTGATTAAGGGCGCCTCGCAGGTGTTTGTGGTGGATACCCATCCGGACAGACTGGCGCTGGCCGAACAGATGGGCGCAGTGGCCATCAACGGGGTGGGCGATGAGGCCGTCAATAAAATTCTCGAGTTAACCGACGGGCGCGGCACGGATTGCGGTTGCGAGTGCGTGGGCTATCAGTGCTGCAATAAACATGGCCACGAGGATAACTCTGCCACGCTGAACAGCCTGGTCGCCTCAACCAAGGCCACAGGCGGCATCGGTGCGGTAGGCGTTTTTGTTCCTCAGGACCCCGGCGGCGCGACCGATCTGGCCAAAGAGGGTAAAGTGCCTTTCGATTTTGGTAATTTCTGGTTCAAAGGTCAGTCGATCAAGACCGGCCAGTGTAATGTCAAAGCGTACAACCGCCAGCTCGCCAGGCTTATCCATCAGGGCAGAGCCAATCCGGCGCAGATCATTTCGCACCGACTCGCGCTGGCAGACGCAGCCGAAGGCTATAAGCATTTTGATGATCGTGATAATGGCTGGACAAAAGTCATTCTGAAACCCTGACAGGTCACTCAGAAGAGATAAGACACATTCAGGCGGTGGGAAGAGGGACAACGCAAACTGCCTGTCTGTGGCTGGGGATGATGAAATTCGACTTGCTGAATATATGATTTGCACCAAGAACAGACGCGAATTGAGGCTGGTTATGATAACGTTAAGGATAAAAATAATGGGATAACTTTAAGGCCTATGAAAATCAAAAATGTAAACAGCTTCCGAAAACGACTCTATATAATCGCTGCTTTGATTATGACTTCCTTAATCTCCAGTACAGGCGATGCAATTTTAGAAGGTTATCGTAATTTTATTTCCCAAAATATTAGTCCCGTTATGAACTTTTTAGGGTTTAAAATCGATGGCTTCTTACACCCCCTTCAAGAACATAATGATTATCACTTTTCTGTCACGTTTTATATTCCTCGTTCAGAAAGCAATACGAGAAATAGAGAGATGACAGGCGTGTCGATTCCAGGTGAAGAGTGCACAAAGCCAGGAGGAACGACATCCAGTGCACCCTCTAGCCTCATTGACGATGAATGGAAAAACAACGTTATTACAGAGGCTTATTGCTCAAGCGGTAGAGTGACTGTAGCACTCATCTCATTGACTGGAGGGGAAAAACAGATTATCTATGACGGTCTTTTCCAAGAGGGAAAAAAAATCTCTTTTTCGGGCGTTCCTGGATTATATAACGCAGGAGTCTTACAACTTATCTCTACAGACAGATCAGAACCTACTGGTGAATGGGTACCAATAAATGAATGTCAGAAAGACGGACGATGCTGATTATGTGAAGACAGTTTTTTCCTGAAAGGAATTTTGTACTGATCCTATATATCTCAAATTTTTTATATCGGCTTACGCTTGAAATGTTATCAATGATCAATCCATTTAATCTTTTGTCCGGAAGTTTTCCGATCAGGGTTCATGAGTACATGAAGAGGAGGTATCAGCTCTAAAAGCAGAACACTTAATTTAACATAATTAGTGTTGTGCGCATTTTTAAACAACATCCAGTTTCACAGCCTGAATTACAACGACACGCAGCCCCCGTTCTTGAGCAATCCTTCCCGGTGTCCTACCTTCAATCAGCGCCCTTAACGCCTCTTATCAAGCCAACCGGAGTCAAGATGACTGACAATCTCAACCCCCATTCCTGCAGTGACACCCTCTTTTTCGATGTCAATGAGACCCTGCTGGACACCACCGAACTGAATCAGGTGGTCGCACAGCGACTCGGTGACCGGCCGGAACGTGCCGAAGCCTGGTTTACCTCGGTGCTGCACCACTCTCTGGTCGAATCCGTGACCGGCAGCTGGCATAGCTTTGGTGATATCGCCGAAGCGGTGCTGAAGATGACGGCTTCGCGTTACGGTGTAACCCTGCCTGAAGAAGCAACGCCACTGGCTGACATTATCGCCGCAATGCCGCCGCATCCTGATGTTGCCGCAGGGCTGACTGCCCTGCAGCAGCAGGGTTTTACGCTGGTTGCGCTGACCAACTCCTCTGCCGCGCTGGCTGAACAACAACTCAGTTCAGCCGGGCTGGCCCCGCTATTCGCCCGCATTCTCAGCGTGGAGCAGGTTAAGGTTTATAAGCCCGATCTGAGAGTTTATCAGTGGGCAATGAAAGAGATGGGCAAGCCTGCCGCAGAGTGCATGATGGTGGCGGCGCATGGCTGGGATGTCGGTGGCGCAAAACGGGCAGGGATGAAGACCGCATTTATCACCCGCAAAGGCCAGTCACCTTATCCACTGGCGCCTGCACCGGATTTGATCGTCAGCGATACAGGTGCGCTGGCCGCACAGCTTAAACGGCTCAGCTTGACGCAATGACCGGCAGATGAAATCCGGGCATTCAGTCTGCCTGTGTCTCAAATGCCGATCTGACCGCTTCCACGATGCGTCCGGACAGCGTCGCGTCGTCCAGCATCGGGAACGTTTTTTTAAGCTTGCCTGAGATCTGCCAGCCATTTTCCTTCAGCGAACGAATAATCCGGCTTGCATCCTGATCGGGCATTTCCACAACCTCTTTCAGACGCTGCTGCGCACGCTGAAATATGACTAACACGCGCGCTTCATCTGCCATTTCTGTTCGAACGGTGTGCTCTATCACTCTGCACGTATAGAGCACATGCTCGGTTAGGTCGGGATAACGCCAGGCGAAGCGGGCATCCTCATAGTCGCTGAAAATGAAGTTACTTTGCGTGCCATCTTCATAGGTTTTGAGTTCACCAAACCGATAGCAGCCTGCATAACGCCGCATAAGCCGTTTCGAAAACACGTCCAGCGTGCGATCGTAACCGACGCGAAAGTCCATCGAACTGGTGATGGTGGCCGAGACGGGCAGAATGACACCATCCGGTATCGCTCCGTCACGAATCAGCGTGTCATTAATTAAAAAGCGATGGATACGACCATTGCCATCGCGCATGGGATGGATATAGACAAATCCAAACGCAACAACAGCGGCACGGGCCAGCGGCGCGGCTCCGTGCGTCGCCTGTTCAAAGGCTTTCAGCCCCTGCATGAAGCGAGGAACATCATCATAGTGCGGCGCAATATAGTGGACGATATCTTCACGCATTGTCGACTGCCCGACAAATACCGGCGAGCGGCGCAGACCCAGTCCCAGTGCATCCTGTCCCAGAATGCCCTGCTGTATCGTGTGCAGGCTGACATCGCTGAGCGGATCGTCCAGCTGACCGCAATACTGCGCGATAACGTGGGCAAACCGCTGAATGCGATCGCCCTGGTCCGACTCTTTCTCGATAAGAAAACTGGCACGGGACTCTTTAAATGTCAGCCAGCTGGCGGTGCGCATCAGAATATCTGCGCCAAAGGCCTTATCCAGATCTGAAAAGGCCGCATTGAGATCGAACGCCAGCGCCTGTTCAACGGCAGCTGTTCTGCGCACCAGGGGGCAGAAATCGATCGATCCCGGCAGGTTATCGTTAATGCGCCAGCGTCTGCTGCGTTTCACGGTGGTTCGGGTCTGATACGCTTTCGATGAAATCGCGTCAATATAGCCACCATTAGTGACATCGGGCACCTGCAGCAGGTTACCGGTCAGCCACTCATAGAAAAACCCTGCCCGACGCGCATATTGTCCGAACGGCTCCTGACGACACCACGCCTCCAGAGGTTCCGGCCCGATTACCGTAAACAGGCGGGCAAAAAACTCCAGGTGGATCTCCTCATATTTGAGACCAAAGGCAAAATGCCCGGCAAAGTTATCCTCCGGCTGATAGCCAGGAGGATAGTAATTTTCCACCTGCCCCTGACTGTCATGATGAGAGCGTACCGTTCCAATCGCTGATTTCACACGCAGTGGCTGCGCCAGTCTGATTGCATAACGTTCGCGCAATGCGCTAAAGCCGACCAGCATACTGAATCCTTTATTTTTCACGCTAAAACGCTAACAGAAAGGATTTCTATCACGAAAACGATAACTTCGCTACGCCGACCCGGCTAATCTTTGCCCGAAAACGTGAATAAAAAAGTGAGTTGATGCGAAAACAGTAATGCAGACCCTATTCAGGGCTTAACCACGATGCACAAAAGCCCGATGACAATCATCACCACGCCCGCCAGGCTATGCCAGCTGAACGCCTCATGAAATACCGGAAGAGAAACTGCAGCCAGCCAGACCAGCACGTAACTCAGGCTGAGCAGCGGATAGACCCGGTTCAGGGGGAAATGACCCAGCGCCCGGATCCAGCAGAGCATGGAGAGGCCATAGGCGCCCAGCCCCGCCACCAGCAGCAGGGCGGGCAGTAGGCCGATAGCGGGCAGTGACGTCAGGCTGCTGACATCGGGCAACTGCGGCATCGCCCAGCGCATCATCAGCTGCGCCGCCGAGACCAGCAGCACGCTGCAGGCAACCCATCCATACCCTTTCATATCTGACTCGCCATCAGCGCCACGCCAGTGACCACCAGCAGCGTGCCGGTTATCTGGCGCGGCGTTAACCGTTCACGCCACAGGAGACGTCCGGCCAGCGCCACAAAAATAAAGTTAAGGCTCAGCATCGGGTAGGCCTGGCTGACCGGCACCCGCTGCAGCACCAATAGCCAGAGGAGCATCGCAACGCCCAGCAGCAGCACGCTCACGCCAATCCAGCTCAGGCGCGTCCGGCGGGATACCGCCCTCGTCGCCTGCTTCTGGCAAAGCTGTGCGCTGCAGCTGAGCAGACTGACCAGAATAATCAGCAGCAGCATTACTTCGTCTGGCTGTAGTAGAGGCAGACCAGCCTGCCCTGACGATAGACGGCGTCCGGCACCGGCACATCCTCATCGATATCGCTGTGAACCGAGTCCATCAGCAACAGCAGCGACACGCTCCCCTCGCGACGATGTGGGGCAAGCCAGCCGGCGAAATCTGCCCGTGAAACAAAACGGGACTGTGCATCCGGGTAGCCGAGCCCATATTCCAGTTCCCCCTTGCTGTCATAGAAACCGATATCGCTGCGCTGCAGGTGCCAGGCGGCCGCAGAGGCGATGCCGGGGTTGTCAGCCAGGATAAAGCGGCTGGCAGCCAGTTGCTTACTGATAACCGCCACAAAACGCTGCGGCTGTTTGGCATCGCGGATCTTATCGGGGATGGCCGCACCGATAATCAGCGCAACGCCCAGCGGGCAGAGTGCCGCCGCCATCCAGCGACGCGAGGAAGAACGGCAGCTGTACGCCCCCACCAGCCCCCAGCAGAGAAATGCCACTGCCGCCAGCACCAGCTTCAGCATCTCATGCGTGGCGAACAGCGGATGATGCGTCAGACTCCAGGGGGCCAGCACCAGCAGTACGGCGGCCAGCGTCAGGATACCGAATATCAGGTTCAGCCAGCCATTCAGCGTCAGGGCGCGCCCTGCCCGCTGCGCAGCGTTCAGGCCATAATGGGCCATCAGCAGTGACAGCGGAACAAAACAGGGCAGGATATAGGTCGGGAGTTTGCCCTTGGCCAGACTGAAAAACAGCAGCGGCATCACCGTCCAGCTCAGCAGATAGAGCGCACCGGGATGCTGACGACGCTCACGCCAGCCCGTAAGCAGTGCCCCCGGCAACAGTGCCAGCCACGGCAGCGTGCCCAGCAACAGAATCGGCAGGTAGTACCAGAACGGGGCTTTGTGCTGCGCATTCGCCTCTGCGAAGCGCTGGATATGCTCGACCCAGAAGAAGTAGTGCCAGAAATCGGGAGCCTGATGATAAATGGCCAGCACCCAGGGCGCGCTGATTGCCGCAGCAGAGAGCAGCGCCAGTGGCCCGAAGCAGAGCAGCTCCGGCACTCTCCTGCGCCAGATTGCCCACGGCAGGATCGTCAGTACCGGCAGCGCCAGTGCCAGAAAGCCTTTGGTCATGAATCCCATGCCGCAGGCCAGCCCCAGCAGCAGATAGCCGCCCACGCGCCCGGCGCGTCCACTGGCTTCTGTCGCCAGCCAGAAGCTGCACATGGCGGCCGCCAGCCAGAGCATCAGCATCGGATCGAGCACCGCATAGGTGCCGACCCCATAGACCAGCAGCGAGCTGAGGAAAATGATCGCGCCGGCGATCGCGGTTCGCGAGGAAGCAAACATCCGCCTGCCGAGCCAGAAAATCAGGGCAGCGGTCAGGGCAGTAGAGAATATCGAGCCGGCCCGCACGCCAAAATTATTGTGGCCAAACAGCCACTGACCCAGCGAGTTAATCCAGTAACCCGCAATCGGTTTTTCAAAATAGCGCAGGCCGAAAAAGTGCGGCGTGATCCAGTTGCCGGATGCCAGCATCTCCCGGCTGATCTCCGCATATCGGGTTTCATCCGGCTGCCAGAGATCGCGGAACACCGGCGGGACAAGGTAATAAAGGATAAAAAAGCTGAAAAACAGCAGCCATATTGTCTGGTTACGTATCCGCACTAGTTCGCCTCTTCCATCCGTTTCTGACAGCCCAGCCACCCTTCCCGTCCGGCAATTTCGCCTCTGACCACCCGGCCTAATGGCAGCGTCGTCAGATCGGCGGGCAGCAGTTCACTGAGCGGACAGAACTGAATGCCGTTATCGGCGGCCAGGGTCAGGAGGCGATCGAAGTCCGGGTAGCCGATGATCCCCTCCACTTCGGCATGAACGGTGTAAACCGCCCCCTCTTCCGCAGCGAGCATTCGGGTCAGAATGAAGTCGTTGTACCCCTCTGCGCTGACCTCGCGCCCCACCACCTCATCCCAGGTCGGCAGCGTTACCGGGATCTGCACCGTCCCAATCTGCCCGTCTGGCAGCACCGGCCGGAACGGGCCGCTGCCGCGACAGTCGCTGTTGTAAGTGAATCCGAACGGCTGTTTAGCGGCGACCACCCGGCCATCCGCGCGCCATCCGGCGACGGCCGAGCAGCTGACCGGATGGCCGAGGATCTCACTCAGCAGGTCGGTGCCGCGCGCTATCTGCTCTGCCAGCTTTTCCTGCGGCCAGACGCCCGCCCAGGTCTGCCACGCAAAGTGGTCCCAGGCGTGCAGTCCCACCTCATGCTGACGGGTGGCGTCCTGAATAATGTGCCGCAGACGGCGCCCCATCTGCTTGCCTGGCCACGCCGTTCCGGCCAGCAGGATATCCCAGCCATAGAGCGACGCGGCCCGGGAACGCACCATTTTCAGGAGAAAGGCCGGTTTCACCAGCCGCCAGAGATGGCGGCCCATGTTGTCCGGCCCCACACTGAAGAAAAAGCTGGCCCGCACAGCATGACGCCGGAACAGCGTCAGCAGCGCCGGCACGCCCTGCTGCGTGCCGCGCCAGGTATCTACGTCAATCCGCAGACCGATCTTCTTCATCACTTATCAGCCTGTTGCTCAATGGTGCGCAGGAAGAAGTCGAGCGTGTTGTCGATGGTGACATCCATCGTCACGGTTGGGGTCCAGCCGAGTAAGCGGCGCGCATTCCGGATAGCAGGTTTGCGGTGCTCCACATCCTGATACCCTTTTCCGTAGTAGCTGCTGCTCTCCACTTCGCGGAAACCGGCAAACGGCGGGAACTGGCTGCGCAGCGGGTGACGCTCAAAGCTCTCCAGCAGCTGCTCGGCCAGCTCTTTGATACTGGCTTCGTTGTCCGGATTACCGATATTGATGATCTGCCCATCACAATTCTGCTGTTTATTCTCGATGATGCGGAACAGCGCCTCCACGCCATCTTTGATATCGGTAAAGCAGCGCTTTTGTTTGCCGCCGTCAATCAGCTTGATGGGCGAACCTTCCACCAGGTTGAGGATCAGCTGGGTAATGGCGCGGGAGCTGCCGATACGCGCGGCATTGAGGTTGTCCAGACGCGGCCCCATCCAGTTGAACGGCCGGAACAGGGTAAAACGCAGCCCCTCTTTTTCACCATAGGCCCAGATCACCCGATCCAGCAGCTGTTTGGAGACCGAATAGATCCAGCGCTGTTTGTTGATCGGCCCGACCACCAGGCTGGAACAATCTTCATCGAAGCTGTCATCGGTACACATGCCGTACACCTCAGAGGTGGACGGGAAAATAATGCGCTTCTGATACTTCACACAGTCGCGAATGATTTTCAGGTTTTCTTCAAAATCGAGCTCAAACACGCGCAGCGGATTGCGGGTGTACTCAATCGGCGTGGCGATCGCCACCAGCGGCAGGATGACGTCACATTTCTTGATGTGATACTCAATCCATTCGGAGTGGATAGCGATGTCCCCTTCGACGAAATGGAAACGCGGATGGTCGAGGAAGCGGCTGATGGCATCGGAACTGATATCCAGGCCATACACCTCGAAATGCGCATCCTCCAGCAGCCGTTCGGTAAGATGGTTACCGATAAAGCCGTTAACGCCGAGGATCAGCACCCGGGTGCGGCGCTGGAGCGCCGACTGCGGCTGCGAATAGAGCAGCGCGCCAGGCACCATGCCCAGACTCTGCGCCAGCTGACTGCCGTTCATATAGACGCCATGCTCGGACTGCCCGGTCTGGATTTCAAGCGCTCCCTCACCACAGGCAATCAGGAACGGCTGCTTAGAGATTACCGTGCCCGGTCTGGCCTGATGCGGCTCGTGATGAACCCGGCTCTTCCAGACAATGAAGCGGACCGATCCGGCGAAGGCAAAGGCGCCAGGCCAGGGATCGGTGACCGCTCTGACCAGATTGTGGATCGTCTGAGCAGGCTGGTTCCAGTCAATCCGTCCATCTTCGGCGGTGCGACGGCCGACACGGGTCGCCTGACTCTCATCCTGGGGCCACTCACTGACCTCACCCTGACGCAGACGAGGTAAAACGTCGCCCAGCAGCTGCTCTGCGACACTGATGAGTTTACGGTGCAGGGTCAGCGCATTGTCCTGGTCCTCGATAGCCACCGCCTGCTGCGCCAGAATATGACCGGCATCGGCACGCTTTACCATGCGATGCAGTGTGACACCCGTTTCGCGTTCACCGTTCACCAGCGCCCAGTTGAGGGGTGCCCGCCCCCGGTATTTTGGCAGCAGCGAGCCATGCAGGTTAAAGGCCCCTTTTTGCGCGCATTGCAGGATCTCATCGCTGAGCAGATGGCGATAATAGAAGGAGAAAATCATCTCTGGCGCCATGCTGCGGATACGATCCAGCCAGATCGGGTGATTCGCCTCGTCGGGCGCATAAACCGGAATGCCATGCTCTGCCGCCAGACGCGCAACCGAGCCGAAAAAAGGATTTTCGGTCGCCACGTCGTTGTGGGTGAAAATGGCGGTGATCTCATAGCCTGCCTTCAGCAGCGCATTGATGCCGACACAGCCCATGTCGTGATAGGCGAAAACGAGGGTCTTCATGATTGAGTATCCTGTACTGATGGCTCTTCTGGAGCCTGAACAATGCGTTGAACGAAATAGCGCGGACGCGCCCGAACGTCGTTATAAATGCGCCCGATGTACTCCCCGAGCAGTCCCATGCCCACAAACTGGGCACCCGTAAACATGAACAGCACGGCAAACAGAACAAAGACGCCATCCCCTGCCCAGGCCGCACCAAAGAAGAGGCGCAGAACAATCAGCACCAGCGAGAAAGCGAAGCCAGCGAGTGCAATCAGGCTGCCGATAACGCTGAGCAGTCGCAGGGGGGTGGTGGTCAGGCAGGTCACCAGGTCGTACATCAGGTTGATCAGGCGCATAAAGCTGTATTTCGAGTCGCCAAATGCCCGCTCAGCGTGGATCACCGGCAGTTCGATGGTGTGACGGGCAAAGGTGTTCGCCAGAATCGGAATAAAGGTGCTGCGCTCGTGGCAGTTGAGCATCGCCTCAACGATGTGGCGACGATAGGCGCGCAGCATGCAGCCGTAATCCCCCATCGCTTTGCCGGTCACTCGCTGGATCAGCCGGTTGAGCGTGCGTGAGGCTTTACGCCGGAACCAGGTGTCCTGGCGCTGCTGCCGGACCGTGCCGACCACGTCATAGCCCTGACGCGCCGCCTCAACCAGCCGCGGGATCTCCTCCGGCGGGTTCTGCAGATCGGCATCGAGCGTGATAATCAGATCGCCACGCACCTGACTGAAACCGGCCATGATGGCGGAGTGCTGGCCGTAATTGCGGTTGAGCAGCACACCGATGACCCGGCTGCCGGGTGCGGAAGCTGCCTGCTCAATCAGCTCGGCGGAACGGTCACTGCTGCCGTCATCGACCAGCAGGATTTCATAGTCCATCTGCAGTGTGTCGCAGGCGCCAGCGGTGCGCTGAAGCAGCTCCGGCAGGCTCTCCTGCTCGTTGTAGACCGGGATAACCACGGAGAGTCTGTTGATCGGTTTATTCTCACCCATATCAGACTCCGGCAATGTCATTCAGCGCCTGAATGACGCGCTCGACATCCTGGTCCGTCATTGAGGGAAACAGGGGAATCGAACACATCTGCTGGCTGTTGCGTTCACTGGCGGGCAGACGTAAATCGGGATAGCGCTCGCGATAATATCTGTGGGTGTGGGCGGCCCGGAAATGCAGACCGCTGCCGATATTGCGCGCCTTCAGCGCCTGCATAAACGCATCACGCGAAAAACCACACCGGCGTTCATCAATACGGATAATAAACAGATGCCACGCATGCTGATGAGGCCAGGCGGGCAGTGATAGCGGCGTGAAAGGCAGTGCGCGCAGCGCGGCAAGATAATGTTCGGCAATCTCGCGGCGGCGTGCAATGAAACCGGGCAGTTTCTGTAACTGCACCAGCGCAATGGCTGCGCTGATGTCGGGCAGGTTGTATTTAAAGCCGGGCATCATCACTTCTGCCTGCGGCAGTCGGCCCTGCGTCTGGCGATCAAAAGCATCAACGGCCAGACCATGAAACTTCAGGCTGCGTATGCGATCGGCCAGCGCGGCGTTATCGGTCACCACCAGGCCACCTTCCGCACAGGTAATATTTTTTATGGCGTGAAACGAAAAAATTGCCGTGCCGCGGTGCCCGATCGGCTTTCCGTGATAGGTCGTGCCTGCCGCATGTGCCGCATCTTCAATAATGGCAATGTTATGCTGCTCAGCCAGCTGGTAGATCGGGTTAAGATCGACCGGTGCGCCAGCGTAATGGACCGGAATAATGGCGCGGGTCCGGGGCGTAATCGCCTGCGCAATCTGTTCCGGCGTCACCATCAGGGTATCAGGGTCGACATCGATCATGACCGGCGTAGCGCCCAGCAGCGTGATCAGATTCAGCGTGGAAACCCAGGTCATGGAGGGCGTAATCACCTCATCACCCGGCCCAATTCCCATTGCCATCAGCGTGACGTGCATTCCGGCGGTGGCAGAGCTGACGGCAATCGCGTGCAGGTTGCCGGTCAGGCGGACAAAGGCCTGCTCCAGACCGGCGCACTGAGCGCCGGTTGTGATCCAGCCCGAGTCAAAGACAGCTTTCACGGCTGACAGCTCTTCATCACCCAATGAGGGACGGGAAAAAGGCAAAAAATCCATGCTAAAACTCCTGCAGATCAAACCCATAAGCGATCGCGCGAAATTAATCAGGCACAACGCCGGAAACAGAACTTAAATAGCGATTTATCATCCGCCGGCAGGGATGTTATTTACCCCAGGCGTCCATTTCTGGAATAGGGGTTGCCGGACGGGTAATACAAACTAGCGCACGAAAGTTAACTGAACATTAAATGAAGGGAATGAATAACAATAATTTAATGCAGGGTTCATTTGGTCATTTCTGAAAAAGTTCACTGATATGCATTAATATCGCCTCCGGGCAGACTTCTTTTTGATTGATTGATGATTTGTTTATAAAACAACGGAATCTGCCGCTGAATGATCGGCTTTCCATTATGTCCGGTCAGGGAGCCTCTCAGATAAAAATAGCTTACTGAAGAATGCAGATGATTAATCACCGCCCTCTTACAATCCCGGTAAACGTCAGATTCCATATTCCCGCCTTAATGTATTCTTAATATTTCCCGTTATTTTTGCGCTGAGACGACGGCCACCGTTAACGTTTCGTGAATCTCAGATGACAGCACGTTAATATTTGTCACATACGTCACGACAGAAAGGTAAAACAGTGTTACAAAGTCAATAAAATCGCGGTTTCAGGCGTCAGCGTTTGAGCCCGCTCAGAATGAGAAAATAGTGATGAACCGTGTCGCCTGCTTATACGCTCTGCTCGCCTTGTTCAGCCCGGCGCTTTACGCCGCCCCCGTCACCTATACCATCGCGCCTGAGAAAACGTCGATCGGCCTTTCATGGCGTGCCTTTGGTCATGACTTTTCTCAGGCCACACTGCGCGGCGTGACCGGCACGGTGACGCTTAATCGCGATGAAGAGCGTGATGACCATATTGACGTCACCATTTCGGTCGCGACGCTGGTGGCCTCAAACAGGCTGTTAACCTGGCAACTGAAAAGCGATCTGTTTTTCGATGCAGAGCATTATCCGCAGATTCACTTCGTCAGCAGCCGCGTTGCCTCGATGGGGGGCGCTGATTACCGGATTTTCGGGTTGTTAACGGTCAAAGATGTCAGCCGGCCAGTGGTGATGCTGGCCACGCTCGACAGCGGACAGGCCTTTGACCCCGCCTCAGATTCGCTGGCCCTGCATGCCTCGACCGCGATTTCCCGCACGGCATTCCGGGTGGATCGGCTGGTCGGCGTGGTGGATGATCGCGTCAACATTGCACTGACGATTGCGGCGGAAGTGAAGCGGCCGCTGTCCTCACCGTTAATATCGTCCCGATAAGGGTTGTCCCTTAACCTGACTCGCAAGATAAACGCTCAGGTCAGGCTAAAAAACTATAGTCAACCTGAATACTAAAATAAAAAACTATATATGCGGTTTTCGCAGCTTTAATCTTTTATGACTTCGGGGTGGCGTTAATATTGCTTCTGGTGCGGCTTAACGTTTATGAACTGCGTGTTCAGAGAGAACCGGACAGCCTGCATCAGTCAATTAACAGGCAGGCAGAAAGATCGCAACGGGGCGGGCCCGACGGATATTACGGCACGCCAGGGCAGATCTGCGTACTGACGACATTATGAGAATCTTGTTTGGAACACGCTTTATCCCCGATGCGCACGACAACAGAAAGAGTGCTGCATGCCATCGTCTTTGAGGTGGTCGCTAATTGTCTGGTATTCATCATTCTGATGATCTGCGCCTCCGCGGCGCCTGCGCAGTCGGCACTGTTGACGGTAGCTTCATCAGCACTGGCGATGGGATGGAACTATCTGTTTAACCTGTTGTTTGACCAGTTCCTGTTGCGAAAAGGCATGAAAAAAAGCTGGCGGATAAGATGCCTTCACGCCCTGTTATTTGAAGCGGGGTTGTTAGTGGTATTAATCCCCTTTGCCGCATGGTGGCTGGATATCTCGCTGCTTTCAGCGCTGAAGCTTGAATGCGGTCTGGTGCTGTTCTTTCTGGTTTATACCTGTCTGTTCAATCTGCTATGGGATTATGGAAGAGAATTGCAAAAACATTATGAATAAAGTCTATTATCTGGAAAAGTTAAGAAACTGCCCCTCCAGGGATATCCTGGATATCGTGACAAGCTATATGCGTAAAAAACTGCCTTATGACGATCTCTCTTCCTTTGAAGGTGCCTACGATCATCGCAAAGCCGAGCTGATAATGAATGAGACCTTCACTGAAGTACCTGCAGATGTCTGGCGACTGGTCTGCTGATCCGGTCAGATAATCAGCAGACAGGGCATCACGTCATCCGGTAATGACGTGATGCCCGGCGAGCAGGAAACAGTGCGCGATCAGAAATGGTATGACAACCCGATCAGCCCGCTGTAATCCGTATTAAAGACGCCCCCAAAACTGCTATCGACTTTTGCATTCACAGAAAGGTCAGGGAGAATTTCGCCCTCCAGCCCGATACTGCTGCGGTAACGGTTATCAGACCAGGCGCTGTAGCGCCGGTCAGACTGGCGATCGGAGAGCGTGGTCGTGGATCCTCTCCTGCCCGGTGAAGCGTGATAAGAGAGGCTGGCACTGAGATTAACCTTTGGCAGTAAAGTCCCCAGGCCGCGTTTCTGCACCATCACCCCACTGGTGGTGAAGCAGGGCGTGGCTGAACTTAATGAGACCGTCGCATCTTCCCCCTTAAGGCTATAGCCGGACAGGATACCGGCGCTGACGCCGACAAAAGGCGCAACAGAGATCGTGTCGTCGGCCAGACGAAACTGATAGCCGGTGCGCAGACTCCCCGCCACTATGTGACTCTTCTTTTTCACCCCCGGGATGCCTAATGCAGGATCGAGGTGCATTTCCTGAGTCAGAAACATATAGCGGCTGGCGGCATCCGCGAACCATCCGCCATCACGCTGCCAGGCATAATAGGCACCTAATGTGGCCAGACGGTGTTTCTCCTGTCCCCCTCCTTTCACCTCACCCAGGGTGTAGCTGGCACTGACGCCTGCTGTGTGCGCACCGCCGCGCCTGTCCCAGCCGACATTCAGCGTCTGCTGGTCACTCGTCAGGCCCAGAAAATGCCCTTGTGATTGCTCAATTGCGGCCCAGGTTCCGCTACGATCGGGTGAAGTCCGCAGACTCTCTGTCCGGTTGTGCAGCTGGCTGACGGCCTCACTGACAATATATTGCCGCGCGGCCATCAAAGCGCGGGTTTGCTGAATCAGTGGCTGGTTGTCATAAACCGTGAACCACTCATCCGGATTGAACGCGGTTTTTTGGGTGTCCTTTTCGGCTTCTGCTGTAGCCTGCGCCTCTGCTTGCGCTTCAGGCTTTGCTTTCTCTTTTTCAGCAGCGGCTGGCTGCTCTGCTGGAGCCTCGGGGTCAGAGATCACATCCGTTACCGGGGTGGGCTCTGGCGTTACGTCTGCAACAGGAGTGACATCCGGCAGAGGTGTCAGCTCTGGTGCTGGCGTGACATCCGTCACCGGCGCGGGCTCCGGCGCGACATCCGGTACAGGGGTCGGCTCCGGCGCAGGGGTGACATCGGGTAAGGGCGTGGTGTCTGGCTCAGGTTCCGCCGTCTCATTCTTTTCAAGCACCCATAACACCCGATTGTTATTCTCTTTCACCTCATAATTCGGCGTGTAAACACTGAATCCGCTGTAACTGTCAGCAAAGGAGAAGTAGCTGTGCGACGTGCCAGCAGGGGCATCCACCATCACCAGATCCTGAGATAAGGTGGCCTGCCCTTCGTTGCCCAGTAACAGGCTCACGTCCAGCAGATTATCGCCTCCGCTGACAGCGTTTTTAACCAGCAGCCGATCGTTTTCACTTGTTGAGGGTTTAGCGCCCAGCAGCAGCTTCAGCCCGGTTGCGTCCAGGGTATCAACGCTTAGCGTTTTGGGACGCCAGCTACCCGCTGGCACCATCGAAAGCGAAGCGCCACGCTGTGCCCGGAGCGATGTGACGTTACTGTGGCTGGTCATACTCCAGTTTGCGTCTGACGCCAGGGTCATCTGGCTGCTGCCGGATGATGTCACCGCACCCTGATAATCTACTTTACCCAGATAGAGCGACGCATGGTCTGCCAGCCGGACATCACCTTCAACCTCACTGGCAGGCAGCCGCGCCAGCGTCTCTGCACTGCGTACAGGCTGACTGCAGCGAGTCTCATCGGCGTAAATGGGAGCATAACAACGCCAGCTCTTCTCCCCTGTCAGCGGGCTGTCATTGTAGCCAAATGAGAGCGTGGCTGACTCAGCAGCAACAAAATTCGCTTTGACGCCAGCGTACTCTCCCGCCTGGAAAAAAGCCCCCGCACCCACCTTAATCTGCCTGGCGCTGAAAAGTGAGGTGCGCCAGTCGTCATCAATCACCACTCCTCCAGCATGCGCCACGGGCTGTCCCGACAGAATCAGCGTGCCATTATCCACATTCAGATCGCCATTCAGATTCATTCCACCGGTCAGGGCAGTAATGGCCGTCGCGTTGCGCGGCTGGATGTTAACGTTCATCGCGCCATTCAGGATATTTTCCCGTGTCTCACCAAGAAAACCGCGAAAAGCCTGAACGTTAAGTTGCGTCAGACGGTGATTGATAGCTTCCTTTGCGTAGGTACCAAGATAAGTCCAGGTTTTCGTCGACGATTTATCGGTAGGGAAGTACCAGTATGAGGCAGTATTTAACTGAAAATATTCGGACTCCTTCGTATAGGGATTGTTATAAACATAAATGTTACCTGGCGTTCCTTCAGGAGTCCTGCTGCTGAAGGTGTAGAAAGGGACGTCGGCGGCGGTACTGCCCGTAATGTTGAGCGTCGCCGTGGTATCACTGTGGTTGACCAGTTTAGCCCCACCATCCGTATGATTAATTTTTTTGAAGGTCAACGCATTGCCATTTAAATCTAAACGACCACCGCGATAGCCAAAGAAAATCTGGTCAGTCGCGACCTGATGCTCATCGTTTAACACGACAGTTGGCCGGCCACTGACTAACGTCACGGCGGAAAAGGCCTGTTTGTTACCTGAAGCATCAGCCTGCTGATCCAATATAACGCTGCCGTCGCCCACATTCAGTGAGCCCGCATTCACGCCTTCAGCCTTCACGTGGAGCGTGCCCGCGCCAATTTTATGCAGCGCATCGCTGGCTAACCCGTTAACCTGCCAGACAACTTTTTTGCCGGCGTCTATCTCAACCCCGCCCCCTGCCCAGGTTGCGTTCACGCCGCTGGCTGAAGTCAGGGTGTAATCACTGGAAAACTGGAGTTTTCCCGCGCCCATGTTGATCGGTGTGCTTAATGTGATCAGCCCACCATCTCCGTTAAAACGAAGATCTTTCGTGGCATCCAGTTCAGATGTGGAGGCTTTAGCAGGGGCGACGGACGCATCGGCTGAGGTCAGCCCCGACCAGGACCATGAAACGCCATCCTGTTTTATTGCATCGTCGTTCCATAAAACCGTGCCATTTCCGGCGCGATCAACAACGTCCGGCGAGGTATTGGCTGCCTGTACTGAAGCGACAAAATCACCGGGGATGTAACCTGCGACGGCGCGCTTGCGGTAGAGACCGCTGTCAGCGTCATAGCCGACGTGCACCGCAACCAGTTTCCATTGCTGCCCGATGTCGTCCCAGGCAAAAACCGGACTGCCGCTGTCTCCGGCATTAGCTCCGATTGACAGGGGTGTGGTATCTGCATCGTCAGGCCCAAGGTTGTAGTAGCGCAGATAGCTATTATTGGAAATGTCGTGCACGTTCGCCGCACTGATAGTGCCACCCGATTTCCAGTTGTAAGCACCCGTCAGGCGTACCCGCTTCGTCTGCTCATCATTAATTTGCTCCTGTGTTCCTGTTCCTGCCCGCGTATACCAGGCATAACGTGATTTATAGTCAGACAGAAAGTCCGCTTTGGAGACATAAGAATAGGGGGCGGCTTCAGTGACGACCTTATCAAGGCGTGGCGCATGGAAATCCTGCGTGCTGAGATCATTGCGATTGATAAGACGGTAAGCGGTGGCGTATCCGGCCCCGTTGCCAAACTCCACCGTTTTATAACCGGTATTGTGCTTAACACTCAGCACATAGGAAGGCGAGACGAGCGTCGCATAACCTGACGAAGAGACTCCGCCAAAATCGGGAACAGGAAAACGAAGATAGTCAGAAAGTGATCCCTCTTTTTTATAAACCGGAACATTCGTTGCACCGGCATTATAGTTACCCAGGTTTTCGGCAAAATCCCGATAGGTCTGCACGTCGATATCATTAAGCATAATACCAGCATACGAAGCAGTGCAGTTAAAAAAGGTGCAGCATAGCGCCGCGCGCCCGAAATATATCAATAGAATATCCTCATGCGGCCATTATTATTTGCGAGAAGGTTTTAATCTAATAAATAGTATCACCTGGCAAATCCTTCCCTGAATCCACAACAGGCACTGATATTGACCAGCATCAAAAAAAACAGGCCATACACCAGCAGGACATCGATAAGCTATTGAACAGAATGACAATAAAATAAATACCAGAATGGAATGGTTATTAATTTAATATTAAATCAACATAGACATGAAAGGCTTTAGATTGAATAGCTGACTAAAAATAAAAGCAAACAGACACATATGGATAAGAAAAAACCAGATGCTGTCTGAAGACAGACCTGTTTTATGTAAGGTAAAAAGAAAAATCCTTTCGTGACAGTGGGGGTAAACATAAAATATTAGCTCGGGAAGCCTTCGCCTGAATCGAAAAGATAACTCTATTCAGGCGAGGTCTGAAATTACTGCGGGTGGTCGCGGTGATACAGTGCCCATTGCTCAATACGCTCGCCAGACGGCAGCAGACAGTAAAGGGTACTGTCTGCCGGAGATATTCCTTTTACTTCCTGGCCGCCACGCTGAAGGCACCAGACGCTGGCAGGATTACGCATTATCATACGCTGCGGTTGCTGAGCGTGTGGAGTACAGGCTGTAAGTTGCAAAGCCAGCAGCATCACTGAAATGCCGGACATCTGTTTTATACGCATGATGAAAGCCTCGGGAATAACGTATTCAAAATAGGGATTGAAAGGGTACCACTCTGATCGACAGCTGCCCTGTCGTCAGTCGTTTACTGTGACCCTGCGGCAGCAGAGAATCGTCTGCCCTGCTACCCGTCAATCGATCCGGAACAATTAAACCTCAACAGAGTTTATGACTCCTCTGTAAAGCTCCAGTAGAGAGAGATCGTTAATAAACGCGTTAAATTCCATATCACCCCGCAAGGCGAATTTTCGCATCACATTATATTTGTGCGCATAGATGGTTTTTTCTGACAGATCCAGACGTTTCGCCGTCTGTCTGACGCTGTAACCTTTTTTTAAAAGGCTGAGCACCTGTAACTGCACCACTGTTATGCGAGCGAACTCACAATGCAGACAATCCGCTGGCAAAAAAGCGTGCATCCTGTCCTGAAAGGCCAGCCAGGAACAGATGACTTTCTGAGATATCGTACGAACAGAATCAAGTCGTGAAATAACAACCAGAGAGCGATAACAGACCGGAAGCTGCTCTGTCATAATATCGTCAGTCTGATTAACAAAAACCATGATAATGCTACCGGGCTTCCGATCCCGGTACGCAGGTTGACACATATATAAACGCCATTGCGAAACATTGATCAGGATAAAATCAGCCTGCCTGAGATTGTGGCTGTCAAAACCCGACAAAAACTCCACATTAGCTTCAGTTAACAATGCGCCCTCAATCACTTTTGAGATGCCTATCCTGAAGAAATAATTCTCTTCTGTACAAATGACTTTAAGATCCATTTTTCTCCTCAGGCATCTCAAAAACCTCCATAAATTCAGGTAAACTTCCCGTTAACCAGCACAAGCTCGCCTTTCTCTTTAAGCTCTTTAAGTACTCTGCAAATTGAACTTTTGGAAAGGTGCGAACTATTTTCAATCAGATACAGGGCAGAGAAACGTTTCTTCAGATGAGCCGGTAGTTTTTCCCAGCGTCCGATTAAAGAAATAACCTCATCGTAAGAGTTGCTCTTAGGCAGCTGGATGTAGTCCATCAGATCTGAATACTGTCCTGAAAGAACGGACATGGCATCGTTGAAAAGATCTTTCTCAAAAATCAGCCGCCAGAACACATCATAATCAATGAAACTGACTTTGCCGTAATCTATTCTCTCCAGATAAACCGGTGGCTCATCCAGTGCCGGTGTGACACCAACAACATAAGGAGCAGAGACAATGTTAAGCACTTTATTTTCACTTTTGAGCTTGAGCAAAAAATCGCCATCAAGAATAAACATAACCCGACGCACATTATCTTTCGTCAGGTGGTAACGGCGTTTTCCGCGCGAGATCTCATCCGGATTAGCCACCTGCGTATATCCTGCTAGTGCATCAATGATTCGTTCATGATTTTCAGTCACTCTATACATAATAATCAACTCAATCTAACTAACACAGGTTAGTGATTAGTAGCAAAATTAGTAAAGCTGGTTTTTATAATCTTCTTTTTCGCCTGGTGTACGACAATCTTCCAGTTCACACTTCTGATATCGGATAAAATACGTAATTGGCTTGACTATAGTAAAACAGGAACTGTGAAACTCAACACCATAAACATGCGAAAAGGGAGAGCACATCGCCAAACAGTGGCGCAGCAACCATACATTACACCGCTTTAAAGTCACTCAATTAGCATATTAACCCATCATGCCGTGACTTACTGAAACTGTTATAACTTTTTTCTATAAAAGAGAACCCAACATATTCATTTGAAGTTTCATGTTATGAAACAGATACAGTATTAACATGAATGTATGCACTTCAATAAAGAAAGCCGATAAATGAAAAGGTCAGAATCACATTGGCATCATTGTTAATTCTCCTGGAAAATTAAAAATACTCAACATCACTCCCTGGAAATGATTAAACCATAACGATGTCAATTAGGAGATTTAAATTAAAAAACGCCATGCATTTAGATTTATGTTCTGATTTATATTTGATTTTCAGTTTTAAAATCCAATGCACTCAGAACCTCTTTTCGGTGCGTTTCACTTCTCAGCACAAATGATAATGTTATGGCTGATTCCAGTAGCCTGATTCCAGCAGCGATCTCAGAAGCCAGCACCTTTAAAGCAGAGCTGGCGCCGCTAGTCTCATTGCCCTGAACGGGATATAAACAGGCGTCCCTACAGGGAGAGAAAGTGAATCCCTGACACAATAGACTGCCTATCGGCATCACTGTTTCGCGTTAAAAGTTAATCTCTTGTGAGTTCTGAGCAGTGCTCTTATGAGATGACATTTAACATTACTCGCCTTAATTTTCTCACTTCACATCTGATTCCACCGCTTTATTGTACGAAAAGGCGATGAGCAGATTGATTCAGCATGCAGTACGCAATGTGCTGCCGAATAATGAAGATTATCCATTAACTGGTCTTTGCAACGAATTCAGAAGGACCGAGAAGGTGACTGATAGTTAACTCTGTAAAAAATAAAACCTACAGCGTGACAGATTAAAAAATAGTGTGGAAAGGCGTTAAAGCACCCCATCGGGTTGAAAGTCCCGATGCGCTAACGTACCTGAGAAGGTAAATGTTGTTACAGAAGATTTTTATCGCACCCTGGTCACAGAAAACATGGCTTAATAGGTCGCCTCTGTATAAATGTATACAAATTAACATTATCTTCACCTATTAACAAAAGGCAAAAATATTAACCCTGAATGTCAGTACCCTTCTCATTTGGGAATGATACAGCCACGCTGAAGTTAAATTAAGCTTTATTAAGATTACTTCAGAAGCAACAGATTGCCTCCGGGCTTAACCTTTAAGTGGTCGGACAAGATTATTTGTCCTGTCTGTAGCACGTCAACGCAGTCCAACTTTCAATAGGGAATTTGAACATGAAAAAAATCGCCTTTTTAACCGCATCTGTAGTATCTGCACTGTTAGCTTCTCAGGCATTTGCGGTCTCCAACAATACTATTACGTTCCAGGGATTGGTCACAGGAGAAACCTGTACCGTGACAGTCAATGGTAACACCGCTAAACCTCTGGTGCTCCTGCCAACTATCAGCACCTCTGCGTTATCAAATGGTAATGTCGCGGGTAAGACAACTTTTGATATTGGGGTTACTGGCTGTACAGGAAATGATACTGGGGCCACAACAATCTCTACCCAGCTTAGCGGTAATAATGTCACTAAGGCGGGTAATCTGGGTAACCTGGCAACCGAAGGTGCTGCGAAAAACGTAGAAATTCAGATTGTGAGTAATAAAGAAGTAGATAAAGTTATTAATTTTGGTGAAGGTACTTCTTATATCGGCCAGGGTCATCTGACTCTTGCTGCCGGAGTAAAAAATGCCTCTGCAACCTATACTGCGCAATATGTCGCCGTTGAAAAGGACGCAGTTGCCGGTGCGGTGGAAGCCACAATGCAATACGCCATCATCTACCAATAAAAAAATCAGCATGGATGCGAAATATTTTTAATCTATAAGTGGATTCAATCAGGCCATGGATGGCCTGACTTACTTTATCCAGGGTCTGGTAGTAAAATTTCAACGGATGGTTATTATGCCTCGATTGCTTATCACTCACTCATCATTGCGTACCATTCTATTACTCCTTCTATCTCTTGTTATTTACCCGCCAGCATTCGCCAGCGTTGTTATGACGGGATCTCGCATTATTTATCCTTCTGACGAAAAATCGGTCGATGTAAAACTGAAAAATAATGATGCTTTCCCGTACGTAATCCAGGCATGGTTGGACAATGGTGACGAAGAATCTACGCCAGCCACCGGCAAAGCGCCGTTCATCGTCACCCCACCAACATTCAGAATTGCCGCTAAAGATGGTCAGGTTTTGCGCATTTTCTTCACGGGTGCAAATTCATTACCCCAGGATCGTGAATCCGTTTTTTATTTTAATTTTCTTCAGGTCCCACCAGGCAATGTTTCTGGTGACAAAGGCAATCAGATGATGTTGTTATTAAAGAACAGGCTGAAACTGTTTTACCGCCCAAAAGGCCTTAAAATCAGCACCCATCACATTTCTGAATATTTAACATTCAGTAACGTATCGTCGCCCAGCGTACGCATCACCAATAGTTCACCCTATTATGTTTCACTAACCAAAGTCGTTGTCAGAAACAGAGTCGCAAAAGAGACTGCACCGATGATCGCGCCGTTTTCATCTGTTGATGTGCCATTAACAGAACAGAAATTAACAAAAAGCGCCCAGGGAATAGAAATAGGCTTAGTGAATGATTATGGGGCAACGGTGACATATGAGTTTCCAATTCAAAAATAAAAAAACAGATCCTCGTCTGGCTATAATCAGTTGCGTTGTAAAAGCGGCTTTATTGACACAGACTGCTCATGCCGAAGAATACCATTTTGATAGTCGTTTGCTGGCAGGATCCGGTTTTGAGGAAGGCGTAGACCTTAAGCAATTTAACGAAAAACAGATCACTATTCCTGAAGGTCAACAGCTTCTGGATATCAGCCTGAATGGCATAATAATAAAAAGTCAGGTGGCGGTGAATTTTCGCAGGAAGGATGTCGCCGATAAAAGTGCGCAACCCTGTATTGATGCCGACATGGTCAAACTGTTGCAGCTGAAGACCGGCCTGAAAGAAGCGGCTGAATCGCAGTGTCTGTTTCTGTCAGAGATCAGCAGTCAGGGTAACTGGAATATCCGCCAGTCCACGCTGACACTTGATTTTCTGATCCCGCAGATTCTGCTGAACCGCCAGCCACGCGATTACATCCCGACCTCTGAATGGAATGCGGGAGCTCCATTGCTTTTTTTACGTCATAGCTCCAGCTTTACCCGCAATATTTTGCGCGACACGCACTCCAGCTATCTCTGGAGCATGATCAACGCAGGGGGTAACCTGGGCATGTGGCAGTTACGTCATCAGGCCAACCTCCGCTATATGAACAGCAGCGTCAGCACCGATCAGTACAAATGGAATGCTGTACGCACCTGGGTACAGCGTCCCCTGCCCTCTCTTTCCAGCGAACTGGTGGTCGGTGATGCCTACACTGACAGCACGATGTTTGGTTCAATGTCCTTCAACGGTGTGAAGATCGCGACCGACCAGCGTATGTGGCCTCAGGCACGTCGCGGATATGCGCCGGAAGTCCGGGGCGTCGCTACCAGCAACGCCCGTGTACTGATAAGCCAGGCCGGTAACGTAATCTATGAAACTCAGGTCCCGCCAGGCCCATTTATTATTGACGACTTATATAACACCAAGAGTCAGGGCGACCTGAAAGTACAGATCGTCGAGGCTGACGGCAAATCATCCTTTTTCACTGTGCCTTATGCTGCGGTGCCGAGCTCAATGCGGCCGGGTAATCTGAGTTATCAGTTTGCCGCCGGGAAGGTGAGGAACTTTTACTCTGTCCAGAACACCTTTACTGAGGCCGTTTTACAGTATGGTCTCAGTAACAGTCTTACCACCAATACCGGGGCGCGCTTCGCAAATGGATATCAGGCTTTACTGGCTGGTGGCGTCTACGCCTCTCCAGTTGGCGCGCTGTCACTCAACACCACCTGGTCACATGCGAGGGTAGAAAACGACATCACCAGAAGCGGCTGGCGTGCAGAGGCATCGTACAGCAAGAGTTTCCCCACCAGAACGAACCTGGTGCTGGCAGCCTATCGTTACTCGACTTCCGGTTATCGCGATCTTGAAGATGTACTGGGCGTTCGTCGTCAGCAGAATGGTGGGGCGGACTACTACTCCGATACGCTCAGACAGCGAAATCGCTTCTCTGCGACGGTAAGTCAGTACATGGGTGACTACGGTACCCTGTCTTTGAGCGGCAGCAGCACTGACTACTATCACAATCGCTCACGTATCTCAGAGATGCAGCTTTCTTACAACAATATGTGGAAGAAAGTAAGCTACAACCTTAACCTCAGCCGGCAACGCTCCAGCTGGAACAGCAAAGACGTCTATAGCGTTTACGACAGCGATTACGATGCTAACCGCTATCAGAAATACACAGAAAACGTCATCTCATTGGGTTTTTCCCTTCCGCTGGACTGGCGTGATAGCCGTTCCACCGTCTCTCTGGATATGACCAGAGATAAAACGACTTCATCGGCAATGACCACCCTGTCGGGTTCCGCGGGCCAGGAGAGCGATTTTACTTACGCCCTCTATTCCAGTTACGACAAATACCGTGATGTATCTCAGGGAAAAAGCCATGCGATGCGCTGGGGAACGAACGTACAGGAACGGACGCGCCTGGGTGCCATTCGCGCCTCTTATGCCCGCAGTGATGATTATCACCAGCTTGGGCTGGGCACATCGGGCACGCTGGCCATCCACGGGGGCGGTATCACCTATGGTCCTTACGCCAGCGACACCTTTGCACTGATTGAAGCAAAAGGTGCCAGCGGCGCGCGCATCAACAACGGTCAGGGTGCCAGGATCGATACCTTTGGCTACGCCATCATGCCATCGCTGGCTCCCTACCGTTATAACACCATCAGCCTCGACGGCAGCTCAATCTCTCAGGATGTTGAACTCGAAGGCGGTAACGTGCGCGTGGTGCCGGTACATGGTGGCGTACCCAAAATAGCCTTTAAGACCCTGACGGGTACGCCGGCACTGATTCTCGCCTCGCAGGCTGACGGCACACCTGTTCCGATGGGTGCAGAAGTTAAAGACAGCCAGGGCAACAGCCTTGGGATGGCAGGCCAGAACGGGCAGATTTACGCCCGTCTTCCCAACGCCTCTGGCACGTTGTTTGTCAATTGGGGGAGCAGTAACACCTGCCGGATCAACTATCAGCTGCCCTCTAAAAAAATTGAGGATGCCAGCTTTGTTCATTTAAACGGCACCTGTATTCAGTGAGGAATAAGATGAAAACAGCACATAGCCGCCTCAAAATCTGGCTGCTCGCATCCGCTTTCATAGTGTGTACGCCCGCGGCACAGGCGATTTGTCACAAGATAACTAAGGCGGGTGATCGGTTTAACGAACTGCCGCAGGAAGTGGTGAGTCGGGGCTATATCGCACAGTCATGGGGTACGGGCACAGGGGATGCCATAAGTGCGACGCTTGACTTTGGGGCAATCAGTATCGGAACTGGCGCGGATTCACTTGCGCCAGCCGGAACCGTGCTGGCCTCTGCTGACATGCCATTTCTGACGAAAGGATTGAATGACCCCTATGAAGCCAATCAGATTGTCTATAAATGTGCACTGTCCGACGCGGACAGCTTGTATGAAATTTATGCCCTGGCTGCCTCATATGGGGCAGAGCATGGTGGTAAAGCCGTGAGTGATGTTGAGGGGGGATACCGGACACCGGCACAGCATATCGCCTATCGCATAACTAACCTGAAAACCGGACTTTATTACAAGAGTGAATGGCAGGAGCGAAAACTGACCGCCGATGATTACATTACTGTAGGTTCACATATTTATATCCCGGCATCATCGTTCAGTAGCGCGACTTTCGAACTGATCAAAAGTGACGACGATTTCGGCCTCCCTACGCGAAATGTTTTCAAGCAAATAACCGTTCCGCAAGGATATATAGCGATCAGAACACCCACGATAAACAACATCATTAAAACAGGTGAAGTTGCCTATCCGCCCAGCTCTGGGTATGTCTCAGCAGTCTGGAGTATGCGCGGTAACACCACCGTCATACAGGGAAAGAATTGTCTCGTTGGGGATTTTGACCAGGTTGTGACCCTGCCGACCATCAGCGCCAATGACTTGCGTAATGGCATGACCAGTAGCAATACCTTCAGCGTGGAGATTAATTGCGAAAAAGGGGCCGTTTCAGGTACTGAATCCAGCGATTCAAAACCGCCAGTCGCGATGGGTTTTCTGGTGACACAACCGACGGCACGGAACCAAGCGGAAGCCCTCGGGCTGCAAACGAGTGCCGGGGGCATCAGCCATTTACTCGACAATAACTACGGCACACAAGGCGTTGCAAAGGGTGTTGGCATCCGCATCTATGCTGGAAGCAGGGCGTTAAACCTGTTGTCCAGTAATGCAGAAACAGGCACAGGTTCAGAAGCGGGCTGGTACGGATTTACGGAACTGCTGAGTAAAACCGGGTTATCGCTTAAAGGCGATAAATCCTATGCCGGTGTTTTTACGGCGTCCCTTGAGCAACTTCCGGGAAAAACCGCACAGGGAGGATCGGTCAATGCGCAGGCACAGATTCTTGTCAGTCTGCAGTAGCCTGCTATTAGCCAGCGCGCTGACTCTTAGTGCTGGCCCGGCCGGCGCGGTAGTTAACAGCACCCAGAGCCGGCTGGTGTTCAATGAAAAGAGCGTGGCGGAGTCACTTACCGTGGTGAATTCTGTCAGATCCCCGGCACTGGTACAGGTCTGGAGCGATGATGACGATCCTCTCAGTCCGCCCGATCGCATCAGTACACCCCTCGTCGTCGTGCCGCCACTATTTAAACTGGCCCCCGGTGAATCGCGCAACCTGCGTGTCATGCTCATTTCCCGCAAAGGGATGCCTGCAGACCGCGAGCGTCTGTACTGGCTGAACATTTATCAGATTCCACCAAATACTGCCCAGAAGTCGGCGCTGGAGAAGAAAGTAATTTTGCCGCTGCGCATCCGTTTAAAAGTATTTATCCGCCCGACCGGTTTAAAGGAGCCGGAAGAAGATGTCGGTGAAAAATTACGGTTTATCCTCGGCCAGACACAAACTAAACATGCACAACTGACCGTGAACAATCCAACACCCTATTACATGACATTAGGGAATATCACGCTCGGAAGAACACCGCTGAAAGCAGAGATGATTGCGCCCTTTTCGTCTCTCACCCTTGCGGTAAAAGAGATAAGTGCCGATCACACCCTGAACTGGACAGTAATCGATGATTACGGCAAGCATATACCTTATAAAAGAGAGTTGAGCAGCCAGTGAAAGACACTACACACAAAACAATAAATATGACCTATTTTCATAAGTATCATATGTCATACGATTTAATTACCTCGTTCCTTCGGCAGGAAATGAATAGCACGCAATTTAATCTGCACCATTTTCCTGATGTAAAAAGTTTACTGAAGGCGGCAGAAGAAAATCGCATCGACGTGATTATTATCAATTCCGCCTGTCTGTTTGATGGATCGTTCCGGGAGACAGAAATCAAAAAGGTGCTCAGCGTACTGTGTGGCAATGAAAACATCATTACTGTTTGTTTTACTCAGAACATGCGGTCTGTGCTGCTGAAAAAGATGCTTGATGCGGGTGTAAACATCATGCTCAGTCTGCAGGATACCCCGCAGGAGCTGGTTAACGCACTCAGAAGCATGATGCCTGCATCGTCAGCAGAAACCTATATTTCCCGCTCTGTGCATGAACATTTTCAGGAGGAGTGCACGGATTTAACACCCAAGGAGTGGGAGGTCATCAATCTGATTCAGGAGGGTTATTCGCTGTCAGAAATAGCGTCTAAAAAATGTCGCGCAATGAGTACTATTTCAACACAAAAAAGAAACGCCATGAATAAGCTACATCTGAGAAATGAAACAGAGCTATTGCGCTTTCTGCACCAGAACGCATTTTTTTAATTCGTATTAATTTCGGAATCTCATGCTGAAAAAATTTTTATTCCCGCTGGCGGGAGGATTATTGCTGTCCGGTCAGGCCGGTGCGCTGTCACTTCAGGAGTCGCTGATGGCTGCAAACAGTTATAATGCAGAAATGAACGCTGCCCGCAGTGAACATGATGCCGACGGGCAGAAAAAATATCAGGGCTTTGCGGGATTACTGCCGGCAATCTCCATTGACGGTGCCTGGGTTCAAACGGATCAGCCGGATGCGGCCTATTCTGCCGGTGTCACCCGCCACAATTATAGCGTCAATCTGACACAGCCCGTTTTTGATATGGCAAAGTATGCCACCTGGCGCAGAAGCGTGGTGATTAGTAATCTGGCCGATGTCAATCTGCTTATTGCACAGCAGAAAATGATCGCCAGTGTCACCACGGCTTATTACGACGTGCTTTATCAACGCAGCGTGCTGGAAACCAGTCATCGCATTCTTGCTGCCTTCAGTGCACGGCTTAAACAGACACAAAAAGCGCTGGAAATAGGCGACGGCACCCGGCTCGATTTAGCTGAAGCACAGGCCAACTATGATAAAGCTGTGGCAGACGAACTGGTGGCAGAAAACGATCTGAACGATGCCAGTCTTGCTTTCCGTCAGCTTACTGGCAGGGATCCCCGGAGCATCCCAGACAGCAGCATGCGCTGTGTGCGCTTTCCCGACAGGCTCGTTCCTGAACAACTGAAACGCGATGCCGCTGCTAACAACCTCGACGTACTTGCCGCTATTCAGACGCACAAAGCCAGTGAGACAGACATTCTATCCGCCACCTCCAGTCATATGCCGGTCGTCACCCTGCAGGCTGGGTACGGCAAGAACTGGAGTCGGGCAGAAAACGGCAACTATCTTGACACGCTTTTTGGCACCACCTCTAAAACTGATAACACCCAGATTAGCGTTAATGTTTCGATCCCCCTGTTTGGCGGGGGTGGCCCTGTCTCACAAAGTCTGGAAGCGGCGCACCGTTTCGAACAGAGCAAAGAGCTGATCACCGATGCCAGACGCAAAGCGGAACAGCAGGCCATTCAGGCGGCGTCCGGTGTGCATAACAGCCAGTCCCGGATTAAAGCCTGTCAACGCGCAATCGCCTCAGCAGACAAACGCCTGAGTGCCACCCGTTATGGCCGCGAAATCGGTCAGCGCACCCTGATCGATGAATTCAATGCAGAAAAGGATTATTTCCAGGCCGTGCAGGATCTGGCACAGGCGCAGAACGCGCTCATCCAGTCAATCGTCAAATTAAAAGCGGCCACTGGCTCGCTCGACTACGCCGCGATGAAAAGTTTCAGCTGTGGCGCGGCATAACGGGAATCGAATAGATGAATAACGACTTATTTCGCCAGGAAGCGCTGGATGCCAGGAAAACTAAAGTCCTGGGCTCTGTTGCGTTGTATTGCCCCCCTTTCCGCTGGGTTGTCATCACGCTGATCGGACTGCTGGTTGCCGTCATGATCGCCTTTTGCATCTTTGGCACTTACACCAAACGTGAAAGTGCGCAGGGTGTACTGGTACCGGAAAACGGCATGATGACGATTACAGCGATGAGCACCGGCACGGTTATCGCTCTGCCCGCCCGTGAAGGTGAGAGCCTGCAAAAGGGCAGCCTGATCGCCACCGTCTCATCGGAAATTTCAACACGCTATGGCCAGACACGGGAGACGATCGCGGCCCAGCTGGAGTTTCAGCAAGCAGGGCTGAAAAATCAGCTGATCAATCTTGAGCAACTGCACACCGAAACGCTGAAATCTCTTGAGGAAAAGGTCAGTTTACTCGGCCAGCAATCGGCTGAACTGGAGACCATTTTTCGCCAGCGCACCCAGCAGATTCAGCTGTCCAGAACACAACTCAATAAAATGAGCGCCATGCGCAAAGAGGGCTACGCCTCCAATACGCAGGTAGAACAGCAGCAGAATGAGTTGCTTGATGCCAGCGTACGTTTACAGGATGTCGCACGTCAGCGTATTGATATCCGCCAGCAACTGGCTCAGGCGCGGCAGCAGCTGCGTGAGCAACCCCTCTCTTATAACCAGCAGAAAAACGAGTTACAGCAAAAGCTTTCCGGGATCACGCAGTCGATCATGGAAAACGAATCCCGTCGTTCGATTGAGCTGCATGCGCCGGAAAACGGCATCGTCAGTGCCGTGCTGGTCAAACCGGGACAGATCGTCACGTCGGGTCAGACCGTGGCGATGATGCTGCCGGATAACGCGCGTTTGCAGGCAAGGATTATGCTCAGCAGCCGCGCCATCGGCTTTATCCGGCCAGGTCAGCGTGTCGTGCTGCGCTATCAACCTTTCCCATGGCAGAAGTTCGGCCAGCAATACGGCACCGTGCTGGAAATTTCAAAGTCGGCCCTGTCACCGCAGGAAGTCGCCAGCCTGACCGGCGATGGTCAGGTGAAAGAGTCAATGTATCAGGTGAAAGTGGCGCTGGATAAGCAGACGGTGCAGGCCTACGGCAGGCAGAGCAGCCTGCACGCGGGCAGTGCGCTGGAGGCAGACTTCATCGTCGATAAACGACGCCTCTACGAGTGGGTTCTGGAGCCATTAAACGCATTGGGCAAAATGACGTCCTTATAATTTCATTATCTTATCAGGTTACCTATGGATTTATTTCACAAACTGAATTTGTCATTTCGCCAGAAACTGCCCGTTTTACGTCAGACCCAGGCGGCTGAATGTGGCCTGACCTGTATCGGCATGATTGCCGGCTATTATGGTCATCACACCGATATGGTCTCACTGCGCCAGCGCTTCCCGACCTCCCTTAAAGGCAGCACGCTGGCGAATGTGATGTCATTCGCACAGAGCATGGGCATGGGCTGTCGTGCGGTTCGCCTCGAACTGGATGAACTGGATAAACTGAATCTGCCCTGCGTTCTGCACTGGGAGATGAACCACTTTGTCGTGCTGAAAGGCATCGCTAAAAACAGGCTCATTATTCATGACCCGGCGCGTGGCATACGCAAAGTGCCGATGGATGAAGTCTCCGCCTCATTCACTGGCGTCGCGCTGGAGCTTTATCCCGGCGCCACGTTTGAGAAGAAAAACGAGAAAAAATCGATTTCCATGCTGAGCCTGATCCGTAACGTGTCCGGAATTGGCTCTGCGTTCGTGCAGGTGGCCTTACTGTCACTGGCACTGGAATTTTTTGGCATCATCACGCCATTTTACATGCAGTGGGTGATGGATCAGGTGCTGGTCTCTGCGGACCGTGATTTGCTGACGCTGCTCGGTGTCGCCTTTATCTGCATCACCCTGTTTCAGAACCTGATTTCAGCACTGCGAAGCTGGGTTACGACCTGGTTCTCCAGCATGCTGAGCGTACAGTGGTCATCTAATCTGTGCGCCCATCTGCTGGGATTACCGCTCAGTTACTTTGAAGAACGTCATGTTGGCGACATTCTTTCGCGCTTCGGGTCCATCGGCAATATTCAGAGCACGCTAACCGGCCGCTTTATCTCGTCTGTTTTCGACGGGGTAATGGCGCTGGTCACCCTCGGCGTAATTTTCACCTATAACGCCACCCTGACCTGTGTGGTCGTTGGCCTGTTCCTGCTTTATGCACTGATTCGCTGGATCTCATTCGAGCCCTTTCGCCAGGCGAATGAGAATCAGCTGATGGCCTCCGCCGTAGTGCAGTCACAGCTGCTTGAATCGATCCGTGGCGTGCAGGCGATCAAGCTCAACAATAAGCAGGATCTGCGCGTTTCGACTTATACCAATGAAACCGTGGAGTCGACAAACAAGGGGATTACGACGCAGAAACTCTCGATTGGATTCAACACGCTGCAGGGGACAATTTCCGGCGTTGGCAAAATTGTTCTGATCTGGCTGGCTGCGGCGCAGGTGCTGGACGGTAACTTTACCAGCGGGATGCTGGTGGCGTTCATCTCGTTCTCCGATCAGTTTATCTCTCGCTCTGCGGGCCTGATCAACGCGCTGATCGAATTCAAAATGCTCCGCTTACACGGTGAACGTCTCTCCGATATTGTCCTGACGGAGAAAGAGCAGAATATGGAAAGCCACATCGCGCTGGCGGAAGAAACAGGGCCGGTGCGTCTGGATATCAGCGACATGACCTTCCGTTATTCAGCCACTGACGAAGAGATCTTCTCTGACTTCAGCCTGAGCATTGCGGCCGGTGAATCCGTCGCCATCATCGGCCCCTCCGGCCAGGGCAAAACGACGCTGGCAAAATTGCTGCTCGGACTGCTCAAACCGAACGCCGGAATGATCAGCATTAACGGTATCGACCATACAAAACTGGGAATGACGCATTACCGCGATCTAATCGGAAGCGTGATGCAAAACGATATGATGTTTGCCGGCTCCATCATGGACAACATCAGTTTCTTTGATGCCAGCCTGGATAAAGCCAGGGTCGAGTGGGCAGCGCGTATCGCCCAGATACATGGCGACATTATGGCAATGCCTATGGGCTACAACAGCATGGTAGGCGATATGGGTTCGTCTCTCTCCGGAGGGCAGGTGCAGCGCGTCATCCTCGCCCGCGCGCTTTACCGCCAGCCGCGCCTGCTTATCCTTGATGAGGCCACCAGTCATCTGGATGTGGCCAGAGAGAGTGCCATCAATGATGCGATAAAGCACATGAGCATCACCCGCGTCATCATCGCACACCGGCCGGAAACGATCATGAGCGCAGACCGCATTATCCAAATCAACCGCCATGGCGTGACCGAAATCACCAAAGCAGAGTTTGCAGCTTTAGTGAACGCCTCACAGGTGACGCTGGAAATAAATTAACAGAGGGCACTGTTAAGTGCTGCCCAGCCCTGAAACCAAGGAGTGAATATGAAAAACAGTCTAATCTGCCTGGAAGGCACGCTTAAATTTGACGAAGAAGTCAGAACTCAGACAATTAATGTTGTGGCATTCAGAACCGGCCAGCAGATCACCATCAACCGCGACCGGCTTGCTGAAGGACAAACCCTTGGCGAGAATATTGCCTTACAGGTCAGTAATGCCGAAAAAATATTTAATCAGTTCAACCTGGTAAAAATGGAAGAGGTCAATGATGGCCATGCATTTACGAAAACTTTCCAGGTGATTTACAGCTTTATAACCGGCCAGGGCGGCAGTCAGCGAGTCTGGCAGGTAACCTATGCCTGTCTGCTGGCTGATAATGTTACGATCAACTTCACGTCAATTTACCCTGATGAAGTATCCATGAAGAACGAGATACACAGGCTGGCACATTGCGTAAAGTCATTTACGCTTAACAACATCTGAGGTATTAACACGGATCTTAAAATGGCCATACCAGATACAAACACAAAAGCTGAAAGAAATTAAAAATAGAAGTAATTCTATTTAAGAGGCTTCAGGTTAAATGCATAATTAACGCCGAAAATTAACATTAATAACACCACCTGCCATCAGTGACAGGGTCAGGAAGTGACCGTGCGTGATTTCAGTACCACGGAAGCTGACGTTTGCACCGCTGAATATTCAGGAGGAATGCTTCAACCGCGTTCTGCTGATATCTGCAAGGGATGCTGCGGTCGTCGTCATCATCGGGAATCACTCAACGGGCGTAAAGTCGCTGACGAACCCGTGCCAGCTCATTTCCTGACTGAAGCATAACGGCATAACGCCGCAGCAAAATTAATCGGATAAGAGATAAAAAGAGAAGCGCCAAGCCATTCACTTTATCGTCAGAATATTGAACGTGTAATCCTGATAGGTTATCCATGTAGCACAGGATAATAATTCAGAAAGGCATGCTGTAATAAAAATGCCTGCTTTACCTGTTTTGAAACAAGACAGCATGTCACTGCCGTCATTTTGAAACAGCCTATGAAAAGTCATATTTTAATTTCTCAAATGAGAAGATAAGACATGGCTTAACTTTAAAATTAATCTGAGGAAATAATAATGCGCGATTTAAGCATGATGGAAATTGATGCCGTATCGGGTGCGGGGTTATGGGAATCACTCACCAGCAGCGTTCTGCTGGCAGCGGCAGGCTACGCTGCGGGTGCCACCATCGGCGGCATGCACGGTGGCGACGGTGGCGGTATCCTCGGCATTGGTGCCATTGGCCAGCTGGTGGGTATGTTGGGTGCAGGCATGATCGGTGCCGCGGCGGGTGCTGTCGCCGGTGCAATTATGGGCTGGAATGATTCAGAGTCAGTATATGCACTGGTCAATCAGTTTATCACTAACGCTTTCAACGGCACCTTCCAGGATAATGCGGCAAGCCGCTTGATCTGATGCTTATATGACTGGCGTTGACAAGGTGCAGAACATTCTGCACCTTTTTTTATGTCCGGTAAAAGCGGGCTGCGTTGTGACGCTGACCCTATAAAAATTCCCAAATGAAAATGGAATCTTAAAATGTCGCACAGATTGGAGGTAACAATAAGGGGGTAAAAAAGCTAGACTCAGATTTTTCTGCTGAGTTTAGCCTGATGCATAATCACTACATCATTAATGGATTTATTGAGTTTCATCCTGCGGCCAGTACATTGCGTAATCTGAACGATCCAGAAAAATGTGTAGTCCTCAATTCTCCGGCAGGCCGCTGCCTCTTATTATTAATCACACGAAATGACACGATTATTACGCAGCAGGAGTTTATGGAGATTGTCTGGGAGAAAAATGGGATGCTGGTTTCTCCCAATACCTTTTATCAGAATATTTCTATTCTGCGGAAGGGTTTAAAAAAGGTCGGGCTAGCGGAAGATCCTGTCGTAACAATCCCACGCGTCGGTCTGACACTGGCCAGTGGAACAGATATAAAGAAACGCAGTAGTGAAACGCACGTTGATGGCAGTCAGGAAAACACGCACTCCAGAGATGAAGATACTTTTGCGGAAGAACCTTATCATGAGATGAGCCTGCCACCCTCAGCGGATACTGAACAGAGCGAGCCGCTGGTAGCGCACGCTGCCCGGCAGGAATCGGGAGCACCGCTGAAATCTTTCCTGCCAGCGGTTTTACTCTGGACCATGAGCCTGGTCGCACTGATTCTGCTGATGGTAATTCTGAAAACTCACAGCGCATCAGATGCGCCCCGCGTCCATTTTGATGAGTACCCTTTTCTGGCAGATATCAATGGATGCCGGGTTTATATTGCCGACAAAGATGCCCGTTCAGAGGAGAAAAAGAAAACGCTTTCTCTGGTTGAAAAATTGAAAAGCAGCTGCAGCCATTATCCCTGGGTCTATGTGACGCATTATGCGCTCCTGCCCAGAACCTCAGTCATTCGCTGCAATAAACCGATGAGCCAGAAAAATCAGTGCATTTCAGAATATCATTTCAGAGGATTGAATCCGGGTGATTAAAAAAACGCTTATCGTACTAACGGGTATCGTAATTTTAATGGAGGCGGCTTTTCTGGCCTACCCCTATCTGCAGCGCCGTCCCACAGAAAGTTTTAACTGTGTTGCAAACTTAGTAGAACATTACAGTGACGACATTTATCATCTGTCACTCAACTATATGATTCGCGATAACTTTGCGTTAGCCCATATCACCGGCTATTCAGAAATGAATCCTGGAAAGGTGTTTAATCGTAAAGTCTCCTTCAGCCTGCAGCGCAATGGCGATATCTATTATATGTCCGCTGAAAAAAACATCAGGCTACCGGATGACAATCTCAGTGATGACGAGATCAGCCAGTATCTCTCGCGGTTTTTCATCGCCTCTGAGAAGGAAGTTTATATGCGAATCATCAGGCAGAAGAACAAAAACTTTCTTTTTATGGTCAACTTTATCCCGACCTATATCTGCAATTCGATATCAGGTTAATAACCTCTTAATCCGATGCAGGGAAGAGCGGATACACTCAAAGCCTAACGTCCGCTTTCAACGCTTAACAGGCCCCTGCAGAGGCCTGCCGTCATTCAGTAACGCTTGCAGGTAAACAGATAGGAGAGCGGCCCGCTAATCAGGTAGGCCTGCTGATCCACCTGGCGCACATCCAGCTGCAGGTAGGTCGGATCCAGCGTGATCTCCGCCAGCAGCAGATTGAATACCGCATCCGGGGTGGTATCGTTGGTCGAGGTGATAATCGATTTAATTTTATAGCGATAAGTATCGCTCTCTATTTTTCCCCCCTCGCTCAGTGCAATACGGCGATTGAGCGTGGTGACCTTATCTCCCAGCGTGACCTGCCCGTTGAGTAACAGATAACCCGAGTGCGCATCAATAAAACGCAAATCCTGCGACACCGCAAACTCGACTTTCTTCCCTTCCTGACGACTGAGATCGTAGCGGCTGAACGCCGAGCATCGGAACGGCAAATCAGTTTCCTGATGACGATAAAAATTGATGGCTGCAAAGGTAACCAGCAGCAATATGGCCAGCGCTGCCGTCAGCGTAAGAGTGGCGCTGCGTTTCAATTCATTCTCCAGTCGAGATAATAAACGTTGTCACAGGAAATGATGTGCCCACGCTCATCAAGATTACAGGCTGACAGCATCGTTCTGCCGTAGTTCGTGGTGGTAAACGCCGTGTTTTTATCGAAATAGATCCGTCGCCCGGCGCTGCAGGATTGATTATTCTCCCGGAGCATCTGCAGTATCTGTTGATCAATAGACTCGCGCTCTACCACATCCAGGCCTTTCAGCAGTACCGCTTCACAGCCGCCCGCCAGTGACACAGTGGTCAGCCCGCTATTCTTCTGCGCAGGATGGATGAAGATGTAAAAGCTGAAGGTAACGATGAATATCGCCAGAAGAATCAGAGCCACACTGAGTTGTCGGGTCCTGCGCATCGGCTTTGCTACTGGAGCCAGAGAGGGTTCCGGCGCGGTGACGTTATCCGGCGGCACCTCGGAGTCTGTGCCCGCTACCGGCTCCGGCGCGATATCAGACACCGCCACCGGCTGAGCCGTTTCCCGGACAATCCTGATCTCCGGATTCAGTCGGATGCCAATCTTCGGCAGGGTCATTATCAGATTCTGGCAACCATAGGCCGCAAGCGCCCTGCGCAGAATACTCAGATACTGATTCAGATTACTGTTAGATCCGCGCAGGCCATACCGGTCCCACACCTCTGTCAGTAAGGTGTCACGCGACAGGATTTCTCCGCCAGAATTCAGCAGCTGCTCAAACAACCGGCCGGAAGAGATACTCAGGCTCAGCGACTCCTGAGTAGGTATATGGCTCAGCGTACAGTCATCTGAATTATACGTAATCTGGTCATCGATAATGTAAATCATTAAGAAATCACTGAATTTGCGCTCATTGCTGACAGTATAATTCAGCTGGATTGAAGAAGCACCAGGCAGGGTTAATCCGGTAAATTAATACCGAAAACATTCGCTTAACAGAAACATCGCCGCCGGAATGTTCACTATTCTCCGCACCGCTTACTTAATAGCTGCACCTCCCGTTATTAACGCTTCGCTCATGGCGCCCTGTTCCGGCAGCTTTATAAATCTGTACCTTTCCTGACAAAATTGCGGCTGCCCGGCCGCCTGCGATTTTATTTCAACACTACAATTAATCGCACCAACATCATTTCAGAGAACGTTGATGAATATTGCAGCTTTTGATATTGGCGGTACCTCTTTAAAAATGGGCGTGGTGGACGATCGGGGAAACATTCTGACGCAGGAAAGCGCCGACATTTCCCACAACGCGCGGGACAAAATTCTGGAAGAAATAGTGGGCTGGCTGGAGAAGAATCCCGGCTGTGAAGGTATCGCCGTGAGTACGCCAGGCTATATCGACCCCGATAAAGGCTTTATTGAGATGGGCGGTACCATCCGTGATTTTGACCAGTTTCATCTGAGCCAGTGGCTGACGGAGAAAACATCCCTGCCTGCCACGGTGGAAAACGACGCGCACTGTGCCCTGCTGGCGGAATACTGGCTGGGCAAAGCGAAAAAACTGAACGACTTCCTGATGCTGACCATCGGAACCGGGCTGGGCGGAGCCGCTTTCTGCAACGGTGCGCTGATTCGCGGTGGCCGGAACCGGGCCGGTGAGTTTGGCTGTCTGCTGACCTCACGTCCCACCAGCAGCGACATTGAACGCCACACCATGAGCCAGAGCTGTACCATGACCGCCCTGCGGGAGAATTACAGTCAGCTCACCGATCGGCCTGTCGACGACGTCAGTGGCAAAGATGTGTTTGACGCCTGCGACCGCCAGGAAAAAATGGCGCAGCAGGTGGTGGAAAAATTCTACCAGGATCTCGCGGCCTGTTTATATAACCTCTTCAGCGTCTTTGATCCGCAGATGATATTTATCGGCGGCGGCATTACGGCGCGGGAACCTTTCCTTGAAGAACTCGCTGAGCAGCTGGAAAAGTATCAGATTGATATTCGCATTGATGCGGCCACCTACGGCAACGACTCCGGCATGCTGGGTGCAACATGGAATTTCCTCCAGCGCCAGCCACAGAAAAATTAGCTGACCGGTCACAGACAGCGTCAGGATAAAGGAGACGCCCAACCCTCTCTGTCGCCTCCCTGTCGCGCCGGCCCGGCTCCGGCGCATCAAACAGGCTCAGTGCAGCACCGGTCAGGGTAAAGACCAGCAGATATAACAGAATGAGCGCGACAAGCAGAGCACGGTGACTGCGCATCCCGCTTATTCCCATGTGGCTCAGAAGGTGTAGCTGAGGGCCAGCGTGACCCCGGCACCGTCGTGCCGTGCGACAAGGGGACTGTCGGAGGCAGATTTATCGAGCCAGCTGTAGTCACCCGTGACGCTGGCTGCCCAGGCAGGGGTCAGCTGATGACTCCAGGTCAGGCTGGCGTCCGTTCCGTAGAATCCCCCTGAAGCGTTATACCGTGCAAACCCGCTGCGCGCACTCTGCTGGCTGTTCACGCCGTACCAGGTGTTCATGTAGCGTCCATCACCGAACAGACCGGCCACCTGCAGCGCCACGGTATCATCCGCAGTCTGCCAGGGGATCAGGGTGACGGACGTCCGGTACTGCACGCCCTGACTGTCACTCAATGGCAGCGTCGCTTTCCCCTCCAGCACCAGCCACGGCGTTACAGACCAGCCCAGCGCCAGCGCGGTATTGACCGTCGCGTCGATATTTCCCATTCCCCGCAGCCGGTCATCCCCGTCACGCCAGGAGGAGTTCCGGTCTGAGCGGCCCAGCCCGTAGCCCAGCGTATGCTCAAGGTAAAGTCCGTTATCCGCCTGCAGGTCATAGCCGATACCTTTTTGCGAATCGAGAAAAAACGCCCCGTCGCGCGCCTGAATCACCGGCATCACCTGCCAGTGATTCCTCTTTGCGCCGCTGTAGCGCGGTGCGTTGATGCCCGCAATGCCCAGCGTCATGCTGGGAGGCGGCGTGGAACTCTCTTCGGCCATCGCGACGGCGGCACTGAAACCCAGCGACAAACAGACCATGTGAAGCGTTATTTTTCCGGTTATCATCACGTTTCCTCATTATCACATCCGGTGCGGAGCTGGGGAGTCAGTACCGCGTCACCGGAGGTGAGTATGCGAGGCGCGTATCAATGAACGGCCAGGGATTTATGAAGAAACAGTCAAGGTGGTCCGGAAATGCAGGAAAAACGTGTACTGATTATTGAAGATGACGCGGATGCAGCGGGCGTCCTTGAGGCTTATCTGAAACGTGAGAACTATGCGGTTACGATAGCCGGTGACGGACCGGGCGGGCTGGAGGCGGCCAGACGCTGGCAGCCCGATCTGATCCTGCTCGATATCATGCTGCCCGGCATGAACGGCACCGAGGTGCTGGCGGCGCTGCGGCGGCGTGACGATACCCCGGTGATCATGGTCACGGCGATGGGGGACGCGCCCGATCGCATCGGTGCGCTTCGCTATGGGGCCGATGACTATGTGGTAAAACCCTATCATCCCGGTGAAGTGGTGGCGCGCGTGCAGGCCGTTCTGCGCCGCAGCCAGCCGGCCGCGGCCGCGGCCGGGGTTCTGCGCTGGGCTGGTTTAACAGTCGATCCCGAGGCGCTCACCGCGATCGTGGAGGGTGACAGCGCCGCCCCACACCGGCTCGATCTGACGCCCACCGAGTTTTCCCTGCTGGTCACGCTGATGCGCGCTCCGACGCGACCCTTTACCCGCCTGTTTCTGCTGGAGCACTGCCTGCCGGAAAGTGATGCGCTGGAGCGGGTAGTCGATACCCATGTCTACAACCTGCGCCGCAAACTGGAAGCCGCCGGCATCTCTGATGTGCTGCCAGCGGTGCGCAGCGTTGGCTACCGGTTCAGACAGCCATGAAGAACGCAACCCACACCTCACTGTGGCGCTGGATCTGCATCCGGGTCCTGTTGCTGGCGATAGGCAGCGTAGTGCTGATCGCCCTCTGTATGTGGCTGCGATTTGCGGTGCAGGCGGTCTGGGTCTACCACCGGATGCCCCCCGCGCTGGTGGAGGAGTTCACCCGGCTGCGCCAGCATCCCGCCAGCGATCCGGCGCGCTTCCATCAGATAGTCGATCAATACTGGGGCATCAATTTTTCCGATCCGTCGCTGGCCTCCTCTGACTGGCTGACCGTCATCCTTCTGGTCGTGGTCACCATTCCGCTTATGGTGCTGATCGCGCTGCGCTTTGCGCGTCCGCTCTCCGCACAGTTCAGCCAGCTGGCAACGGCGGCGCGTGCGGTGTCGCAGGGGGAGTTTGGCCGCCCGGCGGCGGTCGTTGACGCGGCTCCGCAGGAGCTGGTGCGCTTTACCGAAGACTTTAATCAGATGACACAGCAGCTGGCGCGTTACGAGCGCGAGCTGCGCGCCTCTCACGTCGCGATGGCGCATGAACTGCGCTCTCCGCTGACGGCGGCGATGGGCCGTCTGCAGGGCATTCTGGATGGCGTTTTCCCGGCCGACCCTCAGCAGCTGGCGATGATTATGAAGCAGCTGACACAACTGAGCCGGCTGACTGACGAACTGCATCTGCTGTCACTGGCGGATGCGGGGCAGCTTACGCTGAACCCGGAGTGCTTTAACCCCGCCGAGCTGCTGCGCGAGCGCACCGGCTGGCTGCTGCCGCAGGCAGAGCAGGCAGGCCTGACCCTCCGCGTGAAAGCCCCTGACAACCTGCTGCTCTGCGCCGATGCGTTCCGGCTGGGGCAGGTGGTGACCATCCTCTGCGAAAATGCGCTGCGCTACGCGGCGGACGGCGGTGTGCTGCTCATCTCCGCCAGCCGGGACGCCCGGGCCACGATACTGACCTTCCGCGATTACGGTCAGGGCGTGGATCCGGACTTCCTGCCACAGCTGTTTGACCGCTTTACCCGCGCCGACTCCTCACGCGCCCGCCACTCCGGCGGCAGCGGACTGGGATTGTCCATTGCCAAAGCCATTGTCGACGCGCACGGCGGGACGATCACCGCCTCGCTACCCGCCGACGGCGGCCTGCTGATTCGGATAACACTCCCGGATCGATAAATTGTTCTGACTTGACCATTTCTTGATGGTTCATGGAACGTTTCTGGACACGGGCCGGGTTCAATGAGCACAACTCATTACAGGAACCCGGCTATGACAGACTTCTTATCTGATGCTGCCCGCCAGATGTGGCGTCACCTCTTCTCTGTTCACCTCGTGGTGCCGTTCGTCTTTGTGCTGTCCGGGGTGCTGATCATGACCGGCTGCCGCGATAACAGTGCGGCCCCGCCGCCAGCTCCGCCCCGTCCGGTAAAAACCGTGACCGCGCCGCCGCCCGGCGGTGCGGCCTCTCTGCGGCTGACCGGTGAAATCCGGGCGCATGACGAAGTCACCCTGGCCTTCCGGCTCGACGGGCGGGTCGTCAGCCGCACGGCTGAGCTGGGCGATCGGGTCAGTGCCGGGCAACCGCTGGCGGCGCTGGAAAATGACCAGACGCGTAACCAGCTGAGCAGCGCCCGGGCCGATCTCGACAGCGCCCTGGCTGCGGAGCGGGTCGCCGCGCTGAATCTGCATCGGATGCGGTTGCTGATGCCCGGCGGTGCTATCGCCCGCAGCCAGCTGGACAGTGCCCAGGCAGACTGGCAGAGCGCGCAGTCCCGCCGCCTCAGTAGCGAAGCGGCACTGAAAAATGCTCAGGATAGCCTCAGCTGGACCCGGCTGACAGCCCCTGCTGCGGGCCGGATCACCGCTATCACGGTTCAGCCGGGTCAGGTGGTCAGCGCCGGACAAAGCGTAATGACGCTGGCCGCAGGGGATGCTCGCGATGCGGTGTTTGATCTGACCACGACCGAGCGGCTGCAGATCGCTGATCGCACACCGCTGAAGGTGACGCTGCTTGCCGACCCCGGCATCGAGGCCAGCGGCACGGTGCGTGACATCAGTCCGCAGGCTGACCCGCAGACCCGCACCTGGCGGCTGCGTGTCACGCTGAAACAGCCGCCCGAGGCGATGGCGCCCGGTGCCACCGTTATGGTTACCCTGCCCGACTCGCAACCGCCGGTCATCGCCCTGCCCGCCAGCGCCCTGACGCGCTTAGCCGACCAGCCGGCGCTGCTGGTTGTGGATGCGGCTTCCCGTCTGCAGCTTCGCCCGGTGGTGCTGGCCCGCTTTGACGCTCAGCAGATCTTCGTCGCATCCGGTATTCAGCCGGGCGAGCGCATCGTTACCGCCGGCGTCGCCACCCTGCAGCCCGGCGAAAAAGTGTTACCTGCGCAGGAGGAACCATGAAAAAACCGGCTGGCTTTAATCTCTCTGGCTGGGCGCTGGCGCATCAGCAGCTGGTGGTCTTTTTCATGCTGCTGGTGATGGCAGCGGGCGTGATGAGCTATGAACATCTGTCACGCAATGAAGATCCGGCGTTTACCATCAAAACCGCGGTGGTCTCTGCCCAGTGGCCGGGCGCCGACGTCAATACCATGGTGCAGCTGGTGACGGACGTGCTGGAGCAGAAGGTGCAGGAACTCCCCTCTCTCGATACGGTGGAGAGTGAAACCCGCGCCGGGCAGACGGTCATCTATGTCAATCTGCGTGACGATACGCCGCCGTCTCAGGTCGCGGGCATCTGGTATCAGCTGCGCAAAAAGATGCAGGATGTGAGCACCTCTCTGCCGCAGGGCGTGCAGGGTCCGGCGGTGAACGACGAGTTTGATGACACCTTCGGCACGATTTATGGCTTCACGGCGGAGGGCTTTAGCGCCCGTGAGCTGCGCGACCGCGTCGATAACCTGCGGCGCGCTCTGGCGACCCTGCCCGACATCGGCAAAACCCGGCTGCTGGGTGTGCAGGAGCAACAGGTGGTTATCGCCTTTTCTCCGCAAAAGCTCAATGGCATGGGTCTCGATTTGCAGCAGGTCAGCGACGCCATCAACGCGCAGAACGAGGTCGTCCCGGCGGGCAGCCTGCGCACCGACCGCGAGAATATTGCGCTGCGGGTCAGCGGCACCCTGACCTCCGTCGACAGCCTGCAGGCGATGACGCTGCATATCGGCGATCGCTTTATCCCGCTGACCGATCTTGCGACGATCAGCCTGCAACCCGCCGAACCGCCCGCCCCGACGTTCCGGGTCAATGGCGTGCCCGCTATCGGGCTGGCCGTCTCCATGGCCGCCAGCGGCAACCTGCTCGACTTTGGTCAGCAGCTGAATCAGCGCATGCAGACGCTGGCTGGTCAGTTACCGCACGGCATCACCATGACCCGCGTTGCCGATCAGTCTGCGGTGGTAAAAACGGCGGTCAGCGGTTTTGTGCGAATCCTGGGCGAAGCCGTGGTGATTGTGTTAGCCGTGTCGTTTATCTCACTGGGGCTGCGCGCCGGACTGGTGGTGGCGGCGGCGATCCCGCTGGTGCTGGCGATGACCTTTACCGGTATGTTGCTGGCCGGTATAGGGCTGCAGCGCATCTCGCTGGGTGCGCTGATTATCGCACTGGGGCTGCTGGTGGATGACGCCATGATCACCGTCGAGGCGATGGTGGCGAGGCTGGAAGCGGGTGACAGTAAGTGGCAGGCCGCCACCTGGGCGTTTAAAACCACCGCCTTTCCAATGCTGACCGGCACGCTGGTCATGATCGCCGGGTTCATTCCGGTCGGGTTCGCCGCCTCCAGCGCCGGCGAGTACTGCTACTCGCTGTTTGTGGTCATCGCGCTGGCGCTGCTCTGCTCGTGGGTCGTCGCGGTGATCTTCTCTCCGCTTACCGGCTGCTGGCTGCTGTCGGCAAAACTGAATCATGCCGACCCGCGACCGGGCGTGCTGATGCGCGGCTATCACTGGCTGCTGGAAGTCATTCTGCGTCATCGGGGCGTGACGGTCAGCGCGGCGCTGGGGGTGCTGCTGGTCAGCCTGTACGCCACCACGTTTATGCAGGGTGAATTTTTCCCGGCGTCCGACCGCCCCGAACTGCTGGTCAGCCTCACGCTTCCCGCCAGTGCGACGCAGGCTGAAACCACGCGCCGGACCGCACAGCTGGAAGAGGTGCTGCGCCATGACCGCGATGTGGCCAGCTTCAGCAGCTACGCAGGGTCGGGTGCCATCCGTTTCTATCTGCCAATGGATGTGCTGCTGGAGAATGAAAACATCGCCCAGCTGGTAGTGGTCGCCAGAAACCTGACGGTGCGCGACCGGCTGCAGCGCAGGCTGGAGAGCAGGCTCGGTGAGAACTTCAGTGATATCACCACACGGGTCTCGCCGCTGGAGCTGGGACCGCCGGTTGGCTGGCCGCTGAAATACCGCCTTACCGGACCGGATTATGGTCATGTCCGGCTGGCGGCGTCCCGGCTGGCGGCGCTGATTGCCCGCTCACCGCTGACCCGCGAGGTCAATCTGACCGCCGGAGAACCGGAGCGCGTCATGACGCTGGCCGTCAATCAGACCGAAGCCCGCGCGGCCGGACTCTCCTCCGGGACGATAGCCCGTGCCCTGAATACGCTGATGTCCGGCAGCGTGGTGACGACACTGCGCGACCGCAACCGGCTGATTGATGTGGTGCTACGCGGCAATGACGCCGAGCGGCAGGATACGGCGACGCTGGCGGGTTTGATGATCACCAATGCCAGCGGTCAGAAGATCCCGCTGCGCCAGGTGGCGACCCTGAAGTGGGGCGTGGATGACCCGGTGATCTGGCGGCGTCAGCGGCTGCCCTACATCACGGTGCAGACAGATATCGCCCCCGGCCAGCGGGCGGAAGCGGTCTCTCAACAGCTGGCACCGGCTATCGCCGCCCTGCGTGCTTCCCTGCCCGCCGGGTACACGATTGAGGAAGCGGGCACGGTAGCGGAGTCGGACAAGGGCAACAGTTCGGTCTTTGCCCTGCTGCCGATGACGCTCTGCGCCATGCTGGTCCTGCTGATGATTCAGCTGCAACGCTTTTCCGGCATGCTGCTCGCGCTGAGCATGGCCCCCTTCGGCCTGCCCGGCATCGTTTCCGCCATGCTGCCGACCGGCACCCCGCTGGGCTTTGTGGCGCTGCTGGGGATTATTGCACTGGCAGGTATCATCATCCGCAATGCGGTGATCATGATCAGTGAAGTGGATGCGAATGCCCGCGCCGGGCTGGCCGCGGGTGAGGCCATCCGCCAGGCGGCGCATCACCGCGCGCGGCCTATCCTGCTGACCGCCTGCGCCGCGATCCTCGGCATGATCCCCATCGCCCATCAGGTTTTCTGGGGACCGATGGCGCTGGCGATTATCGGGGGGCTGGTCAGCGGGACGCTGGTGACGCTCACCGTGCTGCCCGCCGCGTTAAGCCTGTTGATGCAGCGCCGGTCGCGCTGAAACGGTGTCAGGCGATCCCGCGGGATCGCCTGACATGCTCAGTTCATCACCTCCACCAGAATCAGCGGGCACTTTCTGACTTTACAGGCCTGGGTATAGGCCAGCGAACAGACCGAACAGAGGTCACGCACGTCAGACTGGTACTCATACTCCATGAAATAGCGGAACTGGCCACCCGCCGAATCTGTTCTCCAGAATCGCTGCGGCTCCAGAATTTCATCCAGTTGCCTGAATGTCAGGGCTGACGGGTTGTGAAACCCGACTCTTACGCGGTATGTAGTCATGCCCCGATTATTAATATCCCGCCCACCGCCCGCCAGCTGGTTATTGTTTTCAGTTCAATAGCTGGCACTTATCAACCCGCTTCGCCTGAAGCCGACTGTTCCGCCAGCAGCGACAGCAGGTGCAGCACCGCTTTCGAGGGGTGATGCCGCCGCCAGGCAAACGCCACGTCGGTAAACAGCGTGTTGTTTTCGATATCGCTGAAGCTGACATCCGGGTTATCAACGCAGCGCATCGACTCCGGCACCAGCGCAATCCCGCACCCTGCCGCCACCATACCGAGTGACGTGGTGATCTGCGGCGCCTGCTGGAAGGTATGACGCGAAAACCCCGCCCGCAGACAGGCGGTGACAATCAGCTCATACAGGCTGGGCGAAACGTCACGCGGGAAAATCACCAGGGTTTCACTGGCCAGGGCCGACAAGGGCAGGACGGGTGTGCCGCTGAGAGGGTGGCAGCGCGGCAGCGCAATCAGCATCTTTTCGGTGGAGATGACGCGCAGATTAAACGCCTTGCTGCTTTCGCACGGCAGCCGGATAAAGGCGGCATCCAGCAATCCCTCCTGCAAATCCTGCATCAGCAGGGACATGTTCTCTTCGCGCGTCAGCAGCTCCATCGCCGGATAACGCCCGGTAAAGCGGCGGATCAGGGTAAAGATATGAGGATTAAAGGCAACCGAGCTGGCGAATCCCAGAGACAGCTGGCCGCTGATCCCACGGGCGATCCCGCGCGCATTCTCCAGCGCCTGGTCGGCAAGTTGCACAATCTGCACGGCATCCGCCAGAAAAGCCTCGCCGGCCTCGGTGAGTTCCACCCCGCGCGTCAGCCTCTTCAGCAGGGGTGTGCCAATCTCCTGCTCCAGCCGCAATATCTGCTGACTCAGCGGCGGCTGCGATATCCCCAGCATTTCGGCGGCGCGTGTGAAGTGAAGCGTCTCGGCAACGGCAACAAAATAACGCAGGTGGCGCAGTTCCATATCAAAAACGTCTCAAAGTTAACAGGTTTCGCTATTGGATCTTACGACTGAATCGGTTCACCCTTAGGTTAACACGGCTTAACGGTTAACTTACGAGGCATCAAATGAGCAATTGTGTAACTGATTGTTCCTGTGAGGATCAACTAAAACGAACTGTCTTAACACTTTCCCAGGATGCACCAGAAAGTGTTATCTATCAGACCTCTTTAATGAGTGCGCTACTGAGCGGCGTTTACGACGGGAACACGCGGATTGCCGATCTGCTGCGCAAAGGCGATTTTGGCTTGGGCACCTTTAACCGGCTGGATGGCGAGCTGATCGCCTTTGACAGTCAGGTTTACCAGCTGCACGCCGATGGCAGCGCCCATCCGGCCGATCCGGCGCAGAAAACCCCGTTTGCTGTCATGACCTTTTTCAAACCGCAATATCTGTTTGAGTTTGACCGGCCGATGTCGCGTGAGGCCATCCATCAGGTAATCGACAGCGAAATCACCTCCGACAACCAGTTCTGCGCTCTGCGGATCAGTGGCCGCTTCAGCCGGGTCGAGACCCGCACCGTACCCTGCCAGTGTCGCCCCTATCGCTCCATGCCGGAAGTGCTGGGCGATCAGCCGACCTTTGCGTTCCGCCAGCGTGCGGGGGAACTGATCGGCTTCCGCACGCCCCAGTACATGCAGGGCATTAACGTCGCGGGCTATCACGAACATTTTATTACCGACGATCGCGAAGGCGGTGGCCACATTCTGGATTATGCGCTGGAACAGGGAACCCTGACCTTCGGTGCCATCAGCAAACTGGTCGTGGATTTGCCGCAGGACAGTGACTTTCTCAATGCCGACCTGAACCCCGCCAATCTTGACGCTGCCATCCGTGCGGTCGAAAGCTAATCAGAGGAATGACGATGAAAACTCCAACCGATACCACGCTCTGGACCTGTGGCGCTGACCTGGTGGTCGCGCAGCTTGAGGCGCAGGGCGTCCGCCACGTCTTTGGTATTCCCGGCGCCAAGATTGATAAGGTTTTTGACTCCCTGCTGGACTCCTCCATCCAGACGATTCCGGTTCGCCACGAGGCGAACGCGGCGTTCATGGCAGCAGCCGTAGGCCGCCTTACCGGCAATGCGGGAGTGGCGCTGGTCACCTCCGGACCGGGCTGTTCTAACCTGATCACCGGCATGGCTACCGCCACCAGCGAAGGGGACCCGGTGGTCGCCCTCGGCGGCCAGGTAAAACGCTCCGACAGCGCCAAACAGGTGCACCAGAGCATGGATACCGTCTCGATGTTCCGCCCGATCACCAAATATGCAGTTGAGGTCACCGATCCCTCCGCGCTCTCCGAGTGCCTGTCGAATGCGTTTCGTCATGCCGAACATGGCCGGGGCGGCGGCGCGTTTGTCAGCCTGCCGCAGGATATTGTCGACCAGCCTGTTACCGGCAAAGCACTGAGCAGCAAAGCGCGTCCCGTCCTGGGCGCAGCACCGGACGCGATGATCGATGCCGTGAGCCAGGCTATCGCCGGGGCTAAAAATCCGGTCATCCTGCTGGGACTGATGGCGAGTCAGCCCGAGAACAGTGAGGCGATCCACGATCTGCTGAGCCGCAGTCACATCCCGGTCACCAGTACCTATCAGGCCGCCGGTGCCATCCGCCAGGAGCACTTTTCACGCTTTGCCGGACGTGTCGGATTATTTAACAACCAGGCGGGCGACCGGCTGCTGCAACAGGCTGATCTGATCATTACCATCGGTTACAGCCCGGTGGAGTATGAACCGGCCATGTGGAACAGCGGCAACGCTACCCTGATTCACATCGACGTGATCCCCGCAGAGACCGACAACCGCTACCTGCCGGACGCCGAGCTGGTGGGCGATATCGCCGCCACGCTGCGTAAACTGGCGGCGCGCATCACCGCGCCGCTGCAGCTGACGCCGGAAGCCGCCACCATCCTCGATGACCGTCAGCAGCAGCGGAAACTGCTGGCGATGCAGGGTGCCAGCCTCAATCAGTTTGCCCTGCATCCGCTGCGCATCGTGCGTGCCATGCAGGACATCATTAACAGCGACGTCAGCCTCACGGTGGACATGGGCAGCTTCCACATCTGGATCGCCCGCTATCTCTACAGCTTCCGCGCCCGCCAGATCATGATCTCCAACGGTCAGCAGACCATGGGCGTCGCCCTGCCGTGGGCAATCGGGGCCTGGCTGGTCGACCCGCAACGCAAAGTCGTTTCGGTCTCGGGCGATGGTGGCTTCCTGCAGTCCAGCATGGAGCTGGAGACCGCCGTCCGGCTGAAAGCCAACATTCTGCACATCGTCTGGGTCGACAACGCCTACAACATGGTGGCGATGCAGGAAGAGAAAAAATATCACCGCGTCTCGGGCGTTAACTTTGGTCCGGTCGATTTCAAAGCCTATGCCGAAGCGTTTGGCGCAGCAGGCTTTGCGGTGACCAGCGCGGCAGAACTGGAGCCGACGCTGCGTAAAGCGATGGATGTTCAGGGACCTGCGGTGGTGGCTGTCCCGGTGGATTACGCCGATAACCCGCTGCTGATGGGCCAGCTGCATCTGAGCCAGCTTCTTTAATTTCATGCAAAAAGGAAATCACGATGAAAAACAGAGTGGCATTTGTAACCGGCGCAGGCCAGGGCATTGGTGAAGCGATTGCCCTGCGTCTGGCGAAAGATGGACTGGCGGTCGCGGTGGCGGACTTTAATCAGGAAACCGCCCGTCAGGTGGCGGAGAAGATTACTCAGCAGGGCGGTAAAGCAATCGCGTTGAAAGTGGATGTGTCGCAGCGCGATCAGGTGATGGCGGCAGTTGAGGAGGCGCGTCGTGCGCTGGGAGGCTTCGACGTCATCGTCAACAACGCCGGTATTGCCCCGTCGACGCCGATTGCGGAGATCACCGAAGAGGTGGTCGACAAGGTTTACAACGTCAACGTCAAAGGCGTGATCTGGGGTATGCAGGCGGCGATAAAGGCCTTTGCGGCTGAAGGGCACGGCGGCAAAATTATCAACGCCTGCTCTCAGGCCGGACACGTCGGCAACCCGGAGCTGGCAGTCTACAGCTCCAGTAAATTTGCCGTGCGGGGCCTGACACAAACCGCCGCGCGCGACCTGGCCGCGGCCGGCATCACGGTCAACGCCTTCTGTCCCGGCATCGTCAGGACGCCAATGTGGGAAGCGATCGATCGGCAGATCTCGGAAGCGGCCGGAAAACCGGCCGGTTACGGCACGGAAGCGTTCGCCAGACGCATTACGCTGGGACGTCTCTCTGAGCCGGAAGATGTGGCGGCCTGTGTGGCCTATCTCGCCAGCCCTGACTCCGACTACATGACCGGCCAGTCCCTGCTGATCGACGGCGGCATGGTCTTTAACTGATCCCCCTGCCTGCTGCGCCAGCGCGCAGCAGCTGTTTTTCCTGCCCGGCTTCACCCTTAAATATTTTTTATCTGAAAAGCGGTTAACCATCAGCAGGTTGCCCGCCTGGCCGCGCCCCTGCTGGTTTTTTGTCACTGCAGAGGTTAAAGCTGCTTATCACCCTGCCGATAAAACAGAGACTCCTCTCCCTGTTCGAAGCGACCATGTTAACAATCAACCATAACGAAACCGCCGCGATAGCGAACAAAACGCGGTACGGCACTGACTCTGTTCTGGGACGAACGGTTGAACGACTATCATCAGGGATGCGGATTAACAGTGCTAAAGATGACGCGGCGGGCCAGGCCATTGCCAACCGCATGACGGCCAATGTAAATGCCGATGCGGTTGTTGCGCGCGGCCTCAATGACGCGATCAGCTACTCCCAGACGGCAGGCGGCGGTTTGGGCACCATCGCCAATCTGCTGATTCAGGCCCGCACGCTCTCCGTGCAGGCGGCAAACGGCACGCTCTCTGATGCGGATCGGCAGAGCGTTAACGACCAGTATCAGCAGATTCTGGCCGGTATTGATGAAGTGGCCGATCACACTGAGATTTTTGGCCGCTATCCGCTGGCGACCGATAATCCCGATCTCCCGCCCGCCAAGCTGGGCAACGTTGATCCCATCAACACCAAATTTCCGGTTTCGGGCAGGAATTACTCCTTCAGCTCCGGGGTGATCCCGCTGGCCTATATTCCGGCAGGCGCGACGTCGATTACCATCACCATCGACTCGCTGGGTCAGGATGATGACCTTCAGCTGTTTACCCGCGACGGTAAGCATCTGGTCGGCACGCCGCTAGAAGGCAGCGCGCCCGACTACACCTGGACCAGCAAGGGGATAACCGATGCGGCGACCGCAAAATCTCGCCTGCTGACCAGCAGTAACGGCTTTGACAGCAACGCGGCCTATGACAGCTCCTCCCTGCTGGAAGGGGGATCGAGCTGGGCGCTGGCGGGCAGTAACAGCGGCAGCTACAACGGCATGAACATCACCTACAGTGGTGACGGCGATCGCTATGAAGATGCCACCAGCGGCGATTTCAACAACGGCACCATTACCGGCAACCGGCTGGAGCGCATCACGCTGGATACCGTCAGCGAAGATCTGATTGTAGTGGTGGTCGGCAACGGATCTTTCACCAGCAATCTGACCTGGGGGATCCTGCCTGAGCCGAAAGGGATTCCCGCCATACCGCCGCATAAGAGCCAGCCGATGGAGGTGATTACCAGTGCGGATTATGGTCAGCCGGTGCAGTCGGACTCGATTCCGGCCACGCCCTCGGACACCAAAACGCTGAAGCTGAATAACACCACGCTGCTGACCAGCGGTGACATCTCCGTCACCATGAAGGCGCTGGATTCAGCCCTGGAGAAGATCAGCAGTTATCAGTCGCTCTATGGCGCGAAGATTAACCGCTACGAGTCGAACCGGAATGTGCTGTCGCAGCAGGGTGTGGATACCGCCACCGCCCGCAGCCGTATTCAGGATGCTGACTACGCGGAAGAAGCGAGCCAGCTGGCACGCAGCCAGATTATTCAGCAGGGACAGACCGCCGTCAGCAAAATGGCCAACAAAACGCCTGAGACGATTATCCAGTTGCTGAATAATTAAAGCCCATTAGGCTGAGCGCTCGCGCTCAGCCGCTTCCCCTTGACGGATTTTCGCCGCTGCATCAGCCCCCGTCTGGCCCGCAATTCCCTCTTACGCCCCCGTATCGTTTGATCTCAGTCACACAATCTCGTTTAACATTCGTTTAAAGATGATCCCGATCACCCTTCCCTGTTAAAGAAATGCTAAAACCTGATAACAATTTAATATCATCTTTCCGATCAGGGTTAATTAAAACAACAGGTTAATCGTTACCACGCTAAGCAATTTCCTGAATTTTCCTGACTGAACGCCACCTTTTCATTACTTTTACGCCATTGTGAGGGCTGTTATTTTGCTGACGATACTGGGTTTTTCCATGGTTGTTTGCTTCATGTATCTCATCATGACCAAACGCATGTCAGCCTTAATTGCGCTGATCCTGATACCAACCATTTTTGCGCTGATTGGCGGATTTTACGCGGGACTGGGCGAAATGATGCTGGATGGCGTCAAAAAGCTGGCCCCCACCGGTGTCATGCTGACCTTCTCGATTCTCTATTTTGGTCTGATGATCGACGCCGGCCTGTTTGACCCGCTGGTGCGTTTTATTCTCCGGCTGGTGCGCGGCGATCCGCTTAAAGTGCTGGTCGGCACCGCCGTGCTGACGCTGCTGGTTTCACTGGATGGTGACAGCTCCACCACCTACATGATCGCCATCGCGGCTTTCCTGCCCCTCTATCACCGGCTGGGGATGAACGTGCTGATGATGACCTGTCTGGTCAACCTCGCCAGCGGCATCATGAACCTCTCGCCCTGGGGTGGCCCGACCGCCCGTGCCGCCGCCGCCCTGCGCATTGACGCCCTCGACATCTTTATCCCGATGCTGCCCGCCATGCTGCTGGCCTGCGTCAGCCTGGTCGCGATGGCTATGCTGTTTGGCCTGCGTGAGCGCAAGCGTTTAGGCGTCATGACGCTGAAAGATCACCATCTCGACAACATCGAGCTGGGGCTGGGCGATGCCGATGAGTGCGCCGCCAACCGCCGTCCTAAGATGTTCTGGCCCAACTTCATTCTGACCACCGTGCTGCTGGTGCTGCTGGTGGTCGGGTTAATGCCGATTCAGATCCTGTTTATGCTGGCGTTTGCGATTGCCGTGATGCTCAACTATCCGACCCTGGAGGAGCAGAAAGCGCGCATCAGCTCTCATGCCGGTAACGTGCTGGCTGTGACCGCGCTGATTTTTGCCGCCGGTATCTTCACCGGTATTCTCTCCGGCACCGGCATGGTGGATGCTATGGCGAAGAGCCTGCTGGCGGTGATCCCGCACAGCTTCGGACCTTATCTGGCCGTCTTCACCGCGCTGGTCAGTCTGCCGTTCACCTTCTTTATGTCGAATGATGCCTTTTACTTCGGCATTCTGCCGGTCATCGCACAGACGGCGGCCAGCTACGGTATTACCGCAGAGGAGATCGCCCGCGCCTCTATCGTCGGTCAGCCTTTCCATCTGCTGAGTCCGCTGGTGCCATCGGTCTATCTGCTGGTGGGTCTGGCAAAAGTCGATATCGGCGACCACCAGCGCTTTGCGATTAAATGGGGGATTCTGGTCAGTCTGGTGCTGATGGCGGGCGGTCTGCTCACCGGCGCTTTCCCGTTCTTCCATCGTTAACTCTGCTTTCTGGCGGATAACCGGCAAATTTGCCCGGTTATCCGCTTCACCGCTCCGCCTACTGTTACAACCCTCTCTACACTCTAAAGCCAGGCTGATCTGCTGCGTGCCGGAAACGAGCCGAAGCACCTCAGCCATTCTGCCGATGATTGCGAGGGAGGCCCGATGAAAATTCACCACCTGAACTGTGGCTGCATGTGCCCGCTGGGCGGGGCATTTTATGATGGATTCAGCAAAGGCATCAAAGCGCATCTGGTCTGTCACTGCCTGCTGATTGAGACGGACCGCGACGGGCTGGTGCTGGTCGACACCGGCTTTGGCCGCCAGGATATCCACGCGCCGGGCAGCCGCCTGTCCGGCTTTTTCCGCGCGCTGAACAATATTCAGCGTCGCGATGAACTGACCGCCCTGTCACAGGTCAGGGCGCTGGGCTTCCGGGCTGAGGATGTACGGCATATTATTCTGACCCACCTCGATTTTGATCATGCGGGCGGACTGACCGATTTTCCGCAGGCGCGTATCCACCTGCTACAGCAGGAGGTGGACACGGCCCATCAGCGTCATAGCTGGCTGTCGCGGGAGCGTTACCGTCCCGGACAATGGGGTGGGATCAGCCACTGGGAGACCTATCAGCCGCAGGGCGAAACGTGGTTTGGTTTTGAAGCGGTTAATCGCCTGCGGGATTTACCGCCGGAGATTCTGCTGGTGCCGCTGGCGGGCCACACGCCGGGTCACGCGGGCATCGCCATTCAGCAGCCTGACGGCTGGCTGCTGCACGGGGGCGATGCGTGGTTCTATCGGGGCGAAATGCGCCAGCAGACGCGCCACTGCACGCCTGGACTGCGTTTTTACCAGTGGATGATGGCGATGGATAACGGTGCCAGACGACACAACCAGCAACGCCTGCGGGAGCTCTCCTGTCAGCGCGGCAGCGAGATCACCTTTTTCTGCAGTCACGACGCACGTGAGCTGGAGGCCCTGCAGGTTAATGCGCCGCGGTTCAGCCAGAGTGCCCGGCCCGATTAATCCGGATCGCCCGCTCGCTTTTGCAGCTGGGCTGACAGCCACGGAGCGGTCAGACTCTCTGATGACTGACTGACCGTCTCCGGTGAGCCGGATGAAACAATCCGGCCCCCCTTATCGCCCGAACCCGGTCCCAGATCGATCACCCAGTCCGACTCCGCCACAATTCGCATATTATGTTCTGCCATGATGACCGTATGGCCGCGCTTAACCAGCTCGTCCAGCACCCGCAGCAGCTTATCCATATCCGCCGGATGCAATCCGGTCGAAGGTTCATCGAGCAGATAGAGCGTGGCGGTGCGCTGGACCCGCTGCAGTTCCCAGGCGAGCTTGATACGCTGACACTCTCCGCCGGAAAGTTCTGTGGCGGGCTGCCCAAGCCGGAGGTATCCCAGCCCCAGCGCCGTCAGTGCCGACAGCGAACGCTGAATCCCTTCGTTGCCGCTAAAGACCGCCGTTGCCTCGTCTACCGTGAGATCGAGCACATCCGCAATCGTCAGGTTGTTCCACCTTACCTCCAGCGTCCCGGGGTTGTAGCGGCTGCCCGCGCAGACGGAGCAGGTGGCCGTGGCGCTGGGCATGAACAGCAGCTCAATGGAGATCTGCCCCTGCCCCTCACACGCAGGACAGCGCCCGGCAGGCAGATTGAATGAGAACCGCCCGGCGTCGAAGCCTTTTGCCTTCGCTTCGGGGGTATCGGCAAACAATCGGCGAATGATGTCGAAAAAGCCGGTATAGGTGGCCAGGTTGGAGCGTGGCGTCCGTCCGATAGGACGCTGATCGATTCTGATGAGCCGGCCGAAGGCGTCGCTTCCGCTGACCACGCGTCCCTTCACATCGGGCACCAGATCCTCGTCCTCCCCCTCCTCGCTGTCGGACTCTTTATCCGCATGACCGAGCATTTCAGGCAGCACGCGATTCAGCAGCGTCGATTTCCCTGAGCCTGACACCCCGGTGATGGCCGTCATTCTCGCCAGCGGAAGGGCGATATCCATCCCGGCAATATTGTTGCAGTCGATCGCTTCCAGCCTGAGCCAGTTTTCCGGCGACTGCCGCTGGCGCAGTCCGGTGTAGCGTCGGGAGAAGAGATAGCCTGAGGTGGGCGATTCAACCTCTTTGACCCCCGCCGGGACGCCGTTGTACACGATCGCCCCGCCGTAACCGCCCGGACCGGGTCCGATCTCTATCAGCCAGTCCGCTTCCGCGATGAGGTCAGTGTTATGTTCCACGACTATCAGCGAGTTGCCTGCGCGAACCAGCCTTTTCAGGGAGGCAAGCAGCGCTTTCACATCTTCAGGATGCAGCCCGGCGGACGGCTCATCCAGCACGTACAGCACGCCAAACAGGCGCGAAATCATCTGGGTTGCCAGACGGACGCGCTGCAGCTCGCCGGAGGAGAGTAGCGTGGTGCGACGCCCCGGCGCGAGATGTCCCAGGCCCAGCGCGTCAAGCTGCTCAAGCCGCATACAGATGTCTGCCGCCATCCGGATGACCGCCTCACGCAGCGCCGGCTCTTCTGGCAGATCGGGAGAGGCGCCACGGGCATAGGGACGAAAGCGTTCCGCCAGCGCGGAAACCGTCAGCTCGCTCAGGCTGGCTATGTCATACCCGGCAAACGTCACGGAGAGCGCATCGCGGTTGAGTCGTTTACCGTGGCACTCAGAACAGGGCGTGACCGCCACAAAGCGCGCCAGCCGTTTTCTGACCGATTCGCTGCCGCCCGAATAGCTCTGCAACACGATTTTTGCGGCGCTGGTGTAAGTGCCGGTGTACCCCGGTTCCACGCCTGCCGCTATCGCCTTCTCGCGCTGCTCAGCGTTGAGACCTTCGTAGATGGGCACCGACGGCTGCTCCTCGGTCAGCAGTATCCACTGCCGGTCACGCTCAGACAGAGTGTGCCACGGCGCATCGATATCGTAGCCGAGCGTGTCAAGGATGCTTCGCAGATTCTTGTTGTGCCAGCCCCTGGGCCAGGCGGCGATAGCCCCCTGCCGGATGCTCAGTGAGCTATCCGGCACCAGCGCCTCAGTTCTGACAGTGTGAACCTTTCCCAGCCCCTGGCAGTGGGGACAGGCACCCTTTGGGTTGTTCGGTGAAAAATAGTCGGCCGTCATAAAAGGAACACCGTCCGGTCTGGTGCCCGCACGGGAATAGAGCAGACGCAGCGTGACGGCGATCCGGGTGAGGCTGCCGACCGTCGATCGCTCCTGCGCGCCCGCCCGGCTCTGCTGCAGGGCCACCGCAGGCGGAAGTCCGTCAATGTTATCGACATCCGGCGCCGCAGCCTGATCGATCAGACGGCGGGCGTGAGGTGAAACCGACTCGATAAACCGGCGCTGCGCTTCCGCATAGATCGTATCAAAGGCGAGGGACGATTTACCGGAGCCGGAAACCCCGGTGAACACCACCATGGCGTTACGGGGAAAACGCAGCGACACCTCTTTAAGGTTATGGGTGCGCGCGCCCTGCACGGAGATACAGGGATCGATCTCCCCCTCTTCAGCGCGGTATGTCTCGGTAAAGCGGTGTTCTGTCATGATGTCCCTGCCTGGTGAAATGCGGCCGACTGATGATCGCCTGCGATGAATGGCCGAAAACTGCAGCGGCTAATCTGGCGGACGCACTGGCCCGCTTCTGAAAAACATCAGCAAGGGTAGTCAGGGAACCGGGATTTAACAATTTATGGGGTGGAGTAACGCCTTGAATCGGCAAGGGGGCACACGTTCAGAGGGGGGGCCGGAGGTACATGACCTTCTGTAGTCAGCCGGGAAAGGGGCAGAGACGCCTCCCTTCCGGCCCTCACAGCATCACGGTTTTTTTAACTTGTCTTCGACCTTCTCTTTCGCTTCTGCAATTTTGTCCCCGGCCTTGTCCATCAGCCCCTCTTTGTGATCGGGATGGTCTGGCGTCAGCGAGCGGTGGTCCTGCTCCGCACGGGCCTGCCGCGTGCCTTCAAGCAGGGGATCGGTCGCTGTGCCCTGGCCGCTGACCGGTGCGGCGCGGGTGTGATCGGCCCGGGCATGGTCGATGTCGACTTCCTGACGGCGCACCGAGTCATTGATGGTCTCCACCCGGTCGCTCTCCTCTTTACGTAGCACCACCTCTTCGATGATTTGCGCGGTCTTATTAACCACCGGCTGCTCGTGCGACTCCTCCACTTCCACCGTTTTTTCTGACCAGTCGACATTATCGGGCGAACCCGCTTCGTTCACCGGGCGGCGGAAGATTTCGGCGTGCTGCTCATGCAGCGAGACATTTTCAGACACCCGATCGGTGACCGTATAGCGACGGACGCGGGTCGAGCCTTCGCTGACCAGTCGCTTACCCACTTCCAGTCGCTCTTCAGCCAGACGCAGCACATCCTCATCACTCTCATCACCGGTCAGCGCGGTGCGGGTCGTGCCGCGCTCACTGTTCAGCGGATTGACCGTCTCGTTACCCGGTAACGTTCCGCTGGCTGGCGGCGTCAGGCTACTGTTAACCGTAGCGTCACCGGGAACGGCGGCGGTACGCTCCGTCAGCTCTTCATGGGCATCAAGAATGCCCAGCGCGCGCGGCAGCTCATCTTCATCAGCGCGCAGCGACAGCACCACCCCGCCGGTACGCATCGCATCTTCATACACTTCAGCCTGATCTTCTTCCAGCGTGTTGCCGAACAGGCGTTGCCAGAAGCCAGGATGGCGGGCCTCATGGCCTTCTGTCCGCAGTCGTTCGCCGGAGATGATATCGATATCATCATCCAGGAAGCCTGCTTTGATCAGGTTACGTTTTGCCCCCTCTGCCAGTGAGAGATTGCTGAACATTGTTACGATTGTTTCACGCGCCATATTGTGTTCCTCGCTGATGGATTCGGATGACTCTGGATGAGGGGATCGGGTCAGGTGAGCGTGCTGTCTGCGCAGGGTCACGACCTGTTCTGTCGCCGCCTCGCTGACGACCGTGCGGATGTGCCACTCCTCTTTCAGCACCAGATGACGAACGATCTCGACTTCCTCTTCCACAATCGGGATGATCAGAACGCCATTTTCCTCCCGGATCGTCGGCATCGCCGCCAGCCTTTCCGATTTGGGAATGCGCTCTATCGCCGCCGTCTGCTGCCGGAGCATCAGCGCCATCGTCTGCTGATGCTCAGTGACCTGCCGGGTTACCCTGACAACGCCGTCACTGATCCGCTGTGTTGACACCTCTGCCGTTTCTTAAGCAAGGCTTATCACCTGCTCGTTATCCGCTGACCCTGATTTTTCAGGAGGCTGATTGTTCATGGTTAACCTGCCTGTCATACAGAGCGATCATTTGTACTTCCCCTGGCCTTGAGCATAAGTCACTGCTTTTCGGTTAGTTAAAGCCTGGCACAAAGATGGGCAAAAGAAAGGAAAATGCAGATAAACGCAGCCATATGAGGATAACGTGGCGCTAAAATCGCATAACCGAGGCGGCAGATAAAAAAAGGCTCTTACTGTGTCAGACAGTCAGATTGCTGTTTAGCCTGCTCAAAAAAAGGGCCAGTCCTTTTTCAGGCTGGCCCGGGAAACAGAGACGTCTGCGTTCAGGGATTGAGCCACTGACACGCCTTCAGTTCGCCGTCGGGCGCATAGCGAAACAGGGCGCGCTGATTGTCGTTACGCTGTAACTGGTAGCCCTCCAGTGTGGTCACCTGCAGGATCACCACGCCGAAGTGCGGCTCGCCAGACTCTGCGGCGTGCACAGCGGGCAACTTATTCGCCGGTATCGGTATCTCGCCCGGCGGCCCGCCCTGATAGGTCTGCCGGGTGTACCGAGGTAATGCCTGCCAGGCCTGCCGGGCGATATCACTCCCCGCCGCATAACAGCTGACCCGGCCCGCCAGTCGAAGCTGCAGCCGGCGCTGCAGACAATATCCGAGTACGGTGACCGCCGGATTGGCCGCCATCTCCTGCCACTTTGGGCTGCGGACATCAGTGTGAAAAGTCAGCATCCGACGGGGAGTGCGACTCTGGCGCAGGACCAGCGTGCGCGCCTGGGGACGCTGCTCAGCGTCAACGGTACAGAGTGCCAGATAACGAAATGCGTCCTGTGGATCGGCGGCGGCCGCCTCCAGCGCAGCCCAGGCGGTTGCTTCAAACTGTGTCAAATCCATCGGGTTTCTCTCGTCAGGGTTGGGGGGCAAGCCAGACGGCTCTGCTCAAGCGTAGCAACGAAGTGACCAGATGGCCTGCCATCACGGGAGGTAAACCACGGGATCGGGCTCCTTTCGCCGACCCAGCCGTCACTGAACGGATCAGGAAGGGGAAAAATGCGTGCCGCATGTTCTGTTTCTGCGTCTCTGTGTTATTTTTGCGCTATCCCTGAGATCGCGAAAAGCGTTACGCCATGGAGGCGGCTATGTTGTCTGAAATGCGTTCGCCACGTCTGACCTACCGGCCGCTCAACCCTGAGGACTGGCCCTTCTATCTGGCAGTCAGTCAGGACAGATCGGTGATGAAATATATCTGTGACCCGCGCAGCGCCGAAGAGATAAAAACCCGCTCTTTTGATGTTCGCCTGCCTGAATGGGAAAAGGGTTGCCAGCACTGGCTCTGCCTGGTGATGGAGGAAAAAGCCAGCGGGCTGCCCGCAGGTTTCTGCGGGTTTATCGATCGCGGAGACGGCATTGCCGAGTTCGGTTTTATTGTTGCCGCCCATGCGCAGGGAAAAGGCTACGGCCGCGAATCACTGCATACCACCATCAGGCTCTGCTTTGAGCAGCTGGATTACCGCCGTCTGGTCGCCACGGTGACGGCGGGTAATGCAGCCTCACGCCGCACCCTGCTCTCGGCGGGTTTCGTTCAGGAGGGGACACTGCGGCAGAATTTCTTTCTGGACGGCGCGTGGCAGGATGACTGGATCTTCGGCCTGCTGAAACAGGAGTACCGGCCCTGAGGCGGGGAGAGGCCGTAGATGACTCTCCCCCGCCTCAGTGACGCGCGATCAGCGCAGGGCGGCCCCTGAACCGGCTGCGATGGCCGCGGCAGGCGGAGAAGGCGTTTCTGCGCAGAGCATCGCTTCA